>Ga0180223_1000388_pt1 | contig 59263 bp, 54 predicted proteins | sample eDN5th30CKraftOP_FD_151337 | JGI IMG/M metagenome (GOLD analysis project Ga0180223, IMG submission 151337) | Enriched Organic Plus compost microbial communities from Emeryville, California, USA - eDNA 5th pass 30_C Kraft OP (version 2) (version 2) ... | reverse complement strand
GATGCGGTTCGGATCGCCGCCGAGCTCGACGACGGCCTCGCGCATGGTCGCGAGGTCCACGATGCAGGGCACGCCCGTGAAGTCCTGCATGACCACGCGTGCGGGGGTGAACTGGATCTCGGTGTCAGGCTCGGCCGTCGGCACCCAAGAACCGAGCGCCTCGATCTGCGCCTTGGTGACGTTCGCGCCGTCCTCGGTGCGGAGCAGGTTCTCGAGCAGCACCTTGAGGCTGAACGGAAGCTTCTCGTACCCGGGGACGGTGTCGATCCGGTAGATCTCGTAGGACTCATCACCGACGCGGAGCGTGTCCTTCGCCCCGAAACTGTTCACTGCAGACACGATGTCCTCTCCTTCGCGGATGCCGCGGTCCAGACCGGCGACACCTCGATCATGCTCGTCGGAGACGGGTGGAATCCAGCAAGGCACACCTCACCGACCCGTCGACCGGGCGGCGATCCGCGCCGGCCATCATTTATCTCGACGTCGAGATAACCGTATCACCGATCGTCGCGTCGCGGCGCCCACGCGGCCCGCACCACGAGCCACGTGAACACGAGCATGAGCGCGTACAGGGGCACGCCCATGAGCAGGCGCGTGAGCCCGAGCGCTTGCACGTTGTCAACGAGATACAGCGGTACCTGCACGACGAGCCGTAGCACGAATAATCCGACCCAGGCAAGCGTCAGAAACTGCGCCAGGCGGAACTTTCGCCGGTCGGAGCGCCACGCCGTGCCATCACCCATCAGGAACCCGATCACGAGACCGAGCACGGGCCACCGGACGACGAGTGACACGAGGAGGGCCAGCGCGTACCCCGCATTGGTGAAGAAGCCCAGCACGTAGTTGTCTCGCGCGTCACCGGTCCAAAGCGCCAGCCCCGCCGACAGCAGGACACCCACGAGCCCGGCGATGGCCTGGGTCGGCTGCCCTTTGACCACGATGCGGGCCAGCGTGAACAGCACGGCCAGCCCCACCGACGCCGCGAGCGCCGGCACGAGCGCGGCCTGGGCGTCCTCGCCGGCGAAGCTGGTCAGGACCGAGTAGACGACGAGGAAGACGAGCCCGGGCAGCAGCGCCTCGAGGATGCCGCGCACCCCGCCCACCGCGGCGAGGACGTCGCGGCCGGTCAGCTTCTCTTCGCCCGCGAGACCGCCCAGCCCGCTGCGACCGGCCGCCGCGGCGAACTGTCGGCTGAACTCGGCGCGCAGGTCGGGCTCGGCGGACGACGCTGAGGATGCCTCGACCGGGGAATCCGGCCACGGGTCCGACGACCTCCCCGTGTGCGGTGCATCGCCGTGACCGGCGCGGTCGTCGCCTGGCGTCTGGTCGCCGCGCGACCGATCACCCGGGTCCGCGGTCATTCGATCGGCGCGCCGGTGGACGACGCGGGCATACGCAGCGGGATGAGGTCCCGAGGCGGCATCGGCGTGGTGCCGCGCACCACGACGATCGAACGGAAGAGGTCCTCGATCTGCTCGGCCGCCTTCGGGTCCACCGCGGCGTTGCCCGCGATGACCCCGCGGAGGAACCAGCGCGGCCCGTCGACGCCGATGAAGCGGGCGATGCGCATCTGTCCGGCCTGGTCACCGGTGCCCCCGACGGGGATCTGGGCGAGCAGCTCGGGCCCGAACGCGCCGTCACGGACGGTCGTCGTGCCGCCCTGCTTCGCGATCTGGTCGGCGATCTGGTCGCGGATCTCGTGCCAGAGGCCGCTGGATCGGGGCGCCGCGAACGGCTGGACCTGCAGGGTCGAACCCGCGAGGTCGAGCCCGACCGCGACGACGCGCTTGCTCCCCTCCTCGATCTCGAGGCGGAGGTGCAGGCCCTCGCGCGGCAGCACCTTGACGCCGCCGAGGTCGACGTACGGGCGAACGGGGTTCGCCTCCGACTCGTCGAACGGACCCGCCGTCGAACGGTCCTCGGGCGCGGACTTGGCCTGATCGTCGGGGACTTCGCTGACGTTCTCGATGTCGCTCATGCGTTCACTCCTTGCTTGTGCTCGCCGAACCCGGTCGATCCGAAGCCGCCCTCGCCACGATCGCTGCCCGGCAGTCGCTCGACCTCGACGAAGCGCGCACGGCTCACGGGCATGACGACGACCTGTGCGATGCGATCGCCCGCCTCGATGCGGTACGGCTCACGCGCGTCGGTGTTGAGCAATGCGACCTTGATCTCGCCGCGGTACCCTGCGTCGACCGTGCCAGGCGCGTTGACGATGGTGATGCCGTGCTTGAACGCCAGCCCCGACCGCGGCACGACGAAGGCCACGTAGCCGTCCGGCAGCGCGATGGACACCCCGGTGCCCACCGTCGCCCGCTCGCCGGGCTCGAGGGTCAGCGACTCGGCGGCATGCAGATCGGCGCCCGCGTCGCCCGGGTGGGCGTAGGTGGGGAGCCGGTCGGCCGTGATCAGGACATCGACGGTTTCGGTCACCGTTCGAGGGTAGTGCAGAAGTCTGATCGAATAGAGCCATGGCCGACTATCGCGAGCGCCTCTGGCCCACGCCCTGGATCTACCTCGTGAGCCTGCTGCTCATCCCGGCGAGCATCCTCACCCTCGCGCCGGTCTCGGTGCCCGCGGGCATCGTGACCGGTATCGTGCTCTACCTCGCGGCGGTGAGCGCGCTTTCGCTCACCGCACCGGTCGTGGAAGTTGCCGGCGGACGTCTCCGCGCCGGCCGAGCCGACGTCGCCCTCACCCACGTCGGGGAGGCGGCCGCGGCCACCGATGCGGCAGCCCGGATCGAACTCGGCACCGGCCTGGACGCCCGGGCGTTCCTGATCATCCGAGGCTGGATCCGCCCGGTGGTGCGGATTCCGATCACCGACCCCGTGGATCCGACGCCCTACTGGCTGGTCTCGAGCCGCCGACCGAAGGAACTGGCCGCTGCGATCAACGCTTCGCGAAGCACCGCCCCTCACGCGTGAACGCGTCACGCGTGAATGCGTCTCGCCGCACCGCGTCGACACGGAACGGCCGCCACGATCCAGGATCGGGGCGGCCGTTCCGTGTAAGAAGACGCGTGCTCAGGAGGCGCACTCGAGGCAGATCGGCCCCAGCTTGGTCTCGTGATCGATCTGCGAACGGTGCTTCACGAGGAAGCAGCTCACACAGGTGAACTCGTCGGCCTGAGGCGGGAGCACGACGACGTCGAGCTCCACATCCGAGAGATCAGCACCGGCCAGATCGAAACTGCCCGGGTTGTCGGCGTCCTCGACGTCGACCTGGCCGGACATCTTGTCGGGCACGCGCTCCTTGAGGGCCTCGATCGACTCGGAGTCGTCGTCGGTCTTCCGTGGTGCGTCGTAATCCGTTGCCATGCCCATCCAATTCTTCGCGGCTGCCGGGGAGATCGGCGGCCATAGTTTGCATGAAAACCGGTCAGTAAGCAAACTTCGCGTGAAGTCGTCCTCATCCGGTCCCCCCATCAACTTCCGGCACGCCCGAGCTATTCCCGGGACAGGCTCCTCACGCGTGGCATCCTTGGCCGGAGACAGAGGCACGGAAGGGCTTGTCGCGATGCAGGAACTCAAAGTGATCGGCGTGGAGAGCGGCGCACTCGTCGCGACCTCCGAGGACGGTGCCCGCTTCCGGATCGAGATCGACGAGGTCCTCCAGTCCAGGATCCGTCAGGCGACCCCGGAACCCCATCAGGGCCCCAAGCTCTCTCCGAGGGAGGTGCAGGCGCACATCCGCTCTGGCATGTCAGCCGAAGAGGTCGCCCAGCTGACGGGCGTCGCCGTCGAGTACGTGCGCCGGTTCGAGGGCCCCGTGGTCGCCGAGCGCGAACACGTCGTGACCTCTGCGCTCTCCGTCCCGGTGCAGGTCGCCGGCGATCTCGACCCCGCCGAGGAGCCGACGTCGTTCGGCACCGTCATCCGCGACCGCCTCGCCAAGCTGGGCGCCGAGGGCGAGCGCTGGGCGAGCTGGAAGGACGAGGAGCGCGGCTGGATCGTCAAGCTCGAGTTCACGGCCGACTCGATCGACCACGATGCCCGGTGGACGTACGACCTGCGTCGGCGCGCCCTGCAACCACTGAACTCCGAGGCCAAGACCCTCTCGCAGCAGGGCGAGCTGAAGGACGGCCTCATCCCGCGCTTGCGCGCCGTCGCCCCCGATTCCGAGCAGGCGCGATTCGACAGCGGCGCGTTCACGTTCGACGAGCCGACGCAGAGCGAGCACGACACGGCCCCGCACCTCGAGCCCCTCCCCTACGGCCGACCGACACCGCTCGCGCCGCTCACCCCGCCCGCCGCGACGACCTCGAGCTCTGCCGCGGCGCGCGCGGCCATCAAGCGTGCGGACGAGCCGGCGCAGACCCACGCCGAGACCGCCGACCTCCTCGAGGCCCTGCGACGTCGCCGCGGTGAACGCGAAGCGGCCACGGGCGAACACGCGGTCGTGCCGACCGAGGCGCCCGCGACACCGACGACCGTCGCGGACCCCACCCCGACGCCCGGTGCGTCGCCGGCCGCACCAGGGGTGACATCCGCCCCGGTTGCGGACCCCGCGCAGGCTCGCGCGATCCCGGAGGCCGACGCGGACGCCGCTCAGCGCGACGCCTCGCCCGGATCGACCGCGCGCACCCTGTGGGGCGGGAAGAGCTCCCCGAGCGGTGCGCGCTCCCGCAAGGGGCGTGCATCGATGCCGAGCTGGGACGAGATCGTGTTCGGCGCGCGCACCGACGACGACTTGGCCTGACCGGCTCGCAAGCGCTCCGGCCCTGACCGCCCGCGGCGCCCGCTTACGCGGACTTCTCGGCGCGCCGCGGCTTGTGCGGGACGATGGTCGGCGCCGCGTTGTCGAGGACCGCGGCCTTCGTGACCACCACACGCGCGACACCGGTCGACGACGGCACCTCGAACATGATCGGTCCGAGCACCTCTTCCATGATCGCCCGGAGCCCCCGCGCGCCCGTCTGCCGCAGGACCGCGAGATCGGCGATGGCTTCGAGCGCCTCAGGCTCGAAGTCGAGCTGGACGCCGTCGAGCTCGAACATGCGCTGGTACTGCTTGACGAGCGCGTTCTTGGGCACCGTGAGAATCTCCATGAGCGCCTCGCGGTCGAGCGAGGTGACGGTCGCCACGACCGGCAGGCGGCCGATGAACTCGGGGATCAGCCCGAACTTGTGCAGGTCCTCGGGCAGCACTTCCTGGAAGGCGTCGTCTTGGTCCTGCTTGCTGCGGAGCGGTGCACCGAACCCGATGCCCCGGCTTCCGGACCGTGACGCGATGATGTCCTCGAGACCCGCGAATGCGCCGGCCACGATGAACAGCACGTTGGTCGTGTCGATCTGGATGAACTCCTGATGCGGATGCTTGCGACCGCCCTGCGGCGGCACGGAGGCCACGGTGCCCTCGAGGATCTTCAGGAGCGCCTGCTGGACGCCCTCACCCGACACGTCGCGCGTGATGGACGGGTTCTCCGCCTTGCGCGCGATCTTGTCGACCTCGTCGATGTAGATGATGCCGGTCTCGGCACGCTTGACGTCATAGTCGGCGGCCTGGATGAGCTTCAGGAGGATGTTCTCGACGTCCTCGCCGACGTAGCCGGCCTCGGTGAGCGCGGTCGCGTCGGCGACGGCGAACGGCACGTTCAGCTGACGTGCCAGCGTCTGGGCGAGATACGTCTTGCCGCACCCTGTCGGGCCCACGAGGAGGATGTTCGACTTGGCGATCTCGACCTCGTCGCGGTGGTCGGCCGACGTGATGGCCTGCTGGGCGCGAACCCGCTTGTAGTGGTTGTAGACGGCGACCGCGAGGGTCCGCTTGGCCTGGTCCTGCCCGATGACGTATTCCTCGAGGAAGGAGTAGATCTCTTTGGGCTTGGGCAGCTCGAACTCGCCCGACTCCGACTCGGTCGCTTCGGCGAGTCGCTCCTCGATGATCTCGTTGCAGAGCTCGACGCATTCATCGCAGATGTAGACGCCGGGACCGGCGATGAGCTGCTGGACCTGCTTCTGACTCTTTCCGCAGAACGAGCACTTCAGCAGGTCGGCGCTCTCCCCGATGCGTGCCATCGCATCCTCCCTCTCGGTGCGTCTGCAGGAAGCCTAACCCGAGGTCATGGCGTCGGGGCGGAGCCCCCGCGAAATCATGTGGAAACCCGGTTCGCCCTCGGCGAATCCGCGGGGCGACGCCGGGAAGGCGCCGTCCGGCCGACACGCCGGGAAGGCGACTGCGTGCACCGGCGCACACGAAACGCGGCGGATGTCCCGGGCCAGGGGCGGCCCGGGGAATCCGCCGCGTTCCGTGCTCGACGCTGCTCAGCGGGCCAGCGCCGGGAGCGTCTTCCGCGACGTGAGGACCTGGTCGATGAGCCCGTACTCGCGAGCCTCCTCGGCGGACAGGATCTTGTCGCGATCGATGTCGGCGTTCACCTGTTCGACGGAGCGGTTGGAGTGCTTCGCGAGCGTCTCCTCGAGCCAGGTGCGCATGCGCAGGATCTCCTGCGCCTGGATCTCGATGTCGGACGCCTGGCCGTGGCCGGCCTCACCCATGGCCGGCTGGTGGATCAGGATGCGCGCGTTCGGCAGGGCGAGTCGGCGACCGGGCGTACCCGCAGCCGCGATGACCGCCGCGGCCGAAGCCGCCTGGCCGAGCACGACCGTCTGGATCTGCGGACGGATGTACTGCATCGTGTCGTAGATGGCCGTCATCGCGGTGAACGAGCCACCGGGCGAGTTGATGTACATCATGATGTCGCGGTCCGGGTCCATCGACTCCAGCACGAGCAGCTGCGCCATGATGTCGTCGGCCGACGCGTCGTCGACCTGCACGCCGAGGAAGATGATGCGGTCTTCGAAGAGCTTCGCGTACGGGTCCTGGCGCTTGAAGCCGTAGGCGGTTCGCTCCTCGAAGCTCGGCAGGATGTACCGCGAGCCGGGCGCCTGGGTGCCCGAGAAAGCGGTTCCGCCGAAAGCAGGGCTACCGAAGTTAGGTACTGACATTCGCTCGTTCTCTCTGTTCGTCAAGGCTGGCTTCCTCACGCCTGGTCGGTGCCGCCGCCGCCGGAGACATCGAGGGCGGACTCGCGGATGTGGTCGACGAACCCGTACTCGAGCGCCTCTTGCGCGTTGAACCAGCGGTCGCGGTCGCCGTCGGCGTTGATCTGCTCGACCGACTTCCCGGTCTGTGCAGCGGTGATCTCGGCGAGGCGCTTCTTCATGTCGAGGATGAGCTGCGCCTGCGTCTGGATGTCGCTCGCGGTGCCGCCGAACCCGCCGTGCGGCTGGTGCAGGAGCACACGCGCGTTGGGCGTGATGTACCGCTTGCCCTTCGTGCCGGCCGTGAGCAGCAGCTGGCCCATGGACGCAGCCATGCCGATGCCGACCGTGACGATGTCGTTCGGCACGAACTGCATCGTGTCGTAGATCGCCATGCCGGCGGTGATCGAGCCGCCGGGCGAGTTGATGTACAGGTAGATGTCTCTCTTCGGGTCCTCGGCGGCGAGGAGCAGCAGCTTCGCGGCGATCTCGTTCGCGTTGTCGTCGCGCACTTCAGAACCGAGCCAGATGATGCGGTCCTTCAGCAGTCGATCGAACACACTGGGCTGCAGTGTCGGTTCGGCCATGGATGTCGCTCCGTTTCCGTTGTCGCGTTGCATCGAATCTATCCGTTGCAACCGCGCCGATCGGGGCTGTTCGCCCTAGGCGGATGCTGCGACGCCGCGCACCGGCGCTCGCGCCGCCGTGCGCGCCGTCGACCGACGACGCCGGCGCGCGAACCGCCGCACCGCCCGCCGGCGGGGCGCGCGAACCGCCGCACCGCCCGCCGGCGACACGCACAGACCGGTCAGACGCCGCGGATGAGTGCGAGCACCTCGTCGCGCAATCGCGTCATCGTCGCCGCGTCGCCGCCCTCGACGTTCAAGCGGAGCAGCGGCTCGGTGTTGGACGGGCGGACGTTGAACCACCAGAACGGCTCGCTCTGATCGGTCGTGCCCATGACGGTGAGTCCGTCGAGCTCGTCGAACTCGGCGCGACCCGTGAACGCCTCGACGATCCTGGTGTACGCCGCGGGGACGTCGTCGACCGTGGAGTTGATCTCACCGGACAGGGCGTAGGGCGTGAAGCGCGCGGCGAGCGCGGACAACGCCCCGGTCGCGGCGCCCACTTCGGCGAGCACGTGCATCGCGGCCAGCATGCCGTTGTCGGCGCCCCAGAAATCACGGAAGTAGTAGTGCGCGGAGTGCTCGCCACCGAACACCGCACCGGTCTCGGCCATCTGGTCTTTGATGAGCGAATGGCCGACCTTCGTGCGCACGGCGGTCGCACCGGCCTGCTCGATGAGCTCGGGCACGGCACGCGAGGTGATGAGGTTGTGCAGCACCGTGACGTCGGACTCGCCGAGCGCGCGCACCCGCGCGATCTCACGCTGCGCGACGATCGCGGCGACCGCCGACGGCGACACCGCGCCGCCCAGCTCGTCGACCACGAAGCAGCGGTCGGCATCGCCGTCGAACGCGAGCCCGAGATCGGCGCCGTGCTCGAGGACGGCACGCTGGAGATCGACCAGGTTGGCCGGTTCGAGCGGGTTGGCCTCGTGATTCGGGAACGTGCCGTCGAGCTCGAAGTACAGCGGGATGATCTCGAGCGGCAGCGCGGCGAGCCCGGCCGCCTCCCCGAGGACCGCCGGCACCGTGAGCCCGCCCATGCCGTTGCCGGCGTCGACGACCACCTTCAGGCGGCGGATGCCTCGCAGGTCGACGAGCGACCGGAGGTGGCCGGCGTAGTCGGCGAGCACGTCGACCTCGGTGATCGAGCCGGGCTCGGCGACGGGCGCGATGCCGGATTCCAGGTACGACGCGGCACGATCGCGGATGGCGGCGAGACCGGTCTGCAGCGAGATGCCCTGCGCGCCGGCGCGGGAGAACTTGATGCCGTTGTACGCGGCTGGGTTGTGGCTCGCCGTGAACATGGCCGCTGGCGCGTGCATTGCCCCGGAGGCGAAGTAGCTCTCGTCGGTCGAGCACAGACCGATCGACACGACATCGGCGCCCCGGGCGATCGCCCCGGCGGCGAACGCGGCGGCGAACCGAGGCGAGGAGTCGCGCATGTCGTGGCCGACCACGAGGCGGCCGCCTGCGGCGCCGACCTCGTCGGCGAACGCCGCCGCGAGCGCGGTCACGACCTCATCGGTCAGTCCCTCATCGACGATGCCGCGCACGTCGTAGGCCTTGACGATCGCGTCGAGCCGGGCACGGTGATCGGAAGCTGGCGTGGGAGTCACGCCTTGAAACCTATCTCGCCGAGCGGCACGTGCCGCACGATCTGCCACCCGCGTGGCGCGGAGGTGCGTGCCGCGTGCCGCTCGCAGAGGTCGTAGCCGTGCGGCTCGCGCCGGAAGGCGAGGGGGCCGAGCACGGCGAGCGAGTCCGCGTAGTCGTACGTCAGCGTCGCGACCGCTTCAGCGGTGCAGGCGGTTCGCGAACAACGTCTCATGGCTCGACCAGAATAGCGAGCCGCACGGACATTACGATGGAACGCATGCCCCGCCCACGCCGTGTCACGCCCACGCCGAGCTCACCGAGGCGGTTGGCTCGCGATCGTCATGGCCGCGGGCTGCGTTCGCCCGTGACCGGGCCTCATCTGCCACTGTTGCGCACGCGAGTCGACGAGTTCGACCTCACGGTCGCGACGACCGCGACATATCTCAGAGGGCTCTGGCCGCAGCTCGAGGGCGTCGTCTTCGAGGTGAGCCAGGGGCCGGCCGAGGCCATCCACGACGACCACGTCGATCGTTGGAAGGTGTTTCACGACGAGCGCCGGATCGTGTTCTACCGGTTGCCGATCGTGCGGTTTCTCCGTCTTCAGGAGGGCGAGGAACGCGACGAGAAGCTCCTGATCGAGAGCTGCGTGTACCGCGCGGTCGCCGACTTGCTCGGTAAGGATCCGTGGGAGCTCGCCCCGGGGCGCTACCGCCACTTCTGAGCTGCCGGCCGCCGACCGGGCGACCCGTCGCTCCGGTGGGCGGCCGCCGAGCAGGTCAGCGCGGGAACACCCGGATGGGCGCGTCCAGCGGGCCGGGCGGCTCGACCGCCATCGACGACAGCTGCCGGTCGGCGCGGTACGACACTGACGCGTGCAGTCCCTCTGCGCCGCGGAGCACGAGACCGTCGCCGGAGCCGACATCCAGCGCCACGGCGCCGCCCGCAGCGACGTCGATCGAACGCTCCGCACCGCCGACGACGAGCGTGACGGTCGATGCGGTGTCCCCAGGATTCCGCACGTGCAGCTGCGCGCCAGGCGCGTCCGCGACGGCGATCGCCGTGTCGGCCACCAGCGGTGCGGTGGCCGCAAACCACGCGAGGTCTCCGGGGAGGCCGTCCGGCGCCGCGGTCGACCCCGCCTCGGGCGGAATCGCCGTGCGCGCTGCCGCGACGACCGGCGCGTCGGCCTCGATCTGCACCGAGTAGGCACCGACCGCGAGTTCGCCGAGCGGGACATCCGTCACCTGGCCGGGCTGCAGCTGCACCTCGGCACTGGTGCCGGTGCCGCCCGTCTCGGAGACGACGCCGATGGTGGCGACGACCGCAGCTTCGCCGGGTGCGAAGATCCGGAGCGCGGGGAAGGCGTCGCCTTCGGCGTGGTCCTCGTCGACCGCGACGCCTCCGGCCGTGGCCACGAGCACACCGGGAATCTGCTGCGACTGCGCCGGCTGGGCCGTGGCACCGATCAGCTCGACCCCTGCGGGCACGAGGCCGTCGATCGCGGTCTGCTCGAGGCTCGCCGCGATCCGACCGCCGGTCGCGGTGACCTGCACCACTGGCGAGGCCACGTCGGGTGCGAGGCCAGCGAGCGACACGACCCGCTGACCATGGGCGGGCACCTGCAGCCCGAGCGCAGCGGGCGCCTCGACCGGGCCGGCCTCGCCGAACACGCGGAGGTCGACGGTCGCGGCGACGTCGGTCGGGTTGGCCAGGAGCACGAGGCTGACCCGGCCGAGCGCCGTCGATCCGCCGACGAGCCAGGATTCCGCCACCGCCTCGCGACACGAGGCGGCCGCGAGCCCCGCGATGGTCTCGGTCGCCGCGCGTTGCGCTTGCGCTCCGGCGAGCAGGCCCGCGCGCACCTCGCCCGGCTCGGTCGTCAGCGCGACCGGTGTGCCGTCGACCTCGGCGTCGGGGTTCCCCGGAGCCGTGAGGTCGACCTCCTCGATCGTGCTCCCGGTCGGCTCGACGGTCGTCGTGACGGTGGGCGACCCGAACGAGGACGCGGTGGTCGCTGCTGACGCGTCGTCGGCGAGCGCGAGCAGTGGGCCAGGGCACACGCGCATCTGCGGACTCTCGGACGGCTCCACGACCACCGAGGCGGGCTCTGCATGCACCGAGGGCCAGGGCACCAGCGCGGCCGCCGCGACGGCGCCAGCGCCGATGGCCAGGGCAGCCGCGGCCGCCGCTCCGCGGACTCCCGCGAGAACCACTGTGCGCCTACCCGACATGGTGCGGCCCTTCCTCGTGCGCGCCGGTCTCGCGATCGGCGGGTGCCGTCGTCCCGCCGCTCGGGGCCACCGGAGTCGGGACGGCCTGCGCCGTGCCGTGAACCGGTGCGCCGGGCTCGGTCGGCGGTGGTGCTGGTGCGTCGGTGACGGATGCGTCGGTCCGCGGCGCGTCGGGGGCGGATGCGTCGGGCGAGTCGTCGCTGACGGACGCCCCGTCGGTGGACACGTCGGACCCGGATGCCGCGTCGGCCGGCGCCTGCGCGCGGGCATCGCCCGCCGACGCGTCGGCCGTCCCGCGGGTTCGCGTCCGCGCGCGTCGGCGCGGCGGGCGCGGGGGCCGGACCCGGGCCCGGGCGTCCTCACGTCCCGCGCCGGTCGGGATGGAGAGGAGCAGCGTCGCGCCCAGCACGATGAGCTGCAGCGTCGTCCAGAACGCGCCCGTCGCTCCGCCCGCACCGGGCGGGATCGCGGCGGCCGGCGCCGGCGACGGGGCATCCGTGAACCGCCAGAGCAGGCCGAACGCGGTGTCGCCCACCGGCACCAACGCGGCGTTGCCGTCGAGCGCGGCCCGGGCACGCTCCGCCGTGGCCACGGCTTCACGGTCCTCCGCAGACTCCGCCGGGGCGAGCAGCACGAATGTGGCGCCGAACTCCTCGACCGCCGCGGCCGCGTCGAACCCGCTGCGTGACGCGAGGTTCCCCGTGAGCTCGGCGAGCCGTTCCTCCGCCTCGGTCAAGCGTGTCCGGGTGGCATCGATCGTGGACTGGTCATCGAGGGTGGCGCCCGTGCCGTGCTCGAGCCACGCGCGGAGTCCGCCGCCGGTCAGCGGCGCCATGCGCAGGGTGGTCACTCGCGGATCGGTGTCCGCGGCGGCCACGACGAACGCCGGAAGGGTGCGCTCGCCGGCGGGGCCGACCGGTGCGCCGCCGGTCGCGAGCACGATCGCCGACGGCAAGACCACGGCCGCGGCCGCGATTCCCGCGACCGCCGCGAGGGCCGGCACGCCGCGGCGGAGACCTTCGAGGCCGATCACCGCGGCGGTGATCAACCCGAGCCAGGCGAGGCTCTGACCCGCGCCCGCCCAGACCGCGACGGCGTCGTCGCCGATGGTCGCGACCGCCACATGCGCCGCAAGCACCGCGGTCGCGAATCCGGCGAGCGCCGTCGCGAGTGCGAGGACAGCTGCGCGCTGGCGCGGCCACAGCAACGAGACGACCGCGAGCACGACGAGGGGCACGAGCAGCGCGGTGATGATCCACAGCGGGTCGAGTCCGATGCCGAACCGCTCCAGCGCCGCGGACCATCCCGGGTCGGCGATCGGGAAGCCGACCGCGAGCCACCACGTTCCCGGCACGTTCGAGGGCGTCGGCAGACCCGGGTCCGCGAGAAGTCCGATGGGCGTCCCAGATGCGACCTGTGCCCAGATCAGCGGAGCCGCAAGCACGACCGCGGGCAACGGGATGAGTGCGTAGCGGACCGCGGCGCGTCCACTGACGGCCATCGCGACGATCCAGGCGAGCACCATCGCCGGCGCGAGACTCGGCGCAGCGGCCACGACGCCTGCGAGCAACAGCCCGGCGGCGGCGGCGGACGCCCAGCTCCAGACCGCCCCGATCGCGGCGTACGCGAGCCACGCAATCAGGGCGTGCGCGATCACGGCACCTGGACGCCCGTCGGCGAGCGCGATGATGAACGGTGGCGCGACCGCCCAGACCCCGGCCGCCAGGGCCCGGAGCGAGCCGCGCTCGGTGAGACGCGACGCGGTGAACCACGCGCCGAGCGCAGCGACGGGAATCGCCACGAGCCAGAGCAGCACGAGCGCGAACGACGGCGACCAGAAGGTCATCGAGCCGAGCACGGCGAGCACCCCTGCGAACGGGTCTGCGGCGCCGACGAAGCCCGCGCTCACGTCGCGCCAGCCATAGGCCGCATTGCGCCAGAGCTCGTCGAGCCGACCGGACAGCGGCAGCAGCGCGCCACCGCCGATCCCGGCCGCGCCGAGCAGCCACGCCGTCAGGGCGACCGAGACGACGATCGAACCGAGCAGCACCCAGCCACCGCCCGTGCCCAGGAACTGGATCTCGTCGGTGCGTCCTCGCGCCCGCGCCCGGCGGGCCTCGGCCGCCGCGCGGCGCCTCCGGCGCATCTCGTCGGGCTGCACGCGCAACGGTGCGATCGCGGACCAGCCGACCTGTTTCGCGCGGCGCAACGTACGACGCGCATGGGTCACCCGGCCCAGGCCGACCATGGCCTGGATCGCGGCGGCGAACTCGCCGCCGATCGAACCCGGCGCTTTCGTGAGCAGCAACCAGACGGCGCGCAGGAGCGCGAGCGGAAGCAGTGCGAGCCAGTGCAGCGCCACCAGCGCGGCGGGCGCGTAGACGAGCCGTCGATGCAGCTCGGCCGCGCGCTCCAGCCGCCGACGACGACGCGCGCGCCGACCCGGTCCGGCCTCGGGGCCGGCGACGCCGCCCTGCCCGATCACGACGCGCGCGGCCGGTACGACACTCACCCGGTGACCGGCGAGCCGCGCACGGATCGAGAAGTCGAGTGCGTCGTCGATCACGGGCAGCCCGGGGTCGAAGCCCTCGAGTGCGCGCCACACCGTGTGCCGCACGAGCAGTCCTGCCGGGTCGAGACCGAGCACGTCGCTGCGCTCGTCGTGCTGCCCCTGGTCGAGCTCGTCCGAGACCAGATCGACGGCGTGCCCGAATCGCGTGATCGAGCGGCCGAGGCCGACGATGCGATCTGGTGCGTCCCACGACATGAGCTTCGGTCCGGCGATCGCGACGGAGCGCTCGGTCTCGAGGATCGCGACGAGCCGGGAGAGCGTGTCGGGAGCGGGCTCGGTGTCTTCGGCGAGCAACCAGAGCGCCTCGTCGTCACCGGAGGGCGGTGGGAGTACCCCCTCAGCCGCGCGCACGGCCTCGCCGAAGGCCACCCGTGTCGACAGCGACACGATGTGGCTCGGGGCCGCGGCCGCAGCGTCGTCGCGCGCGGCGGCGTCGGCGTCGGTCAGCACGATGATGAGCTCGTCGGGAGCGCGGTGCTGCGCGCGGATCGCCGCGAGCGTGCGACGGAGGCGGTCCCCGCCGCGGTGCACGACGAGGACGGCGGTGACTCGAGGGAACATCGGGGACAGCCTAGGCTCCGCCTCGCGCCGCAGCGGTCACCGCCGCGGGCGTGCCGCGAACCCGGTGTCCGTGCCCGTGGGTCGTCTCGTGACTCGCTTCAGACGGCGCGCTTGCGGAGCTTGCGGCGTTCGCGCTCCGAGAGCCCGCCCCAGATGCCGAAACGCTCGTCGTTCGCGAGTGCGTAGTCGAGGCACTGACCCCGGACCTCGCAGCCCGTGCAGATCTTCTTCGCGTCGCGCGTCGAACCGCCCTTTTCGGGGAAGAAGGCCTCGGGATCCGTCTGCGCGCACAGCGCATCGCTCTGCCACGCCAGTGGATCGTCGTCAGCGCTCCCCCGAACGCCCGGCATGCCCAGGTCCGTCGGCTGCCCCAGCCGAACCGGATCGATGAACCAATCCTCAGGTACGCCAGAACGATATTCGAGGCTTCCCATATCGTCTCCCACCCAGTTGCACCGACCGCCTCTCCGGCGTGTCAGCACAATTACACCCGTGTAATTCCAGGGCGTCAAGTCGCGAAAGACAAACTCTCAATCATGACCTGAGGCTTTTCCGGCGCAGCGACACGCGGAATCTGCGCTACCGACCCTCGCTCGCGACCTCGGCCGAGTCGCCGGCGGCGCGCCGAGCCCGCCACGCGCTCTCCACCATCTCGACGACGGTGTGTCGCATGCGCCACTCGAGGTCGCGCGCGGCGAGCTCGCCCGAGGCCACGATGCGCGCCGGGTCGCCACTCCTCCGCGGCGCGATCTCGGGCGTGAAGGTGATGCCGGTGACGTCGGCGATCGCGCGCATGATCTCCCCGACCGAGACCCCGTCACCCGAGCCCAGGTTGTACACCGGCGCCAGGCTCGCGCCGGCCATCAGTCGCTCAGCGGCCACGACGTGGGCGGCCGCGAGGTCGGCGACGTGGATGTAGTCGCGGACGCAGGTGCCGTCGGGCGTCGGGTAGTCGTCGCCGTTGATGCGCGGTGTGCGCCCTTCGAGCAGCGCGTCGAACACGAGCGGGAAGAGATTGTGCGGGCTGACGTCGTACACGTCGTCCGTACCGGAGCCCACGACATTGAAGTAGCGCAGCGAGGTGTGCGCGAGCCCGCTCGCCACGCCCTGGTCCGCGATCAGCCACTCACCGACGAGCTTGGACTCGCCGTACGGCGACTCGGGGCGCTTCGGGGTCTCTTCGGTGACGAGCTCGACGTCGGGCGTGCCGTAGACGGCCGCACTCGAGGAGAACACGAGGCGCGGGACGCTCGCGCTCTCCATCGCCGCGAGCAGCGTGGCGGTGCCGGTGACGTTCTGCTGGTAGGTGTGCAGCGGGCGCCCGACCGACACGCCGGCGTACTTGAATCCGGCCAGGTGCACGACGCCCTCGACCCGATAGCGCGAGAGGGTCTCCTGGACGAGCGAACCGTCGAGGATCGAGCCGTGGACGAAGGTCGTGCCGGCGGGAACGAAGGTCCGTCGCCCGGACGAGAGGTCATCGAGCACGATCGTGTCGATCCCTTTGGCCTCGAACGCACGCACGACATGGGCCCCGATGTAGCCCGCTCCCCCGGTGACCAGCCAGCTCATCGACATCCTCCTCGGCGCGCAGACGATCCGGCGCCTCCCCGATCGTACCGAGGAGGCGCCGGACGTCGATCAGGCCTGCGCGATCGGTGGGCCACCGGCGTGCCGGACGCGAGCGGCGATCTCGGGCCGGCCGTAGCCGTCCCGGGCGAGAAGGCGGACGGTCCCGGCAACACCCCAGACGATGAGGCCGGCGACGAGGAGCAGAAGGAGGATCGTGGTCATGGCAGAAAATCTATGGCTTGTCATATCCTGCCGACAGTGGCAGAGTTGCCATGAAACGACACGTTCCTGCCATCCCCGCAGGCTGACCGTGAAAGGCCGACATGCTCTCCACCATCGTCTGTCTCGCCCTGCCGCAGATGGCCCCGTTCGAGTTCGGCGTGATCTGCGAGGTGTTCGGCATCGACCGCCGCGAGCATGGCGGGCCCTCGTTCGACTTCCACGTCATCGCGGCAGAGCCGGGACGCGTCCCCACCAAGCTCGGTTTCGACCTCGTCGTGACCGAGGGGCTCGACGTCGCCGCGTCGGCCGACCTCATCGCGGTGCCCGCCTCGCTCATCGAGGAGGACGTCGACGAGCGCGTGCTGCACGTGATCCGCGACGCCGTCGCGCGCGGGGCGTGGGTGCTGAGCGTGTGCTCAGGGGCGTTCACCCTCGGTCGGGCCGGGGTGCTGGAGGGTCGACGGGCGACGACGCACTGGATGTACACGGATCTCATGGCAGAGATGTTCCCCGGGACCGAGGTCGACCCCGACGTGCTGTTCGTGCAGGACGGCAAGGTCGTCACCGGAGCCGGAACCGCCGCCGGCATCGATGCCGCGCTGCACGTCGTCCGCACCGAGCTCGGCCAATCGGCCGCGAACGTGATCGCCCGCCGCATGGTCGTCCCGCCCCAACGGGACGGCGGTCAGTCGCAGTTCATCCAGACGCCCGTGGTCGAGTTCCGAAGCGATTCGTTCGCCGAGATCACCGCGTGGATGGTCGAGCATCTCGATGAGGACCTCACGGTCGACCGGCTCGCACGGAAGGCGCTCATGTCACCCCGGACCTTCGCGCGGAAGTTCCGGGCCGAGACCGGCACGACGCCGAACGCCTGGCTGAATCGCCAGCGGCTGCTTCGCGCACAGCAGTTGCTCGAGGAGACCGACCTCCCGCTCGAGGAGATCGCCCGCGAGACCGGTTTCGGGGCCGCGGCCGTCATGCGTCACCACTTCCTGAAAGTGCTGCAGACCACGCCCACCGCCTACCGGCGACTGTTCGGAGCACCCGACCGCACCGCCGACACTGCCCGCGCCGTCGCGGCGGTCGGCTGACCGCGGGGGGCACAGACTCGGCTCCCCGCACCGACGCACCCCGCTCCGCGCCCCATGCGGCGCGTCGCCTGCGCGGCCGCGCTCAGGAGACGGGGCGGCCCGTCGTGGCGACCCAGGCCACGCCGGCCCCGGTGATCGTGAGCGCGCCCTCATCGGGCGTGACGTACACCGAGCCCCCACGCGGCAGCACGACCTCGCCGTGGGCGCCTTCGAGCCGGACCTCGTCGCGCTCGGCCAGCACGATCGCCGGCCCCGTGAGGGCGATCCTCGACGACGCGGTGCCGGGCTCGGCCCGGTGCAGCACGAAGTCCGAGACATCCGGCCGGAACGTGAGGACCCCGTCGCTCGCCGTCTCGGGCGCGAGGCGCGGCGCGGGCATGGGCGTCACATCGAGCACGTCGAGCAGCTCATCCACGTCGATGTGCTTGGGCGTGAGCCCGCCGCGGAGCACATTGTCGCTCGAGGCCATGAGCTCGATGCCGAGGCCCCCGAGGTAGGCGTGGATGTTGCCCGCGCGCAGGTACAGCGCCTCCCCGCGGACCAGCCGCACCCGATTGAGGAGCAGCGAGATGACGATCCCGGGGTCGCCGGGATATGACTCGGCGAGCATGCGCACGGTCGCGAAGGACAGCGCGAACGGCGAGCGTTGGGCGACCTCGCTCCCGGCCAGCCGAACGACGCGCTCGATCACCCAGCTCGCCTCGCCCGTGTCCCCGCCCCGACCATCGCGCAGCAGCCATTCGACGGTGGCTTCGATGCCCCGCCCGCCCTGGAGGTGCTCCTCGAGCAGATCCAGTGCGCCGAGCTCGGGCTCGGGGTCCGCCGCGTCGGCCTCACGGAGCGCCGCGAGCACCCCCCGCACCTCCTCGACCGGCCGGAAGCCCGAGAGCGCGTCGAGGGTCTCGCTCAGGGCGACGATCAGCTCGGGCTTGTGGAAGGTGTCCTTATAGTTTCGGTCGTAGGCGTCGATGGCGATGCCAGCGGCCTCTTCGCGCGCGAACCCCGCCTCGGCCTGCTCGGGCGTCGGATGTGCCTGCAGCGAGAGCGGCCCCGCGGCGGCCAGCAGCTTCAAGAGGAACGGCAGGCGAGCGCCCCGGCTCGCGAGCTCCGGCCCCAACGCGCGCGCCGGATCCGCCGCGATCCATTCGCCGAGGTCGCGCGCACCGCCGACAGCCGCCGGATCATCGATGCGCGCGGGCGAACCGGGATGGGCGCCCAGCCACAGTTCCGCCTCCGGGCCGCCCGACGGCTCGGTTCCGAGGAACGCCGCGATGTGCAATGCCGAGCCCCACGCGTAGTCGCGAGGGGTATTGCGGATGACGACAAACATGCAGGAGGGTCCTTTCGGGCGCGTTGTCCCAAGCTACCAATGGCGTTGCCGAACCACCCTTGTACGGCCCTAGGCTCGGCGCATCCGCCATCGACTTGGAGCCGCCATGACCTACGCACCCCTCGCAGGAGACTTCTTCTCGTACGCCGACGTGCTGACTGACCGCGAGCGCGAGGCGCTCATGCGACTCCGGGAGTGGCTCGAAGCCGAGGTGAAGCCGATCATCGGTGGATACTGGGAGCGCGCCGAGTTCCCGATGCAGGTGGTCGCGTCGCTCGCTGAGCTCGGCGTGCTCTCGTACGCGTGGGAGGAGACCCGCCCGTTCGAGAACTCGGCGGTCTTCCGCGGCTTCGTCGCGCTCGAGCTCGCGAGAGTGGATGCCTCGGTCGGCACGTTCGTGGGCGTGCAGAACGGTCTCGCGACCGGGTCCATCGCCGTGGCGGGCTCGGACGAGCAGCGCGCGGAGTGGATCCCGAGGCTCGCGTCCGGCGAGGTGCTCGGCGCGTTCGGGCTCACCGAGCCCACCTCGGGATCCGACGCGGCGCGCGGCCTGCGCACGACCGCGCGACGCGAGGGCGACGAATGGGTGCTGAACGGCGAGAAGCGCTGGATCGGCAATGCGACCTTCTCGGATGTCACGATCATCTGGGCCAAGGACGAAGCCGACCAGCAGGTCAAAGGCTTCATCGTGCCGACCGACGCGCCCGGCTACGCCGCGACGAAGATCGAGGGCAAGATCAGCCTGCGCCCGGTGCAGAACGCCGACATCGTCCTCACCGACGTGCGCGTGCCCGAGTCGCTCCGACTGCAGCGCGCGACCTCCTTCCGGGACACCGCTGCGGTGCTCCGCGCGACGCGCGCCGAGGTCGCCTGGTCGGCGGTGGGCACGGCGATCGGCGCCTACGAGGCGGCACTCGAGTACACGGGCCAGCGCGTCCAGTTCGGCAAGCCGATCGCCGGCCACCAGCTCATCCAGGACCATCTCGTGAAGTGCCTCGGCAACATCACGGCATCGATCGGCATGGTCGTCCGTGTCTCCGAGCTCCAGGACCGTGGCCGGCAACGCGACGAGCACTCGGCGCTGGCCAAGGCGTATGCCACGGCGCGCATGCGCGAGACCGTCGCGTGGGCGCGCGAGGCGTGCGGCGGCAACGGGATCGTGCTCGACCACGGGGTCGCCCGGTTCTTCGCCGACGCCGAGGCGCTGTACTCCTACGAGGGCACGCGCGAGATGAACACCCTGATCGTCGGGCGCGCGATCACCGGCCAGGCGGCCTTCGTGTGACGTCCGCGCCGTCCGGCGCCACCGACGGTGCGACAGCGCCGCACCCCGCCGCCGAAGCCTGGCGACGGCGGCGCTCCGCGACGATACCCTTGAACGCATGACCCCCGGCCGTCGCTCCGCACTCGTCGGCGCCGTCGCGACGTTCGCCGTCTTCACGGTGCTCGCCGGACAGTTCTGGCGGAATCTGCTCGGCTGGTGGGGGTTCGCGGCGGTCGTGGCCGTCGTCGTCACGGGCGCGGTGTGGCTGCTGATCACGACCCGGCCCGCGTGGTCGTGGCGGCGCGTCCCGAAGTCCACACTCGCGTTCCTCGGCATCGCGACCCTCTCGATCGCCTGGTCGGCCTATCCGGCGGCGTCCACGCTCGGCGTCGCCATCGTGCTCGTCACGGCATTCGTGGCGATCACGCTCCCGCTCTGCGTGAGCTGGGACCGGCTGGTGATCTCGATCGCGAACGCCGTCAAGTGGGTGCTCGGGCTCTCGCTCGTCTTCGAGTTCGTCGTCGCGGTGTTCGTGCGGCAGCCCGTGACCCCGCTCGTGCCGGACTTCGATGCCGCCGAGTACGAACGGCTGCCGATGGCCTTCTACTGGTCGCGCGCGCTGCTCCTCGAGGGGGGCCCCATCGAGGGCATCGTCGGCAACCGCAATCTGCTCGGCATGGTCGCGCTCATCGGCGTGATCGTGTTCGGCGGTCTGCTCGCTGCGAAGGCGATCAGACGAGGATCCGGCATCACCTGGTTGGTCGTCGCGGGGGCGACCCTGCTCCTCACCAGGTCGGCGACGGTGATCCTCGTGACGGTGTTGGTCGCCATCGCCCTCGGGTTCGCACTCTGGGCCCGTCGTCGGGGCCCCGACCGCCGGCGCCCCGTCTACCTGACGGGTCTCCTCGCACTCGTGGCATCCGTCGTCGCGCTCGTCGCGCTCTGGACGCCGCTCACCTCGCTCCTCGGGAAGAGCGAGGACGTCACCGGGCGATTCGAGATCTGGGACGCCGTCATCGGCCTCGCCGCCGAGCGGCCGATCGCCGGCTGGGGCTGGCTCGGCTATTGGCAGCCGTGGGCCGACCCGCTCGGCTCCCTGTACACGCGCAATGGCGTGAGCTATCTGCAGGCGCACAACGCGTGGCTCGACGTCTGGCTGCAGCTCGGTGTGCTCGGGCTCGTCGCGTTCGGCGCGGTGGTGGTGGGCGCGCTCTGGCGTTCCTGGTTCCTCGCGATCGACCAGCCGAGAGATCCGGCGGGCCGGCCGCGACCCTATACAGCCGCGTCGTTCGTGCCGTTCCTGCTCCTGATCGCGCTCGCCGGTCAGAGTCTCGCCGAGAGCCGGCTGCTCGTCGAGGCCGGCCTGCTCCTGCTGATCACCATCGCCTGGGCCACCAAGCAGCGGCAGTGGGAACCTGAGCCGTTCCCGGTCGAACCGGCGCGAACGCGCTACGACCGACGCCCCGGACCCGGCGCGGCGATCCGGCGATGACCGCAGGAGACCGGGGCGCCGGGGCATGGCCTGCCGTCCGCGAGGTGATCGGTCAGGCCCGGTTCGCGCAGGCGGTGACCCTGATCTCGATCGGCTTCGCGTTCTCGACCGAGGCCCTCGCGGCACTCATCGGCTGGCCCGGGGTGCTCGCGGCGCTCGCCGGCCTGATCGTGCTCGCCGGCAGCTCGCTGGTGGCGAGGTGGCCCGCGGTCGAGTGGTACGGCATCCTGCCGCTGACGATCCTGGTCTTCGTCGCCTGGTGTTGCGCGTCCGTGATCTGGAGCACCACCACGTGGTTGAGCCTCGGCCGGGTCGCCTACCTCATCGCGTTCGGCATCCTCGGCGTGTACATCGCCCTCATGCGCGACACGATCCAGATCGTGCGCGCGTTCGCCGACGTCCTGCGTGTGCTGCTCGGCCTGTCGCTCGCCCTCGAGGTGCTCTCGGGAATCCTGCTGGACCTTCCCATCCCGTTCCTCCGCATCCAGGGCAACATCGCCCAGCTCGGGCCGATCCAGGGCATCTTCGGCACCCGGAACATGCTGGGCTTCGTCGCACTGCTCGCGCTGCTCACGTTCATCGTGGAATGGCGCACGAGGATCGCGCAGCGGGGCAAGGTGATCGCCTCGCTCGTGCTCGCCGGAGTCTGCCTCGTGCTCGCCGGCTCACCGACCACCTGGGCGGCGCTCGTGGCCGCGTTCGTCGCCCTGGCCGCGCTCTACGGGTTGCGCCGCGCCGAGCCGACCACAAGATGGCGGTGGCAGATCGCCCTCCTGGCCGCGGGGCTCACCGGCCTCGTCGCCGCCTGGCTGCTGCGCATCCGGATCATCGAGCTCATCGATGCGCGCGCCGAGTTCGATGTCCGGCTCGAGGTGTGGCGCGAGGCATCCCGCTACCTCGCCTCCAATCCCTTGCAGGGCTGGGGGTTCGTGGGCGAGTGGCCGAGCGGAGGGCCACCGTATCTCTGGATCGAGCAGATGACCGGTCGCGAGCACGCGTCGGCGCTGAGCGCGTTCATCGACGCCTATTTCCAGATCGGGGTCATCGGGCTGGTGCTCTTCGCCGGTCTCATGGGCGTCGCATTGGTGCGGGCCTGGCTGCTCGCCTCGTCCCGGCGGAGCCCGGTGTACCTCTGGCCGGCGCTCATGCTGGTGGTTATCGCCGTGACGAGCGTCACGGAAAGCTTCGCGCTGGTCGAGGGCGGATGGATGCTCCTTGTGATGTGCGCGGTGAAGGCCGCGCGCGACATGAGCTGGCGCGATGCGCTCGCGCGGCCCGCGCCCCCCGAGCCCGAGCCAGAACGCCTCGGCTGAGTCGGCCCCGTCACTGCGTCGGCGCGGCCTCGGCCTCGGTCACCCCGCCGACGCGACCGTCATGGCGCGACGGTCCGAACGCGAACGGGCCAGCACGATGAGGTGGACGGCCACGCCGACGAGCGGCCCGGCGGCGAGCGCCAGCGGGATGAGCACGGTGATGGGACCCGGCAGGAACAGGATCACGACGGTCGCCACGGACGCCACCACCCAGCCGACCGCGTACGCGGTGTGCAGGCCCCGGGCGAGCAGCGCAGGACCCGAGACGCACAGCGCCCCGATGCATCCAGCCGCGAGCACCAGCCCCGCGAGCAGGGACGCCGGCAGCGCGAACTCGGGACCGACGAAGACGTCGAGGGCCCACTCCCCCGCGAGCCACACGACCGTGGCGATGGCGACCGCACCGACGGCGACGATCCCGAGCCATGTGACGAGCAGCCGACGCTGCTCATCGCGGCGCAAGGTGAAGGCGGTCACCAGGTAGCTCTGCAGCGCCATGAGCGGCACGAGGAGGGGCGCTCGGGTCAGCGTGATGGCGAAGATCAGCGCGCCGAGCAGTGCGGCGTCGAGGTCGTGTGCGACGAGGGACAGCACCAGCGGGAAGCCGTTGATCAGGACCGCGGTCGCCGAGGCCGCGACGACTGTCTGCCCGGAGTTCGCGGTGAGCCGCCGGTAGGACAGCCGGACGCGCCCATCGCGGATGAAGCGGCGGCCACCGATCGCGAACAGTCCGGTGACGATGAGGACGTACGGCGCGATCACCGCCCACGCAAGCGGGCCGGGCGTCGGCAGCGTGAGGAGCACGACGCCGACGCAGGTGAGGCGCAGCAGGCCGTCCGCCGCGATCACCGCGCCGAGCACCCGCCATCGTTGGCGCCCCGCGAGCATCCCGCTCGCGACCGCGACGATCGCGCTCAATCCGGAGCCGAGCGCCACCTGCACGGCGAGCATCGAGTGGTCGCCGAGCGCGGGCGGGGCCCAGAGCAGCGCGGTCGCGGCGAGCGCCACCGCGACGAGCAGCCCGGCACCCGCCGCGAACACCCACAGCGAGCTGCGCCGGCGCGGGGCGGATGCCTCATCGGTCTGCGTCTCGTCGACCACGACCCTGGTGGCCTCCTGCTGGAGGCCGAACAGGACGCCGACGACGAGGAACAGCGCGGACCAGAACACGCCGAAGACGGCGTACTCGGCTGCGCCGATCGCGCGCGCCGTGAGCCACATCACGAGGTAGCCGGCGAGTCCCGTGATGATCGTGCCGCCCAGCATCCACAGCACGGACTGCCGTGCACCTGCGGCCGGTTCCGGTTCACCCACGACCACGACTCGGCCGTCCCTTCGGTTGATACACTGTCGGACAGCTTACGCGTCGGCCGACGCCCCCGACGGCGACCCCCTCTGGAGCATCTCGTGACGCAATCCGACGCGCCCGGCGACGGCGAGCCGCCGTTCCTCGACATCGTCATGCCGTTCTGGGGCGATCCCGGACAGTTCCGGCTCGCGGTCGAGAGCGTGCTCGCGCAGGATGCCGGGGGCTGGCGACTCACGATCCTCGACGACGCCTACCCCGATGTCGCGCCCGGCGCCTGGGCGGCGGCGCTCGACGATCCACGGGTGAGCTACCTGCGCAGCGCCGAGAACCGCGGCGTCAACGGCAGCTTCCGGGAGGCCGTGCGCCTCGCCGAGGCGCCGTACACGGTGATCATGGGTTGCGACGACCTCCTGCTGCCCGGGTATGTCCGGCGCATCCGCGCGCTCGTCGACGCGCATCCTTCGGCGACGTACGTCCAGCCGGGTGTCGAGGTGATCGACGGCGAGGGTCGGCTCACGCGTCCCCTCGCCGACCGGGTGAAGGCCGCGCTCCGCCCACGGCTCGAGCCCGGTTCGGCGCGCGAGCTCGCGGGCGAGCCGCTCGCGACCAGCCTGCTCCGCGCGAACTGGACCTACTTCCCATCGATCGCGTGGCGCACGGACGCCCTCAAGCGATTCGACTTCCGCCCCGATTACGAGGTCGTGCTCGATCTGGCACTGCAGATCGAGATCATCGAGGCCGGGGGCCGGATGGTGCTCGACGGCGTTCCCGTGTTCCGCTATCGGCGGCACGCGGCGAGCGTCTCGTCCTGGCGCGCCCTCGAGGGCTCGAGGTTCGCCGAGGAGCGACGGTATCTCGCGGAGGCCGCCTCGGGCATGCGGCGGATCGGCTGGACGCGCGCCGCGCGTGCTGCCGCGATGCGCGCGACCTCCCGCCTCAATGCGCTGTCCGTGCTGCCGCGCGCGCTGCGCGGCCGCGACGGCGCGGGCGCCCGCGCGCTCCTCCGGCACGGGCTCGGCCGCTGAGGGCGCCGACCAGCGCAGCATAGAATCGTGACCATGCCTCCCGTCCCCCGACGAACGCTCATCATCATGCCGGCGTTCAACGAGGAAGCTGCGATCTCCGCCGTGATCGCCGAGGTCCGCCGGACCTTGCCGCAGGCCGACGTCCTCGTCGTGAACGACGGATCCGCGGACGCCACCTCCGAGCGCGCGCGAGCGGCCGGTGCGACGGTGCTCGATCTGCCGTTCAACCTCGGGGTCGGCGGCGCGATGCGCCTCGGCTTCCGATACGCCGTCCGGCACGGATACGACGCGGCCGTGCAGATCGACTCCGACGGCCAGCACGACCCCGCAAGCGTGCCAGAACTGCTCGCCGCGCTGTACGGCGACGACGGTCACGGCGGCGCCGACCTCGTCATCGGTGCACGGTTCGCGGGCAAGGGCGACTACGAGGTGCGCGGCCCGCGCAGATGGGCCATGCGCATGCTCGCGGCCGTGCTCAGTCGCACGGCGAAGACCAAACTCACGGACACGACCTCCGGGCTCAAAGCCATCAACCGTCGGACCATCGCGCTGTTCGCACGGCACTACCCTGCCGAGTACCTCGGCGACACCATCGAGGCGCTGGTCATCGCATCGCGCTCCGGCCGGGTCATCCGTCAGGTGCCCGTGACGATGCGCAAGCGGGCCGGCGGCGTGCCCTCCCAGAACCCGTGGAAATCGGCCGTGTACCTCGGACGCGCCGTGCTCGCGCTCGGCTTCGCGCTGACGAGGCCGCCAGCTTTCGAACCGCAGGAGACCGCGCCATGAGCACGACCGCCTACATCTTCGGCATCATCGTCGCGCTCGTCACGCTCGCGGTCGTGGTGCAGATGCTCCGCCACCGGCGCCTGCGTGAGCGGCACGCGGTCTGGTGGCTCATCGGCGGCGTCGCCGCGCTCATCGTGGGGCTGTTCCCCGACCTGCTGGAGCACGCGGCCGACGTCATCGGGGTCGAGGAGCCCGCGAATCTCATCTTCTTCGTCAGCATCGCGATGCTCGTGCTCGTCTGCATCCAGCTGAGCTCCGAGCTCACCCGCCAGGAGACGCAGATCAGGACCCTCGCCGAGGACGTCGCACTGCTCGATGAGCGGCTGACCTCGCTCGGCTCACCGGCGCGACCCGGCGCCGGCGACGCGCCGGCTCACGACGACACGACCACCTCGTAGCCGGCGTCAGGACACACCGCGCCCACCTCGTCGGCGAGCAGCGGATCGCTCGTGACCAACCGCACGCCCCCGCCCCACGCCTGCACGGCGTCGCAGACCGCGCCGGTGTCCGAGGTGTCGAGGGTGTAGGCGTAGGTGCGCACGGGATCGGCGCTGTCCTCGGAGTGCGCCTGCAGCAGCCACGCGTTCAGGATCGCATCGGTCTCAGGGTCGCCCGTGACGCGCACCGCGATGGTCGGGCCGCCGTCGGCGAGCGTGAAGAGGTGCTCGGCCGCGGCGCCGTGTCGCGCGAACTGCGCGTCGGTCGCGAGCGCGATCGATGCGGGCAGACGACGGATGCCTCCGAGCGGCAGTGAGCCCGAGACCACGATGCCGACCAGGACGATCGAGCCGGTCGTCGCGATCGCGACGCGGCGCGGCGAGCTGGCCGCGGACGACGCGGCGAGGAGCACCCCGATCATGACGATGAGCAGCAGGACGCAGAGCAGCCACGCGAACTTCGCCGGGTAGTAGCCCCACCACGCGAGGCCGGCTCCGAGACGCTGCAGCACGAGATATCCGCCGCCGACCGCACCGGCGACGAGCAGCACCGCAACGCCGTCCGCCGCACGCCCGAGACCGAGCCCGCGGCCGCGGCGCAGCAGCAGGAGCGCCACGGTCACGAGCGCGAGGGCGACGACCATCGCGACGTCGCGGGGTTCGACCGGCGGCGCGGCGCCGTCGGCCGCGAGCGCACCGCCTGTTGATCGCAGGTCGCCGAGGGTGACGAACGCGGCGTAGGTCGCGAGCTGGATGACGGCAACCCCGAGCACGACGATCGCCACTCGGCGCCGGCTGACCAACGCCCGCCAGATGACCGGCAGCGACGCCGCCCCAAGCGCGAGCGGGATGAGCACCATGGGCGCCCAGGTCGCGAGCAGCAGCGTTGCCGCGACGAGGAGCCCGACGGCCGCGAGCAGTGGTGCGTGCGGCGCATCCGTCCAGCACACCCAGCACGCGAGGAGCAGCAGGACCGCGATCGGCGCGTTCAGGAAGCCGAGTTCCGCGGTGAAGCCGAGCACGTACCATCCGAGCACGAAACCGGACCCGACGACACCCGCGACGACGCGGACGACGGCATGGCCGGCGCGCACCGTCCGCGCCGCGACGAGACCCGCGAGGCCGGCCGCGGCGAGCGTGAGCAGCAGCACGAGCTGCGCCTCACGCGCGACATCGTGGCGCAGCACCTCCGCGGCCATCTCTCGGCCGGGCAGCATCCAGCTCGCCGCGAGCGCGGCGGTCGACGGGGCCGGGTTCGGATGTGAGCCGGGGTCGATACCGCCGTCGGCCACGATGAACCGCGCGGCCATGGTGTTCCACACGGCATCGTTGGCGAGGATCCATCCGACGCGCATGCCCGTGCCCCAGCCGAGCGAGCCGACCCAGTAGACGAGGGCGAGGAGCGGCAGGGCGAGCGCGCCGACCGCGGTGGGCAGGTCGGCGACGGTCGGTACCCGCAAGGCACCTCGGCCGGACGAGATGGCGAGCCGGGTGATCGCGGCGAGGCCTCCGGCCGCGACGACGACCGCGGTCGCCACGCCGAAGTCGAGACCGAAGATCGGGGCGAAGCGAGCGGTGAGGGTGTGCAGACCGAGCACCGCGATCAGGGCTGCCGCGAGTGCGAGCGCCCACGACACGCGCTGCGCGAACGCCAGGCCGATCGCCGCGAGCACCGCGACCGTCAGCAGTGCGGGGCTCCACCCGGCCGCGAGCACCACCAGACCGCCGACCACGGCCACCGACATGGCCGCGAGCACGACCACATCGCGCCGTGGGCGCGGACGATCCGGGGACATCGTGCTCCTGCGGTACAGACGGGGGTAAACCGAAGTGTAGCCTCCACGATCCGCGAACACGCGTCGCAAGTGGCGCTCGACGCGGCGCGTCAGGCGGCGCGGGCTAAAGTGGGAGCGCCCGCCAGAAGCCGACAGGAGGCCGCAGCCGAGATGAGCCGCGTCGAGCCCACCACTCCGACCGATGCATCCCCCGCCGCGACCTCACCCCGTGACCGGGGCGCGCGGCGCGTCTTCGCGATCACCTGGGTGCTGGCATCCCTGCTCGGCATCCTCTGGGCGATCGCCACGCCGATCGGCGCGTCGCCCGACGAGCCGGCCCACCTCGTGAAGGCGGCGTCCGTGGCGCGCGGCCAGCTCGTGGGCGAGCCGTCACACGCCGGGCACGTCGTGTCGGTCCCCCGATACATCGGCGCCACACACAGCGTCGCGTGCATCGTGTTCCAGGCGGACGTCCCGGCCGACTGCATCGACGACGACACCCCGAACCCCTCCGAGCTCGTCTTGAGCACGACCACGGCGGGCCTCTACAACCCGCTGTACTACGCGCTCGTCGGGTGGCCGAGCCTGCTGTTCGGCGACGCGACCGGCATTTCCGCGATGCGCATCGTGAGCGCGGTCCTCAGCGCGCTGTTCCTCGCGTTCACCGCGCGCTTCGCGCTCGAGCTCGGCCGCCGGGCGCTCACGATGGCCGCGGTCGGCGTCGCGGCGACCCCGACTCTGCTCTTCCTGAGCGGCGCGGTGAATCCGAATGCGATCGAGGTCACGGCGACCATGGCCGCGTTCACCGCCATGCTCGCCGTCATCCGCCGTGGGGCCGACGGGCGGATCGCCGGTCCGCTCGCCGTCGCCGCGGGGTCGGCCGTCATCGGCGCGCAGATGCGGGGGCTCTCACCGCTCTGGATCGCCGTGGCGCTCGCTATGCCCCTGCTCCTGATCACGTGGACCGAGCTTCGTGCCCTGCTCGCGCGCCGTGCGGTGTGGGTCACGGTCGGCGTCGTCGTTCTCGGCGCCCTCGCGGCCGCGCTCTGGACGCTGGGCAGCAACTCGCTGACCGGCACGCTGAGCGACGAGGAGCACTTCCAGCAGTACCCGGGCGTCGGGACGAGCCCGATCACGGGCTTCATCGTGACCCTGCTCGCGACGTTCGACTACGGCACCCAGATGATCGCGTCCTTCGGCTGGCTGGACACGCCAGCGCCGCAGGCCGTCTACTTCGTGTGGTCGGCGCTCGTCGGCGCCCTCGCCCTCGCCGCGATCGCGCTGCTCCGGGGGCGCCGGCTCTGGTTCGCGGCGGTGCTCGCCGCGGGCCTCGTCGCCCTCCCCCCGCTCGTCCAGGCGGCGTACGTCACGTCCGGCGGCTACATCTGGCAGGGCCGGTACACCCTCCCGATCTTCGCGATCGCCGTGATCGGCGTCGCGGTGGTGGTGGGAGAGCGGGTCGCGGCACGTCGGGTGCCGGTGACGGATGCCTCGGCCGGCGGCTCCGTCGTCGTCGGGACGCCCACCGCGCACCCCGCATGGGCCACCGGACGTGTGTTCGCGGTGGTCTGGCTCGCGTGGGCGGCGGCGCAGCTCTACTGCTTCGCCATCGCGCTCAAACGCAATGCGGTCGGCATCGACGGCACGTGGGGCGCCATGCTGCGCGCGCCCGAGTGGGCGCCGCCGGGTGGTGCCGCGCTGCTGCTCGCGGCGTTCGCGGTGGTCACCGCCGCCACGGCGGCCCTGGCCTGGTGGGCGACGCGCGCGTCACGCGCCGAGCGCCGCACCGGGACGGCCGCCGCCGGCGGCACGAGCACCGACACTCGTGAGGCGCTCGCGGCCGAGTGACTCAGACCGGCTGAACGAGGTCGCGAAGCACGTCCTGCGCCCCTCGGCCGAACGCCGAGTACCGTCCGCTCCGCCATTCGCGCAGCACCGGGGCGACACGGGCCGTCCGCGATGTGGGCAGCGCGCTCCGCGCCACCTCGTGCGCGAGCTTCTCGCGCACCCGGCGCTGCGTGTCAGCATCCTGGGGCGCGAGGTCCGGCACACGGTCGGCGAGGTCGCGCGCCCGCGCGAGCAGGCGCGAATTGCGCTCGGTTCGGGGCGCGCGAAGCCGGCCGAACTTGCCGCCGAGGCCGAGCTCGGTCACCCCGATCTGATTCGCGCCGTGCTGGCGGTAGTCGATGAGCGGCTCGGTGAGGACGCCGACGCCGCCCGTGAGCGAGGCGACCATCGCCAGCCACTCGTCGTGCACCCACGACGTCGGGAACGGCACGGCCCGCTCCACGAGCTCGCGGCGGACCATCATCGTCGCGCCGGTGAACAGATTGCGCTTCAGCAGTTCCGCGGTCGCGCCGCCCGCGCGGACGCGCGCCAGCAGTTCGGGCGTGACGCCGAGGGTCTCGAAGAGCGACGCCGGCAGTTCCGCGCCTTCAGCGTCGACCAGGCGCGCATCGGCCGCGACGAGCTGGAGCGCCGGGCGCTCGTCGAATGCACGCAGGGCGCGCTCCACCCGGTCGGTGTGCCAGACGTCGTCCTGATCGCAGAGCGCGATGAACTCCCCGCTCGCCGTCCTGAGCGCCTGTTCGAAGTTCGCGGTGACGCCGAGCGCGGGTCGATTGCGCAGGACGACGAGCTCGACCCGAGACCCGGCCGCGCGATGCACGGCGACGAGTCGTTCGGCGAGCGCGACGGTGTCGTCGGCGGATGCGTCGTCGGACAGCACGATCTCGTCGACCGGACGGCTCTGCGCGAGCACACTCGCGAGCTGTGCACCGAGGTAGCGCGCGCCGTTGTGCGTGCCGAGGGCGACCGAGACGGACGGCTCGCGCCCCGAGGCATCCGTCATGAGCTCGCGGCGATCTCGTCGCGAATCCGGCGGACCAGCTCGTCAGCGGCCGCGAGGTCCCCGCCGGAATACGCCCGATCGAGGGCCTCGGCGGCCTCGCGGCTCGCGCCGAGCCGGGTGCTGCCGACGACATTGGCGCCGCGCACGCGCGCGGGGTTGCCGTACGCCTTGGCGAAGGCGGGAACATCGCGCGTGACGGCGGCGCTCATGCCCACCATGGCGCCCTCGCCGATCACCGTGCGCTGATGCACCGCGGTGCCGAGACCGAGGTTCGCGTTCGCACCGACCTGCACATGGCCCGCCAGCAGCACCGACGACGCCAGCGTCACGCCGTCACCGAGGTGGCAGTCATGCGCGACGTAGACCTGGTTCATGATGAACCCGCCGTCGCCGATGGTCGTCGGCTGCTCGGAGCCCGCGTGCACCTGCGCGTACTCGCGGAGCACGTTCCCGGACCCGATGCGGACACCCCGCCCCGAGCCCATGCCGTCCTCGGTGTGCGGCAACGAACGGATCTCGGGTGTCGCCCCGATGACCACCCCGGCGCCGATCCAGTTGTCGTCGTCGAGCCACACGTCGCCCGTGATCACGGCGAACGGGCCGATCGTGTTGCCCGAGCCGAGCCGGACGGACGCGGCGACGACCGCCGTCGGATGGATCCGATTGCTCATCGCACGGAATCCGGGGCGGCGTCGGACGGCTGCCCGCCGTGCTCGTAGCGCACTTCCTCGCGGAGGTAGTCGTACTGCTCGTGCCGTAGCCGGCGTCGGAGCACCAGGACGAACGCGATCGCGATGCCCGCGGCGAGCAGGTCGCCGATGGTGAACATCGCCCGCGACGCGAGGCTGATCGCGGTCGCCTCGGGGACCGTGATCAGCGTCCCCATTGCCCCGATCAGGATGGCCTCCCTCACGCCGAGTCCGGATGGCAGGAAGAACGCCAGCAGACCGATCGTGAAGCCGAGGGAGATCGCACCCGTGAGCAGGATGAGCGATCCGAGGTCGGGGTCGACGAGCGAGTTCAGCAGCAGCCACAGGTGCAGGCCGTACGCGACGTACGACAGCAGGGACCATCCCAGCGAGCCGAGCACCGTGCCGTACGACACCCGGTGCTCGAGCGGCGGCCGCCGGAACAGCTTCAACACGAGTGACGCCAGCGCGGTCATGATGCGCGGGTGCAGGCAGACCAGACCGATCGGCAGCAGCAGGAACAGCCACAGCAGCCACTCGTGGCCCTCGACGACCACGGGAAGGGCGAGCGCGCCGAGGATGAGGGAAGCGACGACGCCGATGCCCGCGGCGTAGAGCGCCGTGACGAGCACCCTGGGGCGCAGGATGCCGTACTGGCGGCCGAGTTCCATCTGCATCACATACGACCAGACCGAGCCGGGAACGTACTTGCCGAGCTGCCCGACGAGGAGCACCTGCGAACCGCGCAGCACCGGCACCTTCGGCCCGAGCCCGTTCAGGATCGTCACCCAGCTCATTGTGCCGAACGCGAGCCCGACGAGCACGAGGACCTGCGACAGCACCACCGACTGCCACGACATCAGCGACAGCGCGTGGACCACGTCGTCCCACTGCGAGGCCAGATAGTAGACCGCGAACCCGACGACCACGAGGACGAGGCCGTAGCGGATCAGATGGACCACCTTGGGCGGCAACGGTGGCAGCTTCTTCATACACACTCTCTCGTCATCGCGCCGCATGCGTGCTGGGAAATTCAGAACATGCCGCGCATTCGAGTGCCGGTCCCGCAACCCATAGAATGATGCGGGTGCGCCGGGTGCCTTCACATCCCGCACTCGGAGAAACAGCCTTCATGATACCAATCACTGTTGTAGAACTCGGGCCAGAGGTCGAACGTCTCGTCGTAGAGACTCTGAGGTCCGGCGGCATCGCGCAGGGCCGGCGCGTGGCAGAGTTCGAGTCCCGGTTCGCTGACCTCGTGGGCGCCCAGCACGCGATCGCGGTCAACAACGGCACGACCTCACTCGTGGCGGCGCTCAGCGTGCTCGACCTCGCCCCGGGCGACGAAGTGATCACGAGCCCGTTCACCTTCGTCGCGACGCTCAACGCGATCCTCGAGGCCGGCGCGACCGCACGGTTCGCCGACATCTCCGAAGACGACTTCAACGTGACCGCGGCCACGATCACCGAACGCCTCACACCCCGCACCCGCGCGGTCATGCCCGTGCATCTCTACGGCCAGATCGCCGAGATGGACGAGATTGCGAAGGTCGCCACGGCGCACGATCTCGCCATCGTGGAGGATGCCGCTCAGGCGCACGGTGCGCGACTCGGCACCCGCGGCGCGGGAACCTACGGAATCGGCTCGTTCTCGTTCTACGCGACGAAGAACCTCACGACCGGCGAGGGCGGCGTCATCACCACTGACGACGCTGAGATCGCCGACCGGTTGCGCGTCCTGCGCAACCAGGGCATGCGCGACCGCTACCAGTACGTCGCCGCCGGTCACAACTGGCGCATGACCGACCTCCAGGCGGCCGTCGGCATCCCCCAGCTCGCGGGCTACGACGAGGTCGTCGCGCGCCGACAGGACCACGCACGCCGTCTCAGCGCAGGGCTCCGCGAACTGCCCGGCATCGTGGTCCCCCGTGAACTCGAGGGCCGGCGCCACGTCTGGCATCAGTACACGATCCGGGTCACCGAGGACGCGGGTGTGGCCCGCGAGGAGTTCGTCGCGAAGCTCGCTGAGCGCGGTGTCGGCGCCGGCATCTACTACCCCAAGCTCGTGCACGACTACGAGCCGTACCGAAACCGTCCCGACGTCATCGTCGAAGACACCCCGGTCGCCGAGCGCATCGTGCGCGAGGTGGTGTCGCTGCCCGTGCACACGCACCTCTCCGAGCGCGACCTCGACCAGATCATCGACGCCGTCGCATCGATCGTTGGGGGGCGCTGACCATGGCCGCCATCCGGGTGATGCTCGTCGGCGCCGGGTTCATGGGCTCGCTGCACGCCAGAGTCATCAGCCAGTCAGCCCTGACCGAGCTCGCGGTCGTGGTGGAGGCCAGGGAAGAGATCGGTCGCGCCGTCGCCGATCGGTTCGGTGCGCGGTGGCAGCCGGATCTCGACGGGCTCGACGCGGTCGACGCCGTCGTTGTCGCCGCATCCACCGAGGCACACTTCGATCTGGCGATGCGCGTCGTCGACGCCGGGCGTCCCGTCCTCGTGGAGAAGCCCCTCGCCGACAGCCTTGAACGTACGAGCGCCATCCTCGACGCGGCCGCGCGCGGGGGGATCCCCGTCATGTGCGGATTGCTCGAACGCTTCAACCCCGCGGTGCTCACCGCCCAGGCCCTCATTGAGGACCCGAAGTTCGTCACCGCCACTCGGCACTCCCCCTACGCGCCGCGCATCCGCACCGGTGTCGGCTGGGACCTGCTGGTCCACGACGTCGACCTCGCCAGCCGGTTGCTCGGCGGCGAGCCCACGTCGATCACCGGTGCCCTCGGTCACTTCCACCCGATGTCGGAGCCCGACGCCGAGGATGTGGCAGAGGCGGTGCTCAGCTTCGAGGGTGGCCGCGTCGCGCACGTGTCGGCAAGCCGGGTCGGCCAGCGGAAGATTCGCTCCATGAGCGTGCACGACCTCGACAAGCTCATCGAGATCGACCTGCTGCGCCGAGACGTCACGGTCTACCGGCACGTCTCAGATCAGCCGGCCGACGCCGAAGGACGCGGGTACCGTCAGCAGACCGTCATCGAGATCCCGGAGCTCGTCACGGCGCAGGAACCGCTCGCGGCACAACTCGAGCACTTCGCGGCACTGGTCGAAGGGCGCGTCGACGCCGAGGCCGAGCGTCGTTCGCTGATGCCGGCGCACCGCATCGTCGAGTCGCTCAAGCGCTCCGCGCGCCCGTAACGGCGTCGGCTCGCGACTCCGGGCGGCGGGCCGCTCAGTCGCGGACGGTTCTCGGGTTCGCCGGGTCCGAGAGGTCGACGTGGCCGACCACGCGCCCGGGAACGCCGACGACGATGCTGCGCGGAGGGACATCCGACGTGACCACCGCGCCCGCCCCGATGATCGACTCGTCACCGATCGTGACGCCCATGTTGACCACCGCGTTGGCGCCGATGAACACCCGGTCACCGATGGTGACCGGCGCGCGATCCACGACGTCGTGGGCACGCCCGCTGACGCACCGCATGGCGCTCGAGTGGGTGTAGACGTGCACGCCGGATGAGATATCGCAGCCCGCACCGATCGTCAGGCCGCCTGAGCCATCGATGAGGGTGAATGCGCCGATCCATGTGCCGGCGCCGATCGCCGGCTCCCCGATGATCCACGCGTGCGGGTTGTAGGGATTCTCGGGGAGCCCAGCGCTCATGATCAGGAGTTCTGCACCAGGGCGGTCATGCCCTCGCGGACCGGGATGGATGCCTCGAACCCGAGGACCTCGCGCGCCCGCGTGACATCGGCGGCGCGCCGCGTCACCAGCACGGGGCGCGGGTTGAACTGCGGCTTCACATCGACGCCGACGGCGTCGATCAGGATCTCCGCGAGCTCGGCGACCGTCGTGTCGATACCGGTGCCGACGTTGATCGGGAGGTTCGCCTGCTCGGCCGTGAGCGACAGCACGACAGCCCGGGCGATGTCCTTGACGTGGATGAAGTCCATCGACTGCTTACCTTCACCGTCGATGATCGGGGGCTCGCCGTTCTTCAACCGGTTCACGAAGTGGTTGATGACCGACGTGTAGTACGCCGTCGTCTTCTGCCCCTCGCCGTAGACGTTGAAGAAGCGAAGCGCGATCCAGCTGAGGCCCTTGCTGCGGCCGTAGTAGCCGAGGAGGTCCTCGTTGGTGCGCTTGCCGATGCAGTACGGCGTCAGCGGGTTCAGACGGTCGTCCTCATGCATCGGCAGCTTCTCGGGATCGCCGTAGACCGAGGCGCTGGAGGCCGCCACGATGCGCTTGACCCCGAGGTCGGCGGCAGCTGCGAACACGTTGTGCGAACCGACCATGTTGATGTCGATCGACGAGTACGGGTCAGCCACGCTCTTGTTGATGGAGTCGGCCGCGAGGTGGATGACGTGGTCGTAGCCCTTCATCGCCGCGTACACCGCCGCCCCGTTGCGCGTGTCCTGGTCGATGACGTCGACCCGGCCGGTCTTGGCCAGCTCGTTTGCGCGGTCGCGGTCACCGCGGACCATGTTGTCGAAGATGCGGACGTTCCAGCCCTCGGCGAGGAGCTGATCGACCACGTGCAGGCCGATGAAGCCGGCACCGCCGACGACGAAGACGTTCTTGTCTGACACGAATGATTCCTTTTCTTGTCTCATATGCGTTCTTGTCTCATATGCGCCGTCCGCCCGGGCGGCGGCGACGGAAAGCTGCGGCGTCGACTCGACCGACGCTCAGCGGCGCGCCTGGTCGATCGCCGCGGCGAGCGTCTCGACCACGCGGTCCACCTGCGCCTCGGACAGGTTCGCGTGCATCGGGATGGCGAGGTGCCGCGTGAACAGATCGGCCGAGACCGGGAGGCTGCCGGTGAAGCCGTACACCGGCTGGAGGTGCGACGCGTAGGTGCCGAAATTGCACTGGACCCCGTGCTGCCTGAGGTACGCCGCGACCGCGCCGCGGTCGACGTCCGGGTCGAGCGTGACGACATACGACTGCCATGGGTGCTCGCGGTCGTCGAGTGCGACGGGAGCGGTCACCCGCTCCACGGCGGCCAGCCGCTCCTCGTACCATCGCGCAGCGCGGCGACGGTTCTCGAGGAGCGTGGGAAGCCGGTCGATCTGGGCGAGCATGACGCCGGCGGCGAGGTCGGAGAGCCGGTAGTTGTAGCCGAGCTCGTCGAACGACGGCACCGGCAGGTCGGTGCTGCCCTCGCGCGAGATCGCCGGAGCGATCCCGTAGGTGTGCAGCTTGCGCGCGTGATCGGCCAGTGCGGCGTCGTCCGTGGTCAGGGCGCCGCCCTCGCCGGCGGTGATGCCCTTGCGGCCGTGGAAGCTGAACGTCGCGACGTCGGCGAGGCTTCCGGCCGGCCGGCCGTGATAGCTGGCGCCGGCGGAGCAGGCCGCGTCCTCCATGAGCCAGAGCCCGTGGCGATCGGCGATCTGCCGCAGTTCGTCGAAGTCAGCGGGCTGACCGAACACATCGACCGCGAGGATGCCGACAGTGCGCGGCGTGATCGCCGCCTCGACCGCAGCCGGATCCGCGCTCCAGATGTCGGGTCGGATGTCGGCGAAGACCGGCGTCGCTCCCGTCCAGGCGACGGAGTGTCCAGTCGCGGGGAAGGTGTAGTCACCGACGATCACCTCATCACCCGGCCCGGCACCGAGCACCTTCAGCCCGAGATGCAGGGCGGAGCCGCAATTGCTGGTCGCGAGCGCGTGTGCGGTGCCGGCGACCTCGGCCGCGAAGCGCGACTCGAACCGCTGACACGTCGGACCCGCTCCGGAGAGCCACCCCGACGCGAACACCTCGCGAATCGCTTCGAGCTCTTCGTCACCGACGGTCGGCTGCCCGAGTGGGATCGTGTCGAGCAAAATCGTCCTTCCTCACGGAGGTCTCGCATCGGGGACCGGCGAGGCCTCATCTATAGTAGCCGAGGCCGCGTCGGCGGCCCCGCTGAGCGAGGGAGGGTCCATGCCGAAGCGCGTGATCATTGTCGGAGGAGGCATCGTCGGCCTGGCCGTCGCCGAGCGGGCATCCCGGAACGGGCATCACGTCACCGTCGTCGAGAAGGAGGCCGGCTGGGCCCTCCACCAGACGGGTCGGAACTCCGGCGTCATCCACGCCGGGCCCTACTACCGACCTGGCTCGCTCAAGGCGAGGCTGTGCACCGCGGGCAACCGGTCGATGAAGGCGTTCGCGGACGAACACGGCATCCCGTGGAAGCTCACCGGCAAGCTGATCGTCGCGACCGCGACCCGCGAGCTGCCCGCACTGAAGGAACTCGCCCGCCGCTCCGAAGCGAACGGTGTACCGTTCCGCGAGCTCGACGCCACGGAGGCCCGCGAGTACGAGCCGCACGTCGCGGCCGTCGCGGCACTCCGGATCGAGTCGACCGGCACCATCGACTACGGCGCCGTCAGCCGCACCCTCGCCGACCTGGTCGCGGCGCGCGGCGGTGAACTCCGCACATCGACCGAGGTCCTGGGCATCGAGAGCCGTCCCGAACAGGTCGTGGTGACCACCACGCACGGGGAGGTGACGGGCGACCTGCTCGTGAACTGCGCGGGCCTGCACAGCGACACCGTGGCGCGCATGGCGGGCTTGCGCCCGCAGGCCCGCATCGTGCCGTTCCGCGGCGAGTACTTCGAATTGAGCCACGATCGACGTGATCTCGTGCGCGGGCTCATCTATCCGGTCCCCGACCCCGACCTCCCGTTCCTCGGGGTCCACCTGACGCGCATGATGGACGGATCTGTGCACGCGGGTCCGAACGCCGTCACCGCGCTCGGCCGCGAGAGCTATTCCTGGCGGAAGGTCAACGTGCCCGAGGCGTTCCGGGACCTCACCTACCCGGGGTTTCTTCGGATGGCTTCGAGGAATGTGGGCGTCGGCCTCGCCGAGGTGCGCCGATCGTTCTCGAAGAAGCGCTTCGCCGCGAGCCTCGCCCGTCTGGTGCCCGGCATCACCGCGAACGATCTCGTTCGTGCTCCCGCCGGCGTGCGCGCCCAGGCGATCCGCCCCGACGGGGGTCTCGTCGACGACTTCCTCATCGAGCACGCGCCACGGCAGGTGCATGTACTCAATGCGCCCTCTCCCGCCGCGACCGCGTCGCTGGAGATCGCCGCCCGGATCGCCGAGCAAGCCGGTCTCGAATAGGGCACCCCTGATCTCGCGCCGAACGGCTCGCACACCGATCAGCGAGAGGCGCCCCCGCGCACGAGTTCATCGAGCGTCGTGAGGTGCGCCTCGGCCACGCGTTCGATCGTGAAATGCTCCTCGACGAACGCTTGCGCGTTCGCGGACACCCGCTCGCGCGCCATCGGGTCCTCGAGGATGCCGATGACGACCTCCGCGAGTGCGACCGGGTCGGCCTTCTCCTCAGTGGGGCTGATGAACGGCACGATGTAGAGCTGTTCCCGGTCGACGATCCGGAACTCGAGGAAGTTGTCCGGGCGGACCGCGGCCGCGACCGGCGTGCCGGCCGCGAGGGCCTCGAGACTCGCGGTGCCGAATCCTTCGCCCTCGAGTTCATGGATCTCGAGGTCGGCCGCGGCCAGGAGGCCGGGGATCTCGCCCTGCGGGCGCGCACCGAGCGTCACGATCGCGTGCGCGACCCCCAGTCGTTCGGCGAGCGTCAGGAACTCATCGTGATACACCCCGCCGACGACGACGACCCTCGCCTCAGGCACGCGCTCAAGGATCGTCGGCAACGCACGCACAAGCGCGATGCGACTGCGCTGCGGGATCACGTGGCCCACGGAGAGGATCAGTGGCTGCGTGGGCAAGCCGAGCCGCTCCCTCGCTGCGGCACCGTCGCCTCCGCGCATGACGGTGGGATCGACCCCGACTGGGATCGCGACCGTGCCGCTGATTGCGCGACGATACCGCTTGCGGATGTACCGGTCCATGAGCACGTCCATCACGACAACTCTCGGCCGGTGGAGGCGCATGAGCGGCGCGACGAGCAGCATATCGGCCAGCGCATACACCGCCGAGTTGAACCGGCTGAGCGGGCTCTCGAGCCGGGTGTGCACACTGAGCAGGGTGGGCACCCGGCGGGATCTGGCCCACCACCCGCTCAACCACGTCAGGTCGAAGAACTGCCCGTGCTGATGGATGACATCCGGTGCGAACCCGTCGAGCAGTTCGAACACCCGGCGCTTCGCGCGGGGCGAGATGGTGAAGCCGATGTCGAAGTTGGCCGCGAATCGCGTCTTCGGAAGGGTCCAGGCAGGAATCCGGACGATCCTGAATCCGTCGCGTTCCTCGACGGCCGGCGCATCCTTGTAGGTCGCGGTCAGCACGAGCACCTCGTGACCGGCGTCCGCATAGGCGCGTGCCAGGTGGTCGGCCAGGTGTGAGGACCCGCCTGGGCGAGGCGGGAAGAAGTTGTTGACGACAGCGATTCTCAAGGCGGTTCCAGGTTCAGATCAGAGCCCGATCGAGGCCAGCACACCGACGACACCGATCACGGCGAGGACGACGCGCACGCGCCGCTGTCCGACGAGGCACAGCACGAGCAGAACGATGAGCGCCGCGAACGGCATCGAGTAGCGCGAGACGATCGCGAAGTCGATGCCGAACGTGAGCGCGTTCGAGACCCGGAGGGCGACCGGGTATAGGACGAGCGTGATCAGTGACCCCGTCGCAACGATCCGCACCGGGTCAAGCATCCGCGCGGGTGCACGGTCATCGAGGCGCTCGCGGCCGACCGGAAGCCCGGCGCGGCGCCGGAAGTCGGCACCCAGCACCCCGTACAGCAGGGCGCCGACCGTGATCACCGTGATCCACAGCGGCAAGCCGACGGCGATGCTCCGGAGCGCGTCGGAGATCACCCCGGGTCCCGCGGGGACGGCGTACCCCCACTCGGTCCACGGGCTGTGCAGCGCGAAGAACTCCTGCAGCGCGCCGATCGCGATGGTGGACCACCCGGAGAACTGGTACGGCCCATAGACTTCGGCGTTGCTCACGGTCGCGGTCGCGGCGATGTACCGGCCCCAGAGGACGACGGGCAGCAGGACGATCGCAGCCAGGACGATCAGCTGCCAGAGCTTCGGCCGCCATGGGCCCGGCGTCGACCAGCCGCGCCGTTGAGCGATCCAGACCACGAGCATGGCGAACAGGAAGCCGCCGAGCACGAGGGAATTGACCACCGCGATGCTCGCAGCGAACACGGCGGACAGCGCCAGCCAGGTGAAGCCCTTTCCCCGAGCGATCCAGAGCAGCCCGGTTCCGCCGACGAGCGCACCAGCGAGGATCGACGTGGCATTGGGCGTGATCATGCCGCCCATCACGGTGATGCTGGTCGCAGCTACCGGGAGCGACACGGCCACGATGAGGCCGAGCCGGCGCTGGCCGAGTGCGAATGCGAACAGCCCCATCGCGATGACCCCGAGCGTCATCAGGAGGGCACTGAACACGCGGTAGATGGTGATGTCGTGCAGCTGGAAGCCGACCGCCTCGACCACCCATCTGAAGGCTTCGGCGCCCAGGAAGTACGTCGGGTAGTGGATGTATCCGGTGGTGTACTGCCCCGACGTCACGTCCCGGACGTCCAGTGCGGGGTCCCCGCAGCCGTGGATCAGCCCGCCGGCCTCATGGCCGATCCCGCAGGCCCACTCGTCGACGACCTCTTCTTCGTACAGAGCCCCGCGGTACGAGAGTTCGCCGTGGTGGATCTTGAGCTGCGTGTCGTAGTGGACATGCTCGTCGAGGATCGACAACGGGTGATCATCGGCGGCGAGCGTGACCATCGCGAAGCCGAAGATGAGCACGATGACCGAGGCCACACCGATGCAGAGTCCCGTGGCCCGCTTCATCACCCAATCGCGCAGCGCGCGCAAGCCACCCAACTCGCGACCAACTCCCAGCTCAGTGTGGCCACCCGCGAGCGGCGGGCAGCGGTGACGCCGCGAATGCGGGCCCGGATCATGCTAACCGAAGCGACGGTCCCACCCGTTCAGGCGAGCGCCCCCACTCAATAGATGCTCGCTCCGCCCTGGGCGGTCCACCGGATCGAGCCGTAGTCGAATCCCTGGGTGCACGGGCCAGCATCACCCGTGCAGGTCATCGGCGTCGCCGGGTATCCGAGGTGTCCGGCAGCCCCGCTGCGCGTGAAGTATGCGTCGCGGATCGGTCCGGTCACGGCGAACGCCGCACCGCCGTTCTTGGCATAGAGGGAGCCGTTGACGAACGCCTGGCCGTGTCCGCCGCCGTTCTGCGGGATCACGACGGCGTCGCTCGCGCTCTTGCCGAGCACGCCCCCGGGTCCGCCCGCCGCGGCGTACGCCTCGAAGAACTGCGTGGTGGTCACGCGCGCGACATCGCCGGGCGTTGCGAAGACGGTGCCACCCGCGAATGCCTGGGAGCACCCGCCCCCGGCGAGACCGCAGGTCTCCGCGCCGACCGGCCAGCCCAGCGGGCCGGCAGCACCGTTCGACGCGAAGTACCGGGTGCGGATCGCGCCGGAGACGGCGAACGTGCCAGAGCTGGACGAGTATACCGAGCCGTACTGGTACGCCCGGCCGATCCCGCCGATACCATCGCGCACGAACAGGTAGGCACTCGTCGGCGCGCCGAGCTTCGCCTCGCCGCCCGCGGCCGCGTACACCTCGTCGATCTGCGGCGCGGACCACGACGCTCCGTCCGGACCGGTGCGCAGCGTGGCGTTCTGGAATCGCTGCGTGCACACGTTGCCCGAGCACTGCTGCTCGGCGACGGGCCAGCCGAACGACCCGGTGGCGCCACCGAACGAGAAGTAGTAGGTGCGGATCGCGCCGACGACGGAGTACGGCTCCGCACCGGTGCGCTGATAGACGGATCCCTCGGTGAATGCCTGACCCGTGCCGCCCGTCATCGCGATCGGGTTGCTCGAGGGCCAGCCGAGAGCGCCGCTCGCATTCCCGCGCGACGCGTAGTACCGCTCGAACCCGAGGACCGCGAAGGTGCCGGCCTTCGACGAGTAGATCGCGCCCGACTGGAAACCCTGACCCGATCCGCCGCCCTTGACGGTCGACGTACTCGTCTCCGCGGTCGGCCAGCCGAGCGGACCCGTGGCCCCGCCGTATGCCCAGTAGGTGTCACGGGTGGCGCCGTCGACGCGGAACGTTCCGAATGCCGAGCTGTAGACTGACCCGCCCTGGAAGACCTGGCCGCTTCCGCCCGCGATCTGCTGCGTCGAGCTCGTCGGGTATTTCAAGGGCCCCGCCGCACCGCTGCGAGCGAAGTAGTAGTCCTTGATCGGGCCGGTGACGTACTGGGCCCCGGTCGCGCGGGTCCAGTAGATCGAGCCGTTCGCGAACGCCTGGCCGAGCCCGCCGCCGTTCTCAGAAATGGTGATGAAGCCGCTCGTCGCCGGCCCGAGGATGCCGGTCGAACCGCCGACGGCGTTCCAAAGCGCGGTGATCTCGTTGGCGCCCGGCGTGGTGGTGGGCCCGAACCAATTGTTGTAGAAGACCCAGAAGTTCCGGTTGCCGTACGCACTGCATGCGTCGCCGGTGCCGCCGATGTTCGCGAGCGCGGCGGCGTTCGGCGTGTACGGCGTGTAGTAGTAGAGCGCGGCCGTCGCGCGGTTCTTCACGTGGACGCCCTTCGTCCCGCACGCCGCATTCGGGTGATACTGGATCTGGTTGACCTGGCCGATCTTGATCGAGGTGAACGACCCGCCCGGGTTGCTGTACCAGGTCAGCTGACGCCCAGCGGCGAAGATCTGGTTGAAGAAGCCGTAGTAGGTCGAGTCGCACGCGGCCGTGTCGGGGCATCCATACCCCATCGCCTTCCGCATCACACCGTCGGACGGTGCACGATTGGTGACGAGGCTCTGCTCCTTCTGGAGCGTGACCAGGATCACCTTCGCGCTGAGACCGCACGCCTGTTGCACCTTGAAGATGATGCGAGCGGCCGACTCGTTGGCGCCGCCGTGATAGGTCGAGCAGGTGCCGAACGACCAGGTCCGCGTCGGGGTGTCGGCACGGTAGGCGGCGAGGCAGTTGCTGTTGCCGCAGCTGCCGACCGCGCTCTCGAGGAAGCGCTGGATCTCCAGCTCCGACATCGCGGCGCCGTTGTAGAAGGCTTCGTCGGAGATGATGTGGCCCGGGTCGAAGTCGCTGCCAGAGAGGGCCTGCGCCTGGGGAGCCGCCGGGACGACCGCGAGCACGACTCCGACCAGCGCTGTGATGATCATCGGCACGGTGAGACGTCTCCAACGCAGGCGCGACATCGTGATCCCCTTATATCCCCAGCTCGTGCGCCGGATGACACACCCCCTCAATCTAGGTGATCCGTAGTTCCGTATGCCAACACATACACCGGTGTGCCGCGATGCCGTGAGGTACGCTGACGAGGCCAGACGAGGAGAGCCCCCCTGTGAACATCGTCATGACGCTCATGGTCCGCGACGAGGCGGACATTGTGGCTGCCATGCTCACCCATCACCGCGCGCAAGGCGTGGATCACGTGATCGTGACGGACAACGCGTCGGTCGACGGCACATTCGACATTCTTCGAGAGTTCGAACGCGACGGATTCATCACGCTCCGCAGCGATCCGGAACACCGCAAGCAGCAAGGCCGCGTCGTCACCGCGATGGCCCGCGAAGCGGCTACCCGTTTCAGCGCGGACTGGGTGATCAACGGCGATGCTGACGAGTTCCTGGTGCCCACGACCTCCGGACGCACCGTGCGCGAGATCCTCGCCGATGTCGGCGATCAGGTCGATGTGCTGCACGTGCCGGTGGTCAACCTCACCGGCGCGCCCGCGCGGAGCGGAAGCGGTCTCCGTCGGCTGGTGCTCCGTGATCACCGGCCGGAGGAGGAGATCCGCCGCGCGGGGATCCCGTTCCATCCGACACCCAACGCGGTTCACCGCGGTCACCCCGAGGTCACCGTGAGCCAGGGGAATCATCAAGCGACGGCGCCGGGCTGGCACCCGCCACTGCTCACCACCGAGCTCGAAGTACTGCACCTCCCCTGGCGTTCCTGGACGCAGTATGAATACAAGGTGCGCGTCTCCGGCGAGGCGTACGAGGCGAACCCCGACCTGGCGCCGAGTCCTCGCCACCACGGGATGCTCGACTACCGCCGCCTCCGCGAAGGCCGGCTCGAAGAGATGTACGTGGGCAAGCACCCGACGGAGGCCGAGGCGGCCGAGGGACTCGCCGACGGCCGCTTCGTGCTCGACGAGCGCCTCGCCGGGCTCGCCGACCACGTGGACCCGGTCCACGACGACGTCCTCTACACCGCACAGGACCGAGACCGGCGGCTTCGCCTCGGTCGCGCGTTCCGGGCGGTCGAGTTCGCCGGCGAGGCCGAGGCCGATCGCATCCGCCAGTGGCACGACCTGGCGATCGCGCAGCGGGACAGTGCACAGGAGGAGGTCACCGAACTTCGCCGTCAGCTGGAGCAGGTGCAGTCACGCCGCGTGGTGAAGATCGCCGATCGGGTCGGCACCTGGGCGCACGCCCTTCGCAGCGGCCGTTCGCAGGGAGCTCACGGCGGGGTGGACCAGCCCAGCAAGTAGACTGACTGGCGCCATGACCACCCATGACGATGCCGCGAGTCGGCGATCTTCCCGCTTCGCCGAGCTCGGCACCCTTCCGTTCGAGACCACGCTGACCTCTTCGAAGGGCTACCAGGGCATCACCGCGCTCCGGGAGATTTTCGGTCGACGCGAGATGCTCGGACTCATGATCCGCCGCGATCTCAAGGCGCGATACAAGGATTCATCGCTCGGTTTCGTCTGGTCGCTGGTACGGCCCCTGACCCAGCTGCTGATCTACTACGTCGTGCTCGGTCACTTCCTCGGCGCCGCCCGCGGCATCCCGGACTTCGCGATCTACGTCTTCACCGGCCTCACCCTGTACACCCTTTTCAGCGAGATCGTGCTCGGCGGCGCCGGCTCGATCGTCGGCAACAGCGGGCTGGTCAAGAAGATCTATCTGCCGCGGGAGATCTTCCCGCTCGCCTCAGTCGGGTCCGCGCTGTTCAACTTCGGCATCCAGCTGGTCATCCTCGTGCTCGCCACGCTCGTGTTCGGTGCGTTCCCCGCTCACGCCGAGATCCTGTATGCCATCCCATCGCTGGCCATCGTGCTCGTCTACGGTGCGGCGCTGGCGCTGCTCCTGTCAGCCGCGAACGTCTTCCTCCGCGACATCCAGTACCTCATCGAGGTCATCGTGATGCTGCTCATGTGGGCGTCTCCGATCGTGTACAGCTGGCAGATGGTGCGCGACTCGGTCGCGCCATGGGTGCTCGACGTGTACACCAACAACCCGCTCACGCTCGCGGTCCTCGGCTTCCAACGAGCATTCTGGACGGCCGGCGCCGACGCACCGTATCCGAGTGAGCTCCTGCTCCGCATGGGCATCGCCCTCCTCATCGGACTCGCCGGCCTCGTCGGCGCGCACATGGTGTTCAACCGTCTGCAGGGCGACTTCGCGCAGGCGCTGTGAACGCGGAACACGACTCCACTCCGCCGACCATCAGCGTCGTCGTGGTCGCCTACAACTCGGCCGACGTGCTCGACCGACTGCTCGACTCGGTCGCCGCCGCCGCCGAGCGCACGAGCACCGAGGTCATCGTCGTGGAGAACGCGAGCTCACAGCGCGATCGGACGGCATCGATCGCCGAGGCGCACGGCGCGCAGTTCCTGGCGCTGGACCAGAACGTCGGGTATGGCGGCGGGGTCAATGCCGGCGCGGCCGCGGCGCATCCGGCCGCTCGGTACCTGCTCATCTGCAATGCCGACCTCATGTTCAGCGCCGGCGCGATCGACCGACTCGTCGAGTACGCCGACGGGCACGATGCGGCCGGCGCCGTGGGACCGGCCATCCTGAACGCCGACGGCACGGTCTACCCCTCGGCCCGACGGTCGCCCTCGCTCCGGCACGGCATCGGGCACGCCGTGCTCGGCGTGATCGCACCCGACAACCGTTGGTCGACGCAGTACCGTCGGTCCGGGTCGGCAACCGGCACCCGCGACACCGACTGGCTCTCGGGGGCGTGTCTCCTCGTCCGCCGGGAGGTGTTCGATCAGATCGGCGGCTTCGACGCGTCGTATTTCATGTACTTCGAAGACGTCGATCTCGGCGATCGCATCGCCGCATCCGGTTCCCGGAACATCTACCTCCCCGAGGCGACCGTCACACATATCGGTGGCCATTCGACGGCCAGCAGTTCCGAGCGGATGCTGCGAGAACACCATCGCAGTGCCTATCGGTATCTGGCCCGCAAGTACCGTGGGGCCGCGCTCTGGCCGGTGCGTGTCGTCATCCGGGTGGGATTGGCCATCAGGTTGCGTTGGACGATCCGATCGGTGCGCCGACGGACCGCGCACCCGGTGCCTCGCGGCTGACCCGACTACTCTTGTTGCCGCCCCTCTGGGCCGCCCATCCGAACGGAGCTCCACCCACATGACCGTCACCGATCCTCCCCGCCCCGACGCCGTCGGTTCTTCCGGGCCCCCGGTGGTGCGCCTTGAGAACGTGTCGAAGCGGTTCGTGATCCGGAAAGACAACTCGCTCAAAGAGCGGCTCGTCACGTTCGGCCGGGCGGGCCGGCAGCACCGCGAGGAGTTCTGGGCGCTTCGTGGGCTGACGGCCGAGCTGCACGCCGGCCAGACGGTGGCGCTCATCGGCCACAACGGGTCGGGCAAGAGCACGCTACTGAAGATCATCGGCGGCATCCTCGCCCCGACCGAGGGGTCCGTCGAGCGGCGAGGCCGACTCGCGGCCCTGCTCGAACTCGGCGCCGGGTTCCATCCAGACCTGACGGGCAGGGAGAACGTCTACCTCAATGCGTCCATTCTCGGGCTTTCCCGGAGTGAGACCGAGGAGCGGTTCGACGAGATCGTCGCCTACTCCGGCATCGGGGAGTTCATCGACACGCAAGTCAAATTCTACTCTTCGGGCATGTACGTGCGCCTCGCCTTCGCCGTCGCGGTGCACACCGATCCCGACGTGCTGCTCGTCGACGAAGTGCTCGCCGTGGGCGATGAGGCGTTCCAGCGCAAGTGCCTCGACACCATCAAGACCTTCCAGACCGAAGGCCGCACGATCATCCTCGTGACGCACTCGCTGGGCCAGGTGTCGGAACTCGCCGACCGCGCGATCCTCCTCCACCACGGCGAGGTGATCCAGGACGGCGACCCGAACGCAGCGATCGCCGCATTCCGAGACCTGCTGGAAGACCGCCGGCAGGAGGAGATCAAAGCTGCTCCGGCGAACCCCGAGCTCGAGAACGGGCGCATCCTCTCCACGACGGTGCGGAGTCTCCAGCACGGCGACGAGGTACGCCCCGGCGATGATCTGCGGATCGTCACCGAGCTCGAGCACACCACGGGCATCGAGGAGTGGATCTGCGCGGTACAGATCGACAATGTCAAGGGGCAGGCCGTCTACGGCACCACCACGCGGCGCACCGGGACCGACCTCGCCCCGCTCAAAGGCCGCCGAACGGTCGAACTCACCGTCCGAGACGTCCGGTTCGCCGGCGGCAAGTACTTCGTGAACATCTCGCTGATGGACTTCGCCGGGCGGCACCTGCACGACGCACCCCAAGCGGCCTCGTTCACGGTCCCGGAGCAATGGGATGCCGCCGGCACGATGTACGCGGCGCCGGAGTTCAAGGAGCTCGAGTGACCTCGGGCCGGCTCGCCGAGGTGCGCGCGGGCGTCCGACGGCGACTCGCTCGCTACCGCCGCATGGCGCTCCGCTGGCGGTACGGACATGTGCCGTTCAGCATGCGTCGCATCTTCGGCTCGCCACGCGCGGAAGCCATCCCGGTCGTGATGTGTCTGTGGAATCGCCCGGAGCGCTTTCCCGACGTGCTGGCCGAGCTTTCCGCGCAGGAGGACGTCCCGGGCATTCGACTCTTGCTGTGGAACAACCGACCGGAGCACGATCCCGCCTACCTGGCGGCGATCGACGCCGTACCGGCCGGCGCCCTGGCATCGGTCGAGCTGCGGAGCAGCCGCGTCAACCTCGGTGGCATCGGCCGTTTCTTCGTGATCCGTCGGCTGCGCGGCGAACGGCACACGGGCCCGGTCGTGATGCTCGATGACGATCAGTCGATCGGCCCGCGGTTCATCAGCGACCTCGTCGGCCGCCACCGACCGCGCTCCATCTCAGGGGTCTGGGCCTTCCGTCAGCGCGGCGGCTACTGGGCACGCGAAGAGGTCGAGGATCGGGGCGAAGCGAGCTACGTCGGCACGGGCGGATGCGTCGTCGACCCCGCCATCGTCGACGTGCCCGGATACTTCCGCCACCTCCCCGACCGGTTCGCGTTCATCGAGGACCAGTGGATGAGCTTCCTGGCGCGCGAGCACGGCTGGCGGCTGACCAAGGCCGACCTCGAGGTCGACTGGGTGATGCAGGAGCGCAATCAGTTCCAGGCGATGCTCGAGCTCAAGGAGGAGTTCTTCCGCTATCTCTACAATCAGCGCCCCGACCTCGAGCCGCGCTGACGCCGAGCACGACACCCATGACATGCGAGCCGCGCCGACCTCCGGTCAGCGCGGCTCGCATGCATTCTCGTGTGGAGCGCCTTACGGCTGGAGCAACTGCCGCAGGTACGCGCCGTACCCGCTCTTCACGAGCGGCGCGGCGAGCGCCTCGAGCTGGGCGTCGTCGATCCAGCCGGCACGCCAGGCGATCTCCTCGATGCAGCCGATCTTGAAACCCTGCCGGTCCTCGATGACCCGCACATACTCGGATGCCTGCATCATGGACTCGAATGTGCCGGTGTCGAGCCAGGCGGTACCTCGGTCGAGCACCTGCACCTGCAGCTTGCCGGCCTTGAGGTAGCGCTCGTTGACCGTCGAGATCTCGATCTCGCCGCGCGCGCTGGGCTCGATCGTCTTGGCGATCTCCACGACCGAGTTGTCGTAGAAGTAGAGCCCCGGCACCGCGTAGTTACTCTTCGGGTGCACCGGCTTCTCCTCGATCGAGATCGCCTTCATGTCGTCGTCGAACTCGACGACGCCGTAGGCCTTCGGGTTCGAGACGTGGTAGGCGAACACGAGCCCGCCGTCGATCTCGCCGTGCTCGCGCAGCGACGAGCCGAGTCCGGTGCCGTGGAAGATGTTGTCCCCGAGCACGAGCGCGACGGACTCGTCGCCGATGAACTCCTCACCGATGATGAAGGCCTGCGCGAGCCCGTCAGGCGAGGGCTGCACCGCGTACTCGATGCTGATCCCCAGCTGCGAGCCGTCACCGAGCAGGCCGCTGAACTGCTCGTGGTGCTCGGGGGTGGTGATCACCAGGATCTCGTTGATGTCCGCCATCATCAGGGTCGACAGCGGGTAGTAGATCATGGGCTTGTCGTAGATGGGCATGAGCTGCTTCGAGATGCCCTTGGTGATCGGCCAGAGCCGGGAGCCGGTGCCGCCGGCCAGGATGATGCCGCGCATCGGATCACTTTCCTTCGTTGAGTGAGGCGTAGAACGCGCGCGCCGCGTCCCACGTCGGGAGCAGACCGGTCTCCGCGGCCTCGGCGAGGCTCGGAGCGTCGGTGTCTTTCGGGGACAGCAGCAGCTCGTCGCGCGCGACCGGGAACTCGAGGCCGACCTCGGGGTCGAGCGGGTTGATGCCGTGCTCGCGCTCGGCGTTGAACGTCGACGTGACGAGGTAGCTGACGGTGGCGTCGTCGGTGAGCGCGACGAAGCAGTGGCCGAGACCTTCCGCGAGGTAGATGGCGCGCCGGTCGGTGTCGTCGAGCAGGACCGAGTCCCACTGGCCGAAGGTCGGCGACCCGACCCGGATGTCGATCACGTAGTCGAGGACCGCGCCGTGCGTGGCGGTGACGTACTTCGCCTGGCTCGGTGGGATGTCGGCGAAGTGGATGCCTCGCACGACGCCGCGCTTGGACACCGAGGTGTTGCCTTGCGCCAGGTTCAGCGAGTGGCCGATCGTCTCTTCCAGCCGGTCGAAGCGGTACCACTCGAGGAAGACGCCGCGGTCGTCGCCGAACTGCTTCGGGGTGATCTCATAGCTGTCGGGGATCTTCAGTTCGCGGATCTGCACCCGGAGAGTCTAGCAATCCGGGCCCGACCGGCCCGGCCGAGCCGGCCCGCGACGCGGCTTCCCAGGTGCCCCTCGGTAGGATGACGGGGTGTCAAGACTTCTCGTGACCGGCGGTGCCGGCTTCATCGGCTCGAATTTCGTCCACTACGTCCTGGCGAACACCGACCACTCGGTGACGGTGCTCGACAAGCTGACCTACGCGGGGAACCTCGCATCCCTCGACGGGCTGCCCGAGGACCGGTTCCGCTTCGTGAAGGGCGACATCGCGGACGCCGAGCTCGTCGGTGAGCTCGTCCCCGAGCACGACGCGGTCGTGCACTACGCGGCCGAGAGCCACAACGACAACTCGCTGGCGGACCCGCGCCCGTTCCTCGACACCAACATCATCGGCACGTACACGCTGATCGAGGCCGCGCGGCGCACCGGCACACGCTTCCACCACATCTCGACCGACGAGGTCTACGGCGACCTCGAGCTCGACGACCCCGAGCGGTTCACCGAGCAGACCCCCTACAACCCGTCGAGCCCGTACTCGTCGACGAAGGCCGGCAGCGACCTGCTGGTGCGCGCCTGGGTGCGCTCGTTCGGCTTGCAGGCGACGATCTCGAACTGCTCGAACAACTACGGCCCGTACCAGCACGTCGAGAAGTTCATCCCGCGCCAGATCACCAACGTGCTGCGCGGCGAGCGGCCGAAGCTCTACGGCGCTGGTGAGAACGTTCGTGACTGGATCCACGCGAACGACCACTCGTCCGCCGTGCTCACGATCCTCGAGAAAGGCCGAATCGGCGAGACGTACCTGATCGGCGCCGACGGCGAGAAGAACAACAAGGAGGTGGTCGAGCTGATCCTCACCGAGCTCGGCCAGCCGTCCGACGCGTACGACCACGTCACCGACCGCCCAGGCCACGACCTGCGGTACGCGATCGACTCGACCAAGCTGCGCACCGAGCTCGGCTGGCAGCCGCAGTTCGCGGACTTCGCCTCAGGGCTCGCCGACACCATCCGCTGGTATCGCGACAACGAGGCCTGGTGGGCCCCGCAGAAGGACGCGACCGAGGCCCGCTACCGCGAGCAGGGGCAGTGAGCGTGCGCTACCTCGTCACGGGGGCATCCGGCATGCTCGGTCGCGACCTGCAGGAGGCGCTCGCGGGTCGCGACGTCACCGCGCTGGGTCGCGCGGATCTCGATGTGACGGATGCCTCCGCGACGCGCGAGGCGGTCGCCGGGCATGACGTCGTGATCAACGCCGCGGCCTACACCAAGGTCGACGACGCCGAGACGCACGAGGACGACGCATACGCGGTGAACGCGACCGGCGCGGCGAACCTTGCAGCGGCCGCCGCATCGGCCGGCGCCCGCCTCGTGCAGGTCTCGACCGACTACGTGTTCGACGGCTCGGCCACGTCCCCGTACCCCGAAGACGGCCCGTACGCACCCATCTCCGCGTACGGCCGCACCAAGGCCGAGGGCGAGCGTCTCGCCCTCGCGGCCAACCCCGGCGCCACATTCGTCGTGCGCACCGCCTGGCTCTACGGCGCGTACGGCCCGAACTTCGCCAAGACGATGCTCAAGCTCGCCGAGACGAAAGAGACGTGGGCCGTCGTCGACGACCAGGTCGGGCAGCCCACCTGGACCGGCGACCTCGCGCGGCAGATCGTCGCCATGCTCGACGCCGAGGCGCCTGCGGGCATCTATCACGGCACCAACGGCGGACAGGTGAGCTGGTACGGGTTCGCCCGAGCTGTGCTCGAGGAAGCCGGGCTCGACCCCGAGCGGATCACCCCGACCGACAGCTCGGCGTTCGTGCGGCCGGCACCTCGCCCGGCCTACTCGGTGCTGGGCCACGACGCCTGGTCGCAGACCGGGGTGGCACCGATGCGGGATTGGCGCGACGCGCTGCGTGCCGCGTCGACGGCCGGTGTCTTCGACTGACCCGAACCGACGCCCTGCGTCGCCACCGGCGCTCGCGCCCCTGGGACTCGGCATCCCAGGGCCTCAGAGCATGCGCGAGTACAGTTCGATCTGCATTCGTCTCGACCAGCGAGCTCGCAAGGTCGCGATGTCCGAGTCGAGGATGCGCGGGTCACGGGTCTTCGATTCGAAGTGGTACAGGCGCGCCCAAGGGCTGAACACCGCGGAACGACCGGAGATCCTGATCTTCATGTTGAGATCGACGTCGTTGTAGTTCCCGGGGAACGCGAGGCTGAACCCACCGACCTCGAGGAACAGTTGGCGACTCACCATGGCGCACGCGGCCGTCACACCGGACACCTCGTGGTCGACCTTGAGTGAGGCGATGCTGTCGTCCCGACCGCCCGGCCACCCGAATGCCGCATGCCCCGCGACTCCGCCGGTGTAGATCTGGCCGGCATGCTGCAGCGTGCTGTCTTCGAAGTAGAGCTGCGCGCCGACGATGCCGACTCCGGGCTGCTGGGCCAGGCCGAGCAGGTGGTCGATCCAGTCGTCCGTGACGACCTCGACGTCATCGTTGAGCAGCAGGAGGTATTCGCCCGAAGCGGCGATGGCACCGCGGTTCATCTTGCCGCTGAAGTTGAACGGCGCTTCCCAGGCGACCAGCTTCAGCCGGTCGCCCGCGATGGCTTCGAGCTCGGCGATCACTGGTTCCGGCGTCTCGCGGTCGGCGACGATGACGAACTCGAGATTCGTATAGGTGCTGCGCTCGACGATGCCCCGGACGGCTTCGACGACGAGAACCCGGTCACTCCCGGCGATCTCGGCGGACCCGCCTCGTGTCGGAATGACGATGGAGACCAACGGGTCTCCCGTGACCGCGTAGCGTACGCGGCGTACGAACGGCGCGATCTCTTCGACCTCGGCCTGAACGCCCGCTTCCTCGAGCCGGGTTCGGACGATCGCGGCCTGCGCCTCGCTCGTCCCGGCGAACTCTTCTCCGGAGAGTTGCTCGACCGCAAGGCCGTCGGGAATGAGCGCGACGGCGAGCCCGCGATCGATGGCCCTCAAGGCGAGGTCGAGCACCTGCGCACGTCGCGCGCGCTCGTCGAAGCCCCCGAGCTCGCGGACGTCCGCGACCCGCCCGACCACGACCGGCCCGAGGTAATCGTTGTTGCGCAACCGGATGGGCGAGAGCACCGGCCGCAGGAGCGGAGCCCCTTGCGCGGTCCTGGAGTCTCCGTACGCGATCGACACGGAAGGGAATCGGTCGAGGAATCCCACCGCTTTCGGCAGCAGGTCGGGCTCGACCGTGCCCCACCGTACGACGAAGAGGAACTCGGCTTCGGTCTGATCGAGGCGGTCGTCGAGGGCCGCCGCACGCCCGTCGAGCGTGGAGACGCCGGTGTCTGCGGCGAGAACGGCGAGGCTGTCGGCGGCCCCCTCCGCGCCGGTGTCAAGAATCAACCGCACCGTGCCGGGCGCGAAGCCCGCGGCGAGCACCGACTCGACGAGGTCGCGGACGCGTTCGGGCTCGTGACCCGCGGTGTCGATCCACGCCTCGACTCGGGACGCGAGCGCACCGTCGACGGTCATCGAACGATCCTGCGCTTCACGACGCGCAGCACGCGGACCGGGAGCATCGCCACACGGCCGACGCGCCAGGTCATGGACGCCTGCACGCTCGCGAGGCTCCGCTCAGCCGCAACGGTCTCACTCGGCGACAGGATGTTCCCGCTCTGCAGTTCCTTGACCTGTTGCTCCAGACCGATGAGCCGGTCGACGAGGTCGAGCTTCTGCTCGGCCTCGAGAGCCCCTTCAGTCGGCCTCGCGGACGGCCTCGAATCGAGCCATGAGGCGTCGCGATCTTCCGTCACAGTGGGTCTCTTTCCTCTCGTCGGCGGACCTAAACTAGCCTAATGCCCCGCTCCGATCGTTATCCCGCCACCGAAGGTGAAGGAAGTTCAGTGGGGATTACCAGACAGGGCAGCGCCCGTCCTCGTGTTGCGGCCGTCGTCCCGACCTACCGCCCCGGTGACGACGTCCCCCACCACATGCGCGAGCTCATCAGTCAGGTCGACGCGCTGTACGTGGTCGATGACGGTTCGGGCCCCGCCGCCGAGCAGGTCCTCGCCGAGGTCGAATCGGCGGGTGCCCGGATCATCCGTCTCGATCGCAACCGGGGCATCGCTGCTGCGCTCAACGCCGGGGTCCGGCAGGCGCTCGCCGATGGCGCCGACTATGTCGTCAACACCGACCAGGACACCCTGTTGCCGGCCGGGTATGTCGAGGCGTGTCTCGCCACGTTCGCACGCGCCAATCGGGTCACACGGCTCGGCATCGTCTGCGCCGACCGGGTCAACGGCCAGCCCTCGATCCCGACGTGGTACTCCCCCGAGGGTCTCGGGCTCGTGCCGGAGGCGATCCAGTCCGGGTTCGTGATCTCGCGCGAGACGCTCGAACGCGCCGGCCTGTTCGATGAGCGTCTCGTGATCGACTGCGTCGACACGGAGTACTGCATCAGGGTCCGGGACCGCGGCTTCCGGATCGCGATCGCCGAAGGCACCGACATCGCACACGAACTCGGCGAGATGGTGCCGTTCCGGCCGTTCGGTCTGCGACTGCGCAACCGCACGGGCGCGTTCGAGTACCAGTACCACTCCCCGTTCCGCCAGTACTACATCGTCCGCAACAACATCGACCTCGTGTACCGCACGGTCCGCAGGCACCCGAGGTGGGCCGCCGCGGTCGTCAAGCGGCAGATCGGCCCCGCGATCGACGCCGTGGTGAGCGGCCCGAAGCGCTGGCGTCATCTCGTCGCCACTCTGGTCGGCGGGGTGCACGGGTTCTTCCGCATCCGCGGACCCATCCCCGCCGGTCTCCGGCGCTACCTGACCCGATCCTGACCTCGCGAAGGGCGCCCATGACCACGACGCTCCGGTTCGTCATCGACCAGATGATCGCCCCGGTTCCCGGGCCGATCGGCCGCTACGCCGCCGACCTGGCACGCGCGACGGTCGCAACGGCGCCAGACGGATGCCTCGTCGACGGCGTCGTCTCGAACTCGCCGGCCGAAGACCTCGAGCGGGTTCGACGCGAGGTCCCGGGCCTCGCCGAACTGGTGAAGGCCCCGATCGGCCGCCGAGAGCTCGCCGCGGCGTGGCAGCTCGGGGTGCCGACCCCTGCCAGCACGGGATTCATCCACTCGCCGAGCCTGTTCGCGCCCTTGCGCAAGCACTCGCGTGACGAGGGCACGCAGATCACGGTGACGGTGCACGACCTGCTGCCGTGGACCCACCCCGAGGCCCTCAGCGGCGCCTCGGTGGCCTGGAACAAGAGCATGATGAAGCGCGCGCGCAAGCACGCCGACGCGGTTGTCGTACCGACACACGCGCTCGCCGAACAGCTCGGCATGATCGCCGACTTCGGCGATCGCATCCGGGTGATCCCGACCGCGCCGCGATCCGGCCTCGACGCCGGCGCTGCCGACGACCGGGCCCGTCGCCGCCGCGAACTCGGGCTGCCCGACGCGTACCTCGTCGTGACCGGCACCCTCGAGCCACGCAAGGGCGTCACCGATCTGCTCGCCGCACTCGGCCGTCGCGACGCGCCCGACGTCTCGCTCATCGTCATCGGACCCGAGTCGTGGGGTGAGCAGCACCTCGCGAGTGCCGCCGACGAGGCGGGGGTCGCGCCCGAGCGCGTGCGAAACCTGGATGACCCGGAACCGGCCGACCTCGCGGCCGTGCTGAGTGGGGCGATCGCGTATGTGGCGCCGAGCCACGCCGAGGGCTCGGGCACGTCGCTGATCGAGGCGTTCAGCCTGGGAGTCCCCGTCATCCATTCCGACATTCCGGCCTACGCGGAGGTCTCGGCGGGCGCCGGCCTCTCGGTGGCCCGCGGCGACGACTTCGTCGACGAGCTACTCGGCGCCATCACCGCGGTCGTCGACGGGCCGGCGCTCGCGGACCGACTCAGCATCGCCGGCCAAGACCGCGCACGCGCCTTCACGTGGACGGATTCCGCCGAGCGACTCTGGCAGCTGCACGCCGACCTCTGAGGCCGCCGCCACGGTCACTGGTTGGCGGGTTCCTCCGTCGCCGGCGGCGCGACCGCCTGCTGGACCAGTTGCAGCGCGTACGCGTAGTCGGGATCCTCAGGGTCGAAGCCGTTGTCCGGCGTGAGCGGCACGTCGATGATCGGCAGTTCCTTGGTCTTGCTCGCGAGATTGACGAAGTAGCCGAGCATCGACTGCGGCACGTCGGTCTTCACGACCTGCGAGCCGGCGGCCGCGATCTCCTGGAACTTCGTCAGCACGTTGGCAGGATTGAACTGCGCGAGCACCGCCTCCTGGATCTGCAGCTGGCGTGCCATCCGGTCATAGTCGCTCGTACCGTGGCGAGAGCGCGCGTACCAGAGCGCGTGGTAGCCGTCGAGGTGCTGCTGCCCGGCCGGGATCCACTCCGCGACCGTGGTGAACGTCTCATCAGCGTGGATCGGGATGTCCTCGGGGACCACCACATCAACGCCGCCCAGTGCGTCAATGAGCTGCTGGAAGCCCGCCATGTCAATGAGGACGTAGTACTGGATCTGGAGACCCGTGATCGCCTCGGCGGCATCGCGCATGCCCTCGATGCCGGGCTCGCTGCCGCGCGCCTCCGCGTCCGGGTACATCTCGGGGCTCTTCAGTTCCACCTCGGTGTAGATCGAGTTGAGCAGGCAGACGTCCACCTCGCAGCCGTCGATCGCGCCGTATCCCTCCGGATAGACCGCCTGCAACGGCGAGCCATCGTCGAACGGGACGTACTCCATGTTGCGCGGAAGACCGATCGTGACCGCCTGGCCGGTCTCGGCATCGATGCTCATCACGCGAATGCTGTCCGGCCGCAGGCCGTCGCGATCAGGGCCGGCGTCACCACCGAGCAGAAGGATGTTGTACCGGCCGTCGATGGGCGGTTCGGATGGGCCCGCGACGAACACCGACGAGAGGAAGCCGCTCGCCGTGGTCGCGACGAAGGCGCCGTACGCCGCGGTTCCCGAAATCGCGATCATGACCACCGTCGTCAGCCCGGCGATCCACCCACGTGCCGACGGAGCCGTCTTCACGAGCCGCACCAGTCGGAGGGTGTCGAGGGTGAGCACGACCCAGAGCACGGCGTAGAACACGAACGCCGCAGCGACGATCCAGAGCGACCACGACTGCGAGAACGCACTGAGGAGCACGGTCGGCCAGAGCAGCCACACGACCAGCGCGATGACGAACAGCGACCAGAGTGTGAGCGTCGCCCCGAGCCCGAACCGACCAAGCCTCCGACTCCCGGCAAGGACCTGCGGCGCACCTGGGATGAGGAAGTTGAGGATGACGAGCCACCACGCACGCCGCGTCATGAACGGACGCGACGAGGTATCCGGGAACCGGATGGGGCTGGCGGCGAGGGTCATCGGGACTGCTTCAGCCGTTCGTTCTTCTCTTCGACCATCGCGGCGAGATCTGCGGCGTAGCCCGCGACCGCCTCGGCGAGCGCGGGGTCCGACGTCGCGAGGATCTTCACCGCGATCAGCCCGGCGTTCCGGGCGCCGCCGATCGAGACGGTCGCGACGGGCACACCGGCCGGCATCTGCACGATCGACAGCAGCGAATCGAGGCCGTCGAGGCGCGCGAGCGGGACCGGCACGCCGACGACCGGCAGCGTGGTGACCGACGCGAGCATTCCGGGCAGGTGGGCTGCGCCACCCGCTCCGGCGATCACGACCTTGAGTCCGCGACCGGCCGCCTGCTTGCCGTAGGCGATCATCTTCTCGGGTGTGCGGTGGGCCGAGACGACCTCCACCTCGTGCGGCACACCGAACTGCTCGAGCAGCTCGGCGGCCTCTCGCATGACGCCCCAGTCGGAATCGGAGCCCATCACGACCCCGACGAGCGGGGGGTTGTTCGTCTCAGTCACCCGATCGAGTGTAGGGCTGGGCGCTGGGAGATTCCCGCAGCGCCACTCGGCGAACGCAGGTCGATCAGCCCTGGAACTCGGCCGCGGCGGCACGCGCCTCGTAGACGACCTCGTCGAGGTCCGCACCGATCGCCGTGACATGACCGACCTTGCGGCCGGGCCTCGGCGACTTGCCGTACGCGTGCAGCTTCACGGTCGGATGACCCGCGAGCGCCCCGGGGGTGCGATCGGCGATGGTGCCTTCCTCGGGTCCGCCGAGGATGTTGACCATCACGGCCCACGGGGCGTGCGTCCCGGTGCCACCGAGGGGCAGGTCGAGCACCGCTCGAAGATGCTGTTCGAACTGCCCGGTGGTCGCGCCGTCCATCGACCAGTGCCCGCTGTTGTGGGGCCGCATCGCCAGCTCGTTGATGAGCACGCGGTCGTCCACGGTCTCGAATAGCTCGACCGCGAGGACGCCCGTCACGTCGAGCCCCTCGGCCACCGCGAACGCGATGTCACCCGCCAGGTCCGCGATGCGGCCGGCCGACTTCGGCGCGGGCGCGATGACCTCGCTGCACACGCCCGAGACCTGTACCGTCTCGACGAGCGGCCACGCGACGGTCTCGCCGCTGGGCCGACGCGCGACGAGCTGCGCGAGCTCGCGCCGGAACTCGACGAGTTCCTCGGCCAGCAGGGCGCCCGCCCGGCCATCTTCGAC
>Ga0180223_1000387_pt1 | contig 59722 bp, 54 predicted proteins | sample eDN5th30CKraftOP_FD_151337 | JGI IMG/M metagenome (GOLD analysis project Ga0180223, IMG submission 151337) | Enriched Organic Plus compost microbial communities from Emeryville, California, USA - eDNA 5th pass 30_C Kraft OP (version 2) (version 2) ... | reverse complement strand
CCTTCCAGCCACCCAGCTGGGACATACAATCCACTTCGGCCACGGCCGGCCCCGTTTTGTTGCCTCGAGAACAACAATTCTGCCGGGTCGGCCGTGCGCCTCTCTCCCCTCAGTTGGGAGAAGAACCAAAATTTTTCGGGAAATCCTTGCCCAGCCGCTTCGATATCCAGTATGATGCGCGCCCTGTCGGGGTGTAGCTCAGGCTGGTAGAGCGCTACGTTCGGGACGTAGAGGTCGCAGGTTCGAATCCTGTCTCCCCGACCAATCTTCAAGCGGTACGCAGACCGGCCTCGCGCCGGTTTTTGCTTTCCGGGATCCGGAAAAACCGCAGCCGCCGCGAGGCCATCGCATGCATGCATCCCCTTCCGCAGGCGCGGCCAGGACTTCCGGGCGCGCGCTGGTGCTGGCCGGCATCGTGCTGGCCGCGTTCAACCTGCGTACCGCGGTCACCTCGCTGACCCCGCTGCTGGACGTGCTGGGCCGCGAGTTCGGCTTCGGCCCGGCCTTCGCCGGCCTGCTGGGCATGGTCCCCACCGCCGCCTTCGCCGCCGCCGGCGTCGGCACCCCGCGCCTGGCGCACCGGCTGGGCCTGGAACGCACCGCGGCGCTGTCCATGGGCCTGGCCAGCGCCGGCCTGCTGTGGCGCGCCCTGGGCGGCTCCAGCGCCACCCTGCTGGCCGCCTCGGCCGTGGCCCTGGCCGGCATGGGCATCGGCAACGTGATCCTGCCGCCACTGGTCAAGCGCTACTTCCCCGAGCGCGTGGGCACGCTCAGCTCGCTGTACATCACCGTGCTGCAGGTCGGCACCATCCTGCCGGCGCTGCTGGCGGTGCCGGTGGCCACCGCGGCCGGCTGGCGGGCGTCGCTGGGCCTGTGGACGCTGCTGGCGCTGGCCGCGCTGCTGCCGTGGCTGCTGGTGCTGCGCCGCGAACGCGAGCCCGGCAGCGAACTGGGGCGGGTGCACGAGGCGGCGGTGCGGCCCGGCGACGCGGCGCCGGAACTGCCGGCGGCCGCCCGCGGCCGGGTCTGGCGCACCGCCCTGGGCTGGGGCATGGCGCTGATGTTCGGCATGACCTCGCTGGTGACCTATGCACTGTTCACCTGGCTGCCGGGGCTGATGGTCGAGGCCGGCGCCAGCGCCGCGTTCGGCGGCACCATGCTGGCGCTGTTCTCGGCCCTGGGCCTGGCCAGCGCGCTGGTGATGCCGGCGCTGGCCGCGCGCCTGCGCAATCCCTACCCCATCGCCCTGCTGTGCGCGGGCTGCCACCTGGCCGGCTTCGCCGGGCTGTACTGGGCGCCGCTGGCCGCGCCGGTGCTGTGGGTGTCGCTGCTGGGCCTGGGCCCGGGCACCTTCCCGCTGGCGCTGACCCTGGTGAACCTGCGCACGCGCTCGCCGGCCGGCTCGGCGGCGCTGTCCGGCTTCACCCAGGGCGTGGGCTACGCGCTCAGCTGCCTGGGCCCGCTGCTGTTCGGCCTGCTGCACGCGCGCAGCCACGGCTGGGGCGCCTCGTTCGCTTTCCTGGCCGGGTGCGTGTTGCTGATGCTGTGCGGCGCCTGGGCGGCGTGCCGCCCGGGCCACCTCGAGGACCGCTGGTAAGGCCTACTCGTCCGCCTGCGCCAGCAGGTCCGGGTGCCGCACCTGGCCCTCGCCGCGGACCACGAAGCGCTCCACGGTCAGCGCCTCCAGGCCCATCGGGCCGTAGCTGTGCAGGCGCGTGGTGGAGATGCCGATCTCCGCGCCCAGGCCCAGCTCGCCGCCGTCGGAGAAGCGCGAGGAGGCGTTGACCATCACCACCGCCGAGCGCAGCGCCTGCACGAAGCGCTCGGCGTGGCTGGCGTCGGCGGTGACGATCACCTCGGTGTGGTCGGAGGTGTAGCGCTGGATGTGCTCGATGGCTTGCTCCAGGCCGTCGACCACGCGCACCGCCAGGATCAGGTCCAGGTATTCGGCGGCGTAGTCGTCCTCGGTGGCCTCGACCATGTCCGGCACGATCGCGCGGCTGCGCTCGCAGCCGCGCAGCTCGACCCCGCGCCCGCGCAGTTCGCGCGCCGCGCGCGGCAGGAACGAGGCGGCCACGTCGGCGTGCACCAGCAGGGTTTCCAGCGAGTTGCACGCGGCCGGGCGCGAGACCTTGCCGTCGACCAGCAGTTCCAGGGCGATGCCCAGGTCGGCCGGCGCGTCCACGTACTGGTGGCACACGCCCTTGTAGTGCTTGATCACCGGCACCCGCGCGTGCTCGGCCACGAACCGGATCAGGCCCTCGCCGCCGCGCGGGATCACCAGGTCGACGATGTCGTTGAGCTGGATCAGCTCGAGGATGGTTTCCCGGCGCAGGTCCTCGACCAGGGTGACCACCGCCTCCGGCAGCCCGGCCTCGCGCAGGGCGCGCTTGAGCGCGGCGGCGATGGCGGTGTTGGAATGGATCGCCTCCGAGCCGCCGCGCAGGATCACCGCGTTGCCGGCCTTCAGGCACAGCGCGGCGGCGTCGGCGGTCACGTTGGGGCGGGCCTCGTAGATCATCGCGATCACGCCCAGCGGCACGCGCACGCGCTCGACGTGGATGCCGTTGGGGCGGTCGTAGGCGCGGGTCACCTGGGCCACCGGGTCCGGCAGTTCCGCCACCTCGCGCAGCGCGTTGGCCACGCCCTGCAGGCGCTTGTCGTCCAGGCGCAGGCGGTCCTGCATGGCAGCGCCCACGCCCTTGGCCACCGCCGCCTCGATGTCGCGCGCGTTGGCCTCCAGGATCGCGGCCGCGTCGGCCTCCAGCGCATCGGCCATCGCCCGCAGCAGCGCGTTCTTGCCTTCCGTGGACAGTTGGGCGATGGCCAGCGCGGCTTCGCGCGCCTGCAGTGCCTGGGTCTTGATGTCGCTCATGGTCGTTCCCTGCTCCTGGTTCGGTCCGGGCCATGCCGCGCCGGCCGGGGCTGGCGCCGGCTCAGGCCGGCAGCAGCACCAGGTCGTCGCGGTGGATCACGTTGCCGCCGTAGTTGTAGCCCAGGATCGACTCGATGTCGCGCGAGTGGCGGCCGGCGATGCGGGCCACGTCCACCGCCGAGTACTGGCTGATGCCGCGGGCCACGGCGCGCACGCCGCCGTCCCCGCGCACCACCACCTCGACCATGTCGCCGCGCCGGAACTCGCCCTCGGCCGCGACCACGCCGCCGGGCAGCAGCGAGGCGCCCTTGGCCGCCAGCGCGGCGGCGGCGCCGGCGTCGACCACGATCCGCGCCCCCCGCTCCACCGGCGCGTGCCGCAGCCAGTACTTGCGCGCGGCGATGCGGCTGCGCGCGGCGCGGATGCGGGTGCCATGCAGGCGGTCGTGGACCAGCTCGCGCACCACCTCCGGGCGGCGGCCGTTGAACAGCACCGTGTCGATGCCGGCCGCGCCGGCCTTGGCCGCGGCCTCCAGCTTGGTGCGCATGCCGCCGGTGCCCACGGCGCTGCCGCTGCCGCCGGCCATGGCCAGCACTTCCGCGGTCAGCTCGGCCACCTCGGGCACCAGCCGGGCCTGCGGGTTGCCGCGCGGATTGGCGTCGTACAGGCCGTCGATGTCGGTGGCGATGAACAGCACGTCGGCATCGATCAGGGCCGCGACGATCGCCGCCAGGTTGTCGTTGTCGCCCAGCTTGAGCTCGTCCACCGAGACGGTGTCGTTCTCGTTGACCACCGGCAGCGTGCCCAGCGCCAGCAGCTCCTTGAGGGTGGCGCGGGCGTTGAGGTAGCGGCGGCGGTTGCGCAGGTCGTCGTGGGTCAGCAGCACCTGCGCCACCGGGCGCTCGAAGAAGCGCTGCCACAGCTCGATCAGGCGTGCCTGGCCCAGCGCGGCCAGCGCCTGGCGCTGGGCGATGGCGGCGCCGGCCTCGGCCGCGCGCGGCAGGATGGCGCGGCCGGCGGCGACCGCGCCGGAGGACACGACCACCACCTCGCGCCCGGCCAGCACCGAGGAGGACACGAACTGTGCCAGGCCCAGGGCGAAGCGCGGCGACAGCCCGCCGCCATCGGCGGCCAGCAGGCTGCTGCCGACCTTCAGCACGGCACGGCGCCAGGCCGGCAGCGGTTGCAGGTGCAGGGACAGGGCCGCGTCGCTCATGCCAGGCCCTTGCCCCGCGCGGCCAGGGTCCACTCGCGCGCCTCCAGGCTGGAACTGCCGGTCAGCGCCAGCGGATCGGCGGCGGCGACGGCCTGGGCCTCGCCAAGGCTGGCGAGCCCGCGCAGCACATAGGCGCCGCCGCTGCCGTCGGCGAACGGACCGGAAGCGGCCAGCAGGCCGCGCGCGTCCAGGTCGTCCAGGTACGCCAGGTGCGGCGCGACCACGGCCGGGTCGAAGCCCGGGCGGCGCATGGCGATGACGAGGTAGTGCTTCATGGTGCGTCCTTCCTGTCGGCAAACCGTCGTTGCACTTCCGCGGACGGCGCGCCGCCCGCGTCTACCACTGCGCCAGCCGGCCCCTTACAGGGCGGCCCAGCGCGCTTCCAGCTCGGCCAGGCGCAGGTCCGCGGCCGCGCCGGGCGAGGTGCGCGCGGCCAGGCTGCCTTCCGGCGTGCGCCCCTGCCCCGCGGTGTCGGCGCTGGCCGCGGCGGCCTTGTAGGCCTCGCGGAACGGCACGCCGGCGATCGCGGCCTCGACCGCCACGTCGGTGGCATACATGCCCGAGTCGATCGCCGCGCGCAGCTTGTCCCCGCGCCACTCCAGGTTGGCCAGCAGCGCCGGCAGCAGTTCCAGCGCGGCCAGGCCGCGGGCGAAGCCGTGCACGATCGCGCCCTTGGAGGACTGCAGGTCGCGCTGGTAGCCGGAGGGCAGCGACAGCAGCTGCTCGATCTCGGTGCGCGCGGCGGCCACGCTGGCGTGGGTGGCGCGCATCAGCTCGATCACGTCCGGGTTGCGCTTGTTGGGCATGATCGAGCTGCCGGTGGTGTACTGCGGCGGCAGCGCGACGAAGCCGAACTCGGCGGTGGTGTACAGCGACAGGTCCCAGGCCAGGCGGCGCAGGTCCAGGGTCGCGCTGCCGAGGGCCTCCAGCGCGGCCAGCTCGAACTTGCCGCGCGACAGCTGCGCGTACACCGGGCTGACCTGCATGCGCGCGAAGCCCAGCGCGGCGGTGGTGTGTTCGCGGTCCAGCCTGAGGTTGACGCCGTAGCCGGCAGCCGTGCCCAGCGGGTTGCAGTCCACCAGCTTCAGCGTGTCGGCGGCGCGGATGGCGTCGTCGATGAAGGCCTCGGCCCAGCCGGCCCACCACATGCCGGCCGAGGACACCACGGCGCGCTGGATGTGGGTGTAGCCCGGGATCGGCAGGTCCTTCTCGGCGGCGGCGCGGTCCAACGCCACCCGCGCGACCTCGCGCGACAGCTGCGCCACCCGCGCCAGCTTCTCCTTCAGCCACAGCCGGGTGGCGACCAGGATCTGGTCGTTGCGGCTGCGGCCGGTGTGGATCTTGCGACCTGCATCGCCCAGGCGCTCGGTCAGGCGCGACTCGATCGCCGAGTGGCAGTCCTCGTAGCGCTCGTCGAGCACGAAGGCGCCGCTGCGGAAGTCCTCGGCCAGGATCGCCAGTTCGCGCTTGAGCCCTTCCAGCTCTTCGGCCGAGAGGATGCCGATGCGCTGCAGTCCCTCGGCGTGCGCGGTGCTGGCGGCGATGTCGTGCAGGAAGAACTCGCGGTCCAGGACCACGTCGTCGCCGGCGAGGAAACGCTGGATCTGCGCGTCCACCGCCACGCCGGGCTTCTGCCACAGCAGCTCAGCCATGGGCACTCTCCTTGAAGGCCGGGATCGACGCCAGCTCGGGCAGTCCCAGCGCGATGTTGATGTTCTGCATGGCCTGGGTGGCCGCGCCCTTGAGCAGGTTGTCGAGGGTGGCCACCACCACCAGGCGCTTGCCGCCCGGGGCCACGGTGAAGCCGCCGATCTCCACGCCGTGGCGGCCGGCGATGCGGCTCACCCACGGCGCATGCTCCAGCACCTGCACCAGCGGCTCGCCGGCGTAGCGCTGCTCGTAGCGCGCGCGCACCCAGTCGGCCTTGAGCGGCTCGGCCAGCCACATGTTCACGGTCATGGTGATGCCGCGGAAGTGCGGGGCCACGTGCGGCATGAACTCCACCGGGACCCGCAGCTGCGCGGAGACCTCGCGCTCGTGGATGTGGTCGGCCAGCGCGTACGGCATCAGGTTGTCGCGCAGCAGCTCGGGGTTGTTGCGGTCCGAGGGCGTGGTGCCGGCGCCGGAGTAGCCGGACACGCCGAAGCACTGCGGCGGGCCGGCCAGGTACTCGAGCATCGGCCAGATCGCCAGCTGCATCGCGGTGGCGTAGCAGCCGGGATTGCTGATCCGCTTCTGGCCCTGGTAGCCGCCGCGGGTGATCTCCGGCAGGCCGTAGTACCAGGCCGGGTCGAAGCGGTGGTCGGCCGACAGGTCGACCACCAGGGTGTCCGGGGCCTGGGCATCGATGCCGGCGACGATCTCGCCGGACTTGCCGTTGGGCAGCGCCAGCACCACCACGTCCGCGCCCTTGGCCGCGACCTGTTCGTGGGCCAGGTTCTCGAAGCGCAGTTCGCCCTGGTAGGCGTCGTTGTGGTCGGCCACGCGCTGGCCGTCCAGCTCGCGCGAGGACACGAACGCCAGCTCCAGCTGCGGGTGGGCCGCCACCAGGCGGATCAGCTCGGCGCCGGTATGCCCGCGGGCGCCGACGATGCCGATGGAATACTTCCTGCTCATGCGTGCGAATCCAGTCGGAACCGGAGGTGGCTGCGCACCCCCGGCCATTCGGTGTCGATGATGGAGAACACGACGGAATCGCGCAGCGTTCCGTCGGCGTGGCGCTTGTGGTTGCGCAGGACGCCTTCCTGCTTCGCGCCCAGGCGCTCGATGGCCTGGCGCGAACGGTGGTTGAACCAGCTGGTCTCGAAGAACACCGCGGCGCAGCCCATCACCTCGAAGGCGTGCTGCAGCAGCATCAGCTTGCACTCGGTGTTGACCCCGGTGCGCTGCACCCGCGGCGCATACCAGGTGTAGCCGATGCCCAGCCGCGGTACCTGCGGGTCCAGGCCGTACAGGCGGGTGGTGCCGACCACCTCGCCGGCGGCGTCGCGCACGGCGAAGGCCAGCGCCTGGCCCGCCTCCTGCGCGGCCACGGCGGCGGCGACGTAGGCCTCGACCTGCTCCGGCGCCGGCACGCTGGCGTACCAGAGCCGGTGCAGGCCGCCTTCCTCTGCCGCCACGCGCAGGCCGTCGACATGGCCGGCGTGCAGCGGCTCGAGCACCGCGTGCCGCCCGGCCAGCACCGGGGCGTGGCGCCAGGCCTGGGGGGATGGCGCGGCCATGTCAGCCGACCAGGGTGGGCTGGCGCGTGCCGCAGTGGGCCACGCAACGCTCGATCCGGTCGAAGCCACCGATGCCGTACCAGAACACTTTCCACTTCTCCTGCTTGATGCAGCCGTCGGACTCGGCGTAGTAGAAGATGTTGACCTGGTTGTTGTGGCGCGAGCGCCAGAACAGCTCCGGCGTTTCCTCGCGCATCACGTTCCACACCGCCCGGCCCAGGCCCTCGCCCTGGGCGTCGTCCAGCACCGCGAACTTGTCCAGGTAGGTGCCGGCCTCGGTGCGCACCAGGACCACCGCCGCGCGGTAGTTCTCGCTGACGTAGGCGCGCAGCAGGTCGGTGCGCTCGAAGTAGTCCGGCACCAGCTCGCGGCCGAAGCTGGACTCGATCAGCGCCTTCATCCGCGCCAGGTCCAGGTCGCGCCACGACTCCACCCGCAGCACGCGCTCGCCGCGGCGCACCAGGGTGCCGGAGCCCTTGTGGGTGAACAGCTCCTTGGCCAGGTCGGCCGGGCGGGTGATCGACACCGAGGACTCCAGCGGCAGGCTGTCCAGCAGGTCCTTGATCTGCTCGATCTTGACCTTCATGCCGCCGTGGATCCACGGCTGCTGGATCAGGTGCTCGTATTCGGTGGACAGGTTGATCGAGTCGATCACCTTGCCCTTCTCGTCGAGCAGGCCGCCGGTGCCGGTGAGGAAGATGATCTTGTACGGCTGCAGTTCGCGCACCAGCTCGTTGGCGGCGAAGTCGGCGTTGATGTTGAGGATCTGGCCGCTGGGGGTCTCGCCCAGGCTGGTGATCACCGGGATCGAGCCGGCGTTGAGGCTGGCCTCGATCGGCGCCAGGTTGACCTTCCTCACCTCGCCCACCAGGCCGTAGGTGGCCTGGTCGAGATAGTCGGCCTCGAACACGCCGCCGGTGATCGAGGTGGCGCGCACGCCGTTGCGCTGCAGCGCCTCGACCAGCTTGAGGTTGGAGGCCTGGAACACGCGGCGCACGATCGCCAGCGCTTCCGGCGAGGTCACGCGCAGGCCATTGACGGTCTGCTTCTCGATCCCCGCCGCCGCCAGCTCGGCGTCCAGCTGCGGGCCGGCGCCGTGCAGCACGATCGGGGTCAGGCCGACCTCCTGCAGGAACGCCAGCGAGGAAGTCAGGTCCTCCAGCTCGTCGCGCAGCACCGCGCCGCCGACCTTCACCACCGCGAAGCGCTTGGCGTCGACCTGGGAGAAGCGCTTGAGGTACTGGCTGATCTCCTTGGCGCTGGCCATGCTCGACAGCAGGCGGACGATGGTCTGGCGGGTCTGGATCTGGGTCGGGGTGGCGGGAACGTTCACGGTCGGATGTCGGAGGGAAGGAAGGGCCGGCCCGGGGCCGGCGCGGAAAGGGGTTCGCTCAGCGCGGGCCGTTGATGATGCGGTGGACCGACTCGGCGTAGCCGCGCAGCTGGTCCAGGGTCACGAACTCGTCGGCGGTGTGCGCCTGGGCGATGTCGCCGGGGCCGTACACCAGCGCGGTGTAGCCGCCGGCCGAGAACAGCGAGGCCTCGGTCCAGAAGTCCACGGCGTTGCCGATCGGCAGGCCCAGGGCGTCGGCCACGTCGCGTGCGGCCAGGCGGCGCTCCTCGGCGCGGGCGATGTCGCCGGAGGGCAGGCTCGGGCCGCGGAAGGTCTCCTCGAAGTGCGCCGCGGCCGGCTCGGCGAAGCCGGCGAAAGTGGCCAGCAGCTGGTCCACGTCCATCGACGGCAGCGGACGGAAGCCGAAGCGCAGCTCCGCCTCCGGCGCGATCATGTTGGCCTTGATCCCGCCCTCGATGCGGCCGATGTTGAAGCGCAGGCCGGTCAGCCCGCCGAAACGCGCGTGCGCCAGCGACTGCACGTGGTCCAGGGCACGATCGCCCCAGCGCACGGCCTGGTGCAGCGCGCTGGCCGCCGCGTCCTGCTGGCCGGAGGCGTGGCCGGCGCGGCCCTTGAAGCGCACCAGCACCGAGGAAATGCCACGGTGGGCCAGCACCGCCTCGCCCATGGTCGGCTCGGCCACCAGCACCGCTTCATACGGAATGCCGCGGGCCAGGAAGGCGGCGATGCAGCGCGGGTCGTTTGCCTCCTCGTCGGAGGAGAACAGGAACGCGGCATCGCCGTCGCCGGCATTGGCCGCGGCCACCAGCGCCGCGGCCGCGCCCTTGATGTCGCACACGCCCAGGCCGACCACGCGGTTGTCCAGGCGGCGCATCACGTGCGGATCGGCGCTCCAGTGCGGCGAATCCGGCACCGTGTCCAGGTGCACGTTGAACAGGTACTTCGGCCTGCCGCGCACCGCGTACAGGCTGACAGCGCCGGCGCCGTGGTCCACCACCTGCAGCACCTGGAAGCCGGGCAGGTTCGCGCGCAGGTAGTCGAAGATGCCGCCCTCGGCGGCAATCGCGCGCGGCGGGTTGCGGGTGTCGAAGGACACCAGCTTTTCCAGGTGCGCGAGGGTGGATTGGAGCAGGTCGGTCATGGGGTCCGGTGTGTCAGGCGGAAGCGGCCGCGGACTGGTAGATGTCCGGGCGGAGGATTTCCATCAGGGTCTGCGGCCGCGCCAGCGCGGCGAAACCGAACTGCGCGTACAGGCCGTGCGCGTCGGAGGTGGCCAGCAGGAAGCGGCGCAGGCCCCGCAGCTGCGGATGCTCCATCACCGCGGCCACCAGCTGCTTGCCGTGGCCGCGCCCGCGGTGCCCGGGCAGCACGAACACGTCGGCCAGGTAGCCGAAGGTGGCGCCGTCGGTGACCACGCGGGCGAAGGCCACCTGGCCGGCGTCCCCGAGGTAGCCGCCGAAGCACAGCGAGCCGGCGATCGCCCGCTCCACCGTCTCCCGCGGGATGCCGCGGCTCCAGTACGCCTCCCGTGACAGGAAACGGTGGATCAGGTCGAGGTCCAGTTCGCTGCGGTCGTTGCTGATGCGCAGTCGGGTCATCGTCACAATCCCTTGCTGAACCCGATGAAGCCGTCCGCACGCGCCCAGCCTTCGCTGGCGTAAAGCGCCTGGGCGGTGGCGTTGTCGGCCGTGGTCTGCAGCTCGAGCCGCACCGCCCCGCGCTTGCGCGCGTCCTCGGCGGCCCTGCGCAGCAGCGCCCGGCCCACGCCCCGCCCTCGCGTCTGCGGCGCGACGAACAGGTCGTTGAGCAGCTCGATCGGCGCGGTGCCGACCGAGGTGAACAGCGGATACAGCTGGGTGAAGCCCAGGGCGTTGCCTTGCGCGTCCACCGCCAGCAGCAGGTGCGAGTCGCCGCGCTCCAGGCGCTGGCGCAGGAACGCCGCCGCGCGCGTCGGGTCCGACGGCTGCCCGTAGAACACGCGGTAGCCGTCGAACAGCGCCGCCAGCGCCGGCAGGTCGTCCATGCCGGCGCTGCGTACCAGGATGCGGGCGGCCGCTTCGCTCACGTCAGCGGTTGACCTCGGCCCACAGGGTGCTGCTCATGCCGAACAGCTTGATGAAGCCCTCGGCCTCCTCCACGCCCCAGTCGGCCGACTGGGCGTAGGTGGCGCCCTTGGCGTTGAGGATGTGCGGCGAGCGCACGGCCACCGCGTCGACGCGGCCGCCGCGGGTCTCCAGCACCACCTCGCCGTTGACCTTGGCCTGCGAGGACTTGAGGAAGGCCTCCAGGTCGGTCTTCAGCGGGTCGTGGTAGAAGCCCTCGTACACCAGCTCGATCCACTTGCGCGCCACTTCCGGCTTGAAGCGGTTCTGGTGCTTGGACAGCACCGCCTCCTCCAGCGCGCGGTGCGCGGCCAGCAGCGCGGTCAGGCCCGGGGCCTCGAACACGATGCGGCCCTTCAGGCCGATCACGGTGTCGCCGGTGTACATGCCGCGGCCGACGCCGTACTGGGCGAACATGGTGTTCAGCCGGGCCAGGATCTTCGCGCCCTCCAGCGGCTTGCCGTCCAGCTCCACCGCCTCGCCCTCGACGAACTTCAGGGTCACCCGCAGCGGCTCGGCCGGCCACGCGCTGCGCGGCGCGCACCAGGCGCGGGCGCCCTCGCCCGGGGCTTCCCACTTGTCGATCTCGCCGCCGGACATGGTCACGCCCAGCAGGTTCTCGTTGATGGTGTAGCTCTTCTGCTTGGCGCGCACCTCGAAGCCGCGCTCCTCCAGGTACTTCTGCTCGTAGGCGCGGGTCTGGGTGTGTTCCTTCTGGATCTCGCGGATCGGGGCGACGATGCGGTAGTCGCCCTGGGCCTTGACCGCCAGGTCGAAGCGGACCTGGTCGTTGCCCATGCCGGTGCAGCCGTGGGCGATGGCGTTGGTGCCCAGCTCGGCGGCGCGCCTGAGCGCGGCGTCGACGATCAGGTAGCGGTCGGAGACCAGCAGCGGGTACTGGCCCTGGTAGCCCTCGCCCGCCCACACGAACGGCTTGACGAAGCCGTTCCAGATCGCGGCCCCGCCGTCGACGGTGACATGGCTGGCCACGCCCAGCTCCGCGGCGCGCTGCTCGATGTAGGCGCGCTCCTCGGCATCCACGCCGCCGGTGTCGGCGAACACGGTGTGCACGTTCCAGCCCTGCTCCTTCAGGTAGGGCACGCAGAAGCTGGTATCCAGGCCGCCGGAGAAGGCCAGGACGATGTCGCGGCTGGCTGCCGCGGGATTCGGGATTCGGGATTCGGGATTGGTGGAAGCAGCTTGTGACATGGGGGCGTCTCTCTCAGAAATCAGTAGTAGGCAATGGAGGGGGGATCCGGTCCCGCTCTTTCGAATCACGAATCCCCAATCCCGAATCACCGGCCGCGCACCAGCGCGGCCATCACCGCCTTCTGCACGTGCAGGCGGTTCTCGGCCTCTTCGATGGCGATGCAGTTGGGCGAGTCCATGACCGCGTCGGTGGCCTTGACGTTGCGGCGCAGCGGCAGGCAGTGGCTGAACACGCCGTTGTTGGTCAGGGCCATCTTGGCCTCGTCGACGATGAAGTGCTTGTACTGGTCGCGGATCGGCTTTTCCGGCTCCCAGTTGCCGAAGTACGGCAGCGCCCCCCAGCTCTTGGCATAGACCACGTCGGCACCGCGGTAGGCGTCCTCGATGTCGTGGCTGATGCGGAAGGAGCCGCCGCTCTCGGCCACGTTCTGGTTGGCCCAGCCGATGTAGCGCTCGTCGAGGATGTACTCCGGGGTCGGGCACAGCAGGGTCACGTCCATGCCCAGGCGGGTGGCGATGGTCAGGGCGGAGTTGGCCACCGCGGTGTTCAGCGGCTTGGGGTGGTAGGTCCAGGTCAGGACGTACTTCTTGCCGCGCAGGTCGGTGGTGCCGAAGTGCTCCTGCAGGGCGAGGGCGTGGGCCAGCTCCTGGCACGGGTGGGTGATCGTCTCCATGTTGATCACCGGCACCGTCGAGTACTTCGCGAAGGCCTTGAGCACGCGGTCCTCGCGGTCGTAGCTCCAGTCCTTGAACTTGGGGAAGGCGCGCACGCCGATCAGGTCCACGTAGCGGGCCAGCACGCGCGCCACCTCGGCGATGTGCTCCTCGGTGTCGCCGTCCATCACCGTGCCCAGGTCGAACTCGATCGGCCACGCGTCCTTGCCCGGCTGCAGCACGATGGCGTGGCCGCCGAGCTGGAAGGCACCCAGCTCGAAGCTGGTGCGGGTGCGCATGGACGGGTTGAAGAACACCAGCGCGATCGAGCGTCCCTTGAGCTCGCTGCCCAGCTTGTTGCGCTTGAACGCGGCGGCTTCGGCGAGCAGCGCATCCAGGTCCGGGCGGCTCCAGTCCTGGGTGTTGAGGAAGTGCTTGAGAGACATCGATCGATCCCTTGCGGTGGTGGCCGGCGGGCCGGCGTGGGGTGATGCTTTAGCTGGGAAAAGTCCTTTGCGCATGAAACCGTTGCCGTGCCAGAAACGAAAAAACCCAGCCTGGGGCTGGGTTCTCGAACGGACAGCACGACGCTCCGGTCACCCAGCGGAAAAGTGGGATTCCGGTCGGCGCGCACGCGAGGTCATCCCGGAGGCCATCCGGGCGGCGCTCGCAGCGTGCGGCTGAAGGTCGGTATTCATGGGCCGGTGATGGTCGCACGCACCTGCGGCGCGTGCAAGTCCGCAGGCCGCCTCAGGGGGAATGCGCGGGCTCGCCCACCCAGGGGGTCACCGAGACCCGGATCCGCAGCCGGTTGCCGGGGTCCTCAGCCAGGCGCGAGCGGTACTTGGTGCCCTTGTAGACGTAGTCCACGTCGTAGGCGATCGGCCGCTGGAACTGGCGCTCGACCTGGACCAGGCGGCAGTTGGCGCCGCCGCGGGGCGTGGCCGAGACCGGGGCCGGGTCCGGCTTGGCGCGCGGCGTCTCCTCGCGGAACATGCCCTTGACCGACTCCACCATCCGCTCCAGCACCCCCGGGGATTCAGCGCCGGCCTTGCTCGCCCGCGAACGCACCTCCACCACCGGGACGTCGTCGCAGCGCTCCTCGGTGCGGGTGGCGCGCAGGGTCTGGTAGACCGGCTCCACCCGCAGCACCTGAGCGTAATCGAAGCGGACGTTCTCGGCGGGAACGACCCGGACCGGTGCTTCGGGCTGTTCGCCCTTGCGGCTGTCCGGCTCCTGGGCCCCCGCAGCCAGCCCGAACGAGCAGGCCAGGCACAGCACGGGGATTTGCAACGACAGTCGCATTGGTACCAGTGGGGGGCGAACGGAGGCTCCAGTGTAGGGATCGCGCCTTGAACGCCGCTGAACCGCCGCGCCCCCGCGGCGGCCGCGGGCCGCCCCCCGGGTCCGCAGGCTAGAATGCGCGGCTCGTCCCCGGTATCCCGTGCCGATGTCCCTGCGCCTGTACAACAGCCTGACGCGCCAGGTCGAAGCCTTCGCGCCGCTCGATCCCGCCTGCCCGACCATGTACGTGTGCGGGCCCACGGTCTACAACTACGTGCACATCGGCAACGCCCGCGGCCCGGTGGTGTTCGGCGTGCTGGCCGCGCTGCTGCGCCGGCGGCATGGCGCCCTGAAGTACGCGCGCAACATCACCGACGTGGACGACAAGATCAATGCCGCCGCGGCTGAACAGGGCGTGCCGATCTCGGCGATCACCGAGCGCTTCGCCGCCGCCTACCGCGAGGACATGGCCGCGCTGGGCGTGGCCGGCGACTTCGCCCCGGACATCGAGCCCACCGCCACCGGCCATATCGCGCACATGATCGCGATGATCCAGGGCCTGATCGAGGCCGGCCATGCCTACGCCGCCGAGGGCCACGTGCTGTTCTCGGTGGCCAGCTTCGCCGACTACGGCCGCCTCTCGCGCCGCGACACCGAGGAGATGCTGGCCGGCGCCCGGGTCGAGGTGGCCCCGTACAAGCGCGACCCGGGCGACTTCGTGCTGTGGAAGCCCTCCAGCGACGACCTGCCCGGCTGGGATTCGCCCTGGGGCCGCGGCCGCCCGGGCTGGCACATCGAGTGCTCGGCCATGGCCGAGGCCCACCTGGGCACGACCATCGACATCCACGCCGGCGGCATCGACCTGCAGTTCCCGCACCACGAGAACGAGATCGCGCAGAGCCAGTGCGCCCACGGCGGCGCGCCGTTCGCCCGCTTCTGGCTGCACAACGGCATGCTCAACTTCGGCGGCGCCAAGATGAGCAAGTCGCTGGGCAACATCGAGAAGGTCCACGACCTGGTGCGCGCGCACCCGCCGGAGGCCCTGCGCTACGCGCTGATGTCGGCCCACTACCGGCAGCCGCTGGAGTGGTCCGACGCCCTGGTCGAGCAGTCGGTGCGCACCCTGGACCGGCTGTACGGCACCCTGCGCGACCTGGCCGGCGTGGACGCACAGCCGGCGATCCCCGCCGCGGTCGAGGCGGCGCTGGACGACGACCTCAACACCCCGCTGGCGCTGGCCGAGCTGGCCCGCATCGCCGGCGAGGCGCGCAAGGCGACCGACGCCGGCGAGCGTGCGCGGCTGAAGTCCGAGCTGCTGGGCGCCGGCCTGGCCCTGGGCCTGTTGCAGCAGGCGCCGGAAGCCTGGTTCAACCGTGGCGCCTCCGGCGAGGACGACGCCCGGATCCAGGCCCTGGTGGACGAGCGCAGCGCGGCCAAGAAGGCGCGCGACTTCGCCCGCGCCGACGCCATCCGCGACCAGCTGGCGGCCGAAGGCATCCTGCTGGAGGACACGCCCCAGGGTCCGCGCTGGAAGCGGGCCTGACCCGCTTCCTGGTGCCCGGGCAGGACTGCCCCGGGCTGGCGGCCGGAATCCCCCGGCCGCGCCAGGGACGGCCCGCCACAACCACAGAGAAACCCGTGACCACTTCCCCCTTCCCGCTCGAACCCACCGCCGCCGAGGCCCAGCAGGCCATCCGCGACGAGTTCGCGTTCTTCGCCGACTGGGCCGAGCGCTACCAGTACCTGATCGACCTGGGCCGCAAGCTTCCCCCGTTCCCGGAGGAATGGAAGACCGAGGAACACCGCCTGCACGGCTGCCAGTCCCTGGTGTGGATCGTGCCGCAGGGCAACCGCGAACGACTCGAGTTCCATGCGATCAGCGACTCGGCCATCGTCTCCGGCCTGATCTACCTGGCCCTGCGGGTTTACTCCGGCCGTCCGGCGGAGGAAATCCTGGCCACCGAGCCGGACTACATCGCCGACATCGGGCTGGCCAGGCACCTCTCGCCGACCCGCAGCAACGGCCTGGCCTCGCTGCTGGCCTTCATCCGCGACACCGCGCGCGCCCAGGCCTGAGGTGGAAGCGGCTCCGGAAAGCCTGCTCCGTTCGCCGCTGCGCGAAGGCAGCTTCCGGATCCTGCTCGGCTACCGCCTGTTCGCGATCCTGTCCTACCAGATCGTCGCGGTCACCGTCGGCTGGCACGTCTACGAGCTGACCCGCGACACCTTCGCCCTGGGCCTGGTCGGCCTGGCCGAGGTGCTGCCGTACATCGGCATGGCCCTGTTCGCCGGCTACCTGGTCGACCACCTGCCCAAGCGCCGGCTGGGTGCGCTGGCCACCGCCGGGCTGTGCGCCACCGCGGTGCTGCTGGTGCTGGTCGCGGCCGGGCGCATCGCCCCCGGCGCCACCTGGCCGATCTACGCGGCCATCGTGCTGACCGGCCTGGTCCGCGCCTTCCTCACCCCGGTGTACACCGCGCTGTTCGCGCGGGTGCTGCCGCGCGCCCAGTTCGCGCGCGGCGCCAGCATCGGCAGCGTGGTGTTCCAGGGCGGACTGGTGTGCGGCCCGGCGCTGGGCGGCGTGCTGGTCGGGCTGGCTGGCAAGACGGTGGCCTACGGCGTGGCCGCGGTGCTGGCAATGGCCGCCGGCGCGGTGCTGCTGGCGCTGCGGGTGGACGAGCCGCCGGCGGAAGGGCCGCGCGCGCCGGTGTTCGCCAGCATCGGCGAGGGCCTGCGCTTCGTGTTCGGCAACCAGGTGATGCTCGGCGCACAGGCGCTGGACCTGTTCGCGGTGCTGTTCGGCGGGGCGATCTCGCTGGCGCCGGCCTTCATCCGCGAGATCCTGCACTACGGCCCGGAAGGCCTGGGCATCCTGCGCGCGGCCCCGGCCCTGGGCGCGGTGGCGGTGGGCCTGGTGCTGGCGCGGCACGTGCCCGGGCGCAACGCCGGGCGCCTGTTGCTGTGGGCGGTAGCCGGGTTCGGGCTTTGCATCATCGGCTTCGGCCTGTCGCGGCACTTCTGGCTGTCGGCGTTCTTCCTGCTGCTGTCCGGCGCCTGCGATGGCGTGTCGGTGGTGCTGCGCTCGACCATCATGCAGCTGGTCACCCCCGACGGCATGCGCGGGCGGGTGGCCTCGATCAACGGCATCTTCATCGGCTCGTCCAACGAGCTGGGCGCGTTCTACGCCGGCTCCATGGCGCGCCTGCTGGGCCTGGTCCCGGCGGTGGTACTGGGCGGCTGCGTCACCCTGGGCGTGGTCGCCACCACCGCGGTAAAGGCGCCGCGGCTGCGGCGGCTGGATCTGCGCAAGCTCTGACCTACCCGCACCCCGCATGGCCCGACAGGACCGACGGCCTTGCCGGGCCGCCGTCAGGTGACGCGCGGCGGTGGCGGAGACGACCGCTGTGGGGTGCCGCGGACTCCGGACGGAGCCGCGCCGCACCGGGGCATGGCATCGCGCGACTCCGCGTCCGGCTCCAGGGCGGAGGTGAGGGTCGTGGTGCCAGCGGCGTTGGAGAAGCGCCGGCCCGCGTCCCCGGACGCGGGCGTCCGGCGGCATGGGCGCAGTGGCGCGCGCACATGCCGGCCCACCCCGTCGGCAAGGACTGGAAAAACAAAGCCCGCCGTGAGGCGGGCCTTGTCGCCATGCTTGCGGGAGCGGGCTTACTCGCCCTGCTGCTTCTGCAGGTGCTCCCAGCGCTCCTGGGCATCGATGGTGCGCTCGGCGGTCAGGCGCGCCTCCAGGCGCTCCAGGCCGATTTCCTCGCCGGTGTCGACGCAGTAGCCGTAGTCGCCGGCCTCCAGGCGCTTGAGCGTGCTGTCGATCTTGCCGATCAGCTTGCGGTAGCGGTCGCGGGTGCGCAGCTCCAGCGAGTTCTCGGTCTCGCGGGTGGCACGCTCGGCTTCGTCGCCGATGTCGCGCACTTCGTCCTTGAGGTTCTCGATGGTCTGCTTGGACTCCTCGACCAGGTCGGCGCGCCACTGCAGCAGCCGCTGCCGGAAGTACTCCAGCTGCAGCGGGTTCATGTACTCCTCGTCGGGCGAGGGCTTGTAGCCTTCCGGAAGGATGGGACGTCCGGTGGCTTCGTCGATCTTGTATTCCACGACCTTCCTGCGGGTGGGGGCCGGGCTCACATTCTCGGGCTTTTTGGACACCACGGCGACGGCGACCTTGCCCGGGGTACCCGGGGGAGTCGGGACCGGCTTGGCCGGAGCGTTGGAACTGGGGGATTTCGGTGCGGGCACTGGCTTGTCTTGCGGAGTTGCGGCGACCGGTGCCTGGTGGACCCGGGTTTCCGGCTGGGCGGTCGCGGTAACGGGTGCGGTCGTCCTGGCGGACTTGGCGGCGGGGGTTTTGGTCTTGCTGGCCGGCTTGGGAGCAGCCGGGGTGGCGACCTTGCGGGGGGCCTGCTTGGCAGCCTTGGCCGGGGTCGCCTGCCGGGCGGTGGTCTTCGCCGCCGCGGCCTTGGTGGTGGGCTTGCTGGTCCGGGTTGCCGCCGCCTTCTTCGCGGGCGCGGCCTTGCTGGCAGCCACCTTCTTCGCCGGAGCCTTCTTCGCCGGCGCCGCGGCCTTCTTCACCGCAGCCACCTTGGCGGGCTTCTTCGCCGCCGGCTTGGCGGCCTTGGTCGCCTTGGCCACCGCCACCGCCTTCTTGGCGGGCTTGGCGACCTTGCCGGCCGCCACCTTCTTGGCGGCAGGCTTGGCGGTCTTCCCTGTCGCCTTGGCAACGGGGGAAGGCTTCTTGGCCGGCTTGGCGGCCTTCTTCACGGGTTTCTTGGCAGCCACGTACGAAGGTTCCTCCGAAGTTTTCCCCGCCTCAGCGGGAAAGCGCGCCTTTATAGCCCACCCCATCCCGGGCGGCAACCTCACGGGGTGGCGGGTATCATGCGGCGGTGATCACACGCCTGCTCATCATGATGCTGCGCTTTTACAAGCGCTTCATCAGTCCCATGCTGGGGCCGCGTTGCCGGTTCGTGCCCAGCTGTTCTGAATACGCGATGCAGGCGATCGAGCGGCATGGCCCGCTGCGCGGCAGCTGGCTGGCCGCCCGCCGCATCGGCCGCTGCCACCCCCTCCATCCGGGCGGCTACGACCCCGTCCCTGACCGCCCGCACGATTCCTGCCAAGGACACCACTGATGCCCTCCATCCTCATCACCAATGCCCGCCTGGTCAACGAAGGCCGCCAGACCGAGGGCGACCTGCGCATCGAGGACGGCCGCATCGCGGCCATCGGCAGCGGCCTGCAGGCGCGCGCCGGCGAGCAGGTGGTGGACGCGGCCGGCCGCTGGCTGCTGCCGGGCATGATCGACGACCAGGTCCACTTCCGCGAGCCGGGCCTGACCCACAAGGGCGACATCGCCAGCGAGTCGGCTGCGGCCGTGGCCGGCGGCCTGACCAGCTTCATGGACATGCCCAACACCAACCCGCCGACCCTGGACGCGGCGGCGCTGGAAGCCAAGTACGCCGCGGCCGCCGGCCGCGCCTGGGGCAACCACGGCTTCTACCTGGGCGCCAGCAACGACAACCTCGAGGCGGTGCGCTCGCTGGACCCGAAGGCCGCGCCGGGCATCAAGGTGTTCATGGGCGCCTCCACCGGCAACATGCTGGTGGACGACCCGGAGACCCTGGACGGGATCTTCCGCGAGGCCCCGACCCCGATCATCACCCACTGCGAGGACACCCCGACCATCGACCGCACGATGGCCGAGTTCAAGGAAAAGTACGGCGCCGACGGCCTGACCGCCGCCATGCACCCGGACATCCGTTCGCGCGAGGCCTGCATCAAGTCCACCCGCCTGGCCATGGAGCTGGCGCGCCGGCACGGCACCCGCCTGCACGTGCTGCACATCTCCACCGCCGACGAGCTGGCCCTGTTCGAGCGCGGCCCGCTGCTGGGCGCCGACGGCAAGGTGCGCAAGAAGATCACCGCCGAAACCTGCATCCACTTCCTGCGCTTCGACCGCGCCGACTACGCGCGGCTGGGCAACTTCATCAAGTGCAATCCGGCGATCAAGGACGCCTCCGACCGCCAGGCCCTGGTCCAGGCCCTGGTGGACGACGTGATCGACGTGCTGGCCACAGACCACGCCCCGCACACCCTGGAGGAGAAGCAGAAGCCCTACCTGCAGGCGCCTTCCGGCCTGCCGCTGGTGCAGTACGCGCTGCTGGCGGCGATCGAGCTGGTGCACGAGGGCAGGCTGGACATCACCCGGGTAGTGGAGAAGGCCAGCCATGCCCCGGCGCGGCTGTTCGACGTCGCCGAGCGCGGCTTCCTGCGCGAGGGCTACTGGGCCGACCTGGTGCTGGTCGAGGACAGCCCGCTGACCGTGCGCCGCGAGGACGTGCTGTCCAAGTGCGGCTGGTCGCCGTTCGAGGGCACCACCTTCCGCTCGCGCATCGCCTCGACCTGGGTCAACGGCCAGCTGGCGTGGAACGGCCGCGAGCTGGTCGGCGCCCCCGCCGGCCGCCGCCTGGAGTTCGAGCGCTGATGCGGCCGGTCCTGGGTGCCGCACGGCGGGCGCTGCTGGCCGCGCTGCTCCTGCTTGCCCTGCCCGCCCCCGCCCGGGACGACACCCGGGTGGTGTTCCCGGCCAGCGTGCCGCAGGGCGCGATGGTGATCGGCAAGGTGCCGCCGGGCAGCCGGGTCGAGTACGCCGGACGGGTCCTGCGCACCACCGGCTACGGCACCGTGGTGTTTGGCATCGGCCGCGACGAGGCCGGGCCGGTCGAGGTCGCGGTGGTGCGCCCGGATGGCGTGCGCAGCGTCGAGCGGATCGCGGTCAGCCCGCGTGACTGGCCGGTGCAGCGGGTGGACGGAGTGCCACCGAAGACGGTCGAGCCGCCGCCGGAGATCGCCGCGCGCATCGCCCGCGAGCAGGCCCAGGTCACCGCCGCGCGCCAGCGCGACGACGACCGCGCCGACTTCGCCCAGCGTTTCATCTGGCCGGTACAGGGCCGCATCAGCGGCCGCTTCGGCCACCAGCGCGTGTACAACGGCAAGCCCGGCTCGCCGCATTCGGGGATGGACATCGCCGCCCCCAACGGCACCCCGGTCAAGGCCCCGGCCGCCGGCGTGGTGACCTTCGCCGCCCCGGACCTGTACCTGACCGGCGGCACCGTGCTGCTGGACCACGGCTTTGGCATCAGCTCCAACTTCCTGCACCTGTCGCGGATCGACGTGAAGGTCGGCGACCGGGTCGAACAGGGCCAGGTGATCGGCGCGGTCGGCGCCACCGGGCGGGCGACGGGGCCGCATCTGCATTGGGGGATGAACTGGTTCGACGTGCGCATCGACCCCCTGCTTGTCCTTGAGCGGCCGTAACGCGGGTGGTTCACCCGCGTCGCGCGCGGCGGCGCGTTCGTCGGCATCGAAGCATCAGGCGCGCCGCGGCGCGACGTGCATCCGTGCCCGGGCGGATGCGCCAATCCGACTGACGGGGGCGACATGGCGGCGGATTCGACGTACGTTTCGCCTCCAAGACCATCGCTGGTGTCCGCGCCTTGGACCTGTTCCGCCGCCGTTTCGCCATGTGGTTCGCGTTTTCTGCCGCAATCGGCACCGGCAGCTGCGCGGCCTCCTCCCCGGCCACCGCCCCCACTCCGTCCGCCCCCGCAGGCGGTGCTCCACTTCCTGCGCATCGCCACCCGATACCGCCCCGTTCGTCCCCCGGCGAGCTGGTACCCAATACCGGGATGCGGGTGCCCCGTACAGCCACGGCCGGCGAGACCTTCACCGTCAGCGTCCCGGTCGGCGCGGTAGTCGAAGCCTTTGGCGAGCATGTGGAAGCCCAGGCCGGAGGGGAAATCAGTCTCCAGGCCCCGGAAGCACCGGGCGTCCATGTCATCCGTGTCAGGCAATCCGGTCGCGCAAGCACGGTGCTGTTCCGGATCACGATCACGCCGCGCTGAGCAGCCCTGATCCAGGCTCGCGTACCACCGGCGCGTCGCAGGAGCCCGTCTTCACACACGCATGCCTACGCGATGTGCGCCCGCCCCCGCGGCGATACCCCCGTGGCACTGCCGAACGATGGACCGCCAGTGTCGCCAGGCTGGATACCACGGCCGGCCAGGGCCGCGGCTCCGACACCATGGCCCCATCCTGCCCTCCGTGGGCTGCCACTCATACTTCATTCCCATTCCGGCGTCAGGGATACAAGTCCATTTTTTGTGATCAATTTCACAAAGAACAGATCCGTGTCATTGACTGAACCGGACCTGAAGCTAATTTCGCCTCGTGGCCGGTCACTGGCCAGGCGACTTCCACAGAGGCCTTAATGGACACGACGTTCTCCTCCCGCGGGCGCAGGGCCCGTGGACACTCGGCGCTGGCCCTTGCCATCGCCACTGGCCTCGCCTCCCTTGCCTCGGTTCCCGCCACTGCTGCCGGACCGGATACGCTGCAGCAGCAGGCCGCCAAGGCCGCGATCGCCAGCGCTTTCCGTGCCTCGAACCCGGCCGTGGCCGTGGCGCCCGCCCAGGCCCCGCTGCCGGGCGACGCCTTCAGCCGCCGCTGGACCGCGGTTGCGCCCTCCAACCCGTCCGCCCCCGATGGCTGGGTCGACGATGAATTCGAGGCCGACTGGGGCTTGGCCGCCATCAACGCGCAGTACGCCTATGCGCGCGGCCTCAGCGGCGCCGGCGTGCGCCTGGGCCTGGTCGACTCCGGCACCGCGTTCCATCACTCCGAATTCGCCGGCAAGGACCATCGCGCCCTGGTGATGGCCGACCTGCTGGGCGACGGCACCCGTTGCGCGGAGGCCGTGGTGTGGAACAGCGCCGGCGCGTGCTTCTACTCGGAAGGCGACACGCCGGCGATCACGGGCACGTACTACGCCCCGGACCTGGCCCCCTACCTCAATCCGGGGTACGAGCATCTTGCGGGCAACACCCTGTTCGAGTTCGATACCCACGGCACGCACGTGGCCGGCACCATCGCCGCCAATCGTGACGGCAGCGGCATGCACGGCGTCGCCTTCGGCGCCGACCTCAGCGCCGCCCGCCTGTTCGGCGATACGCTGACCCAGCTCACCTATGCCTGCATCTTCGGCACCGATGAATGCTTCGAAGGCGGCACCTCGCCCAGCGCCAGCGCGATCGCCTACGCCTACGACCAGGCCATCGCCCAGGGCGTGCGCGCCATGAACAACAGCTGGGGCTACACCTACCATGTCTACACCCCGGGGGACGCCCTGCTTTACACCGAGCTGCTCATGCAGAGCGAGGAAGGCGAGTTCCTCCAGGCCATCGCGGATGCCTCGCTCCGTTCGGGCATGATCCAGGTGTTCTCAGCGGGCAACACCAGCTACACCGTCGCCGTCCCCGGCGTGGCCAGCCCGCACGCGACCGCGCCGGCCACCCTTCCGGCGATCCTCCCGGAGATCGAGCAGTACTGGGTCAGCGTGGTCAACCTCAATGACCAGCTCCAGCTGAGCAACCGCTCGATGAAGTGCGGCATCACCGCCGAGTGGTGCATCGCGGCCCCGGGCAGCGACATCTACTCGACCGTGCTGTCCGAGGGCGTGGACCCGAACAACAACGCCGACTCCCTGCCCGGCGACTGGGTGGTCGACTCCGACGGCAACCTGCGCTTCGAACTCGAGGACCGTACCGGCTACGAGGCGTACCAGTACAGTTCCGGCACCTCCATGGCCGCCCCGCACGTGACCGGCGCCCTGGGCCTGCTGCTGGAGCGCTTCCCGTACCTCACCGCCGCCCAGGTACGCGACGTCATGCTGACCACCGCCACCGACCTGGGCGCGCCTGGCGTGGACGAGGTCTATGGTTGGGGCCTGCTGGATCTGCGCAAGGCGATCGAAGGCTACGGCCAGCTGCGCGTGGACACCGAGGTGGTGATGAACGCCGCCGCCGGTGGCATCAAGACCTGGGAAGGCGGCGCATGGGATGACTGGACCAACGACATCGGCGGCCCGGGCCGGCTGACCAAGTCCGGCGCCGGCTGGCTGCGCCTGTCCGGTGACAACAGCTTCGGCGGCGCCACCGTCACCTCGGGCATCCTCGAGTTCGACGGCGACAACCACCTCACCTCCAACGTGCGCGTCGAAGGCGGCACCCTGCTGCTCAACGGCAGCCTCAACGACAGCCCGCTGGACGCGGCCGGCGGCGAGGCCGTGGTGAACGGCACCATTTCCGGCGCCGCCGCGAACGTGCGGGTCGGAGCCGGCATGCTGCGAATCAACGGCAGCGGCAGGCTCGACGGCAGCCCGCTCGAGGTGGTCGGCGGCATGGCCGTGGTGAACGGCACCGTCTCCGGCGCCCCCACCTACGTCGGGCCCAACGGCACCCTGGGCGGCAGCGGCACCCTCGGCGACACCCGCGTGGCCGGCACCATCGCCCCGGGCAACTCGATCGGCACCCTGACCATCGACGGCAACTACGTGCACGAAGCCGGTGCGCGCTTCGTGGCCGAACTGCTGCCGCCGGACCAGGCCGACCTGCTGCGCGTCACCGGCACCGCCACCCTCAAGGGCGGCACCCTGGTGCTCAGCTCCGAGGCGGGCCAGCCCTTCGTGCTCGGCCAGCAGTACCAGCTGCTGACCGCCGATGGCGGCATCGTCGGCAACTTCGCCTCGGTCGACAACTCGAACCTGTCGCCGTTCCTGTCGGTCTCGCTGCTGCAGGGCGCGGGCACCTTTGGCGTGGACGTGATCCGCGGCGCGGCCTTGGCCACCGCCGCCGGCACCCCGAACCAGTCGGCCATCGCCGCCTCGCTCGACGTGCTGCCGGACAGCAGCAGCCTGCTGCGTGCCACCACCCAGCTGTCGGCCGCCGAGGCCCGTGGCGCGTTCGACGGCCTCTCCGGCGAAATCCACGCCAGCGCCCAGCAGGTCCTGCTGGAAGGCAGCCGCCTGGTCCGCGATGCGGCCCTGGGCCGGGCCGGCGGCAACGCGTTAGACGTGGAAGCTGGACGGGATACCGGCGCCTGGGTGGAGATCCAGCACCAGGGCGGCGAGATCGCCGCCGACGGCAACGCGGCGCGGGCCAGGTACAGCGGCAACGCCGTGCTGGTGGGCATCGACCACGCCTTTGACGCCGGCTGGCGCATCGGCGTGTTCGGCGGCACCGGCGACACCGACTTCAACGTGCGTGGCCGCGGCTCGCGCGGCGAGGCCAGCAGCACCCACGTCGGCGTCTATGCCGGCACCTCGTGGGGCAGCTTCGGCCTGTCGCTGGGCCATGCCCGCAGCCAGAACGAAGTCGAGATCAACCGCACGGTCGCCTTCCGGGGCTACTCCGACGCCCTGGCCAGCCGCTACGACGCCGACAGCAGCCAGACGTTCGTCGATGTCGGCTACCGCTTCGCCAGGGGCCGGCTGGAACTGGAGCCGTACGTCCAGTACGCCCATGTCGAAGTCGACACCGACGGCTTCAGCGAGCGTGGCGGCGCGGCGGCCCTGGCCGGCCGTGGCGCCGAGGCCCGTGCGGACATGTCCACCGTCGGCCTGCGCCTGGCCACCCACCTGGCCGGCAGCGAGCAGTCCGATGCCTGGCTGAGCCTGCGCGCGAACCTGGGCTACCGCCATGCCAGCGGCGACCAGGTCCGGCACGCCCGGCTGGGCCTGGTCGACGGTGGCGAGGCGTTCGACGTGGCCAGCCCGGCCATCCGCGACGAGGCCCTGCTGCTCCAGATCGGCGCGGCCGCGCGCCTCTCGGCCAACAGCCAGCTGGACCTGGGCCTGAGCCATGTCGATGCCGACGTGGCCAACGACACCGGCATCAACGCCCGGTTTACGGTCAACTTCTGACCCGCTGGACGAAAAAGGGCGCGGCCTCGGCCGCGCCCTTTTTCTTTGCGTGCGGCCCTGACGCAGGCCGCGGCGTGCCGGCGAGGCTTACGCGGCCGGGCCGCTGCCGCTGACGCTGGCCACCGCGTCGTGCGGGTGCAGGCTCTCGAAGTGCGAGACCGTGGCTTCGTAGCGCTCGATCCGCGGGTCGGCGGACAGCACCGAGGCCACGCGCCGGGCGGCGTCCTCGCAGAACATCAGGTTGGCGGCGTTGAGCTCGGCGAAGGCCTGCTCGTCCTCGCGCTTGACCGCGGTCTGCACCGGGGTGCCCAGCGAGGCCTCCAGGGCGTCGATCAGGGCCACCAGCGGCAGTTCGTCGAACTGCGGGCGCAGCTCCACGCGGACCCTGGCCTCGCTGCGCTGCGCATGCGGGGTGGCCGCCATGCCGCGCTCGGACGACAGCCACTGCGCGATCTCCTCCACCCGCAGCGCCTCGGCATCGCCGAAGTCGGCACGCAGGCGCGCGGCATTGGCCTGGCGCGACAGCGCCGCCGAGCACGGGCAGGTGCTGGAGTACTCCAGGGAGAATCCGAGCACCAGCTTCAGGTGACCATCCTCCAGCAGCGCCTCGATCTCCACCGGGTAGCGCTTCCAACCGGCGTTGTCGCTGCGCAGGGCGCGGCGCAGCAGCAGCGCCTCGTAGCGCAGGCGCAGGCGCGCGCGGGTGGCCAGGCCGGCCTGGGACTCGACGCTGTCCTGCAGGATGTGGCGCAGGCCGGCCGGGGTGACCTCGTGCCGGGCCAGCTCCTGCTGCAGGCGCAGGTACAGCCGCGACATGTGGATGCCGCGCTCGCCGGCGCGGTGCAGGTTCACCGACAGGTCGGCCTGGGCCGCGACCTGGACATGGCCGCCGGCGCCGTCGGGCACGCGCACCGGGATGGCGATGCCTTCCATGCCAACCCAGTCCAGCGGACGGGCCAGCGCGGCCGGCTGGTAGGCGACGTCCGGCAGCAGGTCGCCGGCGCGGGAGAGATCGGGAGCGGGAAGGGACATGGGAGGGCTGGGGAAGTTCGGGGAAGCATCCGGCCTGGCCGCGGCGGCAGCCGTCGAATGGCCGTGGAAGCGGGAAGGACCGGACTGTCGTTGCCGTGCATTGTAACGGCTGGGGCCGGCCGGCCCGGCCGCGGCGGCGGGACGGAGTGTGCCGGCCGGTACCGCCGGTTCAGCCGCGTGCGGCGCGCCAGGAATCCCAGAGGATGCGCAGCGGATGCGCCTGAGCGCGGCGCCCGGCTGCCTGCGGCCGCAGCCGGCCGCGGGCCAGCACCGCCCAGATCCGGCGCGGCGCGGCACCGGCCACCCGTGCCGGCCAGTCCTGCAGCAGGGCCGCGGCCCATTGCCGCTGGGCGCGCTCGGCCTCCGCCGTGCCCTCCCCGCCCAGCAGGCTCAGCGGCACCGCCGCCTGCCCGACCTCGGCCAGGCGCGAGGCCAGCACCTGCGCCGCCAGCTGCTGCGGACGCGCGGCCGGCCCGCCCAGCACCACCGCCTCCACTTCCGCCACCGCCGCGGCATAGCCCTGCAGCGCGGCCAGCGCGGCCTGCGGATCGGCGGCGCGGGCACGGGCGGCGACCAGGTCCGGCAGCGCCGCGGCCAGCCGCTCCCAGGGTGCCGGCAGCGGCTCCAGCATCCGCCCGAGCGGATGCCGCGAGCGGTGCCCGGCCCAGTCGGCCAGCTCGGTGGCCCACCAGCCCAGCTTGGCGTCGGCCGGCAGCGGGTCGCCGGCGATGTTGAGGATGTCGTCGAATTCCTGCAGCAGGGCGAACCAGGCCAGCACGCGCCCGCGCTCGGCCTGCGGCACGAACACCTCGGCCACGGCCCACTCCGGCCAGCGCTGCCGCCATTTGTCCAGGAAACTGTCGAGGGCCGAGGGTGTGCTCATGGAAACTCCGGCGGGCATGCCCGCGGGCCGGCGCCGGGCGCCGGCGGTGGGGTCAGCGGCGCGGCCAGGCGGCCGGCGCGACCAGTTCGTGCGGCAGTTCCGCCACGCGGTCGGCCTGCCAGGTGAGCGGGTCCTCGCCGTCCAGGCGGTAGCCCCACAGCACCGCGATCGAGGGCATGCCGGCGCCCTTGGCCGCCAGCACGTCGCGTTCATCGTCGCCGACGTAGACGCAGTCGGCCGGGTCCGCGCCCAGCGTGCGCGCGGCCTCCAGCAGCGGCAGCGGGTGCGGCTTGCGCTCGGCGTAGGTGTCGCCGCCGACCAGCACCGCGCAGCGCTCCTGCCAGCCCAGCCCGGCGACCACGTCGCGGGCCAGGTACTCGGCCTTGTTGGTGACGATGCCCCAGCGCGAACCGGCGGCTTCCAGCGCGGCCAGCATCTGCTCGATGCCGTCGAACAGGCGGCTGTGGCGGCCCAGCTCCTCGCGGTAGACCGCCAGGAACTCGGCCACCAGCGCATCGCGCGCCTCGCCCTCTGCATCCGGGAACAGCACCGAGACCATGGCCCGCGCCCCCTTGGACACGTGCTTGCGCAGCATCTCCGCATCCACCGGTCCCTGCCCGCGCGCTACCAGCATGCGGTTGGCGGTGGCGACCATGTCCGGGGCGCTGTCCAGCAGGGTGCCGTCCAGGTCGAACAGCGCCACCGGCGGGAACCCGCCGCCCTGCCCCACCGCAGCCGTCACGGCTTCACCGCGCAGGCCAGGTAGTTGACCGAGGTCTGCCGCGACAGCCGCGCGCGTTGGCGCAGCGGGTCGTAGAACAGGCCGCTGACGTCCTCCAGCTGCAGGCCGGCATCGCGCAGCCAGGCCGCCAGTTCGGAGGGCTTGATGAAGTCGGCATAGCGGTGGGTGCCCTTGGGCAGCAGCCGCGCCACGTACTCGGCGCCGACGATGGCCAGCGCGAACGCGGCCGGGGTGCGGTTGAGCGTGGACAGGAACAGGCGGCCACCGGGCCGCAGCAGCCTGGCGCAGGCGGCGATGATGGCACCCGGGTCCGGCACGTGCTCGAGCATCTCCATGCAGGTCACCGCGTCGAAGCTGCCCGGGCGTTCCCCGGCCAGCGCCTCCACCGACTGCACCAGGTATTCGACCTGCACGCCCGATTCCAGCGAGTGCAGGCGCGCGACCTTGACCAGCTCCGGGGCCAGGTCGGCGGCGGTCACGCGCGCGCCGGCGCGGGCCAGGGCTTCGCTGAGGATGCCGCCGCCGCAGCCCACGTCCAGCACCGTGCTGCCGGCCAGCGGCACGCGGCTGGCGACGTAGTCCAGGCGCACCGGGTTGAGCACGTGCAGGGCCCGCTGCGGGCCGTCAGGGTCCCACCAGCGGTTGGCCAGCGCGGCGAACTTGTCCAGTTCGGCCTGGTGGTAGTTGGCGCTGGTGGCGGCTTCGGCGTGGGTCGTCATCGTCATTCCTCCGCGAGGCGGCCATTGTAGGCCAGCCGGCCGCGACGGCCGCGCGAGGCGCGGCCGCGGTTTGCAGGATTCAGCGGCCGAGCGCGGCGATGCGCTGGCGCCACTGGCGGGCGTTGGCGATCAGGGCCGCGGTGTCGATGTCCACCAGCTCGCGCGCGTCCAGCTTGCGGCGGCCGGCGATCCACACGTCGCTCACCTGCTGGCGGCCGACCGCGTAGACCAGCTGCGACAGCACGTGGTGCAGCGGCTGGGTCTCCAGCGCCGACAGGTCCACGCACACCAGGTCGGCCTCCTTGCCCGGTTCGATCGAGCCGATGCGCTCGCCGAAACCCAGCGCGCGGGCGCCGCCGAGGGTGGCGGCGCGCAGCGTGGTGGCTGCGTCCAGGGCGGTGGCGTCGTTGGCCACGGCCTTGGCCAGCAGGGCCGCGGTGCGCAGCTCGCCGAACATGTCCAGGTCGTTGTTGCTGGCGCAGCCGTCGGTGCCGATCGCCAGGTTCACGCCTGCGCGCTGCAGGGCGCAGGCCGGGCAGAAGCCGGAGGCCAGCTTGAGGTTGGACTCGGGGCAGTGGGCCACGTGCACGCCGCGCTCGGCGCACAGGTGGATCTCGGCCTCGGTCAGCTGGGTCATGTGCACCGCGATCAGGCGGTCGTTGACCAGGCCCAGGCGGTCCAGCCGCGCCAGCGGGCGCTGGCCGTATTCCTTCAGCGAGTCGGCGATTTCCTGCGCGGTCTCGTGGGTGTGCAGGTGGACCTGGGTGTCGAGCTGGTCGGACAGCATCCGCACCCGCTCGAAGTTGGCGTCGCTGACGGTGTACGGCGCGTGCGGGGCGAACGCGGTGGCGATCAGCGGATCGTCGCGCCACTGGTCGTGGACCTCGCCGGCCTTGTCGAAGTACTCGTCGTCGCTGCGCGCCCAGGCGGTGGGGAAATTGATCACCGGCAGGCCGACCAGGGCGCGGAAGCCGTGCTTCCTGTAGACCGCGGCCTGCACGTCCGGGAAGAAGTAGTTCTCGTTGGCGCAGGTGGTGCCGCCGCGCAGCATCTCGGCGATGGCCAGGGCCATGCCGTCGGCGACGAAGTCCGGCCCGATCACCGCGGCCTCCACCGGCCAGATGTGCTGCCGCAGCCAGGTCATCAGCGGCAGGTCGTCGGCGACGCCGCGCAGCAGGGTCATCGGGTTGTGGGTGTGGGCGTTGACCAGGCCCGGGATCAGCGCCGCGTCCGGGCGCTGCACCACCTCGGCCGCGGCGAAGCGCGCGCGCGCCTCGGCGGTCGGCAGCACGGCCACGATCCTGCCGCCGGATACGGCGACGGCGTGGTCTTCCAGGACCACGCCGTGCGGTTCGACCGGGACGACCCAGCCGGCTTCGATGAGAAGGTCGCAGGCCTGGGGGGAAATATCGGTCATGCGCTCCTGCTCACTCATTCCTGTTGCGGGTGGACATCATCCCAGCGCGGGCGGGATGCGTCACTACGTCGCTTCACGCTGGCGAAGGGCCCCACGGCAGCCGGACGGCTGTGAGACCCGGGCCCATTGGCTTTCAAAGGACTGGCGCCCGTCGGGCAGCTGCGCAGCCGATCCGCAAGCCACCGTCGGTGCCTGATTGCGCGCCTGGTGCCAGCCAGGACCACTGGCTCCGGCTTGCGCCGGGACGACGGGAACCTGGGGTTCCCGCGTCGCAGGGCCCCGGGAAGGCACGGGAATCCCGCTGCCTAAGCCATCCGCCTGCGGCGGCGCCGTTCGCGGGGAAGACGATCCGGGGTCCGCGTCGCGGGCGCCTGGCGAGAGGCGCCGGATGCGGCCTTCGCCGGGATGACGATCCGGCAAGCCCGCGGCCGCCGGCGGCGGCCACGGGCCGGATCGTCACTTCACGCGGGAGACGTACTCGCCGGAGCGGGTGTCAACCTTGATCACCTCGTCCTGGCCGACGAACAGCGGCACGCGGACCACGGCGCCGGTCTCCAGGGTGGCCGGCTTGCCGCCGCCGCCGGAGGTATCGCCGCGCACGCCCGGGTCGGTCTCGACGATCTTCAGTTCGACGAAGTTCGGCGGGGTCACCTGGATCGGGGTGCCGTTCCACAGGGTCACCACGCACTGCTCCTCGCCCTTGAGCCACTTGGCGGCATCGCCCACGCCGTTCTTGTCGGCCTGGACCTGCTCGAAGGTCTCCGGCTGCATGAAGTGCCAGTACTCGCCGTCGTTGTACAGGTACTGCATGTCGGTATCGACGACGTCCGCGGCCTCGACCGAATCGGTCGACTTCATGGTGATTTCCTGCACGCGGCCGGTGCGGATCTGGCGGTACTTCACGCGGGTGAAGGCCTGGCCCTTGCCCGGCTTGACGTACTCGGTGTCGGTGATGATCGCGGGTTCGTTGTTGACCAGGATCTTCATCCCGTTCTTGACGTCGTTCATGCCGTAAGAGGCCATGGGAACTCCTTGGGTATGGCGAGGCCGCCACCTGGCGGCCGGCAGTTGGAAGCGGCGGTTAGAATGTAGGCGCCCGCCGTCGCCGGCGGGCCGTCCTCCAGACCGCACATGATACCCGCAGCCCCCACGCCCATGCAGCCGGACCCCGCGCCGGCGCCTGCCCCCGCCGCCGTTCCCGCCACCCCACGCTGGCAGCGCCTGTGGCGCGAGGCGGTGCGCGACCCGCGCGAGCTGCTGGCGATGCTCGGACTGGACGCGGTCGCGGCCGGGATTTCCGACGCCGCCGCGGCGCAGTTCGCCATGCGCGTGCCGCGCGGGTTCGCTGCCCGCATGCGCCCCGGTGACCTGCACGACCCGCTGCTGCGCCAGGTCCTGCCGGTGGTGGACGAGGAGCGGATCGTGCCCGGCTTTGCCCTGGACGCGGTCGGCGACGGCGCGGCCAAGAAGGCCGACGGCGTGATCCAGAAATACCGCGGCCGCGCCCTGCTGGTGGCCACCGGCAGCTGCGCGGTCAACTGCCGCTACTGCTTCCGCCGCCATTTCCCCTACGCCGACGAGACCGCCGCGCGCGACGGCTGGGCCGGCGCGGTGGCGGCGATCGCGGCCGATCCGGGCATCGACGAGGTGATCCTGTCCGGCGGCGACCCGCTGTCGCTGGCCACGCCCAAGCTGGCCGAACTGAGCGCGCAGCTGGCGGCAATCCCGCACATCCGCCGCCTGCGCATCCACAGCCGCCTGCCGGTGGTGCTGCCGGAGCGCGTCGACGAGGCCTTCGTGGAGTGGATGTCGGCCCTGCCCTGGCCGGTGGCGTTCGTGGTCCACGCCAACCACGCCAACGAGTTCGACGCCTCGGTGGACCAGGCCCTGGCGCGCCTGCGCCGCGCCGGCGCCCAGCTGCTCAACCAGGCGGTGCTGCTGCGCGGGGTGAACGATTCGGTCGACGCCCTGGCCGAGCTGTGCGAGCGCGGCTACGCCGCCGGGGTGCTGCCGTACTACCTGCACCAGCTGGACCGGATCCAGGGCGCGGCCCACTTCGAGGTCGACGACGAGCGCGCCCGCGCGCTGCACCGGCAGCTGGCGGCGCGCCTGTCCGGCTACCTGGTGCCGAAACTGGTGCGCGAGGTCCAGGGCGACCCGGGCAAGCGCCCGCTGTGACCCCGGCGCCACCTCAGTCCTTCAGGCCCCACAGCAGCATCGCGTCGCCGTAGGAGAAGAAGCGGTAGCGCCGTTCCACCGCGTGGCGGTAGGCGGCGAAGATCCGCTCCTTGCCGGCGAAGGCCGAGACCAGCATCAGCAGGGTGCTCTCCGGCAGGTGGAAGTTGGTCACCAGCGCGTCCACGCTGCGCACCTTGTAGCCTGGGAAGATGAAGATCCGGGTCTCGCCCGCGAACGGCTGCAGCTGTCCATCGCGCATGGCACTTTCCAGCGCGCGCACCACGGTCGTGCCCACCGCGATCACCCGGCCGCCGGCGGCGCGGGTGCGGCGCACCTGGGCCACCAGCTCGGCGCCGACGTTCAGCCACTCGCTGTGCATGGTGTGCTCGCGCACGTCCTCCACCCGCACCGGCTGGAAGGTGCCGGCGCCCACGTGCAGGGTGACGTGGCCGAACTCCACCCCGCGCTCGCGCAGGCGCTGCAGCAGGGCGTGGTCGAAGTGCAGGCCGGCGGTGGGCGCGGCCACCGCGCCGACCTCGCGCGCGAACACGGTCTGGTAGCGCTCGGCGTCGGCCGCGTCCGGCTCGCGCTGGATGTACGGCGGCAGCGGCAGGCGCCCGACCCGGGCCAGCCACTGCTCCAGCGGCTCGCCGACCTCGAAGCGCACGACGAAGAACGCGTCCTCGCGCCCCAGCACCTCGGCCTGGCCGCCGCCGTCCAGCACGATCCGCGAACCCGGCTTGGGCGACTTGCTGGCGCGCATCTGCACCCGCGCCTGCGCGTCCGGCAGCAGGCGCTCGATCAGGATCTCGACCCGGCCGCCGCTTTCCTTCTGTCCGAACAGGCGCGCCGGGATCACCCGGGTGTCGTTGAACACCAGCAGGTCGCCGGGCTGTAGCAGGTCCGGCAGGTCGCGCACGTGCAGGTCGGCGAAGTCGCCCTCGCCGGGCGGCACCACCAGCATCCGGCTGGCCGAGCGCTCGGCCAGGGGCGCCTGCGCGATCAGTTCCTCGGGCAGGTCGTAGTGGAAATCGGACTTCTTCAAGGCAGTGCCGGCGCTTGGGGGGCCGGTATTGTACGGCCGCGCGCCGGCCCGGCCGGTCTTCAGCGCTCGAACTTGGTCGACAGGATGATCGAGGACGAGGTGCGCTCCACGCCTTCCAGCGCGCCGATGCGGTCGGTCAGCTCGTCCATGGCGCCGACGTCGGCGGCCACGCCCAGCGCCACCAGGTCATGGACGCCGCTGACCGAATGCAGCGCGCGCACCTCGGGCATGTCGGCCAGGGCCTTGACCACCGCCGGCATGCGCTTGGGCGAGACGGTGATGAGGATGTGGGCGCGGATGCGGTCGCGCTCGTAGCCGTCGTCCAGCCGCACCGAATAGCCGCGGATGACCCCCTGCTTCTCCAGCCGCTCGATCCGGCTCTGCACCGTGGTCCGCGACAGCCCCAGCCGGCGCGCCAGCTCGGCGGTGGACTGGCGTGCGTTCTCGCGCAGCAGGGACAGCAGGCGCTCGTCGGCGACAGATAGTTTCATGTCGACAGCATTTTTCGTCGGATCGACGAAATCCTACCGCTTATTCGCCTGATCAGCGCTGCCAAGTGACGATACGGCCCCCTTAAGATGGGGGTGAACGCGCCCCGCGCATCCTGCCGGGCGACCACCGCCCCGCCGGGGCCGGCTCCAGCGACAGCCTGTCGCCCTGCCGTCCCGGCCCGAACCGGAGGCCTGCCATGTCCGTTCTCGCCCCCCTTGCCCCGCTGCGCGCCCATGCCGGCGCCCGCCTGACCGCCGGCCTGGATGACGCCACCCTGGAACGCCTGGCCGCCGGGCATCCGGACCTGGTCGCGGCGATCGAGGCCGCCGGCGCCGCCTACGCCCGCCAGCGCCAGGACCTGGCCGACCTGCTGGACCTGGACGAGGAAGCGCAGATCGCCGCCCTGCAGGAAGGCTTCGTCAACTTCTACGCCGATGACTGCGTGACTCCGTACATCGCCCTGGCCGCGCGCGGCCCGTGGGTGGTGACCCTCAAGGGCGCGGTGCTGTACGACGCCGGTGGCTACGGCATGCTCGGCTTCGGCCACGCGCCGCCGGAGGTGCTGGAGGCGATGGGCCGGCCGCAGGTCATGGCCAACATCATGACCCCGAGCCCTTCGCAGCGCCGCTTCGTGCAGGCGCTGCGCGCCGAGATCGGGCACAGCCGCGGCGGCTGCCCGTTCGAGCGCTTCATGTGCCTCAACTCCGGCTCCGAGGCCGTGGGCCTGGCCTGCCGCATCGTCGACATCAACGCCAAGCTGCAGACCGATCCGGGCGCGCGCCACGCCGGCGCCACCATCAAGCGCCTGGTGGTCAAGGGCAGCTTCCACGGCCGCACCGACCGCCCGGCGCTGTATTCGGACTCCACCCGCCGCACCTACCGCCAGCACCTGGCCAGCTACCGCAACGAGGATTCGGTGCTGGTGGTGCCGCCGTACGACATCGCCGCCCTGCGCAAGGCCTTTGCCGACGCCCAGGCCAACGGCTGGTTCATCGAGGCGGTGTTCCTGGAGCCGGTGATGGGCGAAGGCGACCCGGGCCGCGCGGTGCCGGTGGAGTTCTACAACGCCGCGCGCGAACTGACCCGCGCCCACGGCAGCCTGCTGCTGGTGGACTCGATCCAGGCCGGCCTGCGCGTGCACGGCGTGCTGTCCATCGTCGACTACCCCGGCTTCGAGGGCATCGACCCGCCGGACATGGAGACCTACTCCAAGGCGCTCAACGCCGCCCAGTTCCCGCTGTCGGTGCTGGCGGTGACCGCGCACGCGGCGTCGCTGTACCGCAAGGGCGTGTACGGCAACACCATGACCACCAACCCGCGTGCGCTGGACGTGGCCTGCGCCACCCTCGGCCTGCTCACCCCGCAGGTGCGCCGGAACATCCGCGTGCGCGGCGCCCAGGCCGTGCAGAAGCTGGAGGCGCTGAAGGCCGAGCTGGGCGGGCTGATCACCAAGGTCCAGGGCACCGGCCTGCTGTTCTCCTGCGAGCTGTCGCCAGAGTTCAAGTGCTATGGCGCCGGTTCCACCGAGGAATGGCTGCGCACGCACGGGGTCAACGTGATCCACGGCGGCGAGAACTCGCTGCGCTTCACCCCGCACTTCGCCATGGACGAGGAAGAGCTGGACCTGCTGGTATCGATGGTCGGCCGGGCCCTGCGCGAAGGCCCGCGCCGCGAGCAGGCCTCGGCGGCCTGAGCCACGCTTCCCGGCCGGCGACGCCGGCCGGGTCGACGGGCTACCCGGCTACTTCGCCAGGTAGCGCGCCAGCGCTGCGGCGACGGTGGCACGGGCCTCGCCGGCATCGCCCCATCCGGCAAGCTCCACCGTGTCGGCGCCTGCGGGCAGCTGCTTGTAGACGCGGAAGAAGGCCTCGATCCGCTCTCGCTCCATCGGTGCGAGGTCGCCCAGGTCGCGGATCGGCGCGAAAGCGGGATCCACCGCGTCCACCGGCACGCCGACGATCTTGGCGTCCTCCTCGCCGCGATCACGCATGCGCAGCACCGCCACCGGGCGGAACCGCACCAGCGTGCCCGGATGCAACGGCTGGCGGGTCAGCACCAGTGCGTCCAGCGGATCGCCGTCGCCGGCCAGGCTGCGCGGGATCGAGCCGTAGTTGGCCGGATAGGCCACCGGCATCGACAGGAAGCGGTCGACCTCGACCAGGCCCTCGTCGTTGATCTCGTACTTGGTCGCGCTGCCGGCGGGGATCTCCACCGCCAGCAGCACTTCCTCCGGCGCTTTTGCCGGCTGGTCCACGTGCAGCGGATGGCGGACCGCTGGCCCGCCTGCCACGGCCACCGGCGCCAGGCACGCGGCCAGAAGCAGCGCCAGCAGACCCGCCGATGCATGCCGGCCCGCCGGACTCATCGCGGGCACTCCGGCAGCGAGAGCGCCGCGGCGATATCGCGCCAGTCGAACGCGGCCACGGCCTGGTCCAGGTGCGAGGCGTACAGCACGCCCTGCGGGAAGCGCGCATCGCCGCGCTCGTCCAGCCAGATGCCATCGGTCAGGGCGGTGACCTCGCCCGCGAATGAGCCCGCGTGCGCCAGGCTGCGGCGGTCGAACAGGTGGAACACGGTGCGGTCGGCGAACTGGTCGCTGCCCACCCACCAGCCGCTGCCATCCGCACAGCGCAGCAGGGCGATACCCTCGGCCTGGGCCCGGTACTGGCTGGCGCCTACGTCGCGGCCGCGGTAGCGACCCTGCAGGTCGTACTCGCGCAGGCGGGTTCCGGTTGGCACGTCCTCTTCGGCCACCAGCAGGCGGTCGTTGTCCGGGTCGCCGAACAGCGATTCCGGCACGCGGATGGCGCCAGCGGCGGACGTATCGCCGAAGGCGCCGGTGGCACGCGCGCGCCAGCCGTCCCCGGCGGGCACGACGATGAAGCGGCGGAAGCGGCGGTCCAGCTGCTCCAGCGGTGGCACGATGTCCTCGCCCGCCGCATCCTCGCCGGCCATGTAGGCGTCGCTGACCAGGACTTCGTAGCCCTCGCCAGCGCGCCGCACCCACAGGCCGTACGGCTGCACCAGTTCATCCGCGCCAAACCCGAGCAGCGGCTCGAAGCCCGGCAGGGCGAACATCTGCACGCGGCGGTTGTCGCGCTCCACCACGAAGGCGTAGCGGTCGTCGACGGTGGCCACGCCATTGGGCCTGCGCAGCTGGCCCGGGCCATCGCCGGGCCCGCCCACCTCGCGCAGGCGCTCCCCGGTGCGGCCGTCGTATACCACCAGGCGGTCGCTTTCCTTGGCCGTGGCCACCAGCATCAGCCGCCCGTCCTGCAGCCAGCTTGCGGGGGAATCGATGTTGTCTTCCGGCGTGGCCACGGTGACGAAGGCCTCGCCAACGACCACGTGCGGCACGTCGTGGTCGCGCAGCAGGATGTCGTCCCCGTCGTACTGGTCGGGCTCGCGGTCGGCCGCCCCGGACGAGGGCGCATCGGGTTGGCATGCCGCCAGCACAAGCAGCGCCAGCAGTGCGAAGAACGGATGCAGTTTCATGGGACTCCCCGGCAGGTTCGTGACGCGAGGCATCCTATGAAGCGATTGTGACAGCCACGCGTCGGCAATCGCCTGGTCATCGATCCATCACGTGTCACAACGCTGCCATCTGCCGCGGCGACAGTTCCGTCCGTTTTCCAGCCTCCCTTCCGGAACGGAACCGATGACGCGTACCCCGCTTGCCACCTGCATTTCCCGCGCCCTCGCCTGCAGCCTGCCGCTGCTCCCATGCATCGTGCTCGCCGCGCCCGGGCCGGCGCCCTCGGCGGCCGGCGAGCCGAAGCAGCTCGATGCAGTCGTCGTACAGGCCGATATCGCCTACCGCAACCGCTCCGGGGATATCGAACCGACCCTGGTGTACGACCTGGAGTATTTCCAGCGCTTCGAGCCCAACACCGTCGGCGACATGCTCAAGCGGGTGCCCGGCGTGGGCTTCGTCGGCAGCGACATCATGGAGTACGACGGCGCCCAGCTGCGCGGCCTGGGCGGCGGCTACACCCAGGTGCTGATCAACGGCAAGAAGGTGCCCGGCGCCGGCGACGACCGCTCGTTCTACGTCGACCGCATCCCGGCGGAGATGGTCGACCACATCGAGATCAAGCGCAGCGCCAGCGCCAACCGCAGCGGCGACGCGATGGCCGGCGCGATCAACATCGTCCTGCGCGACGCCTACGTGTTCGACGGCAGCTACGTGCGGATCGGCGCCAACCGCTGGGACGACGGCGAGGTGAACCCGACCTTCGGCGCGGTGACCTCGTTCGAGGCGCTCGGCGGGCGGCTGCTGGCCGGGGTCAACGTCCAGGACCGCTACCGCTCCAAGTTCAAGCGCTCCGACCGCTTCACCGACGACACGATGGAGGAGAAGGTCAGCTGGGAGGACCAGACCGAGGTCAAGGACGGCCGCGACTACTCGGCCAACCTGAGCTACACCGCCGAGGTCGGCGAGACCGGCCGCTTCGGCGTCGACGCCTTCTACGTCAAGACCGACCGCGACGTGACCGAGGTGTCGTTCGAGGAGGAAGTGGACGACGACGAGGTCGAGAACAAGCGGGTGCCGGGCCTGAATCCCTACGACCAGAAGAACTACGGCATCGGCCTGGACTACCGCTTCGACATGGCTGGCGGCACCACCCGGCTGAGCCTGGACCACGCCCGTTTCGAGGATTACGAAGGCACCACCGAGGGCGAGCACGTCTACGTCGGCGATGCGGCCGGCTGGGACGAGACCTGGAGCATCGACGGCGCCGAGTGGGACGAGACCGTCTACGAGGCCGAGGCCATCGACGCCAAGGACAGCGAGACCGGCTTCACCCTGGCGCATACCCGTCCGCTCGGCCGGGCCGAGCTGCAGTTCGGCATCGACGTGCGCAACAAGAAGCGCGAAAGCCTGGTCACCAGCTACGAATGGGAGGCCGACGAGGAAGGCCAGGCCGCGCCGGCCTTCCCGGCCGACTACGCCCTGGACGGCAGCGTGGCCTCGGTGATCGAGGAGAAGCGCGTGGACCCGTACGTCATGCTCAGCGGCCGCGGCGAGGTCTTCGCCTGGGAAGCCGGCCTGCGCTACGAGACCACCCGGGGCCAGGTCGAGTACATCGAGGACGAGGAAAGCGAGGGCCGCATCGACAAGGACTACGACCAGTTGCTGCCCTCGGTGAACCTGCGCTGGGACGTGACCGATGCCGACCGCATCAGCCTGTCGCTGGCCAAGACGGTCAAGCGCCCGAACTTCAACGAGCTGATCCCGGCCCTGCTGGACGGCGAGTTCGGCGGCAACGACTACATCGGCAACCCGGAACTGGAGCCGGAGACCGCCAATGGCATCGACCTGGGCTTCGAGCACCGCCTGGGCCGGCGCGGCGTGGTGGGCCTGAACTTCTTCTACCGCGACGTCAAGGACCTGATCGAGCTGGTCAACACCGGCGCGCCCAGCGAGGCGGCGGTCGAGGACTACGAGGACGACATCGCCGACATGGTCGACGACGGCGACTACGCCAGCGAGGCCGAAGCCATCGCCGCCAACCCGTTCGAGGCCGAGAGCTGGTTGTTCACCTCGGCCAATGTCGGCGACGGCAAGGTCTACGGCTTCGAGTTCGACCTCTCCACCCCGCTGTCCGCGTTCGGCATGGACGACACCGGCGTGTTCCTGAACTACTCATGGGTCGACTCCCGGGTCGATGACTTCATGGGCCGGCGGCGCTTCAACGACCAGGCCAAGAGCACCTTCAACATCGGCTTCATCCAGGACCTGCCGGCCCTGGCCGCCAGCTTCGGCCTGACCTACCGCAAGCAGGGCGACGCCTACGCCCGGTTCCTCGGCGAGGAAGCCATCATCCGGTACGGCGGGGAACTGGACGCCTTCGTCGAGAAGCGCTTCGGCCGGAACTTCTCGGTGCGGCTGTCGGCCAACAACCTGCTCGACGCGAGCAAGGACGAGTTCTTCGACAAGTTCAACACCCTCGAGGACCAGCTCGACCGCGACTACGACGAGTACGAGCTCGAGACCGAGGAAGCCGGGCCCAGCTACCAGCTGGTGATGCGCATGGCGTTCTGAGCCGCGCACCGGGTGGAGCCGGCGCAGCGCCGGCTTCGCCTTTCCGCATCGACGCGTTTGCTGCAGACTTTCCAGGCCCCCATACCTGCAGGCCCGCCATGAAAGCCGTCGAAGTCCACCATCCGCTGGTCCAGCACAAGATCGGACTGCTGCGCTCGGCCGAACTGAGTACCAAGGGCTTCCGCGAACTGGTCACCGAGCTGGCAACCCTGCTGGCATACGAGGCCACGGCGGACCTGGCCACCGAGGAGGCGACGCTCCAGGGCTGGGCCGGCCCGGTGCAGGTGCGACGCATCGCCGGCGCCAAGATCAGCCTGGTGCCGATCCTGCGGGCCGGGCTGGGCATGCTGCCTGGGGTTCTCGCCCTGATTCCTGCCGCGCGCGTGAGCGTGGTCGGGCTGCAGCGCGACGAGGAAACCCTGCAACCGGTCCCCTACTTCGAACGCCTGACCGGCCGGCTGGACGAGCGCGACGTGCTGATCCTGGACCCGATGCTGGCCACCGGCGGTTCGCTCATCGCCACCATCGACATGCTCAAGCGCGCCGGCGCGCGCCGGATCAAGGGCATCTTCCTGGTGGCCGCGCCCGAGGGCCTGGCGGCGGTGGAAGCCGCGCACCCGGACGTGCAGATCTACACCGCCGCCATCGACGAGCGGCTCAACGACAAGGGCTACATCCTGCCCGGCCTGGGCGACGCCGGCGACCGCATCTTCGGCACCCGGGTCGACTGATCCGGCGTCCGGATCCGGCGGCTTCGCGCGCCACTCCCCGGCCCGTCGCGGGCCATGCAGCAAACCCGGGACGGCGGCCACCAGGCCGCCGTCCGCGCATCCGCCCTACTCTTCCACCGGCGTCAGCGCCTGCACCGCCGCGGCCACGTAGACCAGCGGCGCGTTCCAGTTGATCGCCACCTCGTTGCTGGCATAGCTGCACTCGTGGTCGAGCCACGACAGCGCCGGCAGCTTCGACGGATACGACACCGGGCAGTCGCGGCGGTCCTGCTGCGCCGGGTTCGGGCCGCCGGACAGCCAGCCCGGCACCGGCTCGCGCACGCCGTCGGCCGCCGACAGGCGGTCATGCACGTGCATCGGCGTGCGCAGGCCGAAACCGGTGACGAAGGACACGCCCAGCGGGTTGCGCCCCAGCACCCAGTCCAGGTGGGACTGGGCGGCGTCCAGCAATTCGCGCCCGCCGCCCAGGCGGTAGCCCTGCAGCATCAGCAGCGCCTGGTTGAGCACCACCGCATTGCTGCCCCAGACGAAATCCTCGCCGCGCATGGCCAGCTTCCACGGCGACTGCGCCTCCCGCTCCTGCAGCCCGCGCGCGACCTGCAGCAGGCCGTCGCGCACCTGTCCGCGGGCAGCGTCGTCCGGCAGCCGCGGCAGGTGCTGGGCCAGCGAGATCCAGCCCAGCGCGCGCACGTCGGCCCAGCCGGGCACGCCCGGCACGCCGGCGCGTTGGTGGAATGCCTCCCAGTAGCCGGGCTCGCCGGTCAGCAGGTACAGCTCGGCCGCGGCCCAGGCGAACTCGTCCTCCAGGTAGGCATCGCCATAGGCGCCGGTACCGACGTCCGCCGGCTGCCGGTACTCGACCTGCGGATTGGCCAGGGCCCAGGCCCAGGCCTGCTGCGCGGCATCGGCCATGCGCCGCGCCAGGCCCGGGAACTGCGCTTCGTACGGCGCGTAGATGCGGCTGGCCATGGCCATCACCGCGGCGAAGTCCAGGGTCGCGGCGGTGCTCTTGGCCATCACGTAGCGCGGCGCGGTGTCCTGGTGCGGCATCACCATGGCGGAGAACTGCAGCGTGGTCAGCTTGTGGTACACGCCGCCGTCGGCCGGGTCCTGCATGGCCAGCATCCACTGCAGGTTCCACAGCGCTTCGTCGAGGATGTCCGGCACCGCATCGCCGCTTTCCGGGATGCCGGCGTCGCGGCCGCGGAAGAATTCCGGGTAGTGCTCCCACGCCGCCAGCAGGGTCCACAGGGTGATGCCGGAATTGACCACGTACTTGCCGTAGTCGCCGGCGTCGTACCAGCCGCGCGGGGCCGTGATGCGGCTGCCGGCCTTGCGCCCGGGCGAGGCCGCGGAGGCATGCACCAGCACCTTGTCGTCCGGATGCCCGGCCTTGCGCGCCCAGCGCCCGGCATGCCCGCGCGCCAGCGGCGTGCTGGCGCGGTGGAAATAGAACCCCTTCAGCGCGCCCATGGCCACGCCGGCATAGGCCCCGGCGTCGACCACGATCGGGTCGGACGGCGCCATGCCATCGACCAGCAGGCGGTAGCGGCCCGGCGTGGCGAGCGCGCTGAGGTCGGCCAGGGCCACGTCGCGCGCGGCCGGTTCCCAGTGCCCGGCCGGCTGCAGCTGCCCCTGCAGCAGCGGTTCGTCCCGGCCTTCGGCCACCACCCGGAACCGCGCCGGCGCGGAGGTTTCCACCACCACCAGCTTGCGGGCCGCCGGCGGATAGCCGAGCTGGTTGGCGCGCACCGGCGCCTGCGCCGCGCCCGGACCGGCCGCGTCGCAGCCGATCCCCAACGCCAGCAGTGTCGTGGCCAGCAAGACCTGCATCCACTGCCGCGAAGCCGTTACCTCCATCGTTCCCCCTTTGCCTTGCGGCGTTTCTCCCGGGCGGAAAGGTAGCGGCAATGCGCGCGCGGCGGTAGACCGCCGGCGGATGCGGCGCGACGGCTCAGGCTGCCAGGCTGTGTGCGCCCAGCGGCCGCGCGACCAGTTCGGCGACCTCGTGGATGGTGCGGTAGCGGCCCTTCTCGTCGCGCGCCACCTGGGCCAGGGCACAGCCCGGGTCGTGGGTAAAGAACAGGTGCACGTTGCGCGCCAGCTTGTCCTCGAGGAAGGCGCGCTTCTCGTCGATCAGCAGCTCGGCGTTGCGGTCGTAGCCCATGGTGATGGGCAGGTGCACCCAGGAACGGCCGGGGATCAGGTCGGCGCAGAACACCACGCCGCCGTGCGGCTGGCCGTCGACCAGTTCCGGGCCGAGGATCTCGGCCAGCATCAGGCCCGGGGTGTGGCCGTCGCTGAAGCTGAAGCGCACCGCCTGGCCCAGCGCCTGCGAGTACGGCCCGTCGACGATCTCCAGGCGGCCGCTGGCCTCCAGCAGCGCCGGCAGTTCGGGGATGAAGCTGGCGCGGTCGCGCGGGTGCGGGTTGCGCGCGCGCTCCCAGTGCGCGGCGCCGACCAGGTAGGTGGCGTTGGGGAACAGCAGTTCCGGCGCCCTGCCCTCGGTCCACGGCGCCAGCAGGCCGCCGGCGTGGTCGAAGTGCAGGTGGCTGAGCACCACCGCGTCCACGTCCTCGTGCTCGAAACCGGCCGCGCGCAGCGATTCCACCAGCACGTGGCGGTCTTCCTGCACGCCGTAACGCTCGCGCAGCTTCGGCTCGAAGAACGCGCCGATGCCGGTCTCGAACAGCACCGTCTTGCCGTTCAGCGGGCTGGCCAGCAGCGCGCGGCAGGCCAGGTCGATGCGATTGTGCTCGTCGGGGCGGGCCCACTTCTCCCACATCGCCTTCGGCGCGTTGCCGAACATGGAGCCGCCGTCGAGTTTTTGCGAATTGCCGCGGATGGACCAGAGTTTCATGAACGAATGCTAGCGCTGCATCCGTTAAGAATCCGGAACTCGGCCGCGCCCGCTCAGGGCACGGCTTCGGCCGCGCGCACCAGGCGCACCTCGGCCTTGCCCACCGGGTTGCGCGGGTCGGTTCCGCCCTGCAGCGCGTTGCCGCGGCGATCCCACATCACCGTCTGCAGGTTGCCCCAGAAGTGGCTGGAGGCGCCGCTGGAGACCTCGCCGTCCGGCAGGTCCAGGGTGTGGCCCATGGCGCGCAGGCGCGCGGCCACCTCCGGGCTGAAGGCGCCGGTCTCGGCCTCGACCACGTCCGGCTGCCACTGGTGGTGGTAGCGCGGCAGCGCCGCCACCGCCTGCGCGTCCAGGCCGTCGGCGTAGCCGAGCACGCCCAGCAGGACCATGGTGATGATGCGGCTGCCGCCCGGGGTGCCCAGCACCGCCACGCGGTCCGGCGAAACCATGAAAGTCGGGGTCATCGAGCTGAGCGGGCGCTTGCCCGGCTCCGGCGCGTTGGCCTCGTAGCCCATCACGCCGAAGGCGTTGGGCTGGCCCGGCAGCAGGGCGAAGTCGTCCATCTCGTTGTTCAGCAGCACGCCGGTGCCCGGCGGCACCAGGCCCGAGCCGAACAGCAGGTTCACCGTCTGCGTGACCGCGGCGCGGTTGCCCTCGGCGTCGATGATCGAGAAGTGGGTGGTCTCCTCGTCCTCCAGCGGCGTGGGCAGGCCGGAGAACACGTCGCTGGGGGTGGCCTTCTGCGGATTGATGGTGGAGCGCAGGCCGGCGGCGTAGTCGCGGCTGGCCAGCACTTCCACCGGCACGTGCACGAAGCCAGGATCGCCCAGGTAGAAGGTGCGGTCGCGGAAGGCGCGGCGCATCGACTCGATGGTCAGGTGGGCGCGCTGCGCCGGGTCCAGGCTGGACAGGTTCCAGCCGGCCAGCACCTGCAGCATCTGCGCCAGGGCCACGCCGCCGGAGGACGGCGGCGGCGCGGTCACGATCTCCCAGCCGCGGTACCAGAAGCGCAGCGGCTCGCGCTCGTGCACCTGGTAGCTGGCCAGCTCCTCGGCGGTCCACTGCCCGCCCTCGGCGCGCACGCCGGCCAGCAGCTTCTTCGCCACCGGGCCGCGGTAGAAACCGTCGAAGCCGCGCTCGGCCAGCGCCTCCAGGGTGCGCGCCAGGTCGGGCTGGCGCAGCAGCTGGCCCTCCACCGGCGGCTTGCCGCCGGCCAGGAACACGGCGCGGGTGCCAGGATAGCGCTCCATCACCTGGCGCCGCGCGGCGTATCCACGCTCCAGCCGCGCGTACACCGGGAAGCCCTCGCGCGCCAGGCGGATCGCCGGCGCCAGGCTGGTCTTCAGCGGCAGCCGGCCGTACTTCTCCGCCACGTGCACCAGGCCCGCCGGCAGGCCGGGGATGGCGGCCGACCACGGACCGTTCTGGGAACGGTCGCGGTCGAGCTTGCCGTTGGCGTCGCGGTAGCGCTCGGGGGTGGCCGCCGCCGGCGCGGTCTCGCGCGCGTCGACGAACACGTCGCGGCCGCTGGCCGCGTCGTGCAGCAGGAAGAAGCCGCCGCCGCCGAGGCCGGAACTGATCGGCTCGACCACCGACAGCGCGGCCGAGACCGCGACCGCCGCGTCGAACGCGTTGCCACCCTGCTCCAGCACCTCGAAGCCGGCGGCGGTGGCCAGCTCGTGCGCGCTGGCGATGGCCGCGCCCGGCGGGCGCGCCGCCTGCGGCGCGTCGCCGCCATCGGCGGCCAGGAGCGCGGCCGGGGCCGCGGACAGGAACAGGAACGCCAGTGCCAGCAGGCGCGCGCTCAGCCTCATGGTGCAGCCTCCGGGGCATACAGTTCCGGATGCTCGCGCTGCAGGCGCCGCAGCTTCTCCAGCAGCGCCTCCTGGCTTTCCGGATGTTCGGGGTCTGGGTCGATGCACTCGACCGGGCATACCGCCACGCACTGCGGCTCGTCGAAATGGCCGACGCACTCGGTGCAGCGCGCCGGGTCGATCACGTAGATCGTCTCGCCCATCGAGATGGCCTGGTTGGGGCAGGCCGGCTCGCAGACATCGCAGTTGACGCAGAATTCGTTGATCTTCAGTGACATCGCACAGCGGTCCGGGTCATGGCCGGGGTACCTGGCGGCACCGGCCCCGCGTGGGCGGGGAGACCTTCCCGCCGGCGCCCGGCCGCGTGGCCGCGGCCGGGCTCGGGGAACTTACTTGGCCTCGACGAAGACGTAATCGGCACCGGTCGGCGCGACCACGGCATGCACGCGCGGGTTGTCCGAGGCGTCGCCGATGAACACGATGCGCACGCCCTTCAGCGAGTCCGGCTGCACGTCGGCGAACGCGGTCTCGATCAGGCCGGCCATGCGCGAGGACGCCGGCGAGCCGAAGGCCAGCAGGTTGCCCTTCTGCACGCCGCGCTTCATCGCGGTGGTGGCGGCCTCGACCTGGCGCTCGTACTTGGCCTCGAACTCCGGATCCGACTCCGGCGGCAGGTAGTACAGGAACGGGTTGTTGGTGATGGTGCCCATGTTCTCCTGCACCACCTGCGGCAGGTAGGCCTTCCAGCCGGCGTCGTCGTCGCGGGCCGGGGCGGCCAGCTTCTTCGCCTCGGTGGCCTCGTTGGCCACCGCCTCTTCCTTGTTGCCGCAGCCGGCCAGCAGCAGCGGGGACGCCACCAGGCTGGCGAGCAGGAGCGCGCGCATCGTCTTGTTCATCAGGAAATCCTCCCTTGGGTTCGTAAAGTCACTGGGAACCATCGCCCCGCCGTGCCGCCTTCAGCGCCGCGGCCACAGCCGGGGTCACGAAGCCCGAGACGTCTCCGTCCAGGCGGGCGATCTCGCGCACCAGCGACGAGGAAATGAAGCTGTATTGCTCGGCCGGGGTCAGGAACAGGGTCTCGACCTCCGGGATCAGGTGGCGGTTCATGCTCGCCATCTGGAATTCGTACTCGAAGTCCGACACCGCGCGCAGGCCGCGCAGGAGCACGCCGGCGCCGACCTCGCGCACGAAGTGCGCCAGCAGGGTGTCGAAGCCGCGCACCTCCACGTTGGGGTGCCGCGCCAGCGCCTCGCGCGCCAGCCCCACACGCAGCTCCAGCGGCAGGGTCGGGCCCTTGGCCTGGCTTTCGGCCACGCCGACGATGACTTTCTCGAACAGCGGCGCGGCGCGGTCGACCAGGTCGATGTGGCCGTTGGTGATCGGATCGAAGGTGCCGGGATAGACGGCAATGCGGCGATGGGCCACGGTTCGGGTCGTCTTCAGAGGGCCGGATTGGCGCCGCCGAGTGTATCAGCGCCCCCGGTGCCACGGCCACGATACAGGGCCGCGCGGGCCTGCGAGGTGCGCAGCTCGCGGTGCAGGTGCCAGCCCGGCGGTGGCGCCGGTTCGCTGCCCGCGGGGCTTTCCACGTAGAGCCATGCATCCGGCGCCATCAGCGGGGGCAGCGCGCGCAACACGGCGTCCCACAGGCCGGCCGAAAACGGGGGGTCGACGAACACGATGTCCACCGGGCCGGCGCCGGCCGCATCGGTGGACCCCAGCCACTGCAGGGCATCGGCCTCGACCACCCGTGCCTGCGCCCCAAGCCGCGCGACGTTCGCGCGCAGCGCGGCCGCGGCGCCGCGGTCGCGCTCCACCAGCACCGCGCTGGAGGCGCCACGCGAGAGCGCCTCCAGTCCCAGTGCGCCGCTGCCGGCGAACAGGTCCAGCACCCGCGCACCGGGCAGCGCCGGCATCAGCCAGTTGAACAGGGTCTCGCGGACGCGATCGGAGGTCGGACGCAGGCCGGCGACGTCGGCCACCGGCAGGCGCGTGCCGCGCCAGCGGCCGCCGATGATCCGCACCACCCCGGGAGCGGCGGCGGCACGGGTACCCGGACGCGGCGGCATGCGGCGGCTCATGGACGGGGCCGGCGGCGGCCGGTTTCAGAAGCTGTGACGGGGTGCGGTGCTAGCATGTGCACATTCTCCGACATCCCTGCGAAATGGTCAGTTTCTTCCGCCGAAAGAAGCCCGAAAGCGCCCCTGCCACGCCATCCGGAAGCCGCTTCAGCGCCGAAGAGCTCGCCGCCGCGTTCCCCCAGGCCCCGAACGCCGCCACTCCGGCAGCCCCCGCCGAGGTCCCGGCACCCGTGCCCGCCGCGCCGGAGGCGACCGGCGGCGATGCCGTCGACCCGGCGGCTGGCGCCACCCCGGTGGCCCCTGCAGTGGTGGAACAGGCGCCGGCCGGCGAGGCCGTCGTGGTGCCCGCCGAAGCCGGCACGCCGGTGGACGGCGGCGCCGCCGTGCAGCCGGCGGCCGCGCCCGGGCGCATGGGTTGGCGCGAGCGCCTGCGCAACAGCGCCTTTGCGCGCAGCATCGGCGGCCTGTTCTCGCGCAACCCGAAGCTCGACGACGACCTGCTGGACGAGATCGAGACCGCCCTGCTCACCGCCGACGTCGGCGTCACCGCCACCACCGCACTGGTGGATGGGCTGCGCAAGCGCATGAAGGCGCGTGAGTTCGCCGACTCGGCCGCGCTGCTGGCGGCGCTGCGCGCCGAGCTGGTGGCGATGCTGAAGCCGGTGTCGGTGCCGCTGCAGATCGACCCGGCCACCCGCCCGTTCGTGCTGCTGACCGTGGGCGTCAATGGCGTGGGCAAGACCACCACCATCGGCAAGCTCGCCCGCCGCTTCAAGGACGAAGGCCGCAGCCTGATGCTGGCTGCCGGCGACACCTTCCGCGCCGCGGCCGTGGCCCAGCTGCAGGCCTGGGGCGAGCGCAACGGCGTGACCGTGATCGCGCAAGGCCAGAACGCCGATGCCGCCTCGGTGGCCTACGACGCACTGCAGGCGGCGAAGGCGCGCGGCACCCAGGTGCTGATCGCCGATACCGCCGGCCGCCTGCACACCCAGGTCGGACTGATGAACGAGCTGGGCAAGATCAAGCGCGTGCTGCAGAAGCTGGACCCGGCCGCGCCGCACGAGGTGCTGATGGTGATCGACGGCACCACCGGCCAGAACGCGCTCAACCAGCTGCGCCAGTTCAATGCCGCCGTCGGCGTGACCGGCCTGGTGGTGACCAAGCTCGACGGCACCGCCAAGGGCGGCGTGGTGTTCGCCCTGGCGCGCGAGTTCGGCATCCCGATCCGCTTCGCCGGCATCGGCGAGCGCCCGGAGGACCTGCGCGTGTTCGATCCGGACGCCTTCGTCGACGCGCTGCTGCCCGAGGCGCTGGGCGCCTGAGCCCGCGCATGCACGCTGCGACCGCGAGCGCGGGACGGGCGCCTGCCTGCCCCGCCGTGCGCGCCATCGCGCAGGAGCCGCGCCGTGGCCGCTGAGACGCCCGACCGCTTCGTCGCACCGCTGCTGGCCTGGTTCGACCGCCACGGCCGCCACGACCTGCCCTGGCAGCACCCGCGCACGCCCTACCGGGTGTGGCTGTCGGAAATCATGCTGCAGCAGACCCAGGTGGCCACGGTCATCCCGTACTTCCTGCGCTTCGTCGACAGCTTCCCCACCCTGCCCGACCTGGCCGCCGCCTCCACCGACCAGGTGATGGCGCACTGGGCCGGCCTGGGCTACTACGCCCGCGCCCGCAACCTGCACGCAGCCGCGCAGCGTTGCGTCGAACTGCATGGCGGCGACCTGCCGCGCGACTTCGAGGCCCTGCTGGCCCTGCCCGGGATCGGCCGCAGCACCGCCGGCGCGATCCTGGCCCAGGCCTGGGGCGATCCGTTCCCGATCCTGGACGGCAACGTCAAGCGCGTGCTGGCGCGCTGGCACGGCATCCACGGCTGGCCCGGCACGCCGGCGGTGGAGAAATGGATGTGGGCGCTGGCCGCCGACCACGTGCGCCACGTCCCGGCCGGACGCATGGCCGACTACACCCAGGCGCAGATGGATTTCGGCGCCACCCAGTGCACCCGCGCCGCGCCGGCCTGCCTGGCCTGTCCGCTGGCCGGCGGCTGCACCGCCCTGCGCGAAGGCCTGGTCGACGCCCTGCCCACCCCGCGCCCGGGCAAGACCCTGCCCGAACGCGAGGCAATCGCCCTGCTGCTGGAGGATGCCGAGGGCCGCCTGCTGCTGCAGCGGCGCCCGTCCACCGGGATCTGGGCCTCGCTGTGGACCCTGCCGCAGGCGGAAACCGAGGCCGAGCTGCGCGAATGGTTCGGGCGCGAGCTGGACGGCGACTTTGACGCCGCCGAAGCCCTGCCGGCCATCGTCCACACCTTCAGCCACTACCGCCTGCACCTGCAGCCGATGCGCCTGCGCAAGGTCGCCCCGCGCGCCCGCGTGGGCGACAATGAGGCCCAGCGCTGGGTGGCGCGGGCGGAACTGGCCGGACTCGGCCTGCCCGCGCCCATCCGCAAGCTGCTCGACTCACTCTGAAGCGACCAACGCCCATGTCCCGCACGATCTTCTGCCAGTACGAACAACGCGAGGCCGAGGGCCTGGATTTCATCCCCTGGCCTGGCGAGCTGGGCAAGCGCATCCACGCCCACATCGGCAAGAACGCCTGGAACGCCTGGCTGGCGCACCAGACCATGCTGATCAACGAGAACCGGCTGTCGCCGCGCGACCCGCAGCACCGCGCCTTCCTCGAGCAGCAGATGGAGAAGTTCCTGTTCGGTGGCGATGCCGAGAAGCCGGCCGGCTACGTGCCGCCTTCGGCAGGCTGAGCGCCCGCTCCGCGTCGTGCGGGGCCATGCGGCGACACAAACAAAAACCGCGCCCTGGCGGCGCGGATCCTGTTAATGCCCCGGCCCGGCGTCCTGCCGGTGGCCTGGTCCTTGCAGAGCGGTCATCCTGTCCTTCGCATTGCCGTAACTGCCGGGGCACGCGCAGGATGCCAAATCCGGCAAAGCCTGTAAGTCGGGAAACCTTGCGTCGCGGGGTAGGAAAAAACCTACACGCGCGGCAACGCGCTCGGCATTCCAGGGTACCGGGCGGTACGGACGGGCGCCATCTGCAGCCCGCGGACCCGATGCTCGCGCGCAGCCCATGAAGAATGCGTCGGCAACCGCGGGCACATGCGTGGCCGTCGGTGGGACAGTCCGCTTACCGGGATAGCGACGCGCGGAGCGATTCCTTTAACCGCGGCGCGAGGCGTGCGTGGCGGCCGGGCCATCGGCGCGGCCTGGCGGAAGCCGGAAACAGAAAACGGACCCGAAGGTCCGTTTGCGGCGAAGCCCATGCAGGCTTCCGAAGGATGGTGGTGGGGTGGAACCCTGCGCAAAACCTATGTAACTCAGCGCCTTAGAACCTCTGCGAACTCCTGCGGAAAGGTGCGGAATCCAGCCCCAACTGCCAATAATCCTACCAGTTCTGCCCGGCCGGGGTCACCAGCCAAGTGCATCAGACAGGACGCCAGTTCGATTCCCATTTGCGGAATTGAACCCGCGTCCGCATCGACTCACCCGACCTTCGATCAGGCGGTGACGAACCGCTCCCGAAATGCTCGCCGGCCCTGGTCGTAAGGCACAGGGTTGGTGGCGTGGGGGACCGGCGCGCTTCTGTCCCCGATGAGGTAATTGATCCGGTAGGTGCAGTTGCCGGATGGGTGCAGCATGCCGCCAATCACCCGGTCGGGTTTCAGGACCCGCTCCCGGATCAGGCGATCCAGCACCTTCTGGACCTGCGGCCCGAGCCCGACGAACACGGCGTCTTTCAGTTCCTCGACCTCCGCCCCGAAGTTCTCCAGCAGGTACTTCCTCAGCAAGGGATGCTTGGTCATGTCCGGTGAGCCACGGTAATCGTCGTCCTTGACGAACACCGGATAGCGCAGCAGCGAGGTTGTCTGCACCAAGTGGCGCGACGTGGAGAACAGGTCGGCCGAATCGGTCAGGCCGAGCCACTTGTGGAAGCCCCAATGGTTGAGCTGGTTGATCAGGTTGCTCCGTAACGGCTCGCCACTGAATGCGCCGACGCTCTTGGCGGCATGGATCGCTTCCGTGCTGGACTTGCCGGCATGAAGCGCGCGCCGCGCCTCGTTGTTGGCATTGACCATCTGAGTGGGGCCCGGTGTGATCCCAACCAGAACGATCCTCGCACTGGGGTTGATGTACTCGAACGGCGCGTAGTAGATCTTCACGTCGCCGCTTGCATCCATCAACAGGCGCGGGTCGCGCACCACCGGAGGCGTAGACCCACAAAGAATCGGCGCGTACTTTTCGATCAAGTCTGTTTTCATTATTTGATGTGTCCTGGTCTACGACTGGTCCGCCAGTCTGCTGGAATCAGTCCGAAGCCCACAGCCCATCGTCATCCTGGGTCGCGGCCCAGAAGTCGTCGAACAGGGCCAGCTTGGCGTCGTCTTTGGTTGCGTAGGTCTTGGTGCTGAACCGGCTCCCGATCCGGTAGCCCCACCGCTTGAACTTGTTCATGTGGACGCCGAGGTTGTGCCCATCGACGTTCAGGAAGCTGTTCCCCTTGGCGGACACCCGCCACTTGCGCTGCAGCCATCGGGTTCGGCGTGCTGCTCGGTTGCGCAACTTGGCCTCACGCCGTTTCGGCCCCTCGTAGTCGCCGCTCATCTTCTCGGCGCAAACGCATCCGACGTCGAAGTTCTCGTTCAGATCGGGGTGCTCCATGATGTGGACGTAGCGGATCTTCTCGTTGCCGCACATCTGGCAGGTCGCGTAATCGGTTTCGTCCGCCGACTCGCCGTCGGCTCGCAGGTCGACCACGTCCACGCAGTGCCATCCTTTGTGGGGCACACCCGGCTGGTGTCCCATCGATTTCCGCTCATGCCAGTTCACTCCATCTCAGAATCCCGGGTACTTCCGCCAATCCGCTGGTTCAGCTCTTCGTTGTCGCTGTACTCGCCGATCGCCCAATCCTTGAAGGCGTAGAGGTCTTCAGCCAATTCGGTGATGACGTCGCGCAGTTCCAGCGGCTCCAGCCACTCGGCAGGGATCGCCTTCACGCCGTGCATCGCGCCCAGCAGGTTGCCGACGATCGCTCCGGTCGAGTCGGAGTCACCATCGTGGTTCACGGCCAGGATCACGCCCTGTTTGAAATTGCGGGCGACCAGCGCGCAATAGATGGAGATCGCCAGGGCCTCCTCGGCGATCCAGCCCTGGCCCAGCCGGGCAATGGCTTCTTCATGTGGCAAACCCGAATCGGCTAACTCCTCAGCCATCTCGATCGCACGCAGCGTCTCTTCGTGGCGGGGCTCGGCTCGCAGCATGAGTTTGGCGGCGGCCAATGCCTCGCGCAGCGACGCGCCATCGGTCAGTGCCAGGACCAGCACCGCCAGCACACCACCGGTCAGGGCTCCGGTCGGGTGCCCATGGGTCAGCGCAGCCAACTCGGTACCCAGCCGGAAGGCGTCTTGGGGAGATTCGTACTGCCGCAGGCGCCAGGCGAACAGACCGACCGGCGCAACCCGCATGACGCCGCCGCAGCCCTTGCTGTCGTTGCGGGCCGGCTCCCCGAGCGAGTTCATCGCCCGCAGGGCCGATAGGCAGGTGTTGCCCGGTGCGCGACGGCTGTGCAGCTGACGCTGCTGAAACAGCCAGCCAGGCTCATCGGTGCCGAAGTCGATGTCGCATATCGGGCGTTCGCCTTGGGTTTGCAGCCAGCGCAAATAGGCGTGCGCCGTTACCCCGGAATAGGTCGTGATGCCTTTGAAGCAGCCGCGCACCCAGCCTCGGATTAACCCCTCGGCGGTGAACAAGGTCATCTGCGTGTCGTCGGTGATCGTCCCAATGCCACCATAAGCCGGTGCGTACTGGGTGATTCCCTTCGGGCCGAAGCGACGCAGAATCTCGGTCCGCTTCATGAACTCAACCGGTGCGCCCAGCGCATCGCCGACTGCACCACCTAGTAGGCAGCCCAGAAACCGCCCCTGGACCGTGCGCTTTTGCTGGCGCTTGCTGCGCCAGGCCGGAGGTGCCGGTGTCTCGATTTCTTCCGCCGCGCCCGTATCGGCAACAGGCTCCTCGTCCTCATTGCCGGACAGGGTGTAGTAGACGCCCAACTCTGCGACTACGCGGGCGGCGGGCCGGGCGACGAGGTCCAACTGCTTACGCCACTCAGGCACATCGGAGCCGTCCCAACTGATGCCCAGGCCTTTCTCCCAGTAGGACAGGTAGGCCTCGCCCCGGTCGGCGGCGTAGTAGTTGCCGTTGCCGGCGGAGCAGTCGAGCGCGTACTCCCAGTTGTTCTCGCGCATGCAGACGCCGTGCTCAGGGTGAGGCACTTGCCCCAGCCCGATGAGGTATTCCGCGCTCTTGGCGTCCAACGGGCGAAAAACAGCCACCCGCAAGCGTCCGTCGTCCCGGGCGGTGATGGCAGCGATCAGAGCATCGCCACGTTGGATGGTGACCAGTTTGCCGCCGAGGTCCACGGGCCCGACCTCGAGCCACCAGTGGTCACCTGCGGCTGAAACGACATCGCGGGCATCGTCGGGAGCCAATAACTCGGCAAGCCGATCCATTGCGGGTTCGACCTGCTGCCATTCGGCCTCCCCATCCCGGCTACGCTGCTGCAGACCGTGCAGCATCACGGCCAGCGGCAGGTCCCCGTTGTCGAGCAAGGCCGACTTCAGATCGGCCGCTGGGACGGGGTACGCGATGTCCGGCAACCCGTACTGCGCCAGCGTCTCTGGCTTGAGGTGAAGCTCTGCGAAATTTTGCATGGCGCCCGTACCGATCCTTTTATCGCTGCGCAGCTTGTGGTTATCACAATACGACGCACACACAAATCAAAATAGAGTCATGGACAGATTCTAGGGCAGACCATATACTTTCCGCAATAACCCGCACAAGCATTCGCTAACCCGAACGAGCCAGCCAGGATGTCGAACGAACAGCTTGCAGATCTAACCCAGCCACAACGCGACCGGCTCGCGTTCGTGGAGTTACGCGTGCGCTTCATTGGGGAGATACGCCGTCAGGACTTGGTCACGCGGTTTGGCATCCAGTCCGCCGCCGCATCCAGGGATCTGGCGCTGTACAAGGAGTTGGCCCCGGGCAACATCGACTACGACCCCAAGGGCAAGTCCTATGTCCTGGGTCCGGATTTCAAGCCGGTCTTCGATTTTCCGCCCGAGCGTGTGCTGTCGTGGCTGACCCAGGGCTTTGGCGATGGTGAGCCGATGCGGCTCAAGGCGTGGGTGGCCAGCGAGAGCCCGTCACGGCTCACGCATCCGGATCTGGATGTGCTGGCAAGCGTGACCCGGGCGATCCACCAGGAGTGTCCGCTCGGCATCGAGTACCACTCCATCTCCAGTGGTCGCACCGAGCGGGAGATCGTCCCGTTCGCGCTGATCGACAACGGCCTCCGTTGGCATGTCCGCGCCTTCGACCGGAAGTCGCAGGAGTTCCGGGATTTCGTCATCACTCGGATCAAGCGCCCGGTCCTTCTGAGGGATGCAGATGTGCAGCCCCATGAGCGCAGTGATCAGGACATCCAATGGACCCGGATCGTGGAGTTGGAGCTAGTGCCGCACCCGGATCAGCCCCGCCCCGAAATCACGGAGATGGACTACGGCATGGTTCGCGGGTCACTGCGGATGAAGCTGCGTGCTGCCACCGCCGGATACATCTTGCGACAGTGGAGTGTGGACTGCTCTCCGGACCACAGTCTGCGCGGTCACGAATTCAGGCTCTGGCTGAAAGATCATCTGGCGCTGTACGGCGTCAAGAATGCTGTGTTGGCGCCGGGGTACCGCTCGCCCGACCAAAACAAGGGAGAGCAATAACATGGCCTACGATCCAAAACGCGCGCTGGAACTGCTCCGGATTGGCTCCGGACGCGCCGATGCCAATTTCCGCGACGGCCAAGAAGATGCCATTCGTCACATCGTCGAAGGCAAAGGCCGCTTGCTGGTCGTGCAGAAGACCGGGTGGGGCAAGAGCTTTGTCTACTTCATCGCGACCAAGTTGCTGCGGGAAGCTGGAGCCGGCCCGGCGCTATTGATCTCGCCGCTGCTGGCCCTGATGCGAAACCAGATCGCAGCGGCAGAGCGGATGGGGGTTCGCGCCGCCACCATCAACTCCGACAACATGGATGACTGGACGGCAGTCGAGGGCAAGCTGGCCAAGGGAGAAATCGACATTCTCTTGATCTCGCCGGAGCGCCTGGCGAACGAGCGCTTTCGGACGCAGGTTCTGGCCGGCATCGCTGCACAGATTTCGATGCTGGTCATCGACGAGGCACATTGCATTTCTGACTGGGGCCATGACTTCCGCCCTCACTATCGACTGTTGGAGCGGATCGTCAAAACGCTGCCGCCAAACCTGCGCTTGCTCGCCACCACGGCAACAGCGAATAACCGCGTGATGGAGGACCTTGCTGCCGTGCTCGGTCCGAAATTGGACGTCTCGCGTGGCGACTTGAATCGGACCTCGCTTTCCCTGCAAACGATCCGCCCATTTGCGCGAGATCCAGCGTCAGCCAGCGGATCTCCTCTCGCCGGACGCAGCTGAGATCTTGCGCGCGTGCCAGCCGGTGATTGACGAGGGCCGCCTGCAGAAATTGCTGGGGCGCGGATTCCTGCTGAGCCAAGTGATCGAGCGCTGGCAAGCCCGCGCCATTTGGGTGGTCAGTCGCGCCGACGCCGAGTATCCGCGTCGCCTGAAGACCCGCCTTCGTGAAGATGCGCCGGCAGTGCTCTACGGCTGTGGCGACATGGCTTTGCTCGAAACCGGTGGGCTTGCCGTCGTCGGATCGCGGCATGTGGACGATGCCCTCATCGACTACACCATGGCAGTTGGCCGGCTCGCTGCTCGGGCAGGCAGAACGCTTGTCTCCGGTGGCGCCAAGGGCATCGATCAGGCCGCCATGCGAGGTGCGCTGGAGGGGGGTGGAAGAGTTTGTGGCGTTCTGGCGGACAGTCTGGAAAAGATCACCATGAACCGCGAGCACCGCAACCTGCTGCTCGATGGGCAACTGGTCCTGATTTCGCCCTACGACCCGAGTGCCGGGTTCAATGTCGGCAACGCCATGCAGCGGAACAAGTTGATTTATGCATTGGCAGACATATCACTGGTGGTCAGCTCCGATCTCAACAAGGGCGGCACTTGGGCGGGTGCTGTCGAGCAGCTCGACAAACTCAAGTTCGTCCCGGTCTTCATTCGTTCGACGGGCGAGTCTTCCGCCGGATTGGATGGTTTACGAAAGAAAGGCGCACTTCCCTGGCCTAACCCGCAAGACGTGGATTCGTTCGAGGATGTGTTCAACGTGGCGATGCCAACGCCGACGGCATCCCCACAGGTTGGTTTTGCGCTGTTTTCAAACGAAGAACCAACGTCGGCTGACGCCAAGCAAACGGCGCCCGTGCCACCCGACGCCGCGCCAGCGCCCCAGGCCGCGAGCGAGCCATCGGCACCGGTCGACGTTGTTTCCGATGCGCAGCCACCCGCTGCGGCATTGGAAGAACTGCCGCCAGTCACACCAGAGGCTGTGGCGCCGGTAGACGAGGCCAAGGAATCTCCGCAGCCGGAATCGACCCCTGCCGAAGTGCTCTTCGCTGCCGTGCGCGCTGCGATTCAGCAAATATTGAGTGCGCCGATGAAGGACACCGAAGTGGCGGCCGCGCTGGACGTTTCCAACGCGCAGGCCAAGGCATGGTTGCAGCGTCTGGTCGACGAAGGCGTATTAGAAAAACAGAAGAAACCTGCGGGCTACATCGTCAAGCAAAAGCGGCTGTTCGAGTAACCGATGAAGACCAAACAAGAGCACAAGCCGCAGTGCGACGGCATCGATACAGAAGGGCCATGCGTTTGAGCGACCAACAAATCTCCCTCAGCCAACTCGAAGGCCACCTCTGGGAATCCGCCAACATCCTGCGCGGCCCGGTGGATGCGGCCGACTTCAAGACCTACCAGGCCGTTGAAAAAGTCCCGAGGAACGATGCACTGCCAAAGGCCGACCTTTCAGAACGACCTACAAGCGATTTTTCAAGAGTGGGTAAGGGGTGAGGCACCCCCGAAATCACCATTTTTTGAACCCGCATCGACTTTTTCAACGGCCTGCTACATCTTCCCGCTGCTGTTCTTCAAGCGCATCTGCGACGTCTGGGACGAGGAGTTCCAGGAGATTGTTGATGAGACCGGCGACGAGCAACTGGCCTGGTTTCCGGGGTCGCACCGCTTCCAGATCCCGGAAGACTGTCACTGGAACGACGTTCGCACCAAGGCCAGCAATGTCGGGACGGCCCTTCAGCGCGCGATGCGCGAGATTGAGAAAGCCAACCCCGACACCCTGTACGGCGTCAGCCCTGCAAAACGTCCTCAAGCCGCATGGACACTGAGTTGGTGAGGTGATGTTGAGGGGTTGGAACTTGCGAAGATGAATCGGCTCGATGCGAATTTCTGGGAGTTTGGAGAGGGATTTCGATGAGCACGCCGGACTTTTTCCGCGCCCGACTGGACCAGATGATCGACCTGCGCCACCCGCTGGCGGTGCTGGCCACGCGCATGCCGTGGCAGCAGATCGAAGCAAGCGTGGCGCCGCTGCTGGCGCGCAAGGACCGGCGCGGGCGCAGCATCGAAGGTGCAGACCTGTTCGGCCCCACGGTGCAGGTGGTCGGCGCAGGCGTGAGCGCGGCAGGCCGCCCGCGCCTGGCGATCCGCTTGATGGTGTCGCTGCTGTACCTGAAGCATGCCTATGGCCTGAGCGACCAGGCCGTGGTCGAGCGCTGGGCCGAGAACGTGGTGTGGCAGTTCTTCAGCGGGCAGGAGTACTACGAGCCACGCCTGCCGTGCGATGCCACGCAGATCGGGCGCTTCAGGCGGGTGCTGGGCGAGGCCGGCGTGGAGGAGTTGCTGGCCAAGACGATCGAGGCGGCCGTGCAGATGCAGGCGGTGCGCAAGAGCGAACTGCAGCGGGTGATCGTGGACACCACGGTGCAGGAGAAGGCGGTGGCCTATCCAACCGACAGCCGGCTGCTGGAAGTGGCGCGGGCCAAGGTGGTGCAACTGGCGCAGCGCGCCGGGCTGCGGCTGAAGCAGACCTTCGAGCGCGAGGGCCGCAGCCTGCGCCGGCGTGCCGGCGGCTATGCGCACGCCAAGCAGTTCAAGCGGCTGCGCCGGGTGCTCAAACGCCAGCGCACCGTGCTCGGGCGCGTGCTGCGCGACGTGCAACGCCGCCTGCTGGCAGCGCCGCAAGACGTGCGTGATCGCCTGCAGCCATGGCTGGAGCGCGCCGAGCGCATCCGCTCGCAGCGCCCCAAGGACAAGCACAAGCTGTACGCGCTGCATGCGCCGGAAGTCGAGTGCATCGGCAAGGGCAAGGCCCGCCAGCCCTACGAGTTCGGCGTGAAGGTCAGCGTGGCCGTCACGGCCAAACAGGGCTTGATGGTCGGTGCGCGCAGCCTGCCGGGCAACCCCTATGACGGCCACACGCTGGCCGAGCAACTGGAGCAGACCACCGTCTTGCTGCAGGACCTGGGCGTCAAGCCGCACACGGCCATCGTCGACCTGGGCTACCGGGGGGCGGATGCCGACATTGGCGGGGTGACATTGATCCATCGCGGCAAGAGCCGCTCGCTCACGCGCAGCCAGCGGCGCTGGCTGAAGCGACGTCAGGCGGTCGAGCCGGCCATCGGGCATGCCAAGCACGATCACGGCATGAAGCGCTGCTGGCTCAAGGGCGCTGAGGGCGACGCGCTGCATGCGGTGTTGTGCGCAGCCGGCTTCAACATCCGCTGGCTGCTGCGTGCCATCGCCCGGCGGGGCATTGCTCCAGCCTTTTTGCGCTCGCTTTGGCTGCTGTCAGCGCTCGCCGCGTCCGCGAGTCGACTCGCTGCTCTTGCACGTCCGGCGCTTCTCGTCGGCGCCGTGAGATGAATTTTGCAGGGCCGACTACGGCGTGTTCGGCGATGCCCAGTGGTCGAACAAGGATCGGCTGTCTGATGCCTTGCTCAAGGACCTGATCGAGCACTTCTCCAAGCTGCCGTTTGGCAACAAGAACGTCA
>Ga0180223_1000386_pt1 | contig 59970 bp, 55 predicted proteins | sample eDN5th30CKraftOP_FD_151337 | JGI IMG/M metagenome (GOLD analysis project Ga0180223, IMG submission 151337) | Enriched Organic Plus compost microbial communities from Emeryville, California, USA - eDNA 5th pass 30_C Kraft OP (version 2) (version 2) ... | reverse complement strand
GCCGTCGCCGTAGCGGATCGCGCGGGTGAGTAGCGCCAGATCCTCGTTGAAGCGGCCCAGCATCTCCAGCACCGCCTCCTTGTTGTGCAGGAAGACGTCGCGCCACATCGTCGGATCCGAGGCCGCGATGCGGGTGAAGTCGCGGAAGCCGCCGGCCGAGAACTTGATCACCTCCGACTGCGTCACCGCCTCCAGATCCTCGGCCGTGCCGACAATGTTGTAGGCGATCAGATGCGGCAGGTGGCTGGTGACGGCGAGCACGAGATCATGGTGCTGCGCGCTCATCACCTCGACCAGCGCGCCCATGCCTTCCCAGAACTGGCGGGTTTTCGCGACGGCCGCGGTATCGGTACCTTCCGGCGGCGTCAGGATGCACCAGCGGTTGAGGAAGAGGCTGGGGAAGCCGGCATCAGGGCCGGAATTCTCCGTCCCCGCGACGGGATGCGCCGGGACGAAGGAAACGCCCTCCGGCAGATGCGGCAGCACCGCATCGACCACCGCGCCCTTGACCGAGCCGACATCGGAGAGGATCGCCCCCGGCTTCAGCACGGCCGCGATCTCGGCCGCGACGGCGCCGCAGGCGCCCACCGGCACGCAGAGGACGATATGGTCGGCGTCGCGCGCGGCGTCGGCCGCCGTGTCGGTGACGGCATGGCCGAGATCGAGCTCGCGCGCCCGCTGACGAACGGCCTCGTCGCGATCGGAGAGGACGATCGTGCCGGCGAGGTTCAGCTCCTTCGCCGCCCGCGCGATCGAGGAGCCGATCAGCCCGATGCCGATGATGGCGAGGCGGGCGAAGACCGGCTCGCTGCGGCGTGGCGCGAAGCTCTCTGCCATCGGCGTCAGGCCTTGCCCGCGAGGAAATCGGCGAGCGCGGCGACGACGAGGCGATTGGCCTCCTCCGAGCCGATGGTCATGCGCAGCGCGTCCGGCAGGCCGTAGGAGGCGACGGCGCGCAGGATCAGGCCGCGCTGCGTCAGGAAGGCGTCGGCGTCCTTCGCCGTCCGGCCTGCTTCCTTGGGGAAATGGATCAGGACGAAGTTGCCGACCGAGGGGGTGACGGTCAGGCCGAGCTTCTCCAGCTCGGCCGTGGTCCAGGCGAGCCATGTCTCGTTGTGCTCGATCGCGGCGGCGACATGGGCCTCGTCGGCGATCGCCGCAGCACCGGCCTCGATCGCGGCGCCGTTGACGTTGAACGGACCGCGGATGCGCTCGAGCGCGTCGACGATGGCGGCCGGCGCATAGAGCCAGCCGATGCGCAGATTGGCGAGGCCGTAGATCTTCGAGAAGGTGCGCGTCATCACGACGTTCTCGCTCTCGGCGACGAGTTCGAGGCCGGCGGCGTAGTCGTTGCGGCGGACATATTCGGCATAGGCCGCGTCGAGCACCAGCAGGACATGCGGCGGCAGGCCGGCCTGCAGGCGCTTGACCTCGTCGAAGGGCAGATAGGTGCCGGTCGGGTTGTTCGGGTTGGCGAGGAAGACGATCTTCGTCTTCGGCGTCACCGCGGCGAGGATGCCGTCGACATCGGCCGTATAGTTCTTCTCGGGCACGACGACCGGCTTGCCGCCGGCGGCGAGGATGGCGATGCGATAAACCAGGAAGCCGTACTGACTGTAGATGCCCTCGTCGCCCGCGCCGAGATAGGCCTTGGTGACGAGTTCCAGCAGCTCGTCCGAACCGTTGCCGCAGACGATCCGCGCCGGGTCTAGGCCGTAGCGGCCGGCGATCGCCTGCTTGAGCTTGCTCGACGAGCCGTCGGGGTAGAGCTCCAGCTTGGCGGCGAGGCCCTCGAAGGCGGCGATCGCCTTCGGGCTCGGGCCGAGCGGGGTTTCATTGGAGGAGAGCTTGTGCAGCTTCACGCCGGCGGGCGCGGCGGATTTGCCGGGGACGTAAGCCTCGATGTCGAGGACGCCGGGACGCGGGGTGGGACGGGAAGCGGTCATCTCTTGCTCTTTCGATATCATAGCCGCGCGGTCATCCCGGACGGAGCCCTCGGGTCCGATCTTCGATCGGCCCAAGGGTAAACTCCGCGAAGATCCGGGATCCATGCCTGAGCGTCGACCGGCGGCGTTCAGGCATGGATCCCGGGCCTCCTGCGGTCGCCCGGGATGACCGCGTCGTGGTTTCAGACGGGGAAAATCATCGTGGCTGGGAGCGGGCGGATTTGACGGCGAAGCGGGCGGCATGGCTGCCGACTTCCGAGAAGTCGCTGAGGCCGGCAGGGGCCAGCGCCGCGCGGATCGCGGCCTGGTCGACTTCGCCGGAGGCGGCAACCAGCAGCGACAGATGCGAGCCGTCGGCGGCCGAGGCCGAAACCTCGGCGAGATGCTCGGCGAGGCCATGCCGCAAGCCTTCCGACCAGCGCTCGACGCGGGCGGCATAGAGCACGATCTCGCGCACGGCTGCGTCGGTCAGCGGCTTGGCGATGCAGTACACCGGCGTGCCGGCCGGGTGGTCGGGCCGTTCGATGAAAGGCAGGCGCGCGATGATCTTGGGCCGGTCCGGCCCGATCAGGTCGCGCCACCAGATGCCGGCGCTGGCGCCCTGGTCCATGCGGAAGATGCCGAGATCGCCGGCCGATTCGGCCACGGCGCGGATCACGGCGCGGGCATCCTCATGCGGGACGAAGGGCACGGTGAAGCCGAAATGGAAGCGGGCGGAATCGCGCATCGCCGGGTCGCCGCCGGAAACGTCGGCGTGGACCGCGTAATTCGCCTGCACATAGGTGAAGGTCGCGATGATGATGCGCCAGATGCTCTCGACCGTGTCGAGCGGCAGGAGCCCCTTATGGCGCAGCGCCAGCCGCTTCATCATGTCCGCCTCGCGGCCGGGGCGGAAGGCGGAGCCTGAGGCCTGCGTCTTCTTCACCGCGATCAGCGTCTCGATGATCTGCGAACGCTCCATCAGCAGCGCATGCATCTCGCTGTCGATGCGGTCGATCCCGGCGCGGAGGTCGGCGAGAGTGGTCGGGGCGGCTTCGGTCATGGGCAACGCGCTTTCCGGCAGAGCCACGCTCCTTAGCGCCCCCGCCGCGCCTTGGCAAAGCCGGCAGCGCAATCCCGCGTTGACAGGGCCGCCGTCACGCGGCATCGCTAGTTCGATTTTCCGAACGACTGGACCGGCAAGACAAATCCCGCTGCCGAAGCTGACGATATGAGCGATCTTTCCCCCAGCCTGGCCGACCCGCTGAAGGAAGCGAACGAGCCTTCGAGCCTCGTCGCGCGCTTCGGGCCGGAGGCGCCGCTGCTGATGGATTGCGGCGTCGTGCTCGACCGCTGGCAGATCGCCTACCAGACCTACGGCACGCTGAACGCCGACAAATCCAACGCGATCCTGGTCTGCCATGCCTTGACCGGCGACCAGTATGTCGCCAGCCGCAACCCGGTCACCGGCAAGGGCGGCTGGTGGACGGCGATGATCGGGCCGGGCAAGCCGATCGACACGGAACGCTTCTTCATCATCTGCGCCAACGTCATCGGCGGCTGCACGGGCACCACCGGCCCGGCCTCGACCGATCCGGCGACAGGCAAGCCCTGGGGCCTGTCCTTCCCGGTGGTGACCGTCCGGGACATGGTGCGGGCGCAGGCGGCGCTGGTCGATCGCCTGGGCATCGAGACGCTGTTCTGCGTCGCCGGCGGCTCGATGGGCGGCATGCAGGTGCTGCAATGGGCGGCGAGCTATCCGGCGCGCGTCTTCTCGGCCTTGCCGCTGGCGACCGGCGCCAAGCATTCGGCACAGAACATCGCCTTCCACGAGGTCGGCCGGCAGGCGGTGATGGCCGACCCGGAATGGCGGCAGGGGCGCTATCTCGAAGAGGGCACAAGGCCTTCCAAGGGGCTGTCCGTGGCGCGGATGGGTGCGCATATCACCTATCTCTCGGAGCAGGCGCTGCACCGCAAGTTCGGCCGCAAGCTGCAGGACCGCGAGGCGCCGACCTTCTCCTTCGACGCGGATTTCCAGGTCGAGAGCTATCTGCGCCACCAGGGCTTGAGCTTCGTCGAGCGCTTCGACGCCAATTCCTATCTCTACGTCACCCGCGCCATGGATTATTTCGACCTCGCCGCCGATCATGACGGCGTGCTGGCGCGCGCCTTCGCGGGAACGAAGACGCGCTTCTGCGTCGCCTCCTTCACCTCGGACTGGCTGTTCCCGACGGCCGATTCCCGCGCCATCGTGCACGCGCTCAACGCGGCCGGCGCCTCGGTCTCCTTCGTCGAGCTGGAGAGCGACAAGGGCCACGACGCCTTCCTGCTCGACGAGCCCAATCTCTTCGCCACGACGCGCGGCTTCCTGAGCGCGGCGGCGCGGGCGCGGGGGCTGTGATGAGTTCCACGTCCTGTCATTCCGGGGCAGGCCGCAGGCCTGAGCCCGGAACCCAGAGCCGATGCCGTTCATCCAGAGGGCTCCGGCGACGAAGCGGTTCGACGACGAGAACCTGCGGCTCTGGATTCCGGGCTCAGGCCTGCGGCCTGCCCCGGAATGACGGCGGTAGTTCCCGCACCCATGGGAGCTTCGGATGACCTTCCCCGACACCCAAACCAGCCGCATCGACCTCAAGCTCGTCGCCGAGATGGTGCAGCCGGGCACGCGCGTGCTGGATGTCGGCTGCGGCGACGGGGCGCTGCTGGCGCTGCTGGCCGAGACCCGCAATGTCGACGCGCGCGGCATCGAGCTTTCGCGGGAGGGCGTGGCCGATTGCGTCACGCGCGGCCTCTCGGTGATCCAGGGCGATGCCGATACCGATCTCGCCGACTACCCGGACGACTCATTCGACTATGTCATCCTCTCGCAGACGATCCAGGCGACGCGCAATCCGCGCCTCGTGCTGGAGCACATGCTCAGGATCGGCCGGCGCGCCATCGTCTCCTTCCCGAATTTCGGGCATTGGCGGATGCGCTCGCAGATCTTCTTCCAGGGCCATATGCCGGTGACGGACGCCCTGCCCTATAGCTGGTGGGACACGCCCAACATCCATTTCTGCACGATCCGCGACTTCGTCGCGCTCTGCGACCTGATCGGGGCGGAAAAGGAGCGGGCCGTCGCGCTCGATGCCGCCGGCGGCAAGGTCGGCGTCAACGCGCCCTGGTGGTTCTGGAACCTGTTCGGCGCGCAGGCGGTGTTCCTGCTGAAGCGCGGGTGAGCAAAGCCCCCGAGCCGAGAACAAGAAGGGCCGCTTGCGCGGCCCTCTCGTTATCCATCTGCCAAGCAGACCTCAGTTCAGTGCCACGCCTGCCGGCCGCTTCTCCTTCACGGCCGCGACGTCGCCGAGCATCAGCGAGCCCGGGCCGACGGTGATCGGCACCGTCTCGCCGTCGACGATCTCACCGGCGAGGATGGCTTCCGCGAGCGGGTCCTGCACCGACTTCTGGATCACGCGCTTCAAGGGGCGCGCGCCATAGGCCGGATCGTAGCCCTTGTCGGCCAGCCACTCGCGCGCCTCCTTCGAGAGCTCGAGCGTGATCTTGCGGTCGGTCAGCAGCTTCTGGAGCCGCGCCATCTGGATGTCGACGATGGCGTCCATGTCCTTCCGCCGCAGGCGGTGGAACAGGATGATGTCGTCGATCCGGTTCAGGAATTCCGGCCGGAAGGCGTGGCGGACCACGCCCATGACCTCGTCGCGCACCGCATCGCTGTCCTGGCCCTCGGGCTGGTTCACCAGGAACTCCGAACCGAGATTCGAGGTCATAATGATCAGCACGTTGCGGAAATCGACCGTGCGGCCCTGCCCGTCGGTCAGGCGACCGTCGTCGAGCACCTGCAACAGGACGTTGAACACGTCGGGATGCGCCTTCTCGATCTCGTCGAAGAGCACGACCTGATAGGGCCGGCGGCGCACCGCCTCCGTCAGGGCGCCGCCCTCCTCGTAGCCGACATAGCCGGGAGGCGCGCCGATGAGCCGGGCGACCGAGTGCTTCTCCATGTATTCGGACATGTCGATGCGCACGAGCGCGGTATCGTCGTCGAACAGGAACGAAGCGAGCGCCTTGGTCAGCTCGGTCTTGCCGACGCCGGTGGGGCCGAGGAACATGAAGGAGCCGATCGGACGGTTCGGGTCCTGCAGGCCGGCCCGCGCGCGACGGACCGCGGTCGAGACCGCCTCCACCGCCTCGCGCTGCCCGACGACGCGGGAGCCGAGAACCTCCTCCATGCGCAGCAGCTTCTCCCGCTCGCCTTCGAGCATGCGGTCGACCGGCACGCCGGTCCAGCGCGAGACGACCTGCGCGACATGGTCCGGCGTCACCGCCTCCTCGACCATGCCGGCGCTGTCGCCCTTCTCCTCGATCTCGGCCAGCTTCTTCTCCAACTGCGGGATCTCGCCATAGGCGAGTTCTCCCGCGCGCTGGTACTCGCCCTTGCGCTGCGCCTGAGCCAATTCGTTGCGGGCATTGTCGAGCTTCGTCTTGATCTCCGCCGCCTGGCCGAGCTTGTCCTTCTCCGCCTTCCACTTGGTGGTGATGGCGTCGGAGCGCGCCTCCAGATCGGCCAGTTCGGATTCGAGCCGCTTCAAACGCTCCTTCGAGCCGGCATCGCTCTCCTTCTTGAGCGCCTCCTGCTCGATCTTGAGACGGACGATCTCGCGGTCGATCGAGTCCAGCTCCTCGGGCTTGGAATCGACCTGCATGCGCAGCCGCGCCGAAGCCTCGTCGACGAGGTCGATCGCCTTGTCGGGCAGGAAACGGTCGGTGATGTAGCGGTTCGACAGGGTCGCGGCCGAGACCAGCGCCGAATCCGTGATGCGGACGCGGTGATGCTGCTCGTATTTCTCCTTGAGGCCGCGCAGGATCGAGATGGTGTCCTCGACCGTCGGCTCCTCGACGAAGACCGGCTGGAAGCGCCGCGCCAGGGCCGCGTCCTTCTCGACATATTTGCGATATTCGTCGAGCGTGGTCGCGCCGATGCAGTGCAATTCGCCGCGCGCGAGCGCCGGCTTCAGCAGATTGGAGGCATCCATCGCGCCGTCGGTCTTGCCGGCGCCGACGAGGGTGTGCATCTCGTCGATGAACAGGATGATGCCGCCATCCGAGGACGAGACCTCGGTCAGCACGGCCTTCAGCCGCTCCTCGAACTCGCCGCGATATTTCGCGCCGGCGATCAGCGAGCCCATGTCGAGCGCGAGCAGTTCCTTGTCCTTCAGGCTCTCGGGCACGTCGCCATTGACGATTCGCAGCGCGAGGCCCTCGGCGATGGCGGTCTTGCCGACGCCGGGCTCGCCGATCAGGACGGGGTTGTTCTTGGTCCGGCGCGAAAGCACCTGAATCGTGCGGCGGATCTCCTCGTCGCGGCCGATCACGGGATCGAGCTTGCCCTCGCGCGCCGCGGCAGTGAGGTCGCGGGCATATTTCTTCAGCGCGTCATAGGCCTGCTCGGCCGAAGCGGAATCGGCGGTGCGGCCCTTGCGGATCGCCTCGATCGCGGCGTTCAGCGCCTGCGGCGTCACGCCGGCCTTGGAGAGCGCCTTGCCGGCCTCGGTATCCTTCTCGATCGCCAGAGCCAGCAGCAGCCGCTCGACCGTGACGAAAGAGTCGCCGGCCTTCTCCGCCGCCTTCTCGGCCGCGTCGAAGACGCGGGCGAGGCCCTGCGTCAGGTTGAGCCCGCCTGCACCACCGCCCGAGACCTTCGGCAGCTTGGCCAGCGCCTGGTCGGTGAGCTGCAGGGCGAGCCTGGAATTGCCGCCGGCCCGGTCGATCAGGCCCGCCGCCATGCCCTCATTGTCGTCGAGCAGCGCCTTGAGCAGATGCTCCGGCGTGAACTGCTGGTTGCCCTCGCGCAAGGCGATCGTCTGCGCCGCCTGGAGGAAACCCTTGGCCCGATCAGTATATTTCTCGATGTTCATTCACGTCACTCCGCCCGCGAAACACGCCCCGTGGCGACGGGTTCCGCTGCCCTTCCGTCAGGATGGGGCGCCACGCTGGGCCGCCCCTCGTCCATCAAGATAGTGTGACATCGGCGCAACGGAAGAGGGACAGCCTACAATTGACCCGACGCCGGGGACAGGCCCAGATCGGGCATGGCCGGAACCAGGCGACAGCAGGCGATTCGCAGGGCGCTGAGGGCGCTGGCGCCGGGCATTCCGCTCTCCGACGCCGAGGCGGTGATCGCTCTCGCCGAGCGCCGGCACATGAAGGACCTGCCCGCTGCGACGGCGCTATGGCTGGCGCTCGGCAGCCATGCCCGCCACGTCCATACCGATTACGACCGCCTGCTCGCGGAGGGCTATGACCGCGATGCGGCACGCTTCTTCGTCGCCGGCGATACCGACGGCGTCCTCGCCGGCTGGGGCTGCACGCGCTCCGTCAGCGAAAGCGAGGATGCGGAGGAATGATCGAAACGGATACAGAATTTGATCTGTCAGAGGGCTGGAAGGCGGATATGGTCCCCGCCGACCCGAATGCCTCGCTCTCTCAGCCCCGTGAGGGCTGCGAGGGCCGAAGCTCTCCAACCCGCCGGACCGACCATGCGCATCGAGACGCTCTACCGCTACCCCGTGAAAGGCCTCTCGCCGGAGCGGATCCCGGAAGCCGCGCTCCCGACCGGCGGCTATTTTCCGGGCGACCGGCTCTTCGCCATCGAGAACGGCCCCTCCGGTTTCGACGCTTCCGAACCGGTACATCAGCCGAAGATCAAATATCTGATGCTGATGCGCAACGAGTCGCTGGCGCGGCTGCGCAGCCGCTATGACGATCCCACCGGCGAACTCGTCATCCAGCAGGACGGCCGCGAGGCGCTGCGCGCCGCGACCGACAGCGAGAGCGGGCGGGCGGCGATCACCCGCTTCTTCGAGAGCTTCATGCCGGGCGAACTGCGCGGCGCCCCGAAGCTGCTGACGGCGCCGCCGACCTACCGCTTCACCGATTCGCGCTCGGGCTTCGTCTCGATCATCAACCTCGCCAGCGTCGCCGACCTCGAAGCGCGCCTCGGCCGGCCGGTCGACCCGCTGCGCTTCCGCGGCAACCTGATGGTCAGCGGCCTGGAGCCCTGGGCCGAGAACGACCTCGTCGACCGCGAGATCGACGGCCCGGGCGGTCTGAAGCTGCAGGTCGTCAAGCGGATCGAGCGCTGCGCCGCCACCAATGTCGACCCCGACAGCGGCGCCCGGGATATGCAGATCCCCAAGGCCCTGATGAAGAATTACGGGCATGTCGACTGCGGCATCTATTGCCGCATCCTCGCCGGCGGCGTGGTGCGGGAGGGCGATGTCCTCGTCCCGGCCGAGACCTCCGCCGCACTCGACCTGGCCTGACGCAGCGGCCGGACCCGGATACGAAAAAGGGCCCTTGCGGGCCCTTCCTCATTCCGTTGGCCGCCGATTCACTCGGCCGGGCCGTCAGTCTCGGAGCCGAGCGCGTCCATGACCTCGCGCGGCGAGCGCCGGCGGCGCGTCCGCTTGGCCGGAGCGGCCTCCGCCTCGGCGGAGCCTTCCGCCGACGGCTCGGCCGGAGCCGGCGCGGCGGTTTCGGCCGGGGCGGGCGCAGCGGCAGGCTCGACGGGAGCCGGAGCCACGGTGCGGACGGGGTTGGTCAGGAAGGACGGCAGGGCGCCGGAGACGTCCTCGGCCTCGGGTTCGGGCTGCCGTTCGCGGCGGGGACGCCGCTCGCTGCGCTGCGGGCGCTCGGCACGCTCGACGGCGCGCTCGGCCTGCGGCTGCTGCTCGGCGGCGGACTCGACAACCTCCTCGGCCCCGCCGACGGGAATGTCGGAGCGCGGAGCGTCGGGGCGCGGAGTGTAGCCGCCCTGGCCGCCCTCGCCATTGCGATCGAAGCGGCGCTCGCCGCGATCCTGCCGGTCGAAGCGGCGCTCGTTGTTGAAGCGGTCGCGGCGGCTCGGGCGGTCGAAGCGCTGGCCGCCCTGCTGCTGGCCCTCGCCGGCCTCGCCCTCGGCCCGCTGGCCGCCATGACCGTTATAGCCGTTGCCGTTGATATGGCCGTTGGCGCCGCGGACATCCGGCTGCGGCCCCGAGCCGGGCATGAAGCCGCCCTGCCCGTCTTCGTCACCGCCCTCTTCCTCGAGCTCGTCCTCGACCTCGACGAAGGCGCGATTCGGCGGGAAAGTATGGCCGAACTGCTGCGTCATCTGCTCCTGCGCCGCGAGCAGGATGCGGTAATAGTGCTCGGCGTGCTGGAAATAGCTCTCGGCCGCGACGGTATCGCCCGAGGACTGCGCATCGCGAGCGAGCTGCAGATATTTCTCGGCGACATGCTGGGCCGTGCCGCGGACCTTTACGTCCGGTCCATTGGACTCGTAGCTACGCTGCAGCGGGTTTGGAGATTTACGATTGCCGTTATTGTTGCCGTTATTGTTACGGCCGCGCATACGCCGGTTCTGACCTGGTCTCATTTCGCGTCTGTCTCGCGCTTCTGTGTTCAAAGCAACCGTGGCGTCGTCATGCGCGTTTCGACACACAGCGGGTTGCGACGCTGTGTCGGACTGAGTGGACCTGAAGGGGCCTTGCGCCGTTTCTGGTCTTCACGCGCTCTTATCCAAAAGGGGGGCATCCCCCGCGAGCCGACTGGCGCCGCAGCGCCTTCGGTGTCCAATCTGGCATGTCAGTCGCATCGCTTCAGGGAACATGCCCGCAAACAAACGCTGATCCTGGGCAAGGGCCTACCGATGAAGGGGCCGCCCAAGGCTCCGGCTCTGACGCCGCCAGCTTCGGCTGGAAGCTGCATAACCGCTTTTCGCGGCGTCTCCAAGCGAAATCGACCAAAAGCCTGTGTATTTCAGGCAGGCGCGAAGATCAGCGCGCGCTCATGACCTCCCAGATCATGACGACTGCCCCGGAGTTCAAGCCCTCCGGCCGCCATGATCGCAACAACGCCGTTCTTCTGCCCGGCGCCGATCTCGAAGACGATGAAGCCGCCCGGCGCCAGCAGCGCCGGCAGGCTGCGCGCGAAGATGCGATAAGGTCCCAGCCCGTCGGCCCCGCCGTCGAGCGCGAGGAACGGGTCGTGCTCGCGCACTTCCGTCGACAGGGTCGCGATCTCGGCGGTCGGAATATAGGGCGGGTTCGAGACGATGAGGTCGAAGGCGCCCGTAAGGCCTTCGACCCAGCTCCCCTTGCGGAAGGAGGCCCGTCCGGCGACGCCGTTCAGCATCGCATTGCCGGCCGCGGTGCGGCAGGCTTCCTCCGAGAGATCGACGCCGAGCCCCCGCGCCTGCGGGCATTCGCTGAGCAGGGCGATCAGCAGGCAGCCGGTCCCGGTGCCGAGATCGAGGAGCGAGAGGCTGTCGCCGCGGCGCGCGCCCAGTTGCGCCAGGGCCGCCTCGACGATCGTCTCGCTGTCCGGCCGCGGCTCCAGCGTCGCCGGCAACAGCCGGAAGGTCAGCCCCCAGAATTCGCGCTCGCCGAGGATGCGCCAGACCGGCTCGCCCGCGACGCGACGCTGCAGATAGCCGTCGAAGGTGGCCGCGGCGGCCGCGTCGAGCGCGCGTTCCGGATCGAGCGCGCGCGTCCCGAGGCTGCCTTCGAGCAGGAGCCTGGCCTCGAGCCCGGCCGCGGCGATGCCGGCCGCGCGCAGGATCGGGACGGCGCGGCGGCGCGCCTCCCTCACGGTCGGCGCGGCGCCTTCGCCCGATCCGGCGCTGCCGGCGACGGCCGGCTTCAGCCGTTGCCCTGCATCTTCTGGTCGACGCACTGCTTCATCTTGATGCGCAGCGACTTCTTGCTCTCGCGGGCGCCGCGCATTTCCAGCCGGCAGGCCTTGCGGGCCTGGGCCTGGGTCATCGAGCCCTGGAGCGCGGCCGGCGGGCCGGAGGTCAGCTTGCGCATGGTCCGCTCCTGCGCCTGCGAGACGCCGCTGACCGCCAGCGTCATCAGCCCGGCCATCGCGATCATCGATACGGTCTTGAGCATGGGAAGAAGCCCCCTTTCCTGGTGTCGATGCGTCATCAACGCGAGGAGAAGATTTTGGTTTCATCGCCGCCCTTTCAAGCGACATCTTCTTCCGACAGCAGCCGCGCCTGATGCTCGGCCGTCAGCGCGTCGATGATCTCGTCGAGCACGAGGCCCTGCATCATCTCGTCGAGCTTGTAGAGCGTCAGGTTGATGCGATGGTCGGTGACGCGCCCCTGCGGGAAGTTGTAGGTGCGGATGCGCTCGGACCTGTCGCCCGAACCGACCTGGGCGCGGCGGTCGGCGGCGCGCTCGGCATCGGCGCGGTTGCGTTCCAGATCGTAGAGGCGGGCACGCAGCAATTCGTAGGCGCGGGCCTTGTTCTTGTGCTGGGAACGCTCGTCCTGCACCAGCACGACGGTGTTGGTCGGGATATGGGTCAGGCGCACGGCCGATTCGGTCTTGTTGACGTGCTGGCCGCCGGCGCCGCCGGAGCGCAGCGTGTCGATGCGGATATCGGCGTCGTTGAGGGCGACGTCGACCTCGCTCGCCAGCGGCAGCATGGCGACGGTCGCCGCCGAGGTGTGGATGCGCCCGCTCGCCTCGGTATCGGGCACGCGCTGGACGCGGTGGACGCCGGATTCGAATTTCAGCCGGGCATAGACGCCGCGGCCGCTGATCTCGGCGATGACCTCCTTGTAGCCGCCGACCGTGCCTTCGCTCTCGGTCAGGACGTCGACGCTCCAGCCCTTCTGGGCGGCGTAGCGCTGATACATCCGCAGCAGGTCGCCGGCGAAGAGCGAGGCCTCGTCGCCGCCGGTACCGGCGCGGATCTCGAGGATGACGCCGCGCTCGTCGGCGGCGTCCTTCGGCAGCAGCGCGATCAGGATCTCGCGGGCGCGCGCCTCGATCTCGGCCCGGGCGCCGTCCCGCTCCTCATAGGCGAGATCGCGGAATTCGGGCTCGGTCGCGGGATCGGCGATCAGCGCCTCGGCCTCGGCCAGGGTTTCCTGCGCCCGGTGCCAGGAGGCGATGGCCGCCACCACCGGATCGAGCTCCGACAATTCCTTGGCGAGCTCGACGGTGCGGGCGGGGTCGGCGGCATGGTTGATCTCCTCGGTCGCCGCGGCATGACGCGCCACGATGGCGTCGAGACGATCCTGAGGGAGCTGTAGGGACATGGAGGAACTCTGGGAACGAACGGAAAAGCGGGCCGCGCAGCCGGGGAGCGGCGCTAGACCGGCACCTTGAACTCGGACGCGAAGGCCGCGAGCTGCGGACGCAGGTTGATCGTGCCTTCGGGCGAGGCGAGCATCCAGTCGAGCCGCTCGCGGAGCTTGCCGGCGTCGAGCGCGCGCAGCATCGCCTTCACCGGGCCGATCGAGGCCGCCGACATCGAGAAGGCCCGGTAGCCCAGCCCGATCAGGGTCATGGTCTCGAGCGGCCGGCCGCCCATCTCGCCGCAGACCGTGACGGGGCAGCGGGCCTCCGCCGCCGCATCGACGATGCGCCGCAGGGCACGCAGGGCGCCGACGCTGAGCGGGTCGAAACGATCGGCGACGCGCTTGTTCTCGCGGTCGGCCGCGAACAGGAACTGCATCAGATCGTTGGTGCCGATCGAGAGGAAATCGGCCTCATGCGCGATCTCCTGCAGCTCGAACAGCAGCGAGGGCACCTCGACCATCACGCCGACGCGCAGGTCGCGCGGCGGCGCGACGCCCTGCTTCTCCAGCATCGCCTGCTCGCGGCGCAGGATCACGCGGGCGCGGCGGAACTCCTCGGTCGTCGCGACCATCGGCAGCATGATCTTGAGGTTGCGCCCGGCGCCGGCCCTGAGCATCGCCCTGAGCTGCGCTCTGAGCAGGCGCGGCTTGTCGAGGCCGATGCGGATCGCACGCCAGCCGAGCGCCGGATTCTCCTCCTCGATCCGCTCCATATAGGGCAGCACCTTGTCGCCGCCGATATCGAGCGTGCGGAAGGTGACGGGATGCTCGCCCGCGGCATCGAGCACGGCGGCGTAGAGCGCCTGCTGCTCGGAGGTGGTCGGCATGTGCTGCGCCACCATGAACTGCAATTCGGTGCGGAAGAGCCCGATGCCGGAGGCCGCCGTCGCCGCGATGTTCGGCATGTCGATGATCAGGCCGGCATTGATCTGCAAGGTGATCTCGACGCCGTCCCTGCTGACGGCGGGCAGTTCCTTCAGCTTCTCGTACTGCTTCTGCTTGCGCGCCCTGAGCCTGGCCTTGTCCTTGTAGGCGTTCTCGACGTCGGGCTGCGGGCGGATCTGCACCTCGCCGGCCTGGCCGTCGACGATGATGGCGTCGCCCGGCTGCACCAGCGCCGTGGCGTTGACGACCTCGCCGACCGCCGGAATGCCGAGCGCGCGCGCGACGATCGCGATATGGCTCGCCGGGCCGCCTTCCTCGAGCAGGACCCCGCGCAGGCGGGCCCTGTCGTAGTCGAGCAGGGCGGCAGGCCCCATCGAACGCGCCACCAGGATGGCGTTCTCCGGCAGGTCCTCGCGCGCGACGCCGTTGGCCTTGCCGGTCAGCGTCCGCAGCAGGCGGTTGGCCAGATCGTCGAGATCGTGCAGGCGCTCGCGCAGATAGGGATCGGTCTGGCGCAGCATCCGGGCGCGCGTGTCGGACTGCACGCGCTCGACCGCCGCCTCGGCGGTGAGGCCGGTCAGCACCACCTCGCGCATGCGGCGCAGCCAGCCCTGGTCATGGGCGAACATCCGGAAGGTCTCGAGCACGTCGCGATGCTCGCCGGTATGGGCGACGTCGCCGCGCTCGATCAGTTCGTCGATCGAGGCGCGCATCTCACCGATGGCGGCCTCGAGCCGGTTGACCTCGGCGGTCGGATTCTCGGCGATGAGGTTGGTGATGGCGACACGCGGCTCGTGCAGCACCGCATGGCCGAGGCCGACGCCGTCGGCCAGCGCGACGCCGACGCCATGGATCGGCCGGTCGAGGCCGATCGAGGCGCCCGGCGCCGCCAGGGATTTGAGGCCGCCGGCCGCGATCATCTCCGCCATGATCATGGCGGTGGTCTGCAGCGTCTCGATCTCCTCCTCGGAGTAGATCCGGGAGGCGCGGTTCTGGATGACGAGCACGCCCATCACCGCGCCGCCGCGCAGGATCGGCACGCCGAGGAAGGAGCGATAGACCTCCTCGCCCGTCTCCGGCCGGTAGGAGAAGGCCGGGTGCGCCTGCGCGTCCGACAGCGCCAGCGGCTCCGCCTCGCTGGCGATGAGGCCGACCAGGCCCTCGCCGGCGCGCATGGTGGTGAGGTGCACCGCCTCGCGGTTGAGGCCTTCGGTGGCGTAGAGCTCGAGCGAGCCGTCCTCGCGCAGGACGTAGACGGAGCAGACTTCCGCGACGAGATTGCCGGCGATCAGGACGACGAGCCGGTCCAGTCGCTCCTGCGGGCTGATGGACGCGGCCATCACCTCGCGGAGGCGGCGCAGCAGAACGCCCGGTCCTCCGAGAGCGCCTCGCATCGATCTCAGCCCTCCGCCCGCCTCCTCAGCCATCGACGATACGATGCCTGTCCGGACCCCGAGTCGCCCGCTCGGGTCCTTGCGCCTTCTAGCGACCAAAACCCGCCTTCGGCAAGAGCTTGATGCGCAGGGCCCAGCGCGGAAAGCGATCATCTGCCGGCTTCAGGGGGCGCCCGGCGGTCCTCCGCCTCAGCGGACGAGGGTCAGATGCGAGGTTTCGGCGGGCGTAGAAACCCGCTTCCGACCTGCGCCGGCAGCGGCTCCCTTCGCCTCCCCGCGCTCCGGCACGGCCGGGCGGTTTCTGGCGCCGGCGCGCCGGGCCGGCTGCTCGGCCTTGGCCCCGGCCTTGCGGGGCGGCTCGGCATCCTCCGCCGCGGCGGGCGCGCCGGTGAGCGCCTCCAGATAGCGCCGTGTCCACCAGTGGATGCCGCTCGTCTCGATGACGTGATAGAGCGCCTCGAAGCGGCGGATGCGCTCGCTCTTCGGCATCGCCAGCGCGGTGCGGATCGCCTCGGCGACCTCATGCGTGTCGTAGGGGTTGACGATCAGCGCCTCGCCGAGCTGCTGGGCCGCGCCGGCGAAACGGGAGAGCACGAGCACGCCGGGGTCGACCGGATTCTGCGCCGCGATATATTCCTTGGCGACGAGGTTCATGCCGTCGCGCATCGGCGTGACGAGCCCGACCTGGGCGCGGCGGTAGAGCCCGGCCAGCGCCGTGCGGGAATAGGCCTTCTTGACGACGCGGATCGGGGTCCAGTCGAATTCGCCGAGCTGGGCGTTGAGCCGGCCGGCGACCTCGTCGGACATGCGGTCGAGCTCGGCATATTCCGGCACGTCGCTGCGCGAAGGCGGGGCGATCTGCAGGAGGCCGACGCGGCCGCGCTCCTCGGGATGGCTGCGCAGGAACTGGCCGAAGGCCTCGAGCCGCTGGACGATGCCCTTGGAATAGTCGAGCCGGTCGACGCCGATCACCAGCTTGCGCTCGCCGAGCGATTCCCGCGTCGCCCGCAGCGGGGTCGCCGCCTGCCGGGCGGATGCGGCCGCCAGCCGGCGGAACGCCTCGACATCGATGCCGATCGGGAAGGGCTGCACCACCGTCTCGCGCGCCCCGAGGCGGACGCGACGGCCGTCGGACTTCGCGCCGCACAAAGTCACCAGGCAATCGATCAGATTGCGGGTGTCGATCTGCGTCTGCATGCCGATGAGGTCGTAGGCGGCGAGCGTGCGCACCAGCGTGGCGCTGAACGGCAGGGCGGTCAGCGTGTCGGCCGAGGGCCACGGGATATGGTGGAAATAGCCGATCCGGTTGGAGACGCCGCGGCGGCGCAATTCGGCCGCCAGCGGGATCAGGTGGTAGTCGTGGATCCAGATGACGTCGTCGGGCCGGATCATCCCGGCCAGCTCGCGCGCGAAGCGGCGGTTGACGCCGAGATAGCCCATATAGTCGCTGCGCTGGAACTCGGTCAGCCCGAGTCGGTAATGCATGATCGGCCAGAGGGCCCGGTTCGAGAAGCCGAGATAATAGCTCTCGCGCTCGGCCTCGCTGAGATCGGTCACCGCATAGGTGACGTTGCCGCGCTGGGTTTCGCGCAACTGCCGGGCCGCGCCGACCACGCCGCTCCAGCCGAACCACAGGCCGCCATGCCGTTCCAGCGCCTCGCGCAACGCGACCGCGAGCCCCCCTGCCGTCGCCTTCTCATGGCGATCGGGGATGGTGACGCGGTTGGAAACGACGACGAGACGCATGGGCGGCGAATTCTCCGAAGGAAGGCCGCCCGATTTTCGCCATCGGCGGCCGGAACAGAACGCCGGAAAAGACGTAATGTTTCCGTGGAGCAGAGCCGGGAGCGTGGCGAAGCGATGGCGGCCCTGCGGGAAAATCGTGATCCTTATGTTAGACTCTCAGTAGATCGAGACAACCCCAAGGACGAATTTTCAGCGGCCACGGTCGAAAAATCGCTCAAACGAAAGGATTCGCGGGCCGGTCGGCCGTTCTTCTGCCGCCTTCTCCGCACAGATACAGAATCATGACGACCCTGATCGAACCCTCATCTGCCCCTAACGCCTCCGATACCGCCCCTGCCGCCCCGCAGATCGCTCTCTTCCTGGATTTTGACGGCACGCTCGTCGAGATCGCCCCCTCGCCGGAAGACGTGAAGCTCGACCGGCGCGTGGCGCCGGCGCTCGCGGCGCTGCGCGGGACGCTCGGCGGCGCCCTCGCCCTGGTGTCCGGCCGGCCGATCGCCTTTCTCGACGAGATGTTCGCGCCTCATCGTTTCGACATCGCAGGCCTGCACGGCGCGCAGATCCGGCTCGACGGTGAACTGCACGCGCAGTCCGCCCAGCCCGGCAGCCTGCGCGAGGCGCTGCGCGACCTCGTCCGCTTCGCCAACAGCCATGTCGGCATCCTCGTCGAGGACAAGCGCGTCTCCGTCGCGCTGCACTGGCGGCTCGCCCCGTCGCTCGAGGACGAGGCGCTGGCGCTGATGCGCCGGACCGCCGCCCGGATCGGGCCGGGCGTGCGCCTGCAGGAGGGCAAGTCGGTCGCCGAGATCGTGCCGGCAGACGCCAGCAAGGGCCACGCCATCGCCTGGCTGATGGCGAAGCCGGCCTATGCCGGCCGCCGGCCCGTCTTCATCGGCGACGACATCACCGACGAGGACGGCTTCGCGGCGGTCAATGCGATGGGCGGGCTGTCGGTGCGGATCGGCGCCGACCGCGAGAGCCAGGCCGGCCTGCGGCTGGCGTCGCCGACGGCTCTGCGGCACATCCTTCTCGAAGCCGCCGAAAACGGCCATCTTTCCGCCGACGATTTTGCCCGGACGAACCAGGACTGACCATGACCGTAACGACCACGGCCGCGGGGCATCACTCCGCCTCGCTCGACCTCGGCGTGATCGGCAACTGCTCGATCGCCGCGCTCATCGACCGGCGCGCCCGCATCGTCTGGGGCTGCTTTCCACGCTTCGACCGCGATCCCGTCTTCTGCTCGCTGATCGACAACGAGGCGGATGACGGCGACGAGGCGCCGAAGAAGGGTTTCTTCGCGATCGAGCTCGTCGGCATGACGCGCTGCGAGCAGAGCTATCTCGACAACACCGCGATCCTCTCCTCCGTCCTCTCCGACGACCAGGGCAACGCCATCGAGATCCTCGATTTCGCGCCGCGCTTCGTGCGCTACGAGCGCTTCTTCCGCCCGCCGCAGCTCGTGCGGCGGGTGCGGCGGGTCTCGGGCCGGCCGCGCATCCGCGTCCTGGTCAGGCCCAGCCTCGGCATCGGCGAGGAGCCGGACGAGGTCACGCGCGGCTCCAACCATGTCCGCTTCGTCGGCGCCGCCCAGACCATCCGGCTGACCACCAACGCCCCCCTCTCCTATGTCGTCGAAGGCATCCCCTTCGCGGTCGACCAGACCTATTCCTTCTTCATCGGCGCGGACGAGGCGCTGCGCGCCGAGATCGAGACCACATCGCGCGAATTCCTCGACAAGACCACCGACTACTGGCGCGACTGGGTGCGCTCGCTCTCGATCCCCTTCGAATACCAGACCGCCGTGATCCGGGCCGCGATCACGCTGAAGCTCTGCGCCTTCGAGGAGACCGGCGCCATCGTCGCGGCGCTGACCACCTCGATTCCCGAGGCGCCCGGCACGCAGCGCAACTGGGACTATCGCTATTGCTGGCTGCGCGACGCGTATTTCGTGGTGCATGCGCTGAACCGCCTCGGCACGACCCGGACGATGGAGGACTATCTCGGCTTCATCACCAACATCGTCGATTCCTTCTCGGAAAGCGGCGCCGAGCACCTGCCGCCGCTCTATCCGATCACCCGCGGCGGCACGCTGACCGAGTTCGAGGCCGGGAACCTCTCGGGCTATCGCGGGCACCGGCCGGTGCGCTTCGGCAACGGCGCGGCCATGCAGGTCCAGAACGACGGCTATGGCGCGGTGGTGCTGGCGGCGACGCACTCCTTCTTCGACCGCCGCCTGATCCAGCCCGGCAAGGACACGCTCTTCGCCCAGCTCGAACGCATGGGCGAGCTGGCGCTCTCCGTCTTCGACAAGCCCGATGCAGGCCCCTGGGAATTACGCGAGAAGGAGGCCGTGCACGCCTTCTCCAGCGTGATGTGCTGGGCGGCCTGCGACCGGCTCGCCCGCATCGCCGGCACGCTCGGCCGGGCCGACCGCAAGGAATACTGGAAGGACCATGCCCGCCGGCTCAAGGAAAGCATTGCCGAGCGGATCTGGAACGAGCGGAAGGGCCATTTCGTCTCGACCTTCGACGGCGAGGATCTCGACGCGACGCTGCTGCTGCTGGCCGAGATCGGCTTCGTCAAGCCGGAGGACGCGCGCTTCGTCGCCACGGTCGAGGCGATCGGCCGCGACCTGAAGCGCGGCGACCTGCTGCTGCGCTACGCCACGCAGGACGATTTCGGCTATATGCACACCGGCTTCCTGATCTGCGCCTTCTGGTATGTCGATGCGCTGAACGCGATCGGGCGCGGCGAGGAGGCCAAGGCGCTGTTCGAGCGCATCCTGCAGCGGCGCAACAGCTTCGGCCTGCTCTCGGAGGACGCCGACCTCAAGACCGGCGAGCTTTGGGGCAATTTCCCGCAGACCTATTCGATGGTCGGCATGATCAACTGCGCCATGCGCCTCAGCCGCGACTGGGAAGAGGCGTTCTAGCACCCTGCCCTGCAGGCGGAAGCCGCTCAGCGCGGCGCGCCGAAGCGGAAGGCGATCGGGATCACGCCGTAGACCATCGCCAACACCATGGGCGGCACGGCCAGCGCCGTGACGCCGAGGATGGACCAGCCCGCGGTGAAGGGCGCCAGCGCCGCCAGAACGAGATTGATCGCCGCGTAAGCCCCTGCGATCGCGACGATCAGAAAACGCAAGCGCGAGGCCAGGCGCGAAAACGAGGGGCGGATCATCGGGCATCTCCGTATAACGGAACGTTCCGTTTCTATTGATTGAATTAAACGGACCGTTTCGTTATGTCAAGGACCGGAGCGATGCGCGGATGAGGTTCGAGGGAATGGAGACGAAACCGAAGCGCCGCGCCTCGATCGGCGCGCGACGCAGCCCGGAGACCGAAGCCGCCGTCAAGGCAGCGGCGCGCGACCTCCTGGCGGAAAAGGGCTATGCCGGCTTCTCGATCGAGGAGGTCGCCCGACGCGCCGGCGCAGGCAAGCCGACGATCTATCGCTGGTGGCCGAACAAGGCCGAGCTGTTCATCGCGATCTATGGGGTCGAGAAGGACGCCGCCATTCCCGTCCCGGACGAGGGCTCGCTGCGCGCCGACCTGCTGCGCTACACGACGAATCTCTGGCGCTTCTGGCGCGAGGACGCGGCAGGACGCGTCTTCCGGGGGCTGGTCGCCGAGGCGCAGACCAGCGAGACGGCGCTCGCTGCCCTGCGCTTCAAGTTCATGCCGGAACGCCTCGCCTCACCGCGCCGGATGTTCGTGCGCGCGGCCGAGCGCGGTGAGTTCGAGCCTGCCGAAATCGACGACCGGCTGGAACTCTGGGTCGGCTTCAACTGGCTGCACGTGCTGACCGACCGGCTGAGCGAGGACGAGGCTTCGCTCAGCCGGAAGATCGATCTGCTCTGCCGCTGAGTTCCTTCACTCCACCTTGGCCGCGGCCCGCATCACCGCGAGCGCCAGCACCTGCGCCGCCGGCACCAGGCTCTCGACCTCGAGGAACTCGTCCGGCGTATGGGCCATGCCGCCGATCGGGCCGACGCTGCACAGGGTCGGCGTGCCCTGCGCCGCGGTGAAGCCGGAATCGGCGCAGCCGCCGGTGAATTCCGCCGTCACGCCGATGCCGAAAGCCGCGGCCGCCTCACGATAGGTGTTGTAGAGCGCCGCCGATTCCGGGGAGCGCTCCAGCGGCAGGAACTCGCCCTTGATCGAGAGCGCGGCTCCGGTGCCGGGCACCTCCGGCGTCTCGACGATCGCCCTGATCTTGCCGACCATCTCGTCGCGCTGGGCGGCGGTGACGTAGCGCAGGTCGATCTCGCACCAGGCGCTCGGCGCGACGGTGTTGACGGTCTGGCCGCCGCCGATCAGGCCGACATTGACGGTGACGCCCTTCTCCAGATCGGTGAGGCCCTGGAGCTTCGGGATCTTGATGCCGAGATCGACGATGGCCGAGGCGCCCTTCTCGTAATTCGCGCCGGAATGGGCCGGCTTTCCGGTGAACTCGGCGCGCATGAAGACGCCGCCCTTGCGGCCGCTGGTGACCGATTGCCTATGGTCCTTCGCGAACTCGGTGCCGGCCGGCAGGCGGCTCGGCTCGGCATTGAAGACGCAGCGCGATTCGCGCGCCGCCGCCTCGATCACCGGGCGCGAGGAGGGCGAACCGATCTCCTCGTCGCTGGTCGTCAGCATCAGCAGCGGCGCGGCGAGCCCGCCGCATTCGGCGAAGGCGGCGGCGACAAAAGCCTCGATCACCACGCCGCTCTTCATGTCGGCGACGCCCGGGCCATAGGCCCGCGTGCCCTTGATGGTGAAGGGCCGGCGCGTCGGCTCGCCCTTGGGGAAGACCGTGTCGCGGTGGCCGAGCAGCAGCACCGGACGCTGGTCGTTGGCCGTGGGGTTGGGCAGGCGCGCCTTGACGGCATCGCCGAAGCGGCTGTCCGGCTCGATCTCGACGGCGAGCCCGTTGGCCTCGTGGAAGCGCGCGACGACCTCGCCCGCCGCATCGACGCCGGCCTTGTCGTAGGAGCCCGAGTCGGTGTCGACCAGCTCGCGCAGCAGCGCGACCATGCCCTCCTTGCGGTTCGCCAGCCACTCCGTGACCTTCAGCTCCTCGGGGGTCAACGCGCTCATCGGCTCACTCGCATTCGTTCCGGATGGGACAAGGCGGGCAGCTTAGCGGCTGGGCGACACGCGGCAATGGCGGATCACGGCTGCGACGCCATTCACGCCGCGCATGCCGCCGGGCCGCGTCAGAGCAGTCCGGCGGACCAGACCGCGACGTAGACGACGGTCCCTGCCGCCATCGGCACCAGCGGGTTCACCTTGGAGCGATAGGTGACGAAAGCGGTCGCCGCCGTGATCGCGAAGCCGAACAGCCCTGCATCGGCGGCCAGCGCCGCGACGGCACCGCTCGCCAGCATCAGGCCGAGCGCGATCGGCACCAGCGCCAGGGTCACGATCCGGACGCCGCGATTGTCGCCGAAGCGCCGCAGGCCGCGGCTGCAGGCGAGCGCGAGCACGGAGGACGGCAGCAGCATCGCCGCGGTGGCGACCAGCAGGCCGCCCGTCCCGGCGACATGCCAGCCGACGATGCTGGCGAGCATGACGTTCGGCCCCGGCGCGGTCTGGGCGATGGCGAAGAGCCGGGCGAAGGTCGGCGCGTCCATCCAGCCGAGGATCTCGACGATCTGCCGGTGAATCTCCGGCACCACGGCATTGGCCCCGCCGATCGCCATCAGCGAGATCGTGCCGAAGGTGACGACGAGCTGGCCGAAGACGCTGCGCTCCATCAGACCCGCCGCGCTCCGAGCGAGGCCGCGACGAGGCCGAGCGGCACCAGCACGAGCAGGCTCGGCAGCATGGGCAGGCGCAGCACGCCGACGGCGACGAAGGCGGCGGCCGCCATGAGCCAGGCCCAGCGCGCCAGCCCGGCCTTGGCCAGCAGGCGCGCCGCCGTGCCGAGGATGAGGCCGGCGGCGCTCGCGGCCGCACCGGTCAGCGCGACCTGCGCCAGCGGATGGCCGGAGACCGCGTCATAGATGTTCGCGAGCGCGACCAGCGAGAGCAGCGGCATCGCCATCAGCGCGAAGACGCAGGTCAGCGCCCCGGCCGCGCCGCGAAAGCGGTCGCCCAGCATGACGGCGGCGTTGACGGTGTTGGCCCCGGGCAGGGCCTGGCAGATGCCCATCAGCTCGGCATAGGCGCGGTCGTCGAGCCAGTTGCGCTCGGCGACGATGATGTGCCGCGCCACGGGGCCGACGCCGCCGAAACCCATCAGCCCGATCTTGAGGAAGCCGGTGAACAGCTCGGGCAGGCTCGGCGGGCTCGTCGCCACGGCGGTTTCGAGGGCGCTCATCGGCAGCTAGCGGCGGGCTTCCATCGCCATGCGCAGGGCGAAGCCGGCCAGCACCGTGCCCATCAGCCAGCGCTGCACCAGCGACCAGAAGGGCCGCGTCCTCAGGAAGAGGGCGATGCTGCCCGCCGCCATCGCGATCAAGGCGTTCACGCTGCCGCTGACGACGATCTGGGTGAAGCCCAGCACGATCGACTGGCCCAGCACATGGCCGGCGGCAGGGTCGATGAATTGCGGCAGCAGCGCGAGATAGAGCATCGCGATCTTCGGATTGAGCAGGCTGGTCAGCAGGCCCATGGCGAAGAGCTTGCGCGGCCCGTCATGCGACAGATCGCGCAGATGGAAGGGCGAGCGGCCGCCGGGACGCACGGCCTGCCAGGCGAGCCAGAGCAGATAGGCCGCGCCGCCGAGCCGCAGCACGTCATAGGCATAGGGTACCGTGAAGAGCAGCGCCGTGATGCCGAAGGCGGCGCAGACCATATAAACGACGAAGCCGAGGACGACGCCGCCGAGCGAGATCAACCCCGCCGCCCTGCCCTGCGCGATCGATCGCGAGATCAGGTAGATCATGTTCGGCCCCGGCGTCAGCACCATGCCGAGCGCGATCAGGGCGAAAGTCGCGAGTGTCGTCGTCTCGGGCATGGGCGAGCGCTCCGGCGGGATCCAGGGCATGGAGCCATGGATCGCGGCGGCGGACAATCGACGGCACCGCCGAGACGGCCATGCAGCGCCGGGATGCATCGCAGCCGGCATGGCCGCCGCCGGGCGGAACCGGCGGGAGCATCATCGGTTGTCGGCAGCAGGCACAGGGGAAAAACATGACGGTCTTCAGTCGGCTGCTCTACACCGTGATCTCTCTGGCGTTGCTCTGCGCCTCCGTGATCCTGATCGGCGTCGCGGTCTGGCGCACGGCCACCGCCTCCTGGAACGGCGAGGACGCGCTCGGCGCGATGCTGGATGCGATCGGCCTCGTCATCATCGCGGTCGCCGTCGCCGATGTCGGCAAGTTCCTGTTCGAGGAGGAGGTGGTGGCGGATCGCGAGATGCGCCGCCCCGCCGAGGCGCGCGGCTCGCTGACCAAGTTCATGTCGATCATGATCGTGGCGCTCTCGCTGGAGGCGCTGGTGCTGATCGCCAAGACCACCCGCGAGACGATCGCCGAGATCGTCTACCCTGCCCTGCTGGTGCTGCTGGCCGTGCTCGCCCTGGTCGGCCTCGGCCTGTTCCAGAGGTTGAGCCAGCACGCCACCGCCGCCGTCCCGGCGAAGCATGAGGGCATCGCGGGCGAAGCGAACCGGGAAGGGGCCGGCGAAGCGCCGATGCCGCACGGGACAAGCAGCCGCTCCGGCGCCGCTCCCGCACGCCCTGAGCCCGTCTAGATCATCGCGCGTCCTTCCGGAGGCGGTAACGATGATCGATCTCATTGCTGGTGCATCGGATTTTCCGAAAAGTGGATTCCACTTTTCGGGCCGATGCTCTAGCGTCGCTCGTCGACCAGGAAGAGATCGGTATCGTCCGGCTCGGCGCCGGCCGCCGTCAGCATGGCGTGGATCTGGCCGCGATGATGGGTCTGGTGGTTGAACAGATGGGCGACGACGAAGGCCCGTGGCCTGCCGATCTCCCGGCCGGCGGCGCCGGAATACCAGATCAGGGTGCCGCGCAGCCAGTCGGGCTGCACGGCCTGCGCCCAGTCGAGGATCGCCCGGTCGCGCTGGCGCCGACGGGCGCAGAACGGGTCCCAGCCCTCGATATAGGCCGCGGAGCCGCGCCCGCCGACCGCCGGCTTCTCCGTGCCGAGGAGCCGGCTCAGCCAGACCTCGTCGGCCCAGAGGATGTGGTTGAAGGTGCCAAGGATCGATTTGAAGAAGGCGCCGCGATCGAGCCTGCGCGCCTCGTCCGTCAGCCCGGCCGCGGCGGTCATCAGGCTCTCGTTCTGCCAGGCGTTGTAGCGCGCCATGGTCCGGACGAAAGCGGGATCGACCATGGCAGGCTCCTTTCAGGCAGTCTCAGATGATGTTGGCCTCCGCCAGCGGCCTGCCCGCCACGATGCGCTCGTGGCCGAGATCGGCAAGGTCGAGCGAGCGATAGCGGCCATGCGCGATATGCTCGGCGATGCCGCGTCCGACCGCCGGCGACTGCTGCAGGCCATGGCCCGAGAAGCCGTTGGCGAGATAGAGGTTCGGCAGGCCGACGGCCGGTCCGACGATGGCGTTGTGGTCGAGGCCGCACATGTCGTAGGGACCGGCCCAGGCCCGGCCCGGCCTGATCTGCTCGAAAGCCGGGATGCGATGCGCCAGCGGCGCCCAGACCGCCTCCTCGAAGAAGGGCCAGTCGACATCCTCGGCGGCCGGATCGGTCTCGATCCATTCGGCGTCCTGCTCGGGGGTCAGCGGCGAGCAGCTTCCGATGAAGAGCTGGCCCTCCGCCGTGCGCTGCCCTTCCGGCCGGCACCAGGCGCCGGCGGTGTCGATCAGCAGCGGGCAATTCCCGACATCGCCCTTGCAGTGGAAGGTGAAGATGTAGCGCTTCATCGACCGGACCGGGATCGCGACGCCGGCGGTGGCGGCGAGCCTGGCGCCATGGGTGCCGCTGGCGTTGACCACGGCGCCGCAGGCGATGCGGCCGCCATCGGCGAGCTCGACCCCGGTGACGCGGCCGGCCTCGGTGAGATAGCGCGCGACCTCGCCCTGCCGGTATTCGATGCCGAGGCTGCGCGCCTTCCTGCGAAACGCCTGCAGCAGGGCCCAGCCGTCGAACCAGCCCTCGCCGCTGACGCCGTAGCTGCCGCAGGCGAGATCCTCCGTGTTCAGCCAGGGAAATCTCCTGCGCAGCGCATCCGCGTCGTAAAGCGCGATATCGGCGCCTTCCTGCCGCTGAAGCCTGTGATTGGCTTCGAGGATTTTCCGCCCCTCCTCGTCGGCGAGATAGAGATAGCCGCCCTCGTGCAGGTCGATCGCCGGCACCTCGCCATCGACCGCGAGATGGCGGCCGACATGGCGCAGGAAGTCGATGCCGAAGAGCGAGACGCGGATATTGACCGCGCTGGAGAATTGCTGGCGGATCGAGGCGGCCGACAAGGCCGAGGCGGAGTAGCGATAGGTCGGGTCCTTCTCGATCACCACGACCTTGCCGGAGAAGCCGGGCTCGGCCGCAAGGTGATAGGCGACGGAGGAGCCGATCGCGGCGCCGCCGCAAATCACGACATCGGCGGTTTCGGGGACGGACGGCATGGCAGGCCTCGCGCGACGACTCCGCAGGAGCCGGTTGGTGAATTCTTCGCATGAATGACGCGGCGGGGCGCGCTTGTCGAGAGGCGAGAGCCCGCGGCATGCGCCAGGTGCCTACGCCAAGCGCGAAGCGGCGACCGAGCGGCATGCCGGGCACCGCTTCGCTCCGACGCATCAGGCGGGAGGGGCGCACTCCGCCAGGAGCCAGTCGCGGAACGCCGCCACCGTCGGCAGGCTCGCCTTCTCCTCCGGGTAGACGAGGTAATAGCCCTCCCGCCCGATCAGCGAGCGTTCGACCGGGATGACGAGCGCCCCCGAGCGCAATTCCTCCTCGACGAGGAAGCGCGGCACGATGGCGAGGCCCAAGCCCGCCACCGCCGCTTGCGAGACCATGGCGAACTGCTCGAAGCGCGGCCCCATCAGGGCGCGCTGCGGCGGCAGGCCCTGCTCCTCCAGCCAGTTCGCCCAGGCGCGCGGCCGGGTCGATTGCTGCAGCAGCGGCGCCTTCAGCACGTCGGCCGGTTCGGAGAGACCGAAGCGGGCGACCAGCGCAGGCGAGGACACCGGCACGATCTCCTCGCCCATCAGCCGGTGCAGCCTGGCCCCGGGCCAGACCGGATCGCCGAAATGGACGGCGGCGTCGAGCGGCTCCCGCGCGAAGTCGAAGGGCACCAGCTTGGTGGCGAAATTGATGGTGATGCCGGGATGGGCCTCGGTGAAGCGCGGCAGGCGCGGGATCAGCCAGCGCGTGCCGAAGGTCGGCAGGATGGCGAGGTTGAGCACGCCGGCCGCCCCCCGGAAGGCCATCGCCGAGACGGTCGCGGCGGCGAGCCGCGACAGCCCGTCGCGCACCTCGGCGGCATAGGCCGCGCCCGCGACGGTGAGGCTGACGCGCTTCTTGACGCGCTCGAACAGGCTGACCCCGAGCATCTCCTCGAGATGGGCGACCTGCCGGCTGACGGCGCCCTGCGTCAGGTTCAATTCCTCCGCCGCGCGGGTGAAGCTGCTGTGCCGCGCCGCAGCCTCGAAAGCCGCCAGCGCAGAGAGGGACGGCACCGAGAGGCGGCCGGGAACGATGGCATCATCCATGAATAAAACTCACCAAGTGGTGAGAACATATCGGTTGCCCCCGCCACAGGAAAGAGGGCATTCTCCGCCGTGAATGCCGGGCCGCCCCCGCGGCCCATACGAGCCCTCACCCCGGGGAGCCGCACCGCGGCGTCTCGCAGGACGGCCCAGCCCCGCCCCCGGCGGCCGGCTGGGGCGTCCTTCGGGACGCGCTTCCATTGGAAGCGTTCTTCGGAACGGGGCTGTGGTTTGCTGGCGATCAGGATCAAACGCACCATGACGACCTCCCTTCAGAACGACGCGCTCGCCCTGCTCAAGCGCCTCGGCGTCTCCGAATCCGCCTATGCCGCCGCGGGCCTGTCGGCGCGCTCGCCGATCACCGGCGAGACGGTCGCGACCCTGCGCGAGACGAACGCCGCCGAGGCCGAGGCCGCGATCGGCCGGGCGCAGTCCGCCTATCTCGCCTGGCGCAAGGTGCCGGCGCCGCGGCGCGGCGAGTTCGTGCGCCTGCTCGGCGAGGAATTGCGCGCCGCCAAGGCCGATCTCGGCCTGCTGGTGACGCTGGAGGCCGGCAAGGTCACCTCCGAAGGTCTCGGCGAGGTGCAGGAGATGATCGACATCTGCGACTTCGCGGTCGGCCTGTCGCGCCAGCTCTACGGCCTGACCATCGCGACCGAGCGCCCGAACCACCGGATGATGGAGACCTGGCATCCGCTCGGCGTCGTGGGCGTGATCTCGGCTTTCAACTTCCCGGTCGCGGTCTGGTCGTGGAACGCGACGCTCGCCTTCGTCTGCGGCGACAGCGTCGTCTGGAAGCCCTCCGAGAAGACCCCGCTGACCGCGCTCGCCGTGCAGGCCATCGTCGAGAAGACGATGAAGCGCTTCGGCCCCGAGGCGCCGGCCGGCCTCTCCGAGGTGCTGATCGGCGGCCGCGAGATCGGCGACATCCTGGTCAACGACCACCGCGTTCCCGTCGTCTCGGCCACCGGCTCGACCCGCATGGGCAAGGAAGTCGGCCAGAAGCTCGCCGCGCGCTTCGCCCGCGCCATCCTCGAGCTCGGCGGCAACAATGCCGCCATCGTCGCTCCCTCGGCCGATCTCGACATCGCGCTGCGCGGCATCGCCTTCGCGGCGATGGGCACCGCCGGCCAGCGCTGCACCACTTTGCGCCGCCTGATCGTGCATGAGGACGTCTACGACAAGCTCGTGCCGAAGCTCGCCAAGGTCTACGGATCGGTGAAGATCGGCGATCCGCGCGAGGCCGGCGTGCTGGTCGGCCCGCTCGTCGACGAGGCCGCCTATCAGGGCATGCAGAAGGCGCTCTCCGAGGCCAAGGCCGAAGGCGGCAAGGTCCATGGCGGCGAGAAGGTCGATGTCGGCACCGGGGGCTTCTATGTCCGGCCCGCGCTGGTCGAGATGCCCAGGCAGTGCGGCCCGGTCGAGCGCGAGACCTTCGCCCCGATCCTCTATGTGATGAAGTACAAGTCCATCGACGAGGCGATCGCGATCCAGAACGCCGTCGGCGCCGGCCTGTCGTCCTCTATCTTCACGCTGAACATGCGCGAGGCCGAGCTCTTCGTCTCCGACGAGGGCTCGGATTGCGGCATCGCCAACGTCAATATCGGCCCCTCGGGCGCCGAGATCGGCGGGGCCTTCGGCGGCGAGAAGGAGACGGGCGGCGGCCGCGAGGCCGGCTCCGACGCCTGGAAGGCCTATATGCGCCGCGCCACCAACACGCTGAACTACGGCACCACCTTGCCGCTGGCGCAGGGCGTCAGCTTCGACGTGGATGCGTGATCGGTAGATAAGGAAACACCACCGTCATTCCGGGGCGGGCCGAAGGCCCGAGCCCGGAACCCAGAACCGATGCCCTCATCAAGAGGGGCGAGCCGATCCACGTATCTGGATTCTGTTCCGCGGTTCTGGATTCCGGGCTCTTCGCTCCGCGAAGCCCCGGAATGACGGCTCTGGAATCTGAGGGAGACGAACACCATGGCCGGCAGCCACAAGCTCGCGAAGTTCACCTGGGACGATGCCTATCTGCTCGACGAGCAGCTCACCGAGGACGAGCGGCTGATCCGCGACACGGCCCGCGCCTATGCGCAGGGGAAGCTAGCCCCCCGCATCCACGACGCCTATCTCGACGAGAAGACCGACCGCTCGATCTTCAACGAAATGGGCGAGCTCGGCCTGCTCGGCGTCACCGTTCCCGAGGAATATGGCTGCGCCGGCGCCAACTACGTCTCCTACGGGCTCGTCGCCCGCGAGGTCGAGCGCATCGACTCGGGCTACCGCTCGATGATGTCGGTGCAGTCCTCGCTCGTGATGTTCCCGATCCATGCCTATGGCAGCGAGGAGCAGCGCAAGAAGTACCTGCCGAAGCTGGGCTCGGGCGAATGGGTCGGCTGCTTCGGCCTGACCGAGCCGGATGCCGGCTCCGATCCCGGCGGCATGAAGACCCGCGCCGAGAAGGTGGCCGACGGCTACAAGCTGACCGGCTCCAAGATGTGGATCTCGAACTCGCCGATCGCCGACGTCTTCGTCGTCTGGGCCAAGTCCGCCGCGCATGACAACCAGATCCGCGGCTTCATCCTCGAAAAGGGCATGAAAGGCCTCTCCGCGCCGAAGATCGGCGGCAAGCTCTCCTTGCGCGCCTCGATCACCGGCGAGGTCGTCATGGACGGCGTCATCGTTCCGGAAGAGAACCTGCTGCCGAACGTCTCGGGCCTCTCCGGCCCGTTCGGCTGCCTCAACCGCGCCCGCTACGGCATCTCCTGGGGCGTGATGGGCGCCGCCGAGGACTGCTTCCACCGCGCCCGCCAGTACGGGCTCGACCGCAAGCAGTTCAACAAGCCGCTGGCCCAGACGCAGCTCTACCAGAAGAAGCTGGCGGACATGCTGACCGAGATCACCCTCGGCCTGCAGGGTTCACTGCGCGTCGGCCGCCTGATGGACGAGGGCAAGATGGCCCCGGAGATGATCTCGCTGGTCAAGCGCAACAATTGCGGCAAGGCGCTCGACATCGCCCGCCAGGCCCGCGACATGCATGGCGGCAACGGCATCCAGATCGAGTATCAGGTGATGCGCCATGCCGCGAACCTCGAGACGGTGAACACCTATGAGGGCACGCATGACGTCCATGCGCTGATCCTCGGCCGGGCGATCACCGGCCTGCAGGCGTTCTTCTGAGCCTGAACCCGCCGTCATGACACCCCCACCGCTGACCGGCCTGCGCGTCCTCGAACTGGCGCGCATCCTCGCAGGTCCCTGGATCGGCCAGCTCCTGGCCGATCTCGGCGCCGATGTCGTCAAAGTCGAGGCGCCGGAAGGCGACGACACCCGCAAATGGGGCCCGCCCTTCGTCGAGGGCACGGGCGAGGAGCATCTCTCCGCCGCCTATTTCCATGCCGCCAATCGCGGCAAGCGTTCGATCACGGCCGATTTCCGCACGCCAGAGGGACAGGCTCTGGTCCGGCGCCTCGCCGCCCATGCCGATGTCGTGATCGAGAATTTCAAGGTAGGCGGCCTCCGCAAATACGGGCTCGACGCGGCTTCGCTGCGCAAGGAGTTCCCGCGCCTGGTCTATTGCTCGGTCACCGGTTTCGGGCAGGACGGCCCCTATGCCCCGCGCGCCGGCTACGACTTCCTCGTCCAGGGCATGGGCGGGGCGATGTCGATCACCGGCGAGCCGGCGGGCGCGCCGATGAAGGCGGGCTATGCGGTCGCGGATATCTATACCGGGCTCTACGCCACGGTCGGCATCCTCTCGGCGCTGCGCCAGCGCGACGCGACCGGCGAGGGCGCGACGCTCGATCTCGCCTTGCTCGACTCGCAGGTCGCGGTGCTCGGCAACCAGGCGATGAACTATCTCGTCGGCGGCAAGCCGCCGCCGCGGCTCGGCAACGCGCATCCGAACATCGTGCCCTACGACGTGTTCCCGGTCGCAGACGGCCATATCATCATCGCGACCGGCAATGACGGGCAGTGGCGCAAGCTCTGCGAGGTGCTGGGCGAGCCGGCTCTGGCCGACCATCCCGACTATCTCGACAACAAGTCGCGGGTGAAGAACCGCGTCGCGCTGACGGAAAGGCTGCATCTGCTCTGCCAGCGCTACGCCAAGGCCGACCTGCTGGACGCGCTGGAGAAGGTCGGCGTGCCCGCCGGCCCGATCAACGATATCGGCGAGGTCTTCGCCGATCCGCAGGTCATCGCCCGCGGCGTCAGGGTCGACCTGCCGAGCGACACCGCGAAAGCGGGCAGCATTCCGACGGTCGCCTCGCCGATCGTCATGAACGGCCTGCGGCAGGTCGCCGGGCGTCCGAGCCCGCGGCTCGGCGAGCATGCGGACGACATCCTGAACGATCCGGCCTGGGGCGGAGGCGGCTGAATGCGGCGCTCACCAGAGACGGCGAGCGCCGAGCGCGTCGAAGGCGAGATCGGAGGAGACGATCGTCAGCCCCTCGACGACCGCCTGCGCCGCCAGCATGCGGTCGAAGGGGTCCAGCGGCTCGGCCTTGATCGAACCGGCGAAAAGCGCGTGGACATGAGACAATGGCAGCAAGCCAAAACCTTCGCCCGCACATCTGATCTCGAATTCTTCGACAAGCAGCCGCGCGTCGGGAAGCTTGCCGATGCGAAGCTTCGTCGAGAGCTCCATTGCCGTGATGGAGCTGACGAAAATAGCTTCTGCACCGTAAATGCCGTTTCGAGCGGCACGACTCAGCCGCGGGCTGTCATTCGCCCACCAGATCAGGGCCGCCGTATCGAGCAGAAGCCTCAATCGCCGTGGCCTTCCCAGAGCCGCAGCTCCTCTTCAGGCAACGGCTCGAAGAATTCCGGCCCGATATCGATCAGCCCTTTCATCCGCCCCGGCTTGCGCTCCGGGCGCAGCGGCTCGATCGGTACCAGCCGCGCGACCGGCTTGTCCCGGCGCGAGATCACGACCTCGCCGCCCTTCTCGACCTCTTCGAGCAGGCGGGAAAGATGCGTCTTGGCCTCATGCACGGTGACGCGCGTCATCACGGCCTCCTTCAACCTGACCAACTTAGTCAACCAGCGGGAACGCCGTCAATGACCACACCTCGCACCGGCGGGCAGATCCTCGTCGACCAGCTTCTGATCCACGGCGCCACCGACGCCTTCTGCGTGCCGGGCGAGAGCTATCTCGCCGTGCTCGACGCCCTGCACGACGCCGCGATGAACGTCACCATCTGCCGGGCCGAGGGCGGCGCCTGCATGATGGCCGAGGCCGCCGGCAAGCTCACCGGCAAGCCCGGCATCTGCTTCGTGACGCGCGGCCCCGGCGCCACCAACGCCTCGCCCGGCATCCATATCGCCGATCAGGATTCGACCCCGCTGATCCTCTTCGTCGGCCAGATCGAGCGCGGCATGCGCGAGCGCGAGGCCTTCCAGGAGCTCGACTACCGCGCCGTCTTCGGCACCATGACGAAATGGGCGACCGAGATCGACGATGCCGCGCGCATCCCGGAGATCATCAGCCGCGCCTTCCATGTCGCGACCTCGGGCCGCCCCGGCCCGGTCGTGATCGCCCTGCCCGAGGACGTGCTGACAGACCTCGCCGACGTCGCCGATGCCGAGCCCTACAAGGTCACCGAGCAGCATCCCTCGGCGGCGCAGATGGACGAGCTCGCCAGGCGCTTCGCTTCGGCCAAGTCGCCGATCGCGATCCTCGGCGGCTCGCGCTGGAATGCCGAGACGATCGCCGAATTCCAGGCTTTCGCGGAGCGTTTCGACCTGCCGGTCGCGGTTTCGTTCCGCCGCCAGATGCTGTTCCCGGCCGAGCATCCCCATTTCGCCGGCGATGTCGGCATCGGCATCAACCCGAAGCTGCTGGCGCGCATCAAGGAGAGCGACCTCGTCCTGCTGGTCGGCGGGCGCCTCTCGGAGATGCCGAGCCAGTCCTACACGCTGTTCGGCATTCCCAATCCGGGCCGGCCGCTGGTGCATGTCCATCCCGACCCGGAGGAGCTCGGGCGGGTCTACCGCCCGACGCTGGCGATCAACGCTTCGCCGGCCGGCTTCTGCGCGGCGCTTCAGGCGATCGTGCCGCCCGAGGCCCCGGCCTGGGCCGGCGCGGGCGCGGCGGCTCACGAGGCCTATGTGGCCTGGAGCGAGCAGCCCGCCGCGGTGCCGGGGCGGTTTCATCCCGGCGAGATGGTGCGCTGGCTCAGGAGCCGCCTGCCGGACGACGCCATCCTGTGCAACGGTGCCGGCAATTACGCGACCTGGGTGCACCGTTTCCACCGCTTCAACAGATTCGCGACGCAGCTCGCCCCGACCTCGGGCTCGATGGGCTACGGCGTGCCGGCCGCGATCGGCGCCAAGCGGATTTTCCCGGAGCGCACCGTCGTCGCCTTTGCAGGCGACGGCTGCTTCCTGATGAACGGGCAGGATTTCGCGACGGCGGTGCAGTACGATCTGCCGGTGATCGTCGTCGTGGTCGACAACGGCATGTACGGCACGATCCGCATGCATCAGGAGCGCGAATATCCCGGCCGGGTCTCGGCAACGACGCTGAAGAACCCGGATTTCGCGGCCTATGCCAAGGCCTTCGGCGGCCATGGCGAGCGCGTCGAGACGACCGAGGAATTCGCCCCCGCCTTCGAGCGCGCGGTTCGGAGCGGCAAGCCCGCGATCATCCACTGCCTGCTCGATCCCGAAGCGATCACCCCGGCCAAGTCGCTCTCGACGATCCGGGCCGAGGCGCTGGCGGCGCGCGGCAAGGGCTGATCGCCCGCCGAGGCGACCCGCTGCGGCATTGAACCTGCCGCGCCCCTCGCGCGACCAAAGCTCGTCACTCCCGTCGGGGGAGGAGGAGAGCTATGGCGCGCGCAGGGCTGGCAGGGTTCGCAATCGTGACGGCACTCGCCCTGCCGGGTGCGTCTCAGGCGCAGGCAGCGGGGCTGTTCGATTCGCTGGCACGCGCCATCTTCGGCAGCCCGCGCCTCTATGCGACGCCGATCTACGAGCAGGACGAGCCGCTGCGGCGCCCGGCGCGGCGCCGGCCGGCCGAGACCGCGGCGAAGCCGAAACCGGCGGCGGTCCGCCTCGATCCGGCGATCGACCCCGATTGGCATCTGAAGGATTCGACCCTGCGGCGCGGCGATATCGTGGTCACGCGCCGGGGCATCCTGGTCTATCGCGGCCGCAGCGCCGATGCCCCCGCCGCAGGGGATTTCGTTGCGCTCGGCGGCACGCCGGGCGACCGGGGCTGGAAGGAGCGGCTGCAGGCTGCGGCCGCCGGCGGCCGCAGCTTCTTCCACGATGCCGCTCCCGGAACGACCGCGACCGCCTCGCTCGGCCAGCCGGCGCCCGGCCCGGCCGAGCCGGCGGCCCGCTGAAACGGCTCAGCGCTGCGCGCGCTGGCCGTCGAAGGTCGAGCGGATCGCCAGCGCCAGGGCGACGGCGGCCCAGCCCTGGAAGATCAGCTCGATGGCGAGGAAGGTCCCGAGCACCCACAGGCTCGAGGCTGGCCACTGCGCCAGGATCAGGCCGCCGAGGACGAGCGACAGGAAGCCCGAGAAGGCGACCCAGCCCCAGAACGGCAATTCGCGATTCTGGAAGGCGACGACCAGGCGCAGCACCCCGGTCGCCACCAGGCCGCAGCCGGCGAGCAGCGTCAGCGAGGCCGTGGCGACCAGCGGGTTGACGAAGGTCACCACGCCGACCGCCAGATAGAGCAGGCCGATCAGGATGTGCAGCAGCCGGCTCTTCCAGCCCTGATGGCGAAAGGCGTCGAACAGCACGACGATGCCGCCGACGAAGATCATCGCGCCGAACCAGACCGCGCTCGCGACGCTCAGCAGGGCGACCGCCCCGAGGCCGAGAACGCCGAGGACGATGAGGGCGATGCCGGCGGCCATCAGCCAGCCCCAGTTCCGCCGCAGCGGGACGAGATGCGAGCCGAGCGAGGCGGGCTGAGGCGCGGAGGTTTCAGAGGGTGTGCTCATGGCGAACCGGCTCCCTGGAGGCGGCCATCGACGATCGCGACCGCCAGTCGAACCCCGCCATGAGACCCCCGCGCAACCGCCACGTCAATCCGATGCGGCGCTCGCGCCTCAATAGGTCGCACGGCCGCCGGAGAGATCGAATACGGCCCCGGTCGAGAAGGTGCAGCGCTCGCTCGCCAGCCAGGCGACGAGTTCCGCCAGCTCGTCGACGGTGCCGAGGCGCTTGAGCGGGCTCTTGCCGATCATGGTCTGCACCGTCTCCTCGCTCATCTGCTGCAGCAGATCGGTCTCGATCGCCGCCGGCGCGACGGCATTGACGAGCACGCCCGTGCCGGCCAGTTCCTTGCCATGCGCCTTGGTGAAGGCGATGACGCCGGCCTTGGCGGCGCTGTAGGCGGAGAGCGTCGGGGTGCCTTCCTTGCCGGCGAGCGAGGCGATGTTGACGATGCGGCCATAGCCGCGCGGTACCATCGCCGCCGCGACGGCGCGCGCGCACAGAAAGGTGCCGTCGAGATTGACCGCCTGGATCTTCCGCCACTGCGCCAACGGCGTCTCCGCGACGGTGGTCGAGGGGCCGGTCAGCCCGGCATTGTTGACGAGCACCGCGATGGGGCCGTGCTCGCGCTCGGTCGCCGCGGTCGCCGCCGCCACCGAAGCCTCGTCGGCGACGTCGCAGCGGATATGGGCCGGCCCCGCCGCCGCCGGCGCCGCGATGTCCCAGGCGACCGGCGTCAGCCCGTCCCGGGCGAGCCGGGCGGCCACCGCCGCCCCGATCCCGCCGGCGCCGCCGGTGACGACGGCGATCCGCGGACCGGCCATGGTCAGGCCAGCTTCTCGGCGACGAGCTTGCGCAGGCTGCGCAGGTCCTTGACGAAGCCGCGGATGCCTTCCGCCAGCTTCTCGGTCGCCATCGCATCCTCGTTCATGGCGAAGCGGAAGGCCTTCTCGTCGAGCGCCAGCTTCGCGGGCGCCTGGCCGGGCGCCTCGGGCTTCAGCTTCCGCGGCAGGTCGCCGCTGGCGGCGGCGAGCTCGTCGAGCAGGCCGGGACCGATGGTCAGCCGGTCGCAGCCGGCCAGCGCCTCGATCTCGCCGGTATTGCGGAAGGAGGCGCCCATCACCACCGTGTCGATGCCGTAGGTCTTGTAATAGGCGTAGATGCCGCGGACCGAGACGACGCCCGGATCGGTCTCGGCCGTGTAGGGGCCACCGCCGGCCTTGACGTGCCAGTCGAGGATGCGCCCGACGAAGGGCGAGATCAGGAAGGCCCTGGCATCGGCGGCCGCGACCGCCTGCGGCAGGGCGAAGAGCAGGGTCAGGTTGCAGTCGATGCCCTCGCCCTGCAGCACCTTGGCGGCCTGCAGGCCCTCCCAGGTCGAGGCGATCTTGATCAGGATGCGCTCGCGCCCGACGCCGCGCTCCTTATAGGCGGCGATGATGGCGCGCGCCTTCTCGATCGTCGCCTTGCCGTCGAAGGAGAGGTCGGCGTCGACCTCGGTCGAGACGCGGCCGGGCACGATCTTCGCCAGCTCGGTCCCGAAGCTCACGGCGAGGCGATCGCAGACGGCCTGGACGGCCTTGTCGCCGCCGCCCTGCTTGCGGCCCCAGCCGATCGCCTCCTCGACGAGATGGGCGTAGGCGGGGGTCTCGACCGCCTTGAACAGCAGCGTCGGATTGGTGGTGCAATCGACCGGCTTGAGCCGGCGCACCGCCTCGATGTCGCCGGTGTCGGCGACGACCGTGGTCATCTCGCGGAGCTGGTCGAGCTTGGAAGCCATGATCTGTTCCCGGTGTCTTCGTGCTTGGACGGTCGGCTGCAATGTGGCGCCTCTGACCTGCCATTGCGAGCCCGTCATGGCAATGCGGCCATGCATCCCGGGGCAGGCCCCCCGCCTTTGCGACGGCCCCCTTCATGGAACTGTCATCTCCAGCAGCTACCGCCAGCGCCATTCCGCAGATGCGGCCAGAGATGGAGAGTCACATGCAGCGCAAGGCATTGAGCGCATTCACGATTGCCGCCGGCCTCGCCCTCGCGGCGCCGGGCGCGCAGGCGCAGGGCGTCGAAGGCAAGCTCGTGCTCTATACGAGCCAGCCGAACACCGACGCCCAGCAAACCATCGACGCCTTCAAGGCGAAGCACCCCAAGGTCGAGGTTTCCTTCGTCCGCGACGGCACGCCGCGCATCCTCGCCAAGCTCCGGGCCGAGTTCGAGGCAGGCAGCCCGCAGGCCGACGTGCTGCTGATCGCCGATTCGGTGACGATGGAAGGGCTGAAGAAGGAAGGCCGGCTCGAAGCCTACGACAAGGCCGACGTCTCGGCCTACCCGGCCGGCATCCACGACCCCGCCAAGGCCTGGTTCGCCACCAAGCTGATCACCACCGGCATCGTCTACAACACCAAGGCGACGATGAAGCCGACGAGCTGGCTCGACCTGACCAAGGCCGAGGCCAAGAACCAGATCGCCATGCCGAGCCCGCTGAACTCGGGCGCGGCGCTGATCCATACGATCACGCTGACCAGCAACCTCAAGGACGGCTGGAAGTATTACGAAGCGCTCAAGGAGAACGGCACGCTCGCCGCCGGCGCCAATGGCGACATCCTGCGCCAGGTCGCCACGGGCGAGAAGCTCTACGGCATGATCGTCGATTTCATGCCGATCCGCGAGAAGGCCAAGGGCGCGCCCGTCGCCTTCGTCTTCCCGAGCGAGGGCGTCTCCTCCGTCAGCGAGCCGGTCGCCATCCTCAAGGGCACCAGGAACGAGGCCGCCGCCCGCGCCTTCATCGACTTCGTGCTGTCGAAGGACGGGCAGGAGGTCGCGCTGAAGCAGGGCTACGTCCCGGCACGCCCCGATGTCGCGCTGCCGGCCGGCTACCCTGCCCGCGACGCCATCAAGCTGATGCCCTTCGATGCCGCCAAGGCGCTCGCCGACTCGGACGCCGCCCGCAAGCGCTTCAGCGCGATCTTCGAGTGATGCCGGCTTCGCCTTCCGCACGGCCGGCGCCATGACGCTGGCCATGCGCCTTTCTCGGAAGCGGGAGTCCGTTCCGGCGGCCCCGCTTCCGCATTTCCGCCTGCCCGCCGAGGCCGCCCTGCCGGCACTCGTCGTCGCGGTCGCGCTGCTGCTCGGCGGGCTGCCCTTCCTGCGGCTGGTGCTCGCGGCCTTCGCGCCGGGCTGGCAGTTCGCGCCGGAGGCTGCCCTCGCCGCGATGACGAGCCGCTCGGCCGTCGCCGCCACGCTGCACACGCTCGACACCTCGCTCTGCTCGGCGCTGGGCGCGCTCGGACTCGGCAGCGTGATCGCCCTGGCGCTGGGCGTCACCGATGTCCGCGGCAAACGCCCCCTCGCCTTCGCCTTCGTCTTCACGATGATGATCGCGCCGCAGGTGGCCGCGCTCGCCTTTCTCAGCCTGCTAGCGCCGAACTCGCAGATCCTCGCCCTGCTCGGGCTGTCGCCGGAGCCCGGCTCCGCCAATCCGTTGCTCGGGCGCGGCGGGATCATCCTGGTGATGGCGCTGCACCACGCGCCGCTCGTCGCGATCACGCTCTGGACCGGGCTGCGCGGCATTCCGCATTCGCTGGTCGAGGCCGCGCAGATGGAAGGCGCCGGCCCCGCGACCATCACCGCCCGCATCATCCTGCCGGTGCTGCGGCCGCAGCTCATCGCGGCAGGGCTGATCGCCTTCGTCGCCGGCGTCGGCAATTTCGGCATCCCGGCCCTGCTCGGCCTGCCGGTCAACTACCTCACCTTGCCGACGCTGATCTATCGCCGGCTGTCGAGCTTCGGCCCGGAGAGCCTGCCAGAGACGGCGGCGCTAGCGCTGCTGGTCGGCGCGATGGCCGCGCTCGGCATCCTGGCCGGCATGGCGGTCGCCCGCCGCCAGGGCGGCAGGGTCGAGATCGAAAGGCCGCTGGAGCCGTTCTGGCTGCTGGGGCGCGCAAAGCCGCTCGTCGCCGCGGCGCTCTGGCTGCTGCTTGTGGTCAAGCTCGGCCTGCCCTTCCTAGCGCTGCTGAGCGAGGCGCTGACCCCGGCGCTCGGCGTGCCACTCTCCTGGCAGAGCCTGACCTTCGACAAATTCGCCGAGGTGCTGCTGCGCCAGGCCGTGACCGTCCGGGCCTTCTGGAACTCGTTCTGGTTCGCGGCGAGCGCCGCCGTGCTGCTCTCACTGGTCTCGATCGCCTTCGCCTACGGGCTGGAACGGCGCCTCGGCAGGCTCCGGCGCCCGGTCGAGCTCGTCGTCGAGCTGCCCTATGCCCTGCCCGGCGTCGTGCTCGCCATCGCCTGCATCCTGCTCTTCCTGAAGCCGCTGCCGCTGATCGGCGTCAGCATCTACGGCACGCCCTTCATCATCCTGTTCGCCTATCTCGCCCGCTTCCTGCCGCTGGCGCTGAAGGCGCCCGTCGCGGCGATGGCGCAGATCGAGGCGCATCACGAGGAGGCGGCCCGGCTCGACGGCGCCGGGCTCTGGCAGATGCTGCGCTTCATCGTGGCGCCGATCCTGGCGCCTGCGGCCGCGGTTTCGGCCCTGATGGTCTTCCTCGTCGCCTTCAACGAGCTGACCGTCTCGGCGCTGCTCTGGTCGTCCGGCACGGAGACGCTCGGCGTCGTGCTGTTCAGCCTCAAGGAGGCCGGGCTGGCGGGCGAGGCGGCGGCGATCGCGATCAGCGCCTCCGCCGTGATCCTCGCGGCGATGCTCGCCCTGGACCTGCTCGGCCGGCGGCTGCCGCAGAATGTGCTGCCCTGGCGCATCTAGCGTACCGGACTGAATGCCGTATTCAGCCCGGTGCTCCAGTTCTTTGATCTTGCATCGGCTCCTCGCGAAAACCGCGTTTCCCTTTTCGGGCCGATGCTCTAGGCCGGCGGGATCGCGACGTCGGCCGGAAAATCGTGACGGAAAATTAAGCTTGGCGCCGCCGTAGATGGAGCATGAACGCTTTGACCACGGCTCTTGGACGTGACGGGCTCCGCAAGGACGAGCGCGGCATCCTCGTGATCGAGGACTCGCGGACATTTGCCCTGGCCCTGCGTCAGTTTCTCGAAGCGGAAACCGGGCTGCCCGTCACCACCTGCGCCTCGCTGAAGGATCTGAGCGAGCTGATCGTCGCCGCGCCGGGAGCCTACGCGATCGCGGTGGTCGACCTCAACCTGCCCGACGCGCCGCGCGGGGAAGCCCTCGACTGGACGGTGGCCCACGGCATCCCGACGGTGGTCTTCACCGCGACCTTCGACCTGGCCACGCGCGGGCGGATCATGGAGCGCGAGGTCATCGACTACGTCCTCAAGGACAGCGAATTCGCGCTCGGCAACCTGGTCGGCACGGTCAAGCGCGCGCTCGACAACCGCCACACCCGCATCCTGGTCGTGGACGACACCCGCACCACCCGCAAGGTGCTCGCCCGCATGCTCTCGATCCAGCAATATGTCGTGGTCGAGGCCAGCTCGGGCGCCGAGGCGCTCGCCCTGCTCGACGCCAATCCCGATCTCCAGCTCGTCGTCAGCGACTACTACATGCCCGACATGGACGGTTTCGAGCTCGCCCGGCGCATCCGCCGGCGCCATCCGAAGGTGCGCCTGATCGGCATCTCCTCCTCGACCGACCGGAAGACCTCCGCCGGCTTCCTCAAGGCGGGCGCGCACGACTTCGTCTCGCGGCCCTTCGTGCTCGAGGAGCTGCAATGCCGCATCGCCTCGAATGTCGAGACGCTGACGCAGCTCAAGCAGTTGCAGGAGCTCGCCGCCCGCGACTATCTGACCGGCCTGTTCAACCGCCGCCATTTCTTCGAGCAGGGCCCGCGGCTGATCGAGACGGCCCAGAAGGCCGGTTTCCCGGTCTCGATCGCCCTGCTCGACATCGACCATTTCAAGCAGCTCAACGACCGCTACGGCCATGACGGCGGGGACCAGGTGCTCAGCTCGGTCGCCGACAATCTCAGCCGGATCGCGGAGCACGAAACCCGCCTGCTGGCCAGGGTCGGCGGCGAGGAGTTCGCGATCCTGTTCGCGGGCGCCGACCTCGCCACGGCCTGCCGGCTCGCCGAAGGCATCCGCGAGGAGATCGCGCGCGAGCCTCTGCTGCTCGGCGGCACGGAACTGTCGCTCACCGTCTCGATCGGGGTCGCGGAGATCGGCGTCTCCGAAAGCCTCGACGCCAGCCTCGGCCGGGCCGACGGGGCGCTCTATACGGCCAAGCAGGAAGGCCGCAACCGGGTCTGCGCCGCCAGCCGGGAAGCCTGACGCGGGCCTGACGCGATGCCCCGCCGCCGGGCACCCGGCTACTCCGCCGCGGCGCGCAGCTCCGGCCTCGGCTCGCCCATCAGCAGCGCGCGCGATGCCTTGGCCTCGCGGACGACGAAGTCGACGATGGCGCGCACCCGCGCGACGTCCTTCAAGTCGGCGTGGACGAGCAGCCAGAAGGAACGGGTGATCTGCACCGCCTCGGGCAGGACGGGCACGAGCCGGGCGTCCCCCTCGGCCATGAAATGGTGGATCACGCCGATCCCGGCGCCGGCGACGACGGCGTTCATCTGGGCGATGACGCTGGAGCTCTGCACATGGGCGCGCAGGCCCTTGGCGACCTCGTCGAGATAATCCAGCTCCGGCGAGAAGATCAGGTCGTCGATATAGCCGATGATGCGATGCGCGAAGAGGTCGTCGGGCTTCGTCACCGGCGGCATCTGGGCGAGGTAGTCGCGCGAGGCGTAGAGGCCGAGGCGATAATCGGCGAGCTTGCGCGCCACCACCTTGCCCTCCTTCGGCGGGGCGAGCGTGATCGCGACATCGGCCTCGCGCTTCGACAGCGAGAGCAGGCGCGGCATGGCGATGAGCTGGATCTCCAGCCCCGGATAGGATTTCGCGAACAGTGCCAGCCGGGGCGCCAGGAAGGAGGTGCCGAAGCCGTCCGGCGCACCGATCCTGACCGTGCCCGACAGCGCCATGTCGGCGCCGCCGATATCGCTCTGGATCGCGAGCGCCTCGGTCTCCATGCTCTCGGCCTTGGCGAGAAGGCGCTCGCCATGGGCGGTCAGGGTGTAGCCCTGCGGGCGGCGCTCGAACAGCTTCGCCTTCAGCGCCTCCTCCAGCGAGGTGACGCGGCGCGAGACCGTGGCATGGTCGGCACCGAGGCGGCGCGCGGCCGCCGTCAGGCGCCCCGAGCGCGCCACCGCCAGAAAGAACCGGAGATCGTCCCAGTCGAAGCGCTCCAAGCCTCCCTCCTCATATTTGTTTTTTTGCACGGCCGGCGTACTACTCTCGCTATAGCCGTGCGCAAACGTGAATGGTAGGGAAACGGCAGGATCGCCACAACAGCAATTCGTAGGGAGGGCGCCCATGCGTCAGGTCGGACATTTCATCGGCGGCAAGAACGTCGCCGGCACCTCTGGCCGTACGGCCGACATCTACCAGCCGATGGACGGCACCGTGATCGGCAAGGTGGCGCTCGCCACCCCCGCCGAGCTCGACGCCGCCGTGAAGGACGCCGCCGAGGCCCAGCCGAAATGGGCGGCGGTCAATCCGCAGCGCCGCGCCCGCGTGCTGATGAAGTTCCTCGACCTGATCGCGCAGAACAACGACGAGCTCGCCGATCTCCTCGCCCGCGAGCACGGCAAGACCATCCCCGACGCCAAGGGCGACATCCAGCGCGGCGTCGAGGTGATCGAGTATTCGCTCGGCGTGCCGGGCCTGATGAAGGGCGAGTTCACCGACGGCGCCGGCCCCGGCATCGACATCTATTCGATGCGCCAGCCGCTCGGCGTCGTCGCCGGCATCACGCCCTTCAACTTCCCGGCGATGATCCCGCTCTGGAAGCTCGGCCCCGCCATCGCCTGCGGCAACGCCTTCATCCTGAAGCCGTCCGAGCGCGACCCCGGCGTGCCGATGCGCCTGGCCGAGCTCTTCATCGAGGCCGGCGGCCCTCCCGGCATCCTCAACGTCGTCAACGGCGACAAGGAGGCGGTCGACGCCATCCTCGACCATCCCGAGATCAAGGCGGTCGGCTTCGTCGGCTCGACCCCGATCGCGGAGTACATCTACAGCCGCGGCTGCGCGGCGGGTAAGCGCGTGCAGTGCTTCGGCGGCGCCAAGAACCACATGATCATCATGCCCGACGCCGACATGGACCAGACGGTCGATGCGCTGATCGGCGCCGGCTACGGCTCCGCCGGCGAGCGCTGCATGGCGATCTCGGTTGCGGTCCCGGTCGGCAAGGCCACCGCCGACGAGCTGGTCAAGCGCCTGATCCCGCGCGTCGAGGGCCTGAAGATCGGCCCCTCGACCGATCTCAGCGCCGATTACGGCCCGGTCGTGACCAAGGCGGCGATGGAGAAGATCAAGTCCTATGTCGACATCGGCGTCCAGGAAGGCGCCAAGCTCCTGGTCGACGGCCGCGACTTCAAGATGCAGGGCTACGAGAACGGCTTCTATGTCGGCGGCTGCCTGTTCGACAACGTCACCAAGGACATGCGCATCTACAAGGAGGAGATCTTCGGGCCCGTGCTCTCGGTGCTGCGCGCCGACACCTACGAAGAGGCGCTGAAGCTCACCAACGACCACGAATACGGCAACGGCACCGCGATCTTCACCCGCGACGGCGATGCGGCACGCGACTTCGCCTCGAAGGTCCAGGTCGGCATGGTCGGCATCAACCTGCCGATCCCGGTTCCGCTGGCCTACTACACCTTCGGCGGCTGGAAGCGCTCCTCCTTCGGCGACCTCAACCAGCACGGCCCGGACTCGATCCGCTTCTACACCAAGACCAAGACGGTGACGGCCCGCTGGCCGAGCGGCATCAAGGACGGCGCCAGCTTCGTCATCCCGACGATGAACTGAGGCGCCATCGGAGGAGGCCATGAAGCGAGCGCTGCGCCGGTCCGCATCCTCGCTTCGGCTTACTTGCCGGGGCTCGTTCCCTGCCTTCCCTGCTGCCGGCGCATCGCGAGGTGCCGGCGGCGCCCCTCCCGTCTCCGCGCCGCCGCGACGCCCCGCCCGACCGCGCGCTTCCGCTCGCCACCCCGCCCCGGGCTGACGGGCCGGGCCTTTCGTCGCGATTGCGCGCGACGGCGCGGCGGGACTATCTCACTGATCAGGAGGGCCAGCCTTGAACGCCTTCGCTCTCACCGAAGACCAGATCGCCATCCGCGAGATGGCGCAGGACTTCGCCGCCGACGCGCTTGCCCCCCATGCCGCGCGCTGGGACGAGGAGAAGCATTTCCCGGTCGAGGAGATGCGCGCCGCCGCCGCGCTCGGCATGGGCGGCATCTACATCAAGGACGATGTCGGCGGCTCCGGGCTGACGCGGCTCGACGCTGCCCTGATCTTCGAGGCGCTGTCGACCGGCTGCCCGACCGTCGCGGCCTATATCTCGATCCATAACATGTGCGCCTGGATGATCGACCGCTACGGCTCGGACGAGCAGCGCCGGCGCTTCCTGCCGCAGCTCTGCACCATGGAGCATCTGGCGAGCTACTGCCTGACCGAGCCGGGCGCCGGCTCGGACGCCGCCGCGCTGAAGACCAAGGCGGTTCTGGACGGCGACCATTACGTCCTCGACGGGCAGAAGCAGTTCATCTCCGGCGCCGGCGTCTCCGACGTCTATGTCGTGATGGCGCGCACCGGCGAGCCCGGCCCGGCCGGCATCTCGACCATCGTGGTCGAGAAGGACACGCCCGGCCTCTCCTTCGGCGCCAACGAGAAGAAGATGGGCTGGAACGCCCAGCCGACGCGGGCGGTGATCTTCGAGAACTGCCGCGTGCCGGTGGCGAACCGCCTCGGCCCGGAAGGGATCGGCTTCAAGATCGCCATGGCCGGGCTCGACGGCGGCCGGCTGAATATCGGCGCCTGCTCGCTCGGCGGGGCGCAGGCCGCGCTCGACAAGGCGCTCGCCTATGCCAAGGAGCGCAAGGCCTTCGGCTCGGCCATCGCCGATTTCCAGGCCCTGCAGTTCAAGCTCGCCGACATGGCGACCGAGCTGGAGGCCGCGCGCACCTTCCTGTGGCGCGCTGCGGCGGCACTCGACGCCAAGGCGCCGGATGCGACCAGGCTCTGCGCCATGGCCAAGCGCGTCGCCACCGATACCGGCTTTTCGGTCGCCAACGACGCGCTCCAGATCCATGGCGGCTACGGCTATCTCGCCGATTACGGCATCGAGAAGATCGTCCGGGATCTGCGCGTCCACCAGATCCTCGAAGGCACCAACGAGGTGATGCGGATGATCGTCGCGCGCGGGCTGGTGGGACGCGCGAAGGGGAATTGAGCTATGCGGCGGCGAGCGGCCTCACGCGCTTTTCGATGTCCCCGCCTGACGCCCGCCGCGCAAGGCGCAGATCGTAATCGCTTTGCAGCGTCATCCATATCTCCGGCGACGTGCCGAAGAACCGGGCGAGGCGCAACGCCGTGTCGGCCGTGATCGCCCGCTCGCCCTTGACGATGCCTGCGACGCGGCTGACGGGAGCGTCGATGTCCCGCGCGAGCCTGTTCTGGCTGACGCCGAGGGGCTTCATGAACTCCTCGAGCAGGATCTCGCCGGGTGTAATCGGCGCGAGCGGCGGATCGGTGAGGCCCGTCCGGGCCTCCGCGTCAGTGATAGTCGACGATTTCGACATCATGCGCCTCCCCGTCCTTCCAGATGAAACAGACCTGCCACTGATCGTTGATGCGGACCGAATGCTGCCCCGCCCTGTCGCCGCGCAAAGCTTCCAGCCTGTTGCCCGGCGGAATGCGCAGGTCGTCGAGCCTCGTAGCGGCGTGAAGCAACAAGAGCTTCCGGCGAATGATCCGTTCGATCGCCGCGAAGCGCCGGACCGGCCTGTCGTTGAAAAGCAGCTCGGCATCGCGCTGCGCGAAGGATCGGATCATGCCTAGGAAAACTATTCCGTAAAAGGTATTCCGTCAACCAGAATAGAAGGAAACGCGCCAATGACCAACATCGCCTTCATCGGCCTCGGCAATATGGGCGGCCCGATGGCCGGGAACCTCGTCAAGGCGGGCCACAGCGTCAAAGCCTTCGATCTCGTGCAGGCGTCGAAGGATGCCGCCGCGGAGATGGGGGTCGGCATCGCCGGCTCGGCGAAGGAGGCCGTGGCCGGTGCCGAAGTCGTCGTGACAATGCTGCCGGCCGGCAAGCATGTGCTTTCCGTCTGGGCCGACATCCTGCCGGCGGTGAAGCCGGGGACGCTGCTGATCGATTCCTCGACCATCGACGTCGAGAGCGCGCGCAGGGCGCATGCGCTGGCGGCCGAGCGCGGCTGCCCCTCGCTTGACGCCCCGGTCTCCGGCGGCACCGGCGGCGCCAAGGGCGCGACGCTGACCTTCATGGTCGGCGGCAGCGCCGAGGCTTTCGACCGGGGGGAGCCGATCCTCGCCAAGATGGGCCGCAAGATCGTGCATTGCGGCGGCGCCGGCAACGGGCAGGCGGCGAAGATCTGCAACAACATGATCCTCGGCATCTCGATGATCGGCGTCTCCGAGGCCTTCGTGCTGGCCGAGAAGCTCGGCCTCTCGCATCAGGCGCTGTTCGACGTCGCCTCGACCTCGTCGGGCCAGTGCTGGTCGCTGACCACCTATTGCCCGGTGCCGGGGCCGGTGCCGACCTCGCCGGCGAACAACGAGTACAAGCCCGGCTTCGCCTCGGCCCTGATGCTGAAGGACCTCAAGCTCTCACAGGAAGCGGCCCAGGCCGCCGGCGCCTCGACCCCGCTCGGCGCGGCCGCGGCGCAGCTCTTCGGACTGCACAATGCCTGGGGCGAAGGCGGCACGGATTTCTCCGGGATCATCCAGCTCCTGCGCGGGCGCGGGCATGATTGAGGAGCGCTTGCGCGACAGGGTGTCGCGGGTCTAGGACGGACCGATGAACGATGTTCCCTTGCGCCGCGAACGCTCTTCCCTGACCGGTTTCGCGATCAACCGGCTCGACCGGCGCGAGGATCTGCGCAACAAGCCGGATGCGGTGACGGCGCTGCGCCACCGCTCCGACACGCTGATCGCCGCCGTGGCCGGCGAGACGCCGATCCTCAACCGCGTCGACGGCGAGAAACTCTCGGTCTGGTTCAGCCATGGCGAGACCGAGATGCTCGGCCCGGCGCAGGAGGAGATCTTCCTCGGCATGGCCGAGGACGGCTCGCCACGCTTCGGACGCCTGATCGACCGCGCCCTGGCCGAGACGCTGAAGGAGCGCCCCGAGCTCGTCGTCACCGATCTGCGTTCGGTCGCTCTCAAGCGGCTCGTGCCGGAAGACGAGGTCGGCCCGCTCGGCGAGGCCAAGGCGGTGCTCGACTGGCATGCCCGACACCGCTTCTGCGCCCAGTGCGGCGGCCAGACCGTCGCCGGCACCTCGGGCTGGCGGCGCGAATGCACGGCCTGCGGCGCGCTGCATTTCCCGCGCACCGACCCGGTCGTGATCATGCTGGTGACACGCGGCGAAAGCTGCCTGCTGGCGCGCCAGGCCCGCTTCGCGCCGGGCATGTATTCCTGCATCGCGGGCTTCGTCGAGCCGGGCGAGACGCTGGAGGACGCGGTGCGCCGCGAGAGCTGGGAGGAGGCGGGCCTGCGCGTCGGCACGGTCCGCTATCTCGCCTCGCAGCCCTGGCCCTTCCCCTCCTCGATCATGATCGGCTGCATCGCCGAGGCGCTGGGCGACGAGATCACGCTCGACATGACCGAGCTCGAGGCCGGCCGCTGGTTCCCGCGCGAGGAGGTGCTGCAAATGCTCGACGGCCAGCATCCCGAGGGCCTCGCCTGCCCGCAGCATATCGCCATCGCCAATACGCTGGTCCGCGCCTGGGCGCTGGAGGGCGAACGGATCTGAAGCCGTCCCGCTTCATCGCGCAGACGGCCCGAGGCCGGCGCTCCCTGCGCCGGCCAGACACTGCTGGAGGACCGCGATGTCGTTCTACCGAGGCATGAGCTGCGCCAATGTGACCATCGACGGCGACGGGGGCTTTCCCGTCACCGCCTATGTCGCCAAGCCCGAGGGGCCCGGCCCCTTTCCGGCGGTGGTGCTGGTCCACCACCTGCCCGGCTGGAGCGAGTTCTATATCGAGACGACGCGGCGCTTCGCGCATCACGGCTATATCGCGATCTGCGCCAATCTCTACGAGCGCTCCGGCCCGGGCACTCCGGACGACGTCGCGGCCAGGGTGCGGGCCGAGGGCGGCGTGCCGGACGCGCAGGTCGTCAGCGATACCGAGGCTGCCGTGAAATGGGCGCGCAGCCAGCCGGAGCATAACGGCAAGGTCGCCCTGTTCGGCTCCTGCTCGGGCGGGCGGCACGCTTTCCTCTATGCCTGCCGCAAGCAGGACGTCGACGCCTGCGCCGAGCTCTGGGGCGGGCGCGTGATCATGCCGCCGGAGGATCTCGACGCCAAGACGCCGGTCTCGCCGAACACCCTGACGGGGGACCTCTCCTGCCCGCTGATCGGCATCTTCGGCAACGACGATCGGGCGCCGAGCCCGGAACAGGTGAACCAGCACGAGGCCGAGCTGAAGCAGCACGGCAAGGCCTACGAATTCCACCGCTATGACGGCGCCGGCCACGGCTTCTTCTACTGGCACCGGCCGATGTATCGTCCCGAGCAGGCCATGGATGGCTGGAGCAGGCTCCTCGCCTTCTTCGGCAAGCACCTGTCGTAACCGGAGGGCGCATCATGTGCACATCGATCGTCGAGATCGTTCCCGTCGAGGGCATGGCCAAGCGCGGCGACGGCTGGTTTCCGCTGACGCAGGCCGTCGTCGCCTACGACCATGCCCGCCACGCCCCGCTGGCGGACGCCATCACGCTGGACTTCGTCAACGCCCGGCTCGATGCCGGGGCGCGGGCCGGCGTCGAATTGACCCTGGAAACCGCCAGGGCGCTGCACGAGGCGCTCGGCCGGGCGATCGCGGAAGCGGAATTCGAGGAAGCCGAGGTGCGCGGCAAGGGCGCGCCGGCGCATCTGGGCAAGGCGGCCTGAGGGCGGGGCGCTGCGATACCCGTATCTTCGAGGAACCAAACCGTCATTCCGGGGCTTCGCATCAGCGAAGAGCCCGGAACCCAGAAACGATGCGGCTCCTCGGAAGGGCCGTGTTGGCCGGCACGACCACCGTTCAGCGGCCTTGGTTCTGGGTTCCGGGTTCGCCGCTCCGCGGCGTCCCGGAATGACGGCGTGTTACGGTGCGTAGACCGGAGATGGTCGCGCTTCCGCTACTCCGCCGGCTCCTCGATGGTGGAGCGGAAGTCGCTGGCCGGGTAGACGCCCATGATCTTCATCTCCTTGGAGAAATAGGCCAGCTCCTCGAGGGCGCGCCGGAGAGCCGGATCGTCCGGATGCCCCTCGACATCGGCATAGAACATGGTCGCGGAGAACAGGCCGTCGACCATGTAGCTCTCCAGCTTGGTCATGTTGATGCCGTTGGTGGCGAAGCCGCCCATCGCCTTGTAGAGCGCGGCCGGGATGTTGCGGACGCGGAACATCAGCGTCGTCACCGTCTTGCCGGAGCCCTGACGGGCATATTCGGGATATTTCGAGAGCACGACGAAGCGGGTGGTGTTGTGCTTCTCGTCCTCGATGTCCTCCATCAGGATGTCGAGGCCATAGACCTCGGCGGCGATGCGCGGGGCGATGGCGGCGCGGGTCGGATCGCCCGCCTCGGCGACCTGCCGGGCGGAGCCGGCGGTGTCGGCCGCGACCTCGGCCTTGAGGCCGAGCTTGCGGATGATCTTGCGGCACTGGCCGAGCGCATGGATGTGGCTCTGCACCGTCTTGACGGTCCCCAGCGTCGCGCCCGGAACGCCCATCAGGTGGAAGCGGATCGGCAGGAAATGCTCGCCGACGATCTGCAGCCCCGAGCGGGGCAGCAGATGGTGGATGTCGGCGACGCGGCCGGCGATCGAGTTGTCGATCGGGATCATGCCGTAGCGCGCCTTGCCGTCGCTGACCGCGGCGAGCGCGTCCTCGAAGGTGGCGCAGGGCAGGAGCTCGCAGTCCGGAAAGGCCTGGAGGGCGGCCTGCGAGGAGAAGGCTCCGGGCTCACCCTGATAGGACACGACGAAGGACATGGGACGCTTCACACTCCTGCACGGGACGTCAGGATCGCGCGGGCGCGATCGAGATCATGGGGCGTGTCGACGCCGAGCGGCACGTCGTCGACAACGATGATGTCGATGCGCATGCCGTCCTCGACGGCACGCAACTGCTCCAGCCGCTCACGCCGCTCCAGCGGCGATTGCGGCAGCGAGACGAAGCGGTCGAGCGCCCGGCGGCGATAGGTATAGAGGCCGATATGGTGGTAGAGCGGCCCCTCCCCGCTCGGCGCTGTCGCACGGGTGAAGTAGAGCGCCCGCATCCGGCCAGGACCGATCTCGCTGCCGATCGCCTTGACGACGCTCGCCTCCGTCTTCTCCTCCTCGCGCGTGATCACGGCGGCGAGGGTGACGATGTCCACCGCCGGGTCGGCGAGCGGCGCCACCGAGGCGACGATGACCCGCGGGTCGATGGTGGGCAGATCGCCCTGGACATTGACGATGACGTCGTGGCGGCCCTGCGGGTCGACAAGGTCGGCCGCCTCCTTGATGCGGTCGGAGCCGGAAGGATGATCCGGGCGGGTGAGCGCGGCGCGGCCGCCGGCCTTTTCCACAGCCGCCACGATCTCGGGCGAATCCGTCGCGACGACGACGGGTCCCAGTCCCGTCTCCATGGCGCGGCGCCAGACATGGACGATCATCGGCTCGCCATGGATATCGGCGAGCGGCTTGCCCGGCAGGCGCGAGGCCTGCATGCGGGCGGGGATGAGAATCAGGGGATTCGGCATGATCGGCGGCAGGCCCGGTGGGACGCCGCACCGGATCGGCGGCGGCATCGAAAAGTTCTCGAAACGAAGCGCGCTTATACGAGTTGCAATCAAGCGCGCAAAGCGGTTAAGCAGCATCCGAGGCTGGAGCCGTTCAAGACTCCGGCCAACCGCTATCTCGTCTCCCGCGCCCTGGCCGCGGAAGGCTCCAGGGTTCGGATACGATGAATATCGAAGCCAACAAGATCGCCGGCGCGGTTCTCTCCACCCTCCTCGTGGTGATGGGCCTCCAGATGGTGTCGGGCATCGCCTTCGCGCCGCACAAGCCGGCCGTTCCCGGTTACGACCTGCCGAGCGCCGAGCCGACCTCCGCCGGCGGCGCCGCGCCCGCCCCGGTGGAAGATCCCCCGATCGTCGAGCGCCTCGCCAAGGCCGACGTCGCCAAGGGTGAGAAGGCGACCGCGGCCTGCAAGGCCTGCCACAGCTTCGAGAAGGGCGGCCCCAACAAGGTCGGCCCGCATCTCTTCGACGTCTATGGCCGCAACGAAGGCACCGTCGACGGCTTCGGCTACTCGGCCGCGATGAAGGGCCGCACCGACAAGAACTGGGATGCCGACGGTCTTGACCACTTCCTGAAGAACCCGAAAGCCTACGTCCCGGGCACCGCGATGTCCTTCGCCGGCATCAGCAACCCCCAGACCCGCGCCGACGTCGTCGCCTATCTCAACACCCTGTCCGACTCGCCGAAGCCGCTGCCGAAGCCCTGACCGGCTTCCCTGCGCGCATCGCGCCCCTCTCGCGCCGATCCCGGATCGCCGCCGTCCCCGGACGCGCGGCGATCTTCGCATGTGAGGGCCGCTCCCCGGGCTTTCCGACCGGGAAAGTCCCCGCCCCGGCTCCGCCGCCGCCCGGCTTTTTCTTGCCGGCTTTTTCTTGCGGCGCCTCGTTCCCGCCTTCACCATGACGAGAATGCCGGCCCGATCGTCGGCATTGCCGTTGCGGCGTCCACGCGCGACAAGAAGACGGCGAATCGGAGAAGGAGAAGCGAGACGATGGCGATGTGCATCACACGCCGCAGGCTGCTGGAAGCCGGAGGCGTCATGGCGGCCGCGGCCGCCCTGCCGGCATCGTCCGGGGCGGCGCACGCACAGGACGCCGAATCGCACGGGCTCTCGACCTTCGGCGACCTCGCCCTGCCGCCGGACTTCCCGCATTTCCCCTATGTGAACCCGAACGCCCCGAAGGGCGGCACGCTGACGGTGCAGATCAAGAGCGCCAGCGGCAACCAGAGCTTCGACACCTTCAACACCCTCAACATCTGGGTACTGCAGGGCGACGGCGCGGCCGGGATGGACGCCTGTTTCGACAGCCTGATGGCGGGCTCCGGCGACGAACCCGGCTCGCTCTACGGGCTGCTGGCGAAGAGCGTCGCGGTCTCGCCCGACAGGCTGACCTACCGCTTCCGGCTGAGGCCCGAAGCGAAGTTTCACGACGGTTCGCGGGTGACGGCGAAGGACGTCGCCTTCTCGCTCTACATCCTCAAGACGAAGGGCCATCCCTCCTACCGCCTGATCCTGGGCGAGCTCGTCTCGGCCACGGCGGAGGGCGACGACATCGCCGTCGTGCAGCTCTCGCCGAAGCGCAGCCGCGACCTGCATCTGGTCGTGGCGAGCCTTCCCGTGTTCTCTGAGGCCTACTGGTCGACGCGGGACTTCACCGCCTCGACGCTGGAAGCGCCGCTCGGCTCCGGGGCCTACAAGGTCGGGCGCTTCGAGCAGGGCCGCTTCATCGAGTTCGAGCGCGTCGCCGACTACTGGGCCAAGGACCTGCCCGTGAATGTCGGCACCAATAATTTCGACCGGGTGCGCTGGGAGTATTTCCGCGACCGGCAGGTGGCCTTCGAGGGGTTCAAGAGCGGCGTCGTCACCTTCCAGGAGGAATTCACCTCCCGCATCTGGGCGACCGGCTACGACTTCCCGGCGCTCAAGGAGGGCAAGGTCCAGAAGGTCGCGCTGCCGCGAACGGCGCCGGTCGCCTCGCAAGGCTGGATCTACAATCTGCGGCGCGAGAAATTTGCCGACCCGCGCATCCGCGAAGCCCTGGGCCTGGCCTTCGACTTCGAATGGACGCGCAAGACCATCATGTTCGGCTTCTACGAGCGGCTGACCTCCTATTTCGAGAACTCGGACTCGAAGGCCGTCGGCAAGCCCTCGCCCGAGGAGCTCGCGCTGCTCGAGCCCTGGCGCGGCAAGGTGCCCGACGAGGTCTTCGGCGAGCCCTGGCTGCCGCCGGTCTCGGACGGCTCGGGCAGCGACCGCGCCCTGCTGCGAAAAGCCGACGAGATGCTGCGCGCCGCCGGCTGCAAGCGCGACGGCAACGTGCTGAAGCTGCCGAACGGCCAGCCCTTCGAGATCGAGTTCCTCGATTCCAACCCCGCCTTGCAGCCGCATACCCAGCCCTTCCAGGCCAATCTCAAACGGCTCGGCATCAACGCCACCTCGCGCTTCGTCGACCCGGCGCAATACCAGCGCCGCCTCGACGAGTTCGATTTCGACATCATCACCCGCGCGCTCGGCGGCAGCGCCATCCCGAGCGACACGCTGCGCGTGGTCTATGGCTCTGAAGCCGCCAAGACCCGCGGCTCGCGCAACCAGAACGGCATCAGCGACCCGGCAGTCGATGCCATGATCGACAGGATCGGCCAGGCGCACAGCTACGCCGAGGCGATCACCGCCGCGAAATGCCTCGACCGGCTGCTCCGCGCCGGGCGCTACTGGATCCCGATGTGGTGGAACGACGAGGAATGGCTGGCCTATTGGGACATGTTCGACCGGCCGCAGACCAAGCCGAAATACGGCTCCGGCGCGCCGGGCATCTGGTGGTACGACGCCGAGAAGGCCAAGCGGATCGGGAAGGCGTGATGGCGCGGACCTCCAGCGTCATTCCGGGGCTTCGCGAAGCGAAGAGCCCGGAACCCAGAACCGATGCCGTGCATCGCTCGGGCGCAGGCGGTTTCGGCCTATCGATGAAGGACATCGGTTCTGGGTTCCGGGCTCAGGCCTGCGGCCTGCCCCGGAATGACGGCGGAGCGCCATGCTGAGCTATATCGCCCGGCGTCTCGCCCTGATGGTGCCGACCCTGTTCGGCATCCTGCTCGTTTCCTTCGTCATCGTGCAGTTCGCGCCGGGCGGGCCGGTCGAGCGCGTGATCTCGCAGCTCCAGAACCCCAACAGCGGCGCGGCCGACCGCGTCGGCGGCGGCCAGGGCGGCGATGCCGGCGCGCAAGGAGGCGAGGCCAGCGCCTACCGGGGTGCCCAAGGTCTCGACCCCGCCTTCATCAAGGAGCTGGAAAAGCAGTTCGGCTTCGACAAGCCGGCGCCCGAGCGCTTCTGGAAGATGCTCACCGACTATGCCCGCTTCGATTTCGGCCGCTCCTATTTCCGCGGCGCGCCGGTGCTCCAGCTCATCAAGGAGAAGCTGCCGGTCTCGATCTCCCTCGGCCTGTGGATGACGCTGATCTCCTATGCGATCTCGATCCCGCTCGGCATCCGCAAGGCGGTGAAGGAAGGCTCGCGCTTCGACACCTGGACCAGCGCCGTCGTCATCGTCGGCTACGCCATCCCGAGCTTCCTGTTCGCGATCCTGCTGATCGTGCTCTTCGCCGGCGGCTCCTTCTGGCAGATCTTCCCGCTGCGCGGGCTGACCTCCGACAACTGGAGCGACCTCTCGGTGCTCGGCAAGGTGAAGGATTATCTCTGGCATATCTGCCTGCCGGTGACGGCGATGGCGCTCGGCGCCTTCGCGACCTCGACGCTGCTGACCAAGAACTCCTTCCTCGACGAGATCCGCAAGCAATATGTGCTGACCGCGCGGATGAAGGGGCTTTCCGAGCGCGGCGTGCTCTACGGCCATGTCTTCCGCAACGCGATGCTGATCGTCATCGCCGGCTTCCCCGGCGCCTTCGTCTCGGCGCTCTTCGCCGGCTCGCTGCTGATCGAGACGATCTTCTCGCTCGACGGGCTCGGCCTCCTCTCCTTCGAGGCGATCGTCAACCGCGACTATCCCGTGGTCTTCGCCAATCTCTACATCTTCTCGCTGATCGGCCTGCTCGTGCATCTCGTCACCGACCTGACCTATAGCTGGGTCGATCCCCGCATCGATTTCGAGACGCGGGAGAGCTGAGCATGAGCGATACGCTGCTCGACATTCCGCCGCCGTCCCTGCGCGCCGAGACCCCGCTCGCGCCGGTCGAGGCGAGCCAGGGCTGGCTCAAGCTGACGCCGATCAACCGGCGCCGGCTCAACAACTTCAAGGCCAACCGGCGCGGCTGGTGGTCGTTCTGGCTGTTCCTGGCGCTGTTCCTGCTCTCGCTCGTCGCCGAGTTCATCGCCAACGACCGTCCCCTCCTCGTCCGCTACAAGGGCGAATGGCTGTTCCCGGTCGCGGTGAACTATCCGGAGGAGAAGTTCGGCGGCTTCCTCGCCACGACCGATTATCGCGATCCCGTCATCGCCAAGGAGATCGCGGCCAACGGCTTCGCGGTCTGGCCGCCGATCCGCTACAGCTACAACACCAACAATCTCGACCTGCCCGTCCCGGCGCCTGCCCCGCCGACCTGGCTGCTGAAGGACGAGCAGTGCAGGCCCATCGCCGAGCGGACCGGCGGCGCGGCCTGCCGCGACCTCGAATGGAACTGGCTCGGCACCGACGACCAGGGTCGCGACGTCGTCGCGCGCCTGATCTACGGCTTCCGCATCTCGGTGCTGTTCGGGCTGATCCTCTGTGCGGTCTCCTCGGTGATCGGCATCGCCGCCGGCGCCGTGCAGGGCTATTTCGGCGGCTGGACCGACCTGATCTTCCAGCGCCTGATAGAGATCTGGACCTCGATCCCCGCGCTCTACCTCCTCATCATCGTCGCGGCAATCATCACGCCGAGCTTCTTCGTACTGCTCGGCATATTGCTGCTGTTCTCCTGGGTCTCTCTGGTGGGCGTCGTCCGCGCCGAGTTCCTGCGGGCACGCAATTTCGAATATGTGCGGGCGGCGCGCGCGCTGGGCCTGTCCAACCGCACGATCATGATCCGCCACCTCTTGCCCAACGCCATGGTGGCGACGCTGACCTTCCTGCCCTTCATCCTGAACGGCTCGATCACGACGCTGACCTCGCTCGACTTCCTCGGCTTCGGCCTGCCCCCTGGCTCGCCCTCGCTGGGAGAGCTATTGGCGCAGGGCAAGGCGAATTTGCAGGCGCCCTGGCTCGGCCTCTCCGGTTTCGTCGTGATCGCGCTGATGCTGTCGCTGCTGATCTTCATCGGCGAGGCGGTGCGCGACGCCTTCGATCCGCGGAAGACCTTCGCATGAGTGCGCCGCTGCTTTCCGTCGAGGACCTGTCCGTCGCCTTCCGCCAAGGCGGCCAGGAGACGCTCGCGGTCGACCATGTCTCCTTCGCGATCGACAAGGGAGAGACCGTCGCGATCGTCGGAGAATCCGGCTCGGGCAAGTCGGTCTCGGCGCTGTCGATCCTGAAGCTCCTGAACTATCCAGCGGCGCATCACCCCTCCGGCAAGGTGCTGTTCAAGGGGCAGGACCTGATCGCCGCCGACGAGGAGGCGATGCGCAAGGTGCGCGGCAACGACATCACCATGGTGTTCCAGGAGCCGATGACCTCGCTCAACCCGCTGCACACGATCCAGAAGCAAATCGGCGAGATCCTCGAACTGCATAAGGGCCTGCGCGGCGACAAGGCCCGCGCCCGCACGCTCGAATTGCTCGGCCTCGTCGGCATCCGCGACGCCGCAAGCCGGCTCGACGCCTATCCGCACCAGCTCTCCGGCGGCCAGCGCCAGCGCGTGATGATCGCGATGGCGCTGGCCAACGAGCCCGACCTGCTGATCGCGGACGAACCGACCACCGCGCTGGACGTCACCGTGCAGGCGCAGATCCTGAAGCTGCTCAAGGAGCTTCAGGGCCGCCTCGGCATGGCCATGCTGTTCATCACCCACGACCTCGGCATCGTCCGGCGCATCGCCGACCGGGTCGTGGTGATGCTGAAGGGCAAGGTCGTCGAGGAGGGCCCGGTCGCCGACATCTTCGCCGATCCGCAGCATCCCTATACGAAGCGCCTGCTCGCGGCCGAACCGAAGGGGCGGCCGGAGCCGGTCCCGGCCGACGCGGCGACGCTGCTCGAAGCCGGGCCAATGAAGATCTGGTTCCCGATCAAGTCGGGCTTCCTGCGCCGCGTCACCGGCCATGTGAAGGCGGTCGACGGCATTTCGGTGAAGGTGCGCGCGGGCGAGACGCTCGGCGTCGTCGGCGAGTCCGGCTCCGGCAAGACCACGCTCGGCCTCGCCATCCTGCGCCTGATCTCGTCCGAGGGGCCGATCGTCTTCCTCGGCGACCGCATCGACGGGCTGTCAAGCCAGCAGGTCCGGCCGAAGCGCAAGGATCTGCAGGTCGTCTTCCAGGACCCTTACGGCTCGCTCTCGCCGCGCATGTCGGTGGCCGAGATCGTGGCGGAAGGGCTCGGCGTGCAGCAGAAAGGCCTGTCCTATGCCGCGCGCCGCGAGATCGTCGCGCAGGCGCTCGCCGATGTCGGCCTGGACCCTGCGGCGATGGACCGCTATCCGCACGAATTCTCCGGCGGCCAGCGCCAGCGCATCGCGATCGCGCGGGCGATGGCGCTCGATCCGAAATTCGTGGTGCTCGACGAGCCGACCTCGGCGCTCGACATGTCGGTGCAGGCGCAGATCGTCGACCTGCTGCGCGGGCTCCAGGCCAAGCGCAAGCTGGGCTATCTTTTCATCAGCCATGATCTCAAGGTGGTGCGGGCGCTCTCGCACCGGCTGGTCGTGATGCAGAACGGCAAGGTCGTCGAGGAAGGTCCGGCGGAAGAGGTCTTCGCCCGGCCGCGCGAGGCCTATACGCAGGCGCTGCTCGCCGCCGCGCTCAACATCGAGCCGGCCGCCGGCAACGCCGTCAGGGAGTGAGCATGGCCCGTGCATGGCTCATCGTGCTGGATTCGGTCGGCTGCGGCGGCGCGGAGGATGCCGCCGCCTATGGCGATGCCGGCTCCGACACGCTCGGCCATATCGCGGAGGCCTGCGCCGCAGGGCGCGGCGACCGGGAAGGGCTGCGCAGCGGGCCGCTGCAACTGCCGAACCTCGTGCGCCTCGGGCTCGCCCATGCCTGCGAGGCCTCGACCGGGCAGCCGCTCGCGGGCGTGACGAAGCCGGCGCAGCCGCAGGGGTGCTGGGGTTATGGCGTCGAGCTCAGCCAGGGCAAGGATACGCCGTCCGGCCATTGGGAGATCGCCGGCTGCCCCGTCTCGTTCCAATGGGGCTATTTCACCGCGCTGGAGAACTCCTTCCCGCCCGAGCTCGTCACCGGCGTCGTCAAGGAAGGCGCCCTGCCCGGCATTCTCGGCAACAGGCACGCCTCTGGCGTCACGATCATCGAGGAACTCGGGGCCGAGCATATCCGGACCGGAAAACCGATCTGCTACACCTCGGTCGATTCCGTGCTCCAGATCGCGGCCCATGAGGAGCATTTCGGGCTCGACCGGCTCTATGCGCTGTGCCGGACGGTGCGCGGGCTGGTCGACCCGCTCAGGATCGGCCGCGTCATCGCCCGGCCCTTCACCGGCTCGCCGGAAAAGGGCTTCACCCGCACCGGCAACCGCAAGGACTTCGCCATCCCGCCACCGGAGGAGACGATCCTCGACCGGCTCACCGCGCAGGGGCGCTCCATCGTCACCATCGGCAAGATCGGCGACATCTTCGCGCATCGCGCCACCGGCAGCGAGATCAAGCCCTTCGGCAACCACGCCATGGTCGAGGCGGCGCTGGAAGCCTGGGACGGGCTGCCCGATGGCGGCTTCTGCTTCGTCAACCTCGTCGATTTCGACACCGAATACGGCCATCGCCGCGACATTCCCGGCTATGCCGCGGCGCTCGAGGCCTTCGACAGGCTGCTGCCCCGGATCGAGGCGGCACTGAAGCCCGGCGACATCGCCGTCATCACCGCCGATCACGGCAACGATCCGAGCTGGCGCGGCACCGACCACACCCGCGAACATGTGCCGATCCTCGCCTTCGGCCCCGGCATCGTGCCTGAGCCGCTCGGCCGGCGCGAGAGCTTCGCCGACATCGCCGCCAGCCTCGGCATCTGGCTCGGCATCGGCCCGGTCGGGCCCGGGCGGCACTGGTAGATCGCGCCGCTTCGAGGTCGCCGGAAGCCCCGTCGCTCCGTCCCCGAGACCTGCAAAACCTGCCAGCCTGCCGTGGCCGGCGTTTAAAATGCCGCTGAAACCAGGAAGCCCCGCTTAAGCAGAAACGCGGCCGGAACCGCGCGTTAAGGCTTCGTCAAGGAGTCGAATACAACCTATGGTTGTTATTTCCATCGGGACTTTCGCGATGATTGCTTCATTGGGATCTTTCGGAAGGAACCAGGCCGGCACCAGCGCGATCGAGTTCGCCTTCGTCGCGCCGGTGCTGTTGCTGCTGCTGCTCGGCATCATGGGCTATGGCTACGTCTTCGGCATCTATCACAGCGTCCAGCAGATGGCGGCCGA
>Ga0180223_1000385_pt1 | contig 60058 bp, 58 predicted proteins | sample eDN5th30CKraftOP_FD_151337 | JGI IMG/M metagenome (GOLD analysis project Ga0180223, IMG submission 151337) | Enriched Organic Plus compost microbial communities from Emeryville, California, USA - eDNA 5th pass 30_C Kraft OP (version 2) (version 2) ... | reverse complement strand
GGAGTTCAAGCGCATCGCCATGCGAGCCTGCAAAACAGATCGCAGCTTCTCAGCCATGATCTATCTCGCCGCTGCCGTCATCAATTCACGATGAATCCCCACGCGCCTTAGTGCATCGGACCGAAAAGTGGAATCCACTTTTCGGTCCGATGCACTAACAATGAGATAGATCATCGTTACCGCGTCCGAAAGGACGCGTGACGATCTAGAGGCTGGCCGCGGCGCGCGCGGCCTGGTCGTACTGGCCGGAGAGCGAGCGCATGACGGCGGCGATCTCGGAAAGCTGCACCGGGTCGATCCCGGTGGCGCGCACCGACCTGACCAGGAGCTGCTCGCGGATCTGGGCGTAGCGCCGGCAGGCCTCCTCGCCGGCCGGCGTGACCTCGACGGTCTTCTCCTTGCCCCGGCGGCCGCCCTTGAGGAGCTTGAGCCGTTCGAGCTTCTTCATCGAATAGTTCACCAGATGGGTGTCCTCGATATTGAGGACGAGGCAGACATCGGAGAGACGCTTCGGCTTGCCGCGATGGTTGACGTTGTGCAGCACCAGCACGTCGAGCGGCGACAGGTCGGAGACGCCGGCGGCGGCCATGCAGCGGATCATCCAGCGCTGGAAGGCGTGCACCGTCATGTTCATGGCGAACTCGAATTCCGAGAGCGCCGGCAGCGCCCCGGAGGCGAGATGGCCGGAGGAGACGATCGGACCGAGGGTATCGGGCGGCGGAGACTGGGACATCGGAACGAGGCTCGCGTCATTCCCGGGCCGGCGCCTGGCGCCGACCCGGGAATCTCTGGTCGGGAGATGGCCGGCTCAAGGCCGACCATGACGAGCGGCGAGGGCCGTTGCTGGAGGCTTGCGCCTCACATCTTCTTATAGGCGTCGATGATCGCTTGGCCGTCGGCGCCGGCCTTCTTCAGCCAGTCGGCGGTCAGCGTCTCGCCGGCCTTCTTGAAGCCGGCGGCGAGTTCCGGCGAGGGGGCCTGGACCTTCATGCCCTTGGCCTTGAGCTGGTCGAGATACCAGCCGGACTTCTCCTGCCACATCTTCCAGCCGCGCTCCTCGGCGGTGGCGGCGGCCTTCAGGATCGCGTCCTGCGTCGCCTTGTCGAGCGCGTTGAAGGCGGCCTTGTTGACGAAGGTGGCGTCCTTCGGAATCCAGGCCTGCACGTCGTAGAAATGGTCCAGCGTCTCCCAGACCTTGGAATCGTAGCCGGTGCCGCCCGAGGACATGAAGGAGTTGACGACGCCGGTCGCCAGCGCCTGCGGCAGCTCCGCCGCCTGGATCGTCACCGACTGCATGCCGAGCAGTTCGCCGAGACGGGCGGTGCCGACATTGTAGGCGCGCCACTTCAGCCCCTTCATGTCCTCGATCGTGTTGATGTCCTTCTTGGCGTAGACGCCCTGCGGCGCCCAGGGGACCATGAAGAGCAGCTTGATGCCCTGTGCGTCGAGCTTCTTCTCGATGGCGGCTTTCGAGGCGTCGTAGAGCTTCTTCGAATCGGCGAAGCTGGTCGCCAGGAAGGGCACGACGTCGATGCCGTAGACCGGATCCTCGTTCTCGTGGAGCGACATCAGGATCTCGCCCATCTGGGCCTGCCCGCTCGCGACGGCGCGTTTGATCTCCGGCGCCTTGAACAGGACGGCGTTGGCGTGGACGGTGATCTGAAGCTTGCCGGCGGTCGCCGCCTCGACGTCCTTGGCGAAGAGGACGAGGTTTTCCGTGTGCGGGTTGTCGGACGGGTAGGCGTTCGGCAGGTTCCACTTGGTCTGCGCGGCCGCCGGCATGGCGAAGGCGAGCAGGCTGGCGCCGCAGGCGAAGGCCGCCGCCGTCAGGGTTCTGCGATTGATCATGATGTCGTCCCCTCTCTGTTGATTGTGTTGGTCGTCAGTCCGGGAAAGCGAGCTTCGGCAGATAGAGCACGATCTCCGGAAAGGTCGTGATGATGATGACGGCGACGTTGAGCAGAATGAAGAACGGAAAGGCCGCCTTCGCAACGGTCCAGGTGTCCTTGCCGCTCATGTTCTGCAGCACGAACAGGTTGAAGCCGACGGGCGGGGTGATCTGCGCCATCTCGACATGGATGACGAGGTAGACGCCGAACCAGACGAGGTCGAAGCCGGCCTCCTTGACCATCGGCAGTACGATCACGGCGGTGAGCACGATCATCGAGATGCCGTCGATGAGGCAGCCGAGGATGATGTACATGCAGGTCAGCGCCAGCACGAGCATGTGCGGCGAGAGGTTCTGGCCCTTGACCCACTCCGCCAGCGCGGCCGGGATGCCGGTATAGGCCATCGCCGCCGTGCAGAAGGCGGCGCCGGCCAGGATCAGCATGATCATGCAGGTCAGCCGCGTCGCGCTCATCACGCTTTCGAAGAAGGTCTGCCAGTTCAGCGTGCCGCTCCACCAGGCCAGGAAGAGCGCGCCGGTCACGCCCCAGGCGGCGCATTCCGTCGCGGTCGCGAAGCCGAGGATCAGCGATAGGAACACCGCCGCGATCAGCACCAGCACCGGCATCAGCTTGGCCGACTGGCGCAGCTTCTCGCGGAAGGGCAGAGCCGGGTCGCGCGGCGGCGACTTGCCCGGGTTCAGCAGCGACCAGACGATGACGTAGCCCATATAGAGCGACATCACGACGAGGCCGGGCAGGAAGCCGCCGAGGAAGACCTGCAGCACCGAGACGTTGGCGGTGACGGCGTAGACCACCATCGGGATCGAGGGCGGGATCAGCAGCCCGAGCGTGCCGGAGCCGGCGAGGGTTCCCAGGCTCAGGCGCTCGTCATAGCCGCGCTTCTTCAGTTCCGGCAGCGAGATCTTGCCGATGGTGGCGACTGTGGCGGCCGAGGAACCCGACACCGCGGCGAAGATGCCGCAGCCGATGATGTTGGTGTGGATCAGCCGCCCGGGCAGCCATTGCAGCCAGGGCGAGAGGCCCTGGAACATCTGGGCGGAGAGGCGGGTGCGGAACAGGATCTCGCCCATCCAGATGAAGAGGGGCAGCGCGGCCAGCGTCCAGGAGGCGGAGGCGCTCCAGATCGTCGTCGCCAGCACCTGCCCGATCGGCACGTCGGTGACGAGGACCATCGCGAGCAGGCCGACGAGGCCGAGGCCGACCGCGATCCAGACGCCGCTGGCGAGGATGACGACCAGGAAGCCGAGCAGGGTGACCGAAAGGATGGGCAGGCTCATCGGCTCAGACCCCGCCGCCCTGGGCGACGCGCTCGATCAGCTCTTCCGTCGTCTGCGGGGGCTCGGGCTCGTAGGTCGGCCTGCCGCCGCGCGCCACCGTGATCCATTCCTCGGCGATGGCGACCAGCAGGATCGCGAGCCCGACGACCATGCCGCTCTGCGGAATCCACAAAGGCACGGAGATCACGCCGGTCGACATGTCGAAGAAGCGCCAGGAATCATAGGCGAGCTGGCCGGCCTGCCAGGTGAAATAGGCGATGAAGGCGGCCGCGATCGTCAGGGCGGTCAGCTCGGCGAGCCGCCGCTTGCGTCCGTGCAGGCGCTCGAGCAGGAGCCCGACCCGGATCATCTCGCCCTTCCTGAAGGTGTGGGCGAGGCCGAGAAAGGCCATCGCCACCAGGGACCAGGCCGTGAAATCGTCACCCGAGGGTACATTGAGGTTGATCTGGCGCCCGACGGACAGCAGCATCATCAGCACGAAGATGCCGACCAGAAACAATCCCGCGAGGTACCCGGCGGCAAGATAAAGCAGATCGAGCGTCCGGCGGATCATCGCAGCGCTGCTCCCTGCACGCCGGGGCACGCGCCCCTGGTTGTCAGGACCGTTCGCATCGTCGCATCCTCCGCCTTCCGCCGGTGAGGCCCCTCAGCCTTCTTCCAGCCCTGATTGCGATCGTAGCCGGCGAAATCGCCTTGTCAACACAACATCGACGATTTATCGATGAAACGTCGGCATCGGTGCCGCCAGAAAAAATTGGGGAGAGGTTCCGATGGCGGCGCGCTGGGATTTCTGGATCGATCGTGGCGGCACCTTTACCGACGTGATCGGCCGCGATCCGTCAGGCAATCTCCATGCCAGGAAGCTGCTTTCGGAGAATACGGCCGCCTATCGCGACGCCGCCGTGCAGGGCATCCGCGACCTTCTGGAGCTGAAGGCGGGCGAGCCGATCCCGGCCGGGACGGTCGGCGAGGTCCGCATGGGCACCACCGTCGCCACCAACGCGCTGCTGGAGCGCAAGGGCGACCGCACGCTGCTGGTCACCACAAAAGGATTCCGCGACGCGCTGCGCATCGGCTACCAGGCCCGGCCCGACATCTTCGCCAAGCGGATCGTCAAGCCCGAGCAGCTCTACGAGGACGTGCTGGAGGTCGAGGAGCGCGTGCTCGCCGACGGCACGGTCGAGCGCGCGCTCGACGAGGCGGCGCTGCATGCCGCGCTGCAGGCGCGCTACGAGGCCGGCTTCCGCGCGGTGGCGATCGTCTTCATGCACGGCTATCGCTACACGGCGCATGAGCAGGCTGCGGCGCGCATCGCCCGCGCCATCGGCTTCCCGCAGGTCTCGGTCAGCCACGAGGTCTCTCCGCTGATCAAGCTGGTCGGGCGTGGCGACACCGCCGTGGTCGACGCCTATCTCTCGCCGATCCTCGGCCGCTATGTGAGCCAGGTCTCGGAGGAGCTCGACGTCGCCCGCACCGGGGCGCGATTGATGTTCATGATGTCCTCCGGCGGGCTCACCGCCGCCGATCTCTTCCAGGGCAAGGACGCCATCCTCTCCGGCCCGGCCGGCGGCGTCGTCGGCCTGGCCGAAACCGGCCGCTCGGCCGGCTTCGGCAGGGTGATCGGGTTCGACATGGGCGGCACCTCGACCGACGTCGCCCATTTCGACGGCGCATACGAACGCGCCTTCGAGACGGAGGTCGCCGGCGTGCGCATGCGCGCGCCGATGATGCTGATCCACACTGTCGCTGCAGGTGGAGGGTCCATTCTCCATTACGACGGCGCGCGCTTCCGCGTCGGCCCGGATTCGGCCGGTGCCAATCCCGGGCCTGCCGCCTATCGCCGCGGCGGGCCGCTCGCCGTGACCGACGCCAACGTCATGGTCGGCAAGCTGATCCCGTCCTATTTTCCGGCGATCTTCGGCCCGCATCAGGACCAGCCGCTCGACGTCGACATCGTCCGCAACAAATTCGCGGTGCTGGCCGCCGAGGTCGGGGACGGCCGCTCGGCCGAAGACGTCGCCGACGGCTTCATCCAGATCGCCGTCGCCAACATGGCCGAGGCGATCAAGAAGATCTCGGTGCAGCGCGGCTACGACATCACCCGCTATGCGCTGAATTCCTTCGGCGGCGCCGGCGGGCAGCATGCCTGCCTCGTGGCCGACGCGCTCGGCATCAAGACCGTGCTGCTGCATCCGTTCTCCGGCCTGCTCTCGGCCTATGGCATGGGGCTGGCCGAGATCCGCTCGACCCGGACGGCGGCGCTCGACGTGCCGCTCGACGGCGAGGCCAAAGTCGCGATCGAGGCGGTGGCGGCGAACCTCGCCGCCGAGACGAAGGCCGAGGTCGCGGGGCAGGGCGTGGCCGAGGGCGACATCGCGATCCATACCCGTGCCCATATCCGCTATGCCGGCACCGATACGGCCATTGCGGTTCCGGCCGGCACGCGCGCCGAGATGCAGACAGCCTTCCAGACCGCGCACAAGGCGCGCTTCGGCTTCATGGACGAGACCAAGGCGCTGGTCGTCGAGGCGGTCGAGGTCGAGGCCGTCGGCGGCGGGGCGAGGTTCGAGGAGGCCGCGGCCGGCGAGGTGGCGGGAACGCCGGAAGCGGCCGAGCACACGCGCTTCTTCGCCAAGGGGCAATGGCACGACGCGGCCGTGGTCAAGCGCGAGGCGATGAAACCCGGCCAGAGCCTCGCCGGTCCCGCCATCGTCATCGAGCCGAACCAGACCGTGGTGGTCGAGCAGGGCTGGAGCGCCAGGCTCACCGCCAAGGACCATCTCGTGCTGACCCGCACCGAGGCGCTGGTGCAGCAGGCGGCGATCGGCACGAAGGCCGATCCGGTGATGCTCGAGATCTTCAACAACCTGTTCATGTCGATCGCCGAGCAGATGGGCGTGACGCTGCAGAACACCGCCTATTCCGTGAACATCAAGGAGCGGCTCGACTTCTCCTGCGCGGTCTTCGACCAGACCGGCGCGCTCGTCGCCAACGCCCCGCATATGCCGGTGCATCTGGGCTCGATGGACCGTTCGGTCGAAACCGTGATCGCCAACAATCCGGTGATCAGGCCGGGCGACGTCTACTGCCTCAACGCGCCCTATAACGGCGGCACGCATCTGCCCGACATCACGGTCTGCACCCCGGTCTTCGATGCCGAGGACAGGGACATCCTGTTCTGGGTGGCGAGCCGCGGCCACCATGCCGATGTCGGCGGGACGGCGCCGGGCTCGATGTCGCCATTGGCGACCAATATCGAGGAAGAGGGCGTCTATATCGACAATTTCAAGATCGTCGACCAGGGCCGATTCTGCGAGGAGGGCTTGGTCAAGCTCCTGACCGGCGCGCGCTATCCGGTGCGCAACGTCGTGCAGAACGTCAACGACCTGAAGGCGCAGATCGCCGCGAACGAGAAGGGCGTGGCCGAGCTGAAGAAGATGATCGGTTCCTTTGGGCTCGACGTGGTGCAGGCCTATATGGGCCATGTCCAGGACAACGCCGCCGAAAGCGTGGCGCGGCTCCTGACCAAGCTGCACGATGCCGAATTCACCTATCCGATGGACCAGGGCTGCGCGATCAAGGTCAAGATCACCATCGACCGCGAGAAGCGCGAGGCGACGGTCGACTTCACCGGCACTTCCGGGCAGCGGCCGGACAATTTCAACGCGCCGGCGCCGGTGACGCGCGCCGCCGTGCTCTATGTCTTCCGCGTCATGGTCGACGACGCGATCCCGATGAATGCCGGCTGCCTGCGCCCGATCAGGATCGTCGTGCCGGAGGGGACGATGCTCAGCCCGCGCTATCCGGCGGCAGTGGTCGCGGGCAATGTCGAGGTCTCGCAGGCGGTGACGAACACGCTGTTCGGCGCGCTCGAGGCGATGTCCTGCTCGCAGGGCACGATGAACAACCTGACCTTCGGCAACGACCAGTACCAGTATTACGAAACGATCTGCTCGGGCTCGCCGGCCGGTCCCGGCTTCGACGGCACCTCGGGCGTGCATGTCCACATGACCAATTCGCGCCTGACCGATCCGGAGATCCTGGAGACGCGCTTCCCGGTGGTGCTGGAGGATTTCCACATCCGCCCCGGCTCCGGTGGCAAGGGCGAATGGACGGCCGGCGACGGCACCAGCCGCACCATCCGCTTCCTGAAGACGATGGATTGCGCGATCCTCGCCTCGCATCGCAAGGTGCGGCCTTTCGGCGTCAAGGGAGGCGAGCCGGGCGAGGTCGGCAGGACGCTCGTGCGCCGGCTCTCGGGCGCGGTCGAGGAATTGAAGCCCTCCGACCAGACGCTGTTCCAGGCGGGCGAGGCGGTGACGGTGATCACTCCGACGGCCGGCGGCTACGGCAAGCCGAAGTGACGAAGGCGACGCGCCGGCCGCTCTGGAAATCCCGGTCTCGCGGGCTTAGCTGAGAATCGTCATCGAGGAGATCCGCATGCCCCAGACCTGGATGCTCACCGGCGCCAATCGCGGCATCGGGCTTGCCATGACGGCCGAACTTCTGCGCCGGGGCGATCATGTCGTCGCCGCGGCGCGCGATCCGCAAGCGAAGGCACTGGCGGAGCTCGCCGCCGCGCATCCGGGGCAGCTCACGCCGCTCGCGCTCGACGTCACTTCGGATGAGAGCGTCGCCGCCGCCAGGACGGCGCTCGCGGGCCGGGCTGTCGACGTGCTGCTCAACAATGCCGGGGTCTACGGTCCGCGCGACCGTCAGAGCGGGCTCGATGTCGATTTCGATGCCTGGCGCGAGGTCTTCGAGGTCAATGTCTACGCGCCGATCCGGGTGGCGCAGGCCTTCCTGCCCAATGTCGAGGCCGGGCAGGCCCGCAAGATCGCGACGATCTCCAGCCGGATGGGCTCGCTTGCTGCCAATCCGGGCAATGCGCTGATCTATCGCTCGTCCAAGGCGGCGGTGAACATGGCGATGGTGGTGTTCGGCAACAGCGTGCGTTCGCGCGATGTCAGCGTGATGCTGTTCCATCCCGGCTGGGTCCAGACTGATATGGGCGGCAGTGGCGCCGACATCACGCCGGCGCAGAGCGCGGGCGGCCTGATCCGCACCATCGACGCCTCCGGTATGGCTGAGACCAACAGTTTTCGCGACTATGCCGGCGAGGCGATCGCCTGGTGATCGCGGGCCGGTGCCGGCCGCGCTTTCAGCGTCAGCCGGAGAGCCCGTCCAGGAAGGCCGTCAATCGTTCGAGCGCCTGCCGCCCCTCCGGGCGATCGAGATCGAATTGGTACTCGTGCGGCAGCTTCGGCTCGGTCTCGGGCGGGAAGAACAGCGTCTCGACCCTGACGCCGCGGTCGCGCAGCGCCTGCGCCATCGCCACCGATTGCGGTGCCAGCGGATCGTCGTTGCCGACGGAGAGGAAGCTCGGCGGAAAGGCCTCGGTAACGTAGCGTGGCACGGCGGCTTCGGTGATCTGGCCGCTTTCCAGCGGGTTGGCGGTGCCGAAATAGGCGAAGAGCACGGACCGGACCAGGCTGCCGAAAGGCCCGGTGAAGTTGAAGGCCGTCGGGTCGAAGGCGCCGCAGAACAGCATGGTGGCCTTGAGCCGGGCGGGTTCGATGGCGGGGCGCAGGCCGAGCAGCGTGGCATAATCCGTGGCGGTCAGCCCGGCGGCGAGCTGGGCGGCGATATGCGCTCCCGCGGAATCGCCCGCGAGCACGATCGCGCCGGCATCGATGCCGAGCCGGCCGGCTTCCCGCTCCAGGAAGCCGAGGGCGGCGTTCGCCTGCAGCACCGGCGTCGGATAGCGCGCGGCCGGGGCACGGCTGTAGCCGATCGCGACGGCCGCATAGCCCTTGCCGGCGAGGATCTTGAGATAGGGCGCGACGTCCTGCCGGTCGCCGCCGACGAAGCCGCCGCCATGGAGCCAGACCAGCGTCGGCCGCCCCGGCCGGGCTCCGTCCGGCGGCAGATAGAGATCGAGCCGCTCGTCGGCGCCCGCGCCATAGGCGATGTCGCGCTGCTCGCGGATGCCGGCCGGGACGTGCCTGGCCAAGGCGTCGTTGGTCTTCGAGGCGCCATAGGCGAAGACGCCCCTCGCCAGCAGCGCCGAAGGCCAGGGTGAAAGCGCGAACGCCGCATAGACGGCGAATGCGACGCCGAGGCAGAGCAGGAGGATTCGCAGCGCGCGCGGTTTCATGCGCGGACGCTATCGCATCGGCCTGCAAAGGGGAATCCACCGCCGGCGAGAACCGGCGCGATAACAAGGGGATAGATCGGAGCCGGCCGCGCGCCCCGCGCCTTTGCGATGCGCCCTGCCGGGCGTTGGAAATCTTGCCTGTTTCCTGGCTAAATAACTGAATCCTTTTCTTTTTTCTGTCCCGTTAACCGCTCGTTTGGGTGCATCGGCGAAACAGGGCCGGGCTACGGACGGAAACGATGAGACGGCGACTGGGACTGACGGCGAAGATCCTGATGCTCTTTGCCCTGCTGAGTGTCGCGGCGGCGCTCGGGCTCGTCAGCGTGCTGCGCGGCCTCGACGATGTCCGTCGCATCGACCGGGAAGCCTTTTCCGGCATCGCGCTCGCCAGCGGCGCCTCGCTGCTGGCCAGCCGCGTCGCCAATGCAGCGCTGCTCGGCCGGCTCGACCCCGATGCGGCTGCCGCCGATATCGACGCCGCGCTGGAAAAGCTCGACGGCGCGATCGAGCTCGTCGACGTGGCGCGCGCGCATTTCATGGCGACGCTGCCCCGGGCGATGCGCGAGGCCAATCCGACCCTTGATGCCCGCGTCAACACCTTCATCGCCTTCCAGCGCGGCGTCGTCGATATCGGCCGGCGCGTCTCCGCCAGGGCCGCGGTGCTGGAGGCCGGCGCCGAGGAGGCCCGCCTCAATGTCAGCCAGATCATCGCCACCACCTCGGCCATGCGCGACACGATGGCGAAGACCGCCGAGGCGGCGGCGAGCCGAGCCGGCGAGGAGGCCGCGCTGATACGGCTGCGCACCATCGCGTTGGCGCTGCTCTTGCCGCTGGGCGGGGGCCTCGCCGCGCTCGTCCTGCTGCGCCGTCATCTGACGCGCCCGCTGCGCGAGCTGATGGGGGCGATCCGCGAGGCGACGCGCTCCAGCGAGGTCATCCAGGTGCCGCATTGCGGCCGCTCCGACGAGATCGGCGAGCTCGCCCGCACCGTCCGGCAGCTCAGCGAGGTGCGCGCCACGCTGGTGACGCGGGAGACCGAGGCCGGGCAGGCCCGCCAGCTTCAGCGGCTGCGCAGCCGGGAGCTGGCGCGCATCGCCGACGAGTTCGAGGCGCGGCTCGGTGTGCTGCTCGGCGAGATCGGGCAGGCGAGCGAGGTGCTGCGCACGACGCTGCAGGATGCCGCGGTGCGGGTCGAGCAGGTCTCGAAGAGCTCGGAGATCGCCGCGACCTCCGTCACCGGCGCCGGGGTGGAGGCCAACCGCACCACCGAGGCCGCCCTGCGCATGGAGCAGGTGATCGGGCAGATCAACGACGAGGTCCGGCGCGTCTCGGTGATGGCGAGCGCCGCGAGCCAGGAGGCGTTCGGCACGCATCGGCTGGTCGCCGCGCTGACCGAGAAGGCGGCGCAGATCCGCGATGTCGTGGGCATCATCGAGGCCGTCGCCCGCCAGACCAATCTGCTGGCGCTCAACGCCACCATCGAGGCGGCGCGTGCTGGCGTGCACGGGCGCGGCTTCGCCGTGGTGGCGTCCGAGGTCAAGGCGCTGGCGGGCCAGACGGCGGAGGCGGCCTCGCGCATCGTCGGCCGCATTGCCCAGGTCGACGAGGCGCTGTCTCATGCCGCCGGCGCGGTCTCGACCATCGGCAGCCGCATCGCCGCCGTCGAGCAGACCGGGACCGAGATCGCGACCATGGTCGGGTCCAACGCCGAGCTGCTCGGCTCGTTGAGCGAGACGGTGGCGCGGATCTCCGACGTCACCGGCACGGCGGTGATGGCGATGGCGGAGATCGCAACCGCCAACATGCAGACCGTCGACCAGGCCGATATGGGCGCACTGAGCGCGCGCGAGCTCGACGAGCGGATCACCACGCTCCGGGCCGAGGCGCGCGCCTTCGTGGCGCAGTTGCGCGCAGCCTGATCGCGGGCCGGCGCGGCGGGCTTGCCTTCTTGGCGCGACTCGGCCCCATCTGCGGCATGTCCGTCCCGATCGTCTTCGCCCCATGAGCTGGTCGCTCCAGCAGGATGCCGCCCTGTCGGCCGTCGCCCGCTGGCTCCAGGCCGGCACGCCGCAGGTTTTCCGCCTGTTCGGCTATGCCGGCACGGGCAAGACCACGCTGGCGCGCCATATCGCCGAGGCGGTGGACGGTGAGGTCGTCTTCGCCGCCTATACCGGCAAGGCGGCGCTGGTGCTGCGCAACAAGGGCTGCACCGACGCGCAGACCATCCACTCGCTGATCTACCGCTCGCGCGGCGTCGACGAGGAGAGTCCGGTCTTCGCGCTCAACCGCGACAGCCAGGCGGCCAAGGCCAAGCTGATCGTCATCGACGAATGCTCGATGGTCGACGAGGAGCTCGGTCGCGACCTGCTCTCTTTCGGCACGCCGGTGCTGGTGCTGGGCGATCCGGCGCAGTTGCCGCCGGTGAAGGGCGGCGGCTTCTTCACCGAGCAGGAGCCGGACGTGATGTTGACGGAAGTCCACCGCCAGGCGGCGGACAATCCGATCGTGCGGATGTCGATGATCGTGCGCGAGGGCGGGCGCCTCGACCATGGCGATTACGGCCCCAGCCGCGTCATCCGGCGCGACCAGATCAACCCGGAGATCGTGATGGGCGCCGACCAGGTGCTGGTCGGCATGAACAAGACCCGGCGCAACTACAATGCCCGCATCCGCCAGCTCATGGGCCATGCCGAGACCAACCCGGTCGCCGGCGAGAAGCTGGTCTGCCTGCGCAACGACAAGAGCAAGGGGCTGCTCAATGGCGGCTCCTGGATCGTGCAGGAGATCAAGACCTCGAAGAAGGGGCTGGTGACGATGCGCGTCACGCCCGAGGACGACGCCGGCGGCAAGGTGGTGAAGGTCTCGGTGCTGCCCAATTTCTTCGACGGCACCGAGGACGAGATTCCCTGGGAGCTGCGCAAGCACACCGACGAATTCACCTTCGGCTACGCGCTGACCGTGCACAAGGCGCAGGGCTCGCAATGGAACGACGTGGTGCTCTTCGACGAGAGCTTCGCCTTCCGCGAGCACCGGGCGCGCTGGCTCTATACCGGGCTGACGCGCGCGGCCGAGACGATCACGGTGGTGGCCTGATCCGGCACCGTCCGTGCGCGGCGCTGCCGATTTGTCATGTTCCGGTGCGGTTTTTCGCCATAGTTGACCGGGATTCTGCGCCTCCGTGACAACGGAGGCGTCGCTCATGGCGGAACCGGGTGCTCTCATGGCGGGTGCGATCGCGCTGCAGCGATTCGGCCTCGGGCCCGGAACGCGGCAGGGCGAGGCGCTCCACCGCGAAGCGCGCGAGCGGCTGCTGGCCGAGATCGATGTTGGCAGCTTGCCGCAGCCACGGAGCGTTCCCTTCTCGGGCGCCGCGGAGATCGGGCGGGCGCTCTACGCCTTCGAGGACCAGCAGAAGATCGAGCGCGAGGCGAAGCGCGCCCTGGCGGAGCCGCAAGGACAGGAGCCGCGGATGCAGGGCGTGCCGGTTGCGGGCGTCGCCATGGCGGAGGCCCCGGCGCCGCCGCCGGATCGGAATGCGGCCGGCCCGAATCCGCCCGATCGGGTCCGGATGGGGCAGCCGGGCAAGCCGGCTCCCAACGAGCCGGCCCTGCCTTTCCGGACCTATCGCGACGAGGTGAAGGCCCGGGTGGATCTCGCGCTCGCCGCCGAGAGCGGCTTCGGCGAGCGGCTGGTCATGTTCTGGTCGAACCATTTCTGCATCGGCGCGACCAAGAGCAATATCTGCCGGATCATGGCCGGAGCCTATGAGCGCGAGGCGATCCGCCCGCATGTCTTCGGACGCTTCGAGGACATGCTGATCGCGGCCGAGAGCCATCCGGCGATGCTCGACTTCCTCGACAACCGCCAGTCGATCGGTCCGAATTCTCCGGCCGGGCGCCGGCGCGGCCGCGGGCTCAACGAGAACCTCGCCCGCGAGATCATGGAGCTGCACACGCTCGGCGTCGCGGGCGGCTACGGCCAGGCCGACGTCACCAACCTCGCCCGCATCCTCACCGGCTGGACGGTCTCCGGGCGCGATGGCCGGCTGGGCTTTCCCGGTTCCTTCATCTTCAATCCCGGCCTGCACGAGCCGGGCGCGATATCCCTGCTCGGGCGGGCCTATGAGCAGCCGGATCTGGCGCAGGGCGCGGCGGCGCTGAGCGACCTCGCCCGGCATCCGGCGACGGCGCATTTCATCGCGTCGAAGCTCGCGCGCCATTTCGTGGCGGACGAGCCGCCGCCCGGGCTGGTCGACCTGCTCGCCGCGACCTTCCGCCGGAGCGGCGGCGATCTGCCCGCGGTCTATCGGGCGCTGATCGGCAGCGACGAGGCCTGGAAGGCGCCGGCGACCAAGATGCGCTCGCCGCAGGAGTTCCTGCTGGCAGCCTGCCGCGCGACCGGATTTCAGCCCAATGCCGGTCAGATCCTCGGACCCCTGGGGACGATGGGCCAGTCCTTCTGGCAGCCGCCGGGACCGAACGGCTATGCCGACAGCAACGCCGCCTGGGCCTCGGCCGAGGGGCTGAAGACGCGCATCGACGTCGCCGCGGGCTGGGGCCGGCAGGCGGCCAATGCGGTGCCGGACCCGCGCGGCCTGACCGCAGACATTCTCGGCCCGCTCCTCTCGCCCGAGACGAGGCAGGCGGTGGCGCGCGCCGAGAGCAGGCCGCAGGCGATCGCGCTGCTGCTGATGTCGCCCGAATTCCAGCGGAGGTGAACGCATGGACCATGACGACGATTGCGAACGGATGACGCCGTCGCGCCGCGCCGTGCTCGGCGCGGCGGGCGCGCTCTTCGCCTGGTCCTACATGCCGAAATTCGCCTATGCGGCGGCGGGCGCGCGGGATCCGCGCCTTCTCGTCGTCGTGCTGCGCGGCGCGCTGGACGGGCTCTCGGCCGTGCCGCCGATCGGCGATCCGGGCTATGCACCGCTGCGCGAGGGCATCGCGCTCGCCAAGGACGGGCCGGAGGGGGCACTGCCGCTCGATGGTTTCTTCTACCTGCACCCGGCGATGCCGAACCTGGCACGGCTGTTCGGGCTTGGGCAGGCGGCGATCGTCCATGCCGCCGCGACCGGCTATCGCGAACGTTCGCATTTCGACGGGCAGGACGTGCTGGAGAGCGGCCAGCCGGGACCGGGGCAGACCGCGAGCGGCTGGCTGAACCGGCTGCTCGCGAGCCTGCCGGCGGGCGAAGGCGTCGCGCGCAGGGGCGTGCTGGGCGTCGGTGTCGTGCCGCCACTGGTGGTCCGGGGCGATGCTCCGGTGCTCGGCTGGGCTCCTCCGCGCATGGCGCGGGCCGGAAACGACCTGACGATGCGGCTCGCCGATCTCTACGGCCAGCGCGATCCGCATCTCGCGGCAGCGCTGCAGCAGGCCATCGAGACCGAGAATCTGGCGCAGCGCCACGTCATGGACGGCAAGGCGGGCGGCGGACCCGATACGGCCGACGGCATGCGCCGCATCGCCGAAGGCGCGGCGGGGCTGGTCGGGGCCGATGACGGGCCGCGCATCGCGGCGCTGGCTTTCGAAGGATGGGACACCCACGCCAACGAGGGCGGGGCCAGGGGCCGGCTCGCCAACCTGCTCGGGGGGCTCGACGGCGCCTTCGCCGCCTTCGAGCGGGGGCTCGCCCCGGTCTGGAAGGATACGGTGGTGATGGTGGTGACGGAGTTCGGCCGGACGGCTGCGGTCAACGGCACGGTCGGCACCGACCACGGCACGGGCACGGTCGCCTTCCTGGTCGGCGGGGCCGTCAGGGGCGGCCGCATGATCGCCGACTGGCCGGGCCTGAGCCCCGAGCAGCTCTACCAGAACCGCGACCTCAAGCCGACGACCGACATCCGCGCCGTGGCCAAGGGCGTGGTGGCGGACCTCTTCGGGCTGTCGGGGCCGGTGCTGGCGGAGAAGGTGTTTCCCGGAACGGCCGAGCTGAGGCCGATGCAGGGGCTGGTGGCGTGAATCCTTCCCCCTCGAGGGAGAAGGTGTCCGCGTAGCGGACGGACGAGGGCAGAGCGCCTGGGTGATCGAGACAGGGCCGCTTGCACGGTCCCGTCCTTCATCCGTCAGCGCTCCGCGCTGCCATCTTCTCCCCCGAGGGGAGAAGGAAAGGTCACGCCCATTCGCGCTGCTTCAGCTTGTCCTCATAGGCGTCGATCTTGCCGCCCTTCTCCATGGTCAGGCCGATATCGTCGAGGCCGTTGAGCAGGCAGTGCTTGCGGAAGGGGTCGATCTCGAAGGTGATCTCGCCGCCGTCGGGACCCTTGATCGTCTGGTTCTCGAGATCGACCGTCAGCGTCGCGTTGGAGCCGCGCTCGGCATCGTCGAACAGCATGTCGAGCTGCTCGGGCGTCACCTTGATCGGCAGGATGCCGTTCTTGAAGCAGTTGTTGTAGAAGATGTCGGCGAAGCTGGTGGAGATCACGCAGCGGATGCCGAAGTCGAGCAGCGCCCAGGGGGCGTGCTCGCGCGAGGAGCCGCAGCCGAAATTGTCGCCGGCGACCAGGATCTGCGCCTTGCGATAGGCCGGCTGGTTCAGCACGAAATCGGGATTCTCCGAGCCGTCCTCCTTGTAGCGCATCTCGGCGAACAGCGCGGTGCCGAGCCCGGTGCGCTTGATCGTCTTCAGGAACTGCTTCGGGATGATCATGTCGGTGTCGACATTGATCACCTTCAGGGGGGCGGGGGTCGAGGTCAGGGTGGTGAAGGGCTGCATGGTTTCTGTCCTTGCTTTGGCCGGCTCAGCCGGCCGCCTGTTCGATGGCTTCCATGTCCTCGTCGGAGAAGCCGAAATGGTGGCCGATCTCGTGGATCATGACGTGGCTGACGATGCTGCCGAGGCTCTCGTCATGCTCGGCCCAGTAGTCGAGGATCGGCCGGCGATAGAGGTGGATGGTGTTGGGCATCTGGCCGGTCTGCGGAGCATAGCCCTGCTGCGGCAGGCCGACGCCGGTGAAGAGGCCGAGCAGGTCGAAGGGGCTCTCCGCCTCCAGCTCCTTCAGGACATCGTCCTCCGGGAACTCGGTGACGTTGAAGACCACATCGGCGCAGAGCGCGCGGAACGCCTGCGGCAGGCGGTCGAAGGCGGCCTGGGCCAGATCCTCGAACGCCTCCAGCGACGGGGCCTTCGCCCGGTCCCAGTCGATCTGCGCTGTCCTCGCCACGGCGGCATCCATCTCCGTCACCAGATCTTGAGCTGGTGGCCCAGCCACCAGGCCAGCACGACGACGCCGAGGAGCGAGAGCGCGCGGCCGATGCGCCGGCCCCAGAGCTCGACCTTGTCGCCCTCCGGGGCGTCGGCGCCGGAGAAATGCTGCGCCGCCCGGCCCATCGAGGAGCCGAGCAGGGTCTCGCTGTCGCGCTTGACGCGCTCGAGCGCGGCCCTGGCTTCGGCGGCGCGGGCATCTTCGCGGGGATCGTCCGACATGCTGCGCTCCCCGCCTTGCCGCCTCAGCCCAGCGTGCGGACGTCGACGAAGCGGCCGGTCAGGGCCGCCGCCGCCGCCATCGCCGGCGAGACCAGATGGGTGCGGCCGCGATAGCCCTGGCGGCCCTCGAAATTGCGGTTCGAGGTCGAGGCGGCGCGCTGGCCGGGCTTGAGCTGGTCCGGGTTCATGCCCAGGCACATCGAGCAGCCGGGCTCGCGCCATTCGAAGCCGGCGGCGAGGAAGATCTTGTCGAGCCCCTCGGCTTCCGCCTGCTGCTTCACCAGCCCGGAGCCCGGCACGATCATCACATAGTCCAGGCTCTCATGCATCTTCTTGCCCTCGACGATCTTCGCGACGATGCGCAGATCCTCGATGCGGCCATTGGTGCAGGAGCCGATCCAGATCACGTCGAGCGGGATATCCGTCATCCTGGTGCCGGCGGTCAGGCCCATATATTCGAGCGCCCGCTTCTTGGAGGCGCGCTTGACCTCGTCCTCGATCAGCTCGGGATCGGGCACCGTGCCGGTGACCGAGATCACGTCCTCGGGGCTGGTGCCCCAGGAAACGATCGGCGGCAGATTGGCGGCGTCGAGCTTCACGACACGGTCGAAATGCGCGCCCTCGTCGCTGTGCAGCGTCTCCCAGTAGCGGGTGGCGGCGTCCCAGGCGGCGCCCTGCGGCGCCTTGGGGCGGCCCTTGAGATAGTCGAAGGCCTTCTGGTCCGGCGCGACCATGCCGGCGCGGGCGCCGCCCTCGATCGACATGTTGCAGAGCGTCATCCGGCCTTCCATGGTCAGGCCGCGGATGGCCTCGCCGGCATATTCGATCACCGAGCCGGTACCCCCGGCGGTGCCGATCTCGCCGATGACGGCGAGCGTGATGTCCTTGGCGCCGACGCCATGCGCGGGCGTGCCGTCCACCTGGACGAGCATGTTCTTCGCCTTCTTCTGGATCAGCGTCTGGGTGGCGAGCACATGCTCGACCTCCGAGGTGCCGATGCCGTGGGCGAGCGCGCCGAAGGCGCCATGCGTCGAGGTGTGGCTGTCGCCGCAGACGATGGTGGTGCCGGGCAGGGTGAAGCCCTGCTCGGGGCCGACGATGTGGACGATGCCCTGGCGCTTGTCGAGCTCGTTGAAGTACTCGATGCCGAAATCCTTGGCGTTCCTGGCGAGCGCCTCGACCTGGATGCGGCTCTCCTCTTCCTGGATGCCCTTGGAGCGGTCGGTAGTCTGGATGTTGTGGTCGACGACGGCGAGCGTCTTGCTGGGCGCGCGGACCTGGCGGCCGGTCATGCGCAGCCCCTCGAAGGCCTGCGGGCTGGTCACCTCATGGACGAGGTGGCGGTCGATATAGAGCAGGCAGGTGCCGTCCTCCTGCCGGTCGACGACGTGGTCGTCGAAGATCTTGTCGTAGAGCGTGCGGGGCGCTGAGGTCGCAGTCATGGCTTGGTCTCGGTCTGCTGAAGTCTGATCTGGAAACGGGTCGGCCGGCCATGGCGCCGGCTCGCAGGAACGGTCCGCCTGTCGCCGGCCGCGCGGAAGCGGCCGGTCTCAGGCGCCGGTAAGGCCTGCTGCCAGCGAGGCGATGTAGCGGCCGAAGAAGCGCCACGGCAGGCGGGCATGGTCATGCAGCGCGGCAAAATCCTGCGTCGTCGGCAGGGGGGGCAGATGGCCCTCTCCCTGCACGGCGCAGAAGCGCTGGAGCTGATGCGTGCATGGCGACATGGCTACTGTTTAGCAGTTCCAAGGAAGCCGGACAATCGACCTCCTTGCCGGTCGGTCATCTGCCGGGCGCGGAGCCCGGCGCCGCGGTGTCGACGCTGACCACCACCGACATCCCCGGCGCCAGGCGCCCCGCGAGGGGCTGGTCGGGGTCGACGGCGATGCGCACCGGCACGCGCTGGGCGATCTTGATGAAGTTGCCGGTGGCGTTGTCGGGCCGGATCACGCTGAACTCGGAGCCCGCCGCCGGCGAGAAGCGCTCGATATGGCCGGTGAGGCTGGCATGGCGCAGGGCGTCGACCGTAAAGCTCACCGGCTGGCCGACGCGCATTCCGGCGAGCTGCGTCTCCTTGAAGTTGGCGATGACCCAGACCTGGTTCGGCACCAGCGCCATCACCTGTGTGCCGGCCGAGACATATTGGCCGATCCGGGCCTGGACCTCGCCGAGCCGCCCGTCCTGCGGGGCGACGATGCGGGTGTTGCCGAGGTCGATCTCGGCGAGATGGACGGCGGCCTGCGCGCCCTCAACCGCCGCGACGAGCGACTGGCGGTTGACGATGGCGGTCTGGATGTCCTGCCGCGCCACCTCGGCGGCGGCGTTGCTGGCGGTGAGCGAGGCGCGGGCCTGGTCGAGCGCCTGCTGGCTCTGGTCGGTGCTGGTCTGGCTGACGACGCCGCGCGCGCGCAGCGGCTCGATGCGGCCCCAGTTCGCCTCCGCGGTGCGCAAAGCCGCCTCGGCGCTGGCGACATTGGCGACGGCGGCGCGCAGGCGGGCTTCGGCGGCGGCGCGGGCCTGGTCCGAATTGGCGAGCGCGGCGCGCTGCGCGGCGAGGCCGGCGCGGGCCTGCTCCAGCTTCTGCGCGAAGATGCGGTCGTCGATGCGCAGCAGCAGGTCGCCCTGCTTCACGGCGGCGAAATCCTGCACCGGCACCTCCGCGACATAGCCGGCGAGCTGCGGCGCGATCACCGTCACCTGGCCGCGGACATAGGCGTTCTCGGTCATCTCGATGCTGCTGCGGAAGGGCGGCAACTGCCAGGCGTAGAGGATGACGGCGAGGCCGACGAGGCCGATCGCCAGGGCGATATAAGTCGAAACGGAGCGGAAGGCGCTGGTCATGATCGGGCGATGGGTCAGGCGGCCGTGGCGGCGGCCGGTGTGGCGAAACGCGCCTTCAGCGTCAGGAAGGCGAGGTGGAGGAGCAGGCCGGCGAGCGCGAGCCCCGCGATCAGCGCGATCAGCAGGAAGGCGTCGTTATAGGCGAGCACGGTCGCCTCGCGCGTCGCCTGCTGGGCGAGGAGCGAGACGCCCTCGCCGCGGGTCAGCGTCGGGTCGGTCAGCACATGGCCATAGGCGCCGCCAAGCTGGCCGATGCGCTGGGCGACGAGCGGGTCGGACAAGGCGAAATGCTCGGTCAGCACATTGTAGTGGAAGCTCGTCCGGAGCGTGATGAAGCTGCCGAAGATCGCCGAGCCGAGCAGGCCGCCGATGCTCTGCGTGAACAGGAAGACGGTGATGAAGCTCAGGATGTAGAGCGGGCCGCGGACGATCGCGCTGCCCATGCCCTGCGCCATCGCCGCCGGCAGGAACAGCGCCGAGCCGAAGGCGACGAGCGACTGGCTCAGCCAGATGTCGTGCGGCCGGGTCAGGCTGGTGGCGCCGCTGTCGAGCCAGGCGCCCAGCGCGACGCAGGCCAGAGCCGTGCCGTAGAACCAGTTCTCGCGGCCGGGCCGCAGCAGCGCGGCGCAGCTCAGGCCGCCCGCCAGGATGGCGCAGAGGATGATGGCGTAGAGCGGCACGGTCTGCTCGTTCTGAATGCCGAGCGCCTGGAAGAAGTTCGAGGCGCCGACCGTCTGCTCGGCCAGCACGAGGCGCATGGTCAGCAGCGCGCCGGCGAAATGCAGCGTGGTCGGGCTCGTCAGCCAGCGGATGTCGATGAGCGGGCTTTTGCGGTGCAGCTCGGTGATCGCGGCCAGCGTCAGGCACAGCAGGGCGAGCGCGAACAGCCAGCCGAGCCAGGGTGCCTCGAGCCACCAGTAGATCCGGCCCAGGCTGAGGGCGACCGCGATCGCGCCGAAACCGATCGCGATCAGGAGGTAGCTGACGACGTCGACCGGGCCGATCCATTTGACGCGCGGCGGCGTCGCCAGCGGCAGGGCGTAGACGCAGCCGAAGGCGAGCATGGCGAGGCCGACCTCGAACATGGTGAGGCCGTGGAAGCCCGCGACGTCGAGCAGATGCGGCGAGATCAGCCGCGTCACCGGGATGCCGAGCGTAGTGTTGGTCAGCGCCAGCGAGAGGCCGGCGGTGAGCTTCCTCTGCGGCTGCATCGGCTCGATCATGTAGAAGAAGGCGAGGGAGGACATCGGCGCCGCCGCGATGCCGCTCATGAAGCGCACCGCCACGGCCGATTGCAGGTCGTGCACGAAGAAGTTGAGCACGGCCGCCAGCAGCAGGCCGGCGATGCTGATCTCGGCGAAGTTGCGCAGCCCGTACTGCATGCGGATCTTGATCAGCGCGATCGAGAGCGAGACGTTCGGCGCCATATAGGCGGCGATCAGCCAGTTGGTCTCGGCGACGGTGGCGCCGAGATCGCCCTGGATCTGGTAGACATTGGTGTTGACGATGTTCTGGCCGATCTGCTGCGTCATCGCCAGCGTCACCGAGGCGAGCATGTAGCCCAGCGCGCGCGGCACCGGCATGGTGAACCAGGTCGAGGCCGGGGCCGGGGTCGGCGCGGATGCTGGCGCGGAGGCGCTCACGAGGCGCTGCTCCGCCCGGCGACGATGTTGCGCGAGGTCCGGCGCAGGACGTCGAGCGCCATCTCCAGCTCCTGCGGTGCGATGCCGTGCAGGATATCGGCGCGCAGCTCCGCGAGGAAGGCCAGGATGTCCTCGGCCTGGGCGCGCGCCATCGGGGTGAGGAAGACCTGGCGGGCCCGCCGGTCGCCCGCGACGGCGCGGCGCTCGATCATGCCGTTGCGCTCGAGCCCGTCGAGCAGCCGCACCAGCGTCGGCTGCTCGATCTCGAGCAGGCCGGCGAGATCGGACTGGATCAGCCCGTCCTCCCGCGCCAGCTCCATCAGCAGCCGGGCGCGGGCGAGGGTCAGCCCCATGCCCCGCGCCCGCTCGTCGACGAGCGCGCGCAGCTTGCGATTGACCGCGGCGAGTTCGGCCGTGAAGGCGGCTCTGAGGTCGGTGATATCCATAGGGTGAACATGAGTAGCAAGCTAATGATTGGCTTACTTATATAGCCGGTGAGCGCATGGCAACTGACTATTTTGTTAATCGATATGCATTAGTTGCATGATTGGTGCCGGCCGGCGGTTCGGCTCAGCACATGCGCGTTTCGCCGGGGCCGGGGCTGCCCCACGCAACAAAAAAACGCGGCCCCGAAGGACCGCGTTTCCGAATTCCGTGCGCCGGGGCGGCGGCTTACTTGCCGTTGGCCTTGGCGTTCTTGCCGCCCTTGGTGTCGACGCGCTCGGCGATGCGGGCCGACTTGCCGCGACGGTCGCGCAGGTAATAGAGCTTGGCGCGGCGCACCTTGCCCTTGCGGATGACCTTGATGGAATCGAGGTTCGGCGAGAAGAGCGGGAAAACGCGCTCGACACCCTCGCCGTAGGAAATCTTGCGGACGGTGAAGCTCTGGTTGAGCCCGCCGCCATTGCGGGCGATCACGACGCCCTCATAGGCCTGGACGCGGCTGCGCTCGCCTTCCTTGATCTTGACGTTGACCTGCACGGTGTCGCCGGGCTGGAAGGCGGGGATCTCCTTGCTCTCGCTGAGCCTGGCGATCTGCTCGGCGTCGATCTGCTCGATGATGTTCATGGGTCTCTCCATGGCCGTGTTCGCGTGCTGGCACGCGGGCGTTACGGCGCGCTGTTTTCAGTTGAGAGCGCGGCCATACAGGAGCGTGGCGCATTTGTCGAGCGGCAATGCCGGCAAAGCGCATGCCGGCTTCCCCGCCTTGCCGCAGGGGCCTCGGCGAGCATAGCCTCCGCCGTCTCGATCCTCCACCCGGCAGAGCCTTCGGACATTCCATGAGCAGCACAGTTTCCCAGGTCGTTCTCGTCACCGGCGCCGCGCGCGGCATCGGGCTGGCGACGGCGAAGCGTTTCCTCGCCGAGGGCTGGCGCGTCGGCCTGCTCGATATCGACGCGGCCGGGCTGGAGGCGGCGGTCGCGGCGATCGGCAAGCCGGAACAGACGCTGGCGCTGTGCTGCGACATCGCCGAGCCGCAGCAGGTCGCGACCGCCTTCGCTGCGCTCGCCGCGCGTTTCGGGCGGCTCGACGCGCTGGTCAACAATGCCGGCACCGCCGTGTTCAAGCCGCTGCTGGAGACGAGCCATGAGGAATGGCAGCGCGTGCTGGCGGTGAACCTCACCGGCCCGTTCCTGGCGACGCAGCACGCCGCGCCGCTGATGGCCGATGCGGGCGGCGGCGCCGTGGTCAACATCACCTCGATCTCGGGGCTGAGGGCCTCGACGCTGCGCGTCGCCTACGGCACCTCCAAGGCGGGGCTGGCGCATCTCACCAAGCAGCAGGCGGCGGAGCTGGCGGGGCTGGGCATCCGCGTCAACGCGGTCGCGCCCGGCCCGGTCGAGACGGCGATGGCCAAGGCGGTGCACAGCCCCGAGATCCGGGCCGATTACCGCGACGCCATCCCACTCGGCCGCTACGGGCTCGAGGAGGAGCTGGCCGAGTCGATCTTCTTCCTGTGCTCGGACAGGGCGAGCTACATCACCGGGCAGGTGCTGGCGGTCGATGGCGGCTTCGACGCCGCCGGCATCGGGCTCGCGACGCTGCGCGGGGAGCGTCGGAATCTGTAAACCGGACAGGCGTCGGCGATTCCGGGGCTCAGCTTCGGCCGCCGCGCCCTGCAGCCCGGGTTGCCCGACCGGCACTTTCCGATGCGCGGCGGCCCGCGACGAAACGAGCGCCGTTCCACAAGGAGGCCCGCGATGACCCAACAACCGATCAAGGGACCGGCATCCTATTTCCCATCCATCGAGAAGAAATACGGACGTCCCATCGCCGAATGGAAAGCGCTGGTGCGGGCCGGCTATCCCGCAAAGCACATGGAACTCGTCGCGATGCTCAAAAACGAGCACGGGCTGGGACATGGGCACGCGAACGCCATCGTCGCCGATACGCTGGCCGAAGACAAAGGCTAGATCATCGCGCGTCCTTTCGGACGCGGTAACGATGATCTATCTCATTGCTGGCGCATCGGATTCTTCCGAAAAGTGGATTCCACTTTTCGGTCCGATGCGCTAGAGAGCTTCGGCTTTCCCCGGCGGCGGCGCTCTCACCTGCCGGGGCGCCTTTCCGCCGGGCCCGCGAAGCCGGCCGCGTCCGGCGACCCATGGCGGTCTTCGCGTCAACCCGGGCCGTTCGCGAGCCGGATCCTCGCGGCGCCGGGCCTCCCCGTCCAGATCCCGCGACTGCGGCCCCAGGCCAGGACGCCTTCCGGCGCCGCAGCCGGCCGCGCGACATATATTCTCCTTGCGGCCGGCGCAGAACGGCGCGAACCTTCCCCGACATGCCTCTTCGACGGCCGCCGGCCCGTTCGGGCCGGTGCGACCGCCGCCCGACCGGTGCCGCGGGCATTTTCCTCCCGAAGCGCCGGCCTCCATCCGCGCCGATGCGAGGCCAGGAGCCTTTCGTCCCCGCGGGCCAACCCGAAGGAGGACGTCATGGCAGCACAGAACGGCAGGGGGGATGCGGCGCCCGGCACCAGACTCGCGGGGCCGCGATGCATCGCGATCGTCGGCCCCTTCCAGAGCGGCAAGACGACGCTGCTCGAAAGCATCCTGATGCGCTGCGGCGCGCTCTCGCGCACCGGTTCGGTCAAGACCGGCAACAGTGTCGGCGACGCCTCGCCCGAGGCGCGGGCGCACCAGATGAGCGTCGAGCCCAATGTCGCCGGCGTCGAGTTCCTGGGCGACCGCTTCCAGTTCATCGACTGCCCCGGCTCGGTCGAGTTCCTGCAGGAGATGCGCCATGTGCTGCCGGCGGTCGACGCCGCCGTGGTCGTCTGCGAGGCGGACGACCGCAAGGCGCCGGCGCTGGAGCTGGTGCTGCGCGAGCTGGAGGAAGCCGACATCCCGCGCTTCCTGTTCCTCAACAAGATCGACACGGCCTCGCGCCGGGTGCGCGAGACCCTCGCCATCCTGCAGCGCGCCTCGCGCACGCCGCTGCTGCTGCGCCAGATCCCGATCTGGCAGAAGGGCATCGCCGTCGGCTTCATCGACCTCGCCCTGGAGCGGGCCTTCATCTATCGCGAGCATGCGCCGAGCGAGATCGTGCCGCTCGCCGAGGACGAGGCGGGCCGCGAGAAGGATGCCCGCTTCTCGATGCTGGAGAAGCTCGCCGATTACGACGACGAATTGATGGAGGAGCTGCTCGGCGACATGGAGCCGCCGCGCGACCGCATCTTCGACGACCTCGCCCGCGAATTGCAGCACCGCCATGTCGTGCCTGTGCTGATCGGCGCGGCCGAGCGCGGCAACGGCGTGACGCGCCTGCTCAAGGCGCTGCGGCACGAGGCGCCGGGACTGGCCGAGACGCGCGGCCGGGTCGGCATCGTCGAGGAGGGGCCGCCCCTGGCCCAGGTGATGAAGAGCTGGCATGCCGGGCAGGGCGGCAAGCTCTCGCTCGCCCGGGTCATGCGCGGCAGGCTGGCCGAGGGCGACGTGGTCACCTCCTCCGGCGGGGTCGAGGCGCGGATCGCCGGCATCGTCGCGCTCAAGGGCGCCGAGCAGAGCCGGCAGCCGGCCGCCGAGGAGGGCGAGGTCGCCGGCTTCGCCAAGCTCGACGGTATCGGCACGGGCGAGGCCTTCATGCTCGGCAAGGGGCGCGCCGGCGTGGTCAGCGCCGTCGCGCCGCCGGAGCCGGTGCATACGCTGGCGATCGCGGTGAAGGACCGCAAGGACGATGTCCGGCTCGCGGCCGCCCTCCAGAAGATCGCCGAGGAGGACGGCGCCCTGCTGGTGACGCAGGTGCCGGAGCTCGGCGAGACGCGGCTCTCCGGCCAGGGCGAGATGCATCTGCGGGTCACGCTCGAGAAGCTCGCCGGGCGCTACGGCGTGACCGTCACCAGCCGGCCGCCGCAGGTGGGCTATCGCGAGACGATCCGCGGCCACGCCAGCGCGCGCGGGCGCCACCGCAAGCAGAGCGGCGGCCATGGCCAGTATGGCGACGTGGTGATCGACGTCGCCGGGCTGCCACGCGGGGAGGGCGTCCGCTTCGTCGACAGGATCGCCGGCGGCGTCGTGCCGCGTCAGTATATCGGCTCGGTCGAGGCCGGCATGCGCGACTATTGCGAGAAGGGGCCGCTCGGCTTCCCGGTCGTCGATGTCGCGGTGACGCTGACCGACGGCTCCTATCACACCGTCGATTCCTCCGACATGGCGTTCCGGCAGGCGGCGCGGCTGGCGATGGCCGAGGCGATGCCGCAGGCGAAGCCGGTGCTGCTGGAGCCGATCCTCTCCGTCGAGGTGGTGATTCCGTCGGAGGCGATGTCGCGCGCCTCGGCGCTGATCTCGGCGCGGCGCGGGCAGATCCTCGGCTACGACACGCGGCCGGGCTGGCGCGGCTGGGACCAGATCAACGCCCTCGTGCCGGAGGCGGAGATGTCCGGGCTGATCGTCGAGCTGCGTTCGGCCACCTCCGGCGTCGGCACCTTCAGCGCCCGCTTCGACCATCTGGCGGAACTCGCGGGCAAGCCGGCGGAGGCGGTGGTGTCGGCCCAGGCGCTTGCGGCGGCGCAGGCGCGCTGACGGCTTGCGGGCAACGCCTGCAGGCAAGGCCTGCAGGCGTTGCTTCCGACGGCGGCAGCGCCGCCGAGGCTTGCTTCTTTCCACTCTAAACTGTTTAGGTATGAACATTGTGCGGAAGGCCCGCAGGCCGCGCTTGCGCGGCGGGCCGGCGTTTCGCACTCTATGGTCGTGAAAACAACGCATTGCGGCTCCGCGCGAGCGGGTCGGGCCATGCGAGAGGGAGGAGACCATGACTGCGACCGGAGCCGCGCAGACGGGAGAGGATGCGCGCCCGTGGCTTGCGCATTATCCGCCGGCCGTCCCGCACCAGCTCGACGAGGCGCGGATCGGGACGCTGGAAGGCCTGATCCGCTGGTCCGGCGCGACCTATGCCGACCGTCCGGCCTTCGAGAGCTTCGGCAAGACGATCAGCTTCGCCGAGACCTTGCGCGCGGCGGAGGCCTTCGCCGGCTGGCTTCAGGCGCAAGGCCTGCAGAAGGGCGACCGGGTCGCGCTGATGATGCCGAACATCCTGGCCTATCCGGCGACGATCTTCGGCACGCTGATCGGCGGCTTCACCGTGGTCAACATCAACCCGCTCTACACCGCGCGCGAGCTGACCCACCAGCTCAACGACGCGGGCGCACGCATCCTGGTGGTGATCGAGAATTTCGCCCATGTCGTCGAGGAGGCCTGGCCTCATCTCAAGCTCGACACGGCGGTCGTCGCCACGGCCGGCGATCTGATGGGGTTCAAGGGGACGATCGTCAATTTCGTCGCCCGCCGCATCAAGAAGGTGGTCAAGCCCTTCGCGCTGCCGGGGGCGGTGAGGCTGCGCGATATCCTGTCGCGAACGGCAGGGATGAAGCCGGTCGCCATCACGCCGGAGGACGTCGCCTTCCTGCAATATACCGGCGGGACGACCGGCATCGCCAAGGGCGCGACGCTGACGCATCGCAACGTCGCCGCCAATGTGCAGCAGGCGGGGCTGTGGCTCGAATGGGCGCTCGAGCCGCCGCAGGGGCAGGGCGCCTACCAGCACGTCATGGTGACGGCGCTGCCGCTCTACCACATCTTCGCGCTGACCTGCTGCTGCCTGTTCCTGCTGCGGATCGGCGCCCGGAGCCTGCTCATCGCCAATCCCCGCGACATTCCCGGCTTCGTGAAGACGCTGAAGGCGAGCCGCTTCACGCTGATCTCCGGCGTCAACACGCTCTACAACGCCCTCGCCAACCATCCCGAGATCGGCTCGGTGGACTTCAGCGAGCTGCGCTTCGCCGTGGCCGGCGGCATGGCGACCCAGGCCGCCGTCGCCAGGCAGTGGAAGGCCGTCACCGGCCGGCCGATCATCGAGGGATACGGGCTTTCCGAGACCTCGCCGGTGGCGACCATCAACCGGCCAGACATCCAGGAGTTCACCGGAACGATCGGCTACCCGATCCCCTCGACCGACATCGCCGTGCGCGACAGCGACGGCAACGACATGCCGGCCGGCGAGCCGGGCGAGATCTGCATCCGCGGGCCGCAGGTGATGCGCGGCTACTGGAACCGCCCCGACGAGACCGCCAAGGCGATGACGGCGGACGGCTATTTCCGCTCCGGCGACGTCGGCGTGATGCTGCCGGACGGGCAGTTCAAGATCGTCGACCGCATGAAGGACATGATCCTGGTCTCGGGCTTCAACGTCTATCCGAACGAGGTCGAGGACGTGCTGGCCGCGCATCCGGGCGTGCTGGAATCGGCGGTGATCGGCCTGCCGAACGAGCATTCCGGCGAGGTCGTCGCGGCCTTCGTCGTGCGCAAGGACCAGGCCCTCACCGCCGAGGAATTGCGCGCCTACTGCAAGGAGAACCTGACCGGCTACAAGGTGCCCAAGCAGATCTTCTTCCGCGAGAGCCTGCCCAAGACCAATGTCGGCAAGGTCCTGCGCCGGGCCCTGCGCGAGGAGGTCGTCGCCCAGCGCTGACGACTGCCCGAGGTCGACAGCGCGGCGCGCAGCGTGTTGTCTGTTCTCCGCACCTGCCGCCAGCGGAGATGATTCACGCTTGCCACGCCGCCTCGTCGAACTGCCTCTTCTGCGCAGCCTGAAGCCGGGCCTTCATGTCCATGACGAGGAGGCGCTGAACGCCGAGCCCTCGCTCGACCTGCTCGACGAGGCGATCACCCCGCTCGGCGCCTTCTTCATCCGCAACAACGGCGAATTGCCCGAGATCGCCGATGCCGGCGCCTGGACGCTGACCATCGACGGCGAGGTCGAGCGCCCGGCCGTCTGGAGCCTGGCGGCGCTGCGCGAGACGTTCGAGACGGTCACGCAGACCGCCGTGCTGGAATGCGCCGGCAACGGCCGCTCGCAATTCTCGCCGGCGACGGACGGGCTGCAATGGCGGCTCGGGGCGGTCGGCTGCGCGCGCTGGACCGGGGTCAGGCTTGCCGACGTCCTGCGGCATGCGGGCGTGAATCCGGGCGCCGTCTATACCGGACACCATGCGCCGGACAGGCAGATCGGCAAGCCGGAAAAGGCGGCGCTGTCGCGCGGGTTGCCGATCGCCAAGGCGCTCGCGCCCGAGACGCTGATCGCCTTCGGCATGAATGGCGAGCCCTTGCCGCGCCTGCATGGCGGGCCGCTGCGCATCGTCGCGCCGGGCTATCCCGGCTCGGCCTGGCAGAAATGGCTCGACCGCGTCAGCCTGCGGGCGCAGGAGCATGACGGCGAGAAGATGCGCGGCACCGACTACCGCATGCCGATCCGGCCGCTGCGCCCCGGCGAGGCCCTCGACCCCGCCAATTTCGCCGTCATCACCGACATGCCGGTGAAGTCGCTGATCACCCGCCCGGCGGACGGCTTCACCGTCGCCGCCGGCGAGATGGTCACGGTTGCCGGCTTCGCCTGGAGCGGGGCCGTTCCGCTCGCCGGGCTCGAACTCTCCCATGACGGCGGGCACAGTTGGCGCGCGGTCGCGCTGGAGCCGGGCGAGGGGCCTTACGCCTGGCGGCGCTTCGAGGCGCGCCTGCCGGCGGGGGAGCCGGGCACCCTCACCGTCATGGCCCGCGCCCATGACGCGGCCGGCAATCGTCAACCTCTGGAGATGCCGTGGAATCCGCGCGGCTATTGCAACAACCAGGTCCAGCGCGTCAGCGGCCGTGTCATGGCGCGCGCCGGCTGAACCGAGGGCACTAAAAAAATCCGCGCGGCGGCTTGAACCTTTTCCCGCGCTGGCGCGTCTCACTCATCGAGTCTGCCGTTCGGGGCACGGCTCTGCCGCCTCGGTCACTCCCCCTCCCATCGGCGACCGAGGCGGCGCTCTCTCTTCCTCGGACTTTCTCGGAGCGTCACCCGTCGGGGCTGGCCCTCGTCCTATGCCGCGAGCAGGGCGCGCCCGTCGCTGGCATGGCCGGTGGCGGAGACGATCCGGCCGGGCTCGATCTCCCGGTCGAAGCGCACGAGCGTGAAATCCTCGGCGCGGCCGCTGTTGCCGCGCTCCGTCAGCACCGAAAGCGGCCGGCCCATGCGCGCCTCGAGGTGACGCCGCTGAGCCGCCTCGGCCGCGGCCCGCAGGCGCGCGGCGCGCTCCGCCACGACCGCGCCCGGCAGCTGCGGCATGCGCGCCGCCGGGGTGCCGGGCCTCGCCGAATAGGGGAAGACGTGGACATAGCTCAGCCCGCAGGCCTCGAGGAGCGAGAGCGAGCGGGCGAACATCGCCTCGTCCTCGGTCGGGAAGCCGGCGATCAGGTCCGCCCCGAAGACGAGGTCGGGCCGCAGGCCGCGCATCTGCGCGCAGAAACGGATCGCATCGTCGCGGCTGTGGCGCCGCTTCATCCGCTTGAGGATGAGGTCGTCGCCATGCTGCAGCGACAGGTGCAGATGCGGCATCAGCCGCGCCTCGCTCGCGAGCAGGTCGCGCAGGGCGTCGTCGGCCTCGACGGCGTCGATAGAGGAGAGGCGCAGGCGCGGCAGCTCCGGCAGATCGCGCAGGATCCGCGCCGCGAGCGCGCCGAGCCGGAAGCCGTCCGGCAGGTCCTGGCCATAGCTGGTGAGATCGACGCCGGTGAGCACGATCTCCCGCGCCCCGGCCTCGACGAGCCGCCGGCACTGGGCGAGGACGTCGTCCGCCGGCAGCGAGCGGGAATGGCCGCGCCCGAAGGGGATGACGCAGAAGGTGCAGCGATGGTCGCAGCCGTTCTGCACCTGGACGAAGCCGCGCGTATGGCCGGCGAGGCGTCCGGTCGGCGCCGCGCGCATGGCCGGGCGGGCCATGATGTCGCCGACGGCGAGCTTGTCGGCAGGCGCAGCCGCGTCGCGGCCCAGGCTGTTCGAGCGGGCGAGCGCCAGCCACTGCGCCGGGTCCAGCTTCTCGTCGTTGCCGAGCACGCGGTCGGCCTCCGGCATGGCGGCGAAGCGGGCGGGCTCGATCTGCGCGGCGCAGCCGGTGACGATCACGGGCCGGTCCGGCTGCTCGCGCTTGAGCCGGCGGATGGCCTGGCGGGCCTGGCGCGCCGCCTCCGCGGTGACGGCGCAGGAATTGACGATGGCGGCGTCCTTCAGCCCGGCGGCCTCAGCCTGGAGCCGGAGCGCCTCGCTTTCGACGATGTTGAGGCGGCAGCCGAAGGTGACGACCTCCAGCGCCATCAGGCCGCGCTCGCCAGCAGGGCGGGGTCGAGCCTGCCGTCCCATTCGAAGGCCGCCGCGCCGGTCATCAGCACATGGCCGGCATCCTTTCGGCCGTCGCTCTCGCGCCATTCGATGGTGAGATCGCCGCCCGGCAGGCTGACCACCGCCTTGCGGGCGGAGAGCTCGCGGCGCACGGCGGCGACCAGCGCCGCGCAGGCGCCCGAGCCGCAGGCCTGGGTGATGCCGGCGCCGCGCTCCCAGACGCGCAGCACGATATGGTCCGGCGCCGTGACGGCGGCGAGCTCGATATTGGCGCGGTCGGGGAAGATCGGGTGGTTCTCCAGCAGCGGACCGATCTGCTCGAGATCGTAGGCATAGGGGTCCTCGACGAAGAAGACCGCATGGGGATTGCCCATGTTGACGGCGCAGGGCGAGTGCAGGATCGGCGCGTCGATCGGGCCGATCTGCAATTCGAAGCGGCTGGTGTCCGCGAAAGGCTCGGCCAGCGGAATCTCGTCCCAGGCGAGGCGAGGAGCGCCCATGTCGACGGTGAAGACCGTCTCGCTCTCGCGCTTCACCGGCAGCAGCCCGGCCTTGGTCTGCAGGGTCAGGTCGGTCCTGGCGGGGTCGCCCATCTCCGGGTCGGCCACCATCGCCCAGGCGACGCAGCGCGTGCCGTTGCCGCAGGCGCCGGCCTCGGTGCCGTCGACATTGTAGATGCGGACGAAGGCGTCGGTTCCGGCGGCCTGCGGGTCGTGCAGCACCATGAGCTGGTCGAAGCGGGCGCGCGGCTCGGCGGCGATGGCGCGGGCCTCCAGCGCGCTCACCAGATGCTTCGTGCCGCGCAGGTCGAGCACGGTGATCTGATTGCCGAGCCCGTTCATCTTCAGGAACCGGCGATGCGCCAGAGCGTTCATTTGGTCACATGTCCCATGAAATGCGGGTCTATGACGGAGGCGGCGTGAAAAAGCCACCCTCATCCCGTTCCTGTGACAAGGTGGACATTCTATGCTGCTCCGCAAGGGCGCGAATCGCGAGAAGCTCAGGGCCGTGACGATGCGGTATTTCCGGATTTGTGTTCTGGCTTGCGCCGGCACCATCGGCGTCGCGCCGACGGCATGGGCGCAGACGACGGTGGCGGCGCCCTCCGCCGTGCAGGCGAGCCCGCTCGCTCCGCCGCCGGGCGCCACCCCGGCGCAGGCGCCAGGCGCTCCCGTGCAGAGCCCGCCCGCGGCCTTGCCCGATCCGCAGCCTTCGCCCCAGCCGGTCCAGCCGGCCCCGCCGGCGCCCAATCCGGTGACGCCGCAGCCGGTACAGCCGGCGCCGACCCCGCAGGGGCCGCTGGAGCCGCAGCCGGTGCAGCCGCCGCCCTCCATGCCGGCCCCGGGCCAGCCGCTTCCCCCCGCTCCGCCGCAACAGCAGACCGGCGTGCCGGATCCGAATGCGACGCTCGCCGGCAAGGGCACCGACACCAGCGACGTCGCCGAGGTGACGCTCTCGCCCAAGCCGGTGCTGGTCCTGTCCGGGCAGACGAGCTGGGACCAGGGCTTCCAGAAGCTCTCCGACAGCTTCAAGGCGCTGCGGGCCGAGGCGCAGCGGGCCGGGCTCGCCGTCGCCGGCCGGCCGCTGACCCTCTTCGTCGAGACCACGGACGAAGGCTTCCGCTTCGACGCGATGCTGCCGGTCGCGATTCCGCCCGGCGGGCAGGCGCCCACGGTCGGGGCGGATTTCAGGATGTCGACCTCGCCGGCCGGCGCGGCGCTGCGCTTCCTGCACCAGGCGCCCTATGACGACATCGATTCCACCTACGAGACGATCACCGCCTATCTCGAGGCGAAGAACATCGTGGTGAAGGACGCCTTCCTCGAGGAATATGTCAGCGACCTCGCGGATCCGGGCGATCCGAACCTCGAGATCAACGTCTACGTCCAGCCGAAATAGCTCGATGGTTTTCCGTCGTCATCCCGGACGAGCGGCGTCAGCCGCGCAGGGCTTCCCTTCGGCCGCCCGGGGCGACCGGCAGCATGTCAGGCCGTCCAGCTCAGCCCCGGCCGCATCGGCCTGAAGCGCTCCTGCGGCAGGCCGGCGGCGGCAAGCGCCGCCCGCAGCGCCTGCGGCGGCCGTTCGACGCCCTCGTCGGTGAGCTGGAAGGTGCCCCAATGGTGGCCGATGGCCTCCTCGGCCCGCAGCGCCAGCATGACCCTGACCGCTTCCTCCGGGTTCATGTGGTTGTCCGACATGAACCAGCGCGGCTCATAGGCGCCGATCGGCAGCACGGCGAGGCGGAACGGGCCATGCTCGGCGCCCAGCCGCTCGTAGAGCGAGCCGTCGTGATAGCCGGTATCGCCGACATGGAGGATCTTCGCGGCGCCGGCCTCGATGATGAAGGACGACCACAGCGCCATGCGCCGGTCGAAGGCGCCGCGGGCCGACCAGTGATAGGTCGGCACGAGGGTGACGGCGAGCCCGTCCGACAGCGCCAGGCGGTCCGACCAGTCATGCGCCTCGGTGCGGGCGTCGGGGATGCGCGCCCGGACGATGGCGTCGTTGCCGAGCGGCATGATCATGCGCGGCCGGTCGCGGCGGTGCAGGCGGGCCAGCGTCTCGATGTCGAGATGGTCGTAATGGTTGTGCGTGATCAGGACCGCATCGAGCGGCGGCAGGTCGTCGAAGGCGACGCCCGGCGGGTTGACGCGCTTCGGCCCCATGAAGCTGAAGGGGCTCGCGCGCTGCGAATAGACCGGGTCGACCAGCAGGTTGAGCCCGGCGATCTGGTAGAGGAAGGAGGCGTGACCGAGATGGACGATCCGCACGCCCTCGACGCGGGCCGGCGGCCTGTCCTGCGGCGGGGCCTCGTAGACGGCGGGGAAGGCCTCGCGCTCGCGCTTGCCGGCCTGCCAGCGCAGCACGTCCAGCAGTCCCTTTCCGGCGGAGCGGCCGTCGCTGAAGACAAGCCCGTCGAAATGGTCGCTGACGGGGCCCTGGTAATAGGGATTGCGCGAGCGTGAGATCGCCGCCCAAGCGGCGCCGGTCGAGGCGAGCAGGGCACCGAGGCCGACGACGGAAAGGAGCTTGCGGCGATCCATGACTCGAGAGAGGTAGGGCGCCGCGGCCTCCGGTCAAGACTCGGGCGCTCTGGTCGCCAGCACATGCTCTGGTCGCCAGCACATGCAGCCAGCGCGTCGGCACCTTGTCGTAGCCGGAGCCCTCGTCCTCCTCGACGGCGAGGGAGGACCAGCGCGAGGCTGCGCCGAAGGCGGCGACGGCCTCCGGCCGCGACAGATAGTTGAAGTAGCGGCCGAGCCCGTCGCGGCCTTCCGCTTCCCCGGCCTTGAAGCTCGCATAGACGACGCCTCCCGGCCGCAGGGCGGCGTGGATCCGGTCGACGATGCCGGGCAGGGCCGGGCGGGGCGCATGCAGCAGGCAGGCATGCGCCCAGATGCCGTCATAGGCCGCGATCTCGTTCAGCTCCTCGAAGAGCAGCACGGCGACGGGCCGGCCGAGCCTGCGCCCGGCCTCGCGCGCGAGCTCGGGCGAGCCGTCGGTCGGGACCACGTCGAAGCCGCGCGCCAGCATCGCCTCGCTGTCCTGGCCGCCGCCGCAGCCCAGTTCGAGGATGCGGGCGCCGGGGCGAAGCCGCCCGGCGAAGAGGTCGATGCGGCGGTGCTCGGCCTCGCGCTCCCGCCCGGCATAGGCGCCGGCTTCGGCCGCGTAGAAGTCGAGCGTCCGGTCGTCCCTGGTTGCCATGCGTCGCCTCAGTTGCTGCTGGAGCGGATCGCCGCGGTCGCGATGCCGGCACCGATCAGCAGCGTCCCGCCCGCCTTGTTGAAGATGCCGACGGCGCGCGGGTTGCGCACCACGGCCCGCGCCCGGGAGGCGACCAGCGCGTAGCCCATGGCGTTGGCGAAGGCGAGGCCGATGAAGGTGGCCTCGAAGATCAGCATCTGCGTCCAGAATCCGGCCTTCGGATCGAGGAACTGCGGCAGGAAGGCGACGAAGAAGGTGAGGCTCTTGGGGTTCAGCGCGGTCACCAGCCAGGCATGGCCGAGCATCTTCCAGGCCGGAGCGGCATCGGCGCGCGGCTCGGCGTCGAGCGTGCCGCCGGCGCGGAAGAGCTTGACGCCGAGCCAGACGAGATAGGCCGCGCCGAGCCATTTCAGCGCGGTGAAGACGCTGGCCGAGGTCGCGAGCAGGGCGCCGACGCCGAGCATCGAGAGCGTCATCGCCGTGAAGTCGCCGAGTGCCACGCCGAGGGCCACGGGAAGGGCGGTGCGCCAGCCCTGGCCGAGCGCATAGGAGATGACCAGCAGGATGGTCGGGCCGGGAATGACGAGCAGGACGGCGGTGGCCGCGGCGAAGGCGGCCCAAGCTTGGAAGGTCATGACGATGGCTCCGCTAAACTCCAGAGCCATCACCAGATGCGGGGCTTTGTAAAGGGCCTGGCGCCGGCGGGGGCGCCCATGCGCCGGAGCGCGATGGGGCCCGCGCGCCGCTTCAGCGCGTGCCGCGGAGGAAGTCGCAGAGGGCCTTGCGAACGGCACCTTCCGGCGCGACCTGGCCGGGCTGCACGGTGAAGGCGATGTCGATGCGCGTGCCGGTCGCCTGCTTCCGGGTGGTCACCTTCAGGATCTGCGGGCGGCCGGAGCCGGTGACCTCCTGCATGGCGGAGATCGTGCCGCTCGCCCTGTCGGTGCGGATGTCGACGAAGTCCCCGTCGGCCTCGATCGCCCGGACGATCACGGGCAGCACGGCGGCCGGCGCCTTCCTGGACAGGTCCCAGGTGCGATAGGTGATCTGCGAGACCATCGGCACGCCGGAGCTGCTGAAATTGGTGGCGCAGGGCTGCGCCTGCGCTTTGCCCGGGCCGGCGAAGGAGGCGCAGGCGGCAACGCCAAGAGCAAAAAACAGGCGAATCGGCATCATGATCATCGGGCTCGCAATCGGGAGGGACGGCGTCCGTTACCGAGGTTGCGGCACTCTGTCACCGTCACCCAGGGTCACGCGCGCTTCCGGCTCGGCGGCGACGACCAGCACCCACCAGGCGCGGTAGCTGGTGCGCGGGTCCTTGGAGAGCGCGATGCCGTAGCGCGTCGCTTCCTTCATCCGCAGATTGGCGTCGTGCCCCGGCGATTTGCGCCAGCCGTCGAAGGCTTCCTCGACCGAAAAATAGCCGCCGCCCAGATTCTCGGCGACGCGGGCCGAATCGAGGCCCGCCGCCTCGACGCGCGCGGCGAAGCGGCCGCCGGCCTCGTGCGAGAGAGCGTTCTTCGCGACCATGGCGTCGGCCTGCCGCTGGGCCATCGCCATCAGCCGCGGGTCCGGCCGGACGGGGCCGAGGCCGTGGCTGGCGCGGTAGGCGTTGAGGATGCGTCCCGCCTGGGCCGGGTCGAGGGTGACGGCGCCGAGCCGTTCGACCATGCGGGGGTCGAGCGGCCCTTCGCGGCGGGCTTCGCCGGCGCAGCCGGCGAGGAGGAGGGTGAGGGCCAGCAAGGGCGGGGCGATCACGATCTTCATGGGCTTCGGTTCGTTTCGGGGCGCGATGCGATGCCGCCAGATCAGGGCCATTCTGGGGCCGAGCGCGGTCATGGCTGGGGAGAGAAGCCGCGGGGCAGCTTCCGCAAGCGGGGCGGGACGTCCGATCCCGCCGCCCCGGAGCGCTCCGCCATGCGCGAAACGGCGCCCCGCAACCTTGACTTTCGCCACATTCTTCCGCTTTAAGGGCGCCATCCGTTTCGCCGACATCGCCGAAACCGCATCCGCCGACCGGGCCGCAGCAGCGCCTCGGCATCGTCCCGAACAGTGCCTTTGCGGCTTTCGGATCAGATGATGCCTAACCGCTTCCCCCGGAGGTCAACGTCCGACAGCGCGATTGCGCCCTCGGGCGCGAAACCGTTTGGCAATGGGGTTCCGGCGCTGGAGGCTCCCTGAGGCAAGCAGGCAGGTCCGCATGTTCGGCACGCTGAGCGACAGGCTCTCCGGCATCCTCTCGGGGCTGACCCGCAGGGGTTCGCTGACCGAGGAGGACGTCAACGCCGCCCTGCGCGAGGTGCGCCGGGCGCTGCTCGAGGCCGACGTCGCGCTCGAGGTCGTCCGTTCCTTCACCGACAAGGTGCGCGAGCGTGCCGTCGGCGCCGAGGTGCTGAAGTCGGTCACGCCCGGCCAGCAGGTCATCAAGATCGTCAACGACGTCCTGATCGAGACGCTCGGCGGCGAGGGCGAGAGCATCAATCTCGATGCCGTGCCGCCGGTGCCGGTGCTGATGGTGGGTCTCCAGGGCTCCGGCAAGACGACCTCGACCGCCAAGATCGCCAAGCGCCTGACGGACCGGAACAAGAAGAAGGTGCTGATGGCGTCGCTCGATACACGGCGCCCGGCCGCGATGGAGCAGCTCGCCGTGCTCGGCCAGCAGGTCGGCGTGCAGACGCTGCCGATCGTCGCCGGCCAGTCGGCCGTGCAGATCGCAAGGCGCGCCATCGAGGCCGGCCGCCTCGGCGGCTTCGACGTCGTCATGCTCGACACCGCCGGCCGCGTCACGCTCGACGACACGCTGATGGAAGAGGTCGCGCAGGTGAAGGCCGCGACCAACCCGCATGAGGTGCTGCTCGTCGCCGACGCACTGACCGGTCAGGACGCCGTCAACACGGCCCGCGCCTTCGATGCCCGCGTCGGCCTCACCGGCATCGTGCTGACCCGCATGGACGGCGATTCGCGCGGCGGCGCGGCGCTCTCGATGCGCGCCGTCACCGGCAAGCCGATCAAGCTCGTCGGCATTGGCGAGAAGGTCGACGAGCTCGACGATTTCCACCCCTCCCGCGTCGCCAACCGCATCCTCGGCATGGGCGACATCGTTTCGCTGGTCGAGAAGGCGGCGCAGACGATCGACGCCGCGCAGGCGCAGGCCACCGCGCAGCGCATGGCCAAGGGCCAGTTCGACCTCTCCGACATGCGCGCACAGCTCCAGCAGATGGAGAAGATGGGCGGCCTCGGCGGCGTGATGAGCATGCTGCCGGGCATGAAGCAGGCCCAGTCCCAGCTCGCCAATGCCGGCGTCGGCGACAAGATGTTCAAGAGCATGATCGCGGCGATCGACTCGATGACGCCGGCCGAGCGCAAGAACCCCGATCTGCTCAAGAACAGCCGCAAGAAGCGCATCGCGGCCGGCTCCGGCACCACGGCCGAGCAGATCAACAAGCTGCTCAAGATGCATCGCGGCATGGCCGACGCCATGAAGATGATGAGCAAGCAGAAGGGCGGCATGCTCGGCAAGCTCGGCTCGATGTTCGGGCTCGGCGGCGGGCTTCCCGCCGGCATGCCCGATCCTTCCAAGATGGACCCGGCCCAGCTCGCCGAACTGCAGAAGCAGCTCGGCGCCGGCGGCGGGCTTCCGCCGCTGCCGCCCGGCGGCTTCCCCGGCGGCGGCCTGCCGGGATTGCCGAAGGGCGTCACGCCTCCCGCCGGCATGATGCCGAAGCTGCCGGGCCTCGGCGGCGGCCTGCCGGGTCTCGGCGGACCGTTCGGCAAGAAGAAATAGCCTTCGACATTCAACGCGACTTCAAACCAAAGGAAGAAGACCCATGTCCCTCAAGATCCGCCTGACCCGCGGCGGCGCCAAGAAGCGCCCCTATTACCGTATCGTCGTCGCCGATTCGCGCTCGCCGCGCGACGGCCGCTTCATCGAGAAGATCGGCTCCTACGATCCGATGAAGGCCAAGGACGCCGAGGACCGCGTCGTGCTCGACACCGAGAAGGTCCAGGCCTGGCTCGCCAAGGGCGCCCAGCCGACCGACCGCGTCCTGCGCTTCCTCGATGCCGCCGGCCTCGTCAAGCGTTCGGCCCGCAACAACCCGAAGAAGGCCGTTCCGGGCGAGAAGGCCAAGGAACGGGCCGAGAAGAAGGCCGAGAAGGCCGCCGCTCCGGCCGCCGAAGAAGCCGCCGCCGAGGCGTGAGCCGCTTGATCCTCACGCCGTCGTTCCGGGGCGCGGCAAAGCCGCGAACCCGGAATCCAGAATCGCAGGGAGGCGCGGGGAAATCCGGGCGGCCGCTGCGTTCATCCGAGTTTCGGCATCGGTTCTGGGTTCCGGGCTCTTCGCTGGCGCGAAGCTCCGGAATGACGGAGTGCGGAGATGTCTGACGAAAATCTCATCCTGCTCGGCGTCGTCGGCGCGCCGCATGGCGTGCGCGGCGAGGTCAGGATCAAGACCTTCACCGGCGATCCGCTCGCGATCGCCGGCTACGGCCCGCTCAGCGACGGCAAGGGCCGCAGCGTCGAGATCCTCGACGTCCGCCCGGCCAAGGAGGTCGTCGTCGCCCGGCTCAAGGGCGTCGCCACCCGCGAGGCGGCCGAGGCGCTGAACGGCGTCGAACTGTTCGTCGCCCGCGACAGGCTGCCCGAGAGCGAGGACGAGGACGAGTTCCTGCAGGCCGATCTCATCGGCTGCCGGGTCGTCGGACCGGGCGGAGCCGTGCTCGGCTCCGTCACCGCCGTCGAGAATTACGGCGCCGGCGACCTGCTCGCCGTCGCCACCCCGGACGGGCGCTCCGTCCTGATGCCCTTCACCAAGGCCTTCGCGCCGCGCATCGACATCGCCGCGCGGCGGATCGAGGCCGAGCCACCCCTGGGATTGTTCGAGCCCGACGATGACGAGCGATAGGCCTGCCCGCGCGCTGATCTTCGACATGGACGGCACCATCGTCGACAATATGCGCTACCACGACGATGCCTGGGAACGCTGGCATCTCGGCAACGGCCTGCCCTTCGACCGCGCGACCTTCGCGGCCCGCACCGCCGGCATGGCCGGGCACGAGATCATCGCCTCCTATTTCCCGCAGGCGGCGATGGCGGAGCTCGAGGCGATGAGCGACGCCAAGGAAGCGCTCTATCGCGCGGCCTATTTGCCGCATGTCGCGGCCAATCAGGGGTTTCTGGACCTGATCGCCCGCGCCGCCCGCTCCGGCGTGCCGATGGCGGTGGGCACCGCCGCGCCGCCGGCGAATATCGAGGTGGTGCTGGACACGCTCGGCCTGCGGTCGCGCTTCGCCACCATCGTCTCGCCCTCGCAAGGTTTCCGCGGCAAGCCGCATCCGGACATGTTCCTGGCGGCGGCGGAGCGGATGAAGGTCGACCCGGCCGACTGCATCGTCTTCGAGGACGCGCCGCTTGGCGTCGAGGCGGCGCGGCGCGCCGGCATGCGGGCCGTGGCGCTTCTGACCATGCTCGATGCGGACGCCTTTGCCGCCTTCGACAACCTGATCGCCGCTGCGCGGGACTTCACGGCGCTGGACGGGCTGCCGGCGCTGCGCTTCAGTTAGCTTGCCTTTTCCAACCGCGGGCCATCCCGGACGAGCGACGTCGTCGCGCCGATCCGGGATCCATGGCTGAACCGTTCCGGCATGGATCCCGGGTCTGCGCGGAGCTTATCCTCGGGCCGACCGAAGGTCGGGACCGAGGGCTCCATCCGGGATGGCTGGAAGCAATTGCCTCAATCCAAGGTCGGCCATGCCCTTCCGTGCCTCGATCCTGACCCTCTATCCCGAAATGTTCCCCGGCCCGCTCGGCCTCTCGCTGGCGGGGGAGGGGCTGCGCAAGGAGCTGTGGTCGCTCGACACCCACCAGATTCGCGAGCACGGCATCGGCCGGCATCGCAATGTCGACGACAACCCGGCCGGCGGCGGTGCCGGCATGGTGCTGCGCTGCGACGTGCTGGCCGCGGCGATCGACGCGGCCGTGCCGCCGGACGATCAGCGCCCGCGCCTGCTGATGTCGCCGCGCGGGCGGCCCCTGAAGCAGGAGATGGTGCGCGAATGGGCGGCGGGACCCGGCCTCGTCATCGTCTGCGGGCGTTTCGAGGGCGTCGACGAGCGGCTGATCGAGGGGCGGGGCCTGAACGAGGTCTCGATCGGCGACTACATCCTCTCCGGCGGCGAGATGGCGGCGCTGACGCTGCTCGACGCCTGCGTGCGACTGATCCCCGGGGTGATGGGCAAGGTCGCTTCCGGCGAGGACGAGAGCTTCGAGAACGGCCTGCTCGAATATCCGCACTATACCCGGCCGCGCGAATGGGAAGGCCGCGGCCTGCCCGAGGCCCTGCTCTCCGGCGACCATGCCCGCATCGCGAAATGGCGGCGCGAGCAGGCGGAGAGGATCACGCGGGAGAGAAGGCCGGATTTGCTGAAGGGGCGCGGGGAAGACTGAACCCTGTCGCCCGCGCCTCTCTGGCATGAGAGGCGCGGGGCAAGCCCGGGCCTGACGGGCGTCGCTTATGGGTCGCTCGTCACCGGCAGCCCCTCGGCCAGCCAGCCGCCCGGGCCGAGCACGCCGCCGCGCACCGCCGTGAGATCGCGCCAGCCGCGCCCGGCGAGCTTCTGCACCGTGGCGACGGCCTGCGCGCCGGTCCTGTCGATCAGGGCGATGCGCTTGCCGGGATGGTCGAGCCGCAAGCCCGCCAGCCTGACCTCGAAGGCGGTGGCGTCGACGTCGAGCGGGATCGCGCCTTGCGGCAGGCCGGTATCGGCCCATTCGCCGGCGCTGCGGATGTCGACGAGGACGATCCGCCCGGCCTGCGCCGCCTCATGGGCCTCGCGGACGGAGATTGCCGGCAGGGCCTGCCCGAGAACGAAAGAAGCCGGGAGCGCGAGGCTCCCGGCCAGAAGGATGCGGCGCGTCGCGGCGCCTGCGCCCATCGTCTCAGCGCAGCTCGGCGCAGAAGCGCTGGATGCGGCGGCAGGCCTCCTCCAGCTTCTCGTCCGAGGTGGCGTAGGAGATGCGGAAGTTCGGGCCGAGGCCGAAGGAGGAGCCGTGCACGGCCGCGACGGCTTCCGCCTCCAGCAGGCCGATGACGAGGTCTTCGTCGGTCTCGATCTTCTTGCCGTTCGGCATGGTCTTGCCGATCAGCTCCGAGCAGTCCGGGTAGACGTAGAAGGCGCCTTCCGGCGTCGGGCATTTCAGGCCGCGGGTCTGGTTCAGCATCGAGACGACGAGGTCGCGGCGGCGCTCGAACGCCTTCTTGAACACCGGCAGGTGCTCCTGCGTGCCGTCGAGGGCCTCGACCGCCGCCCATTGCGAGATCGCGGAGGTGCCCGAGGTCTGCTGGCCCTGGACCAGGTCCATCGCCTTGATCAGATGCTCGGGGCCGGCGGCGTAGCCGATGCGCCAGCCGGTCATGGCATAGGCCTTCGAGACGCCGTTCATGGTCAGCGTGCGCTCGTAGAGGCCGGGCTCGATCTGGGCCGGGGTGACGAACTTGAAGTCGCCATAGGTCAGGTGCTCGTACATGTCGTCGGTCAGCACCCAGACATGCGGGTGGCGCATCAGCACCTCGGTGAGCTTCTTCAGCTCGTCATGGCTGTAGGCGGCGCCCGACGGGTTCGACGGCGAGTTCAGGATCACCCATTTGGTCTTCGGCGTGATCGCCTTCTCCAGCTCCTCGGGCTGGAGCTTGAAGTCGTCCTTGAGATGGGTCTGGGCGAAGGTCGCGGTGCCGCCGCAGAGCGCCACGATCTCGGGATAGCTCACCCAGTAGGGGGCGACGCAGATCACCTCGTCGCCGGGGTTCAGCGTGGCGAGCAGAGCGTTGTAGATGACGTGCTTGCCGCCGGTGCCGACGATGGTCTGGCTGGCCTTGTAGTCGAGGCCGTTCTCGCGCTTCAGCTTGCGGGTGATCGCCTCGCGGAGCTGCGGGATGCCGGGAACCGGGGTGTACTTGGTCTCGCCGCGGCGGATGGCGGCGATGGCCGCCTCCTTGATATTGTCCGGCGTGTCGAAATCGGGCTCGCCGACGGAGAGCGAGATCACGTCCTTGCCCTGGGCTTTCAGGTCCCGGGCCTTCTGCGTGATCGTGATGGTCGCGGACGGCTTCACGCGCTTCAGGGCATCGGCAAGAAAGGCCATGGGACTGGTCTCCGGGGGAGAGGGCAGGATGCGCCCCGGCGGGCGCGCGCGAGGTTTATGACCAGGCGGCGATGATCGCAAGCGCAACTGCTTGATGTTTTGCAGAAGCGTCATGAATTGCCGCGGATTTGCCAGTGCGCCCGGCGCATGCGAAGGCCGGGAGATGACGAGCGCCAGCGGACCGATCGCGATCTATGTCGATGCCGATGCCTGCCCGGTGAAGGACGAGGTCTACCTCGTCGCCGGCCGCCACCGCCTGCATGTCTTCGTCGTCGCCAACAGCTTCCTCAACCTGCCGCGCGAGCCCTGGATCGAGCGGGTCGTGGTTCCAGGCAATTTCGACGCCGCCGACGACTGGATCGCCGAACGCGCCTCGCGCGGCGCCATCGTCGTCACCGCCGACATTCCGCTGGCGGATCGCTGTATCAAGGCCGGCGCCGAGGTCATCGGCCCCACCGGCAAGCCCTTCACCGAGGCCTCGATCGGCATGGCGCTGGCGACGCGCGACATGATGGAGGATCTGCGCGCGATGGGCACGGTGCAGGGCGGGCCGAAGCCGTTCTCGCAGAGGGACCGCTCCGCCTTCCTGCAGGCGCTCGACCTCGCGATCCAGCGGCTGAAGCGGGCCGGTTTGGGCTAGGGAGCCTGTTTGGATAGTGAGGCTTCATCCTGAGGAGCGGCGTCAGTCGCGTCTCGAAGGACGCCTCAGAAGCCTCCGGAGACATCTGGAACATCCTTCGAGACGCAAGCTTTGCTTGCTCCTCAGCACGAGGGCTTGGAGTTTTTCAAACAGGGTCCGAGGCGCATGCCGGATCGCTGGACGGCTTGCGCTATTGCCCCTAAAGGACGGGAACGCCCGCTACGCAGACGGGTATCCGGGAGGAATTCCATGTCTCTGACCCGCCGCTCCACGCTCGGCCTGATGGCCGGCGCCGTCCTCGCTCCGGCCGTCGTCCGGGCCGAGAGCTTTCCGAGCAAGGTCGTCACCCTGATCGTGCCCTATCCGGCGGGCGGGCCGACCGACGCGATCGCGCGCTTCGTGGCGCAGGACCTCTCCGTCGCCTTCGGCCACAACGTGCTGGTCGACAACCGGGCCGGCGCCTCGGGCGCGGTCGGCACGCGCGCCGTCGCCAACAGCCCGGCCGACGGCTACACCATCGTCTTCGGCAACAACCAGACGCATGGCAACAACATGTTCCTGCTGAAGGACCCCGGCTACGACGCGGTGAAGGATTTCGCGCCGCTCGCCGGCGTCGGCGCCTTCGAGCACGCCTTCGTCGTCCGCAACGACCTGCCGGCCAAGACCATCCCCGAGCTGATCGCGCTCGCCAAGGCCGAGCCGGGCAAGCTGAACTACGGCTCCACCGGCGTCGGCTCCGGCTCGCATCTGGCGATGGAATTGTTCATGCAGCGCACTGGCATCAAGATGACGCATGTGCCTTTCCGCGGCGCCGCGCCGCTGGTGCAGGAGATCGTCGCCGGCCGCATCGACATCGCCAACTCGACCCTGCCGAGCGTGCTGGAGCAGATCAATGGCGGGGCGCTGCGCGCGCTCGCCATCGCCAGCCCCGAGCGCAACCCGCAGGCCAAGGCCATCCCGACCTTGCGCGAGCAGGGCGTGAGCAATGCCGACGCCGATTCCTGGGCGGCCTTCTTCGCGCCGGCCAAGACGCCGCAGCCTGTGCTCGACGTGCTCTCCAAGGCGATCATCGCCTCGCTGAACAAGCCCCAGACGCGCGACGCCATCATCAAGCTCGGCTTCACCCTCAAGGTGCGCGAGCCCGATGCCTTCCGGCCCTATCACCTCCAGGAAATCGCGACCTGGAAGCAGATCATCGCCGATGCCGGCGTGAAGGCGGAATAAGGCGAGACGTTCGCTCAGCCCTCATCCCGGGGAGGCCGCGTCGGCGGCCGTCTCGAAGGATGGTCCAGTGATCTCCGCAGCTTCCTGAAACATCCTTCGAGATGCGCTCCTGTCGGGCGCTCATCGGAATGAGGGCTGCGGGGCGCGATGTGCAGGAGCCTGTCCCATGAATCTGATGCCCAAGCTCGCCGCCCGCCGCGAGGCGGGAAAGCCCGTCCGCGCCGCGCTGATCGGCGCCGGCAAGTTCGGCTCGATGTTCCTGTCGCAGGTGCCGCATATCGCGGGGTTGGAGGTCGCGGTCATCGCCGATCTCGATCCTGAGCGGGCCAAGACGGCCTGCCGCAATGTCGGCTGGGAAGAGGCGCGGATCGCCCGGACCCGCTTCGTCGACGACGGCGCCGCTGCGGCCCGCGCGGACGGGGTCGAGGTGGTGCTGGAGGCGACCGGCCATCCCGCCGCCGGCGCCCGCCATGCGCTGGCCGCGATCGAGGCCGGCGGCATGTCGTGATGGTCAATGTCGAGGCCGACGTGCTGGTCGGGCCGGTGCTGGCGCGCAAGGCGCAGGCCGCCGGCGTGGTCTATTCGATGGCCTATGGCGACCAGCCGGCGCTGGTCAGCGAGATGGTCGACTGGGCGCGGGCGGCGGGCTTCACCGTCGCCGCCGCCGGCAAGGGCACCAAATACCTGCCGGCCTATCACAACGTCACGCCAGACGACGTCTGGACGCATTACGGGCTGACGCCCGAGGCGGCGAAGGCGGCGGGGATGAATCCGCAGATGTTCAACTCCTTCCTCGACGGCACCAAGTCGGCGATCGAGATGGCGGCGATCGCCAATTCCTGCGGTCTCGACGTGCCCGAGGCGGGGCTCGCCTTCCCGCCCTGCGGCGTCGACGACCTCGCCCAGGTGCTGCGTCCGCGCGCGGTCGGCGGGCAGCTCGAGCGCGACGGCATGGTCGAGGTCGTCTCCTCGCTGGAGCGCGACGGGCGCCCGGTCTTCCGCGACCTGCGCTGGGGCGTCTATGTCGTGCTGAAGGCGCCGAACGATTATGCCGCCGCCTGCTTCAAGCAGTACGGCCTGCCGACCGACGCGACCGGGCGCTATGCCGCGATGTACAAGCCGTTCCACCTGATCGGGCTGGAGCTGTCGATCTCGGTGCTGAACGCGGCGCTGCGGGGCGAGCCGACCGGGATGACGCGCGGCTGGCGGGGCGACGCCGTCGCCGTCGCCAAGCGCGCGCTCACGGCCGGCGAGATGCTGGACGGGGAGGGCGGCTACACCGTCTATGGCCGGCTGATGCCGGCTGCGGCGAGCAAGTCCTGCCGCGGCCTGCCGATCGGCCTCGCCCATGGCGTCAGGCTGACGCGTGACGTCGCGGCCGGGCAGCCGGTGACCGAGGCCGATGTGACGCTGGACGAAAGCCAGCCGATCGTTTCACTTCGTCGTGAGCTCGCCGCAACGGCTTGGTGATCGGCCGCGTTGCCTTCACTCTGCCCGGGGGGCGATGGAGGCGGATGCGATGCGGCGGCTCGGCATGGTTCTGGGACTGGGGGCGGGGCTGGCGCTGTTCGGCGTGATCGCTCCCGCTCTCGCGCAGAAGCGCTTTCCCTCGAGCGCGGGCGCGCTTGCGGTCGAGACCGTCGCCGGCGGGCTCGAGCATCCCTGGGGGCTCGCCTTCCTGCCGGACGGGCGCATGCTGGTGACGGAGCGCCCCGGCCGCCTCAGGATCGTCGATGCGAAGGGTGACTTGTCCCGGCCGATCTCCGGCGTGCCGAGCGTGATGGCGCGCGGCCAGGGCGGCCTGCTCGGCATCGCGCTCGACCCGGATTTCGCGCGGAACCGACTGGTCTATCTCTCCTTCGCCGAGCCGCGCAGCGGTGGCAACGGCACCAGCGTCGCCCGCGGCAGGCTGAACGAGCAGGGCACCGCGCTGACGGAGGCGAGGGTGATCTTCCGGCAGATGCCGACGGTCGCCTCCAACCTGCACTTCGGCTCGCGGCTGGTCTTCGACCGGACGGGGGCGCTCTTCGTCACGGTCGGCGAGCGCTTCACGCAGCGCGACCAGGCGCAGAACCCGGACAACGATCTCGGCAAGATCATCCGCATCCGCCCCGATGGCGGGATTCCGGCCGACAATCCGAAGAAGCCGGGCTGGGCGCCGGAGATCTGGTCGATCGGCCACCGCAACGTCCAGGGCGCGGCGCTGCATCCGGAGACCGGCCAGCTCTGGACGGCCGAGCACGGCGCGCGCGGCGGCGACGAGATCAACACGCCCAAGGCCGGGCTGAACTATGGCTGGCCGGTCATCACCTATGGCGTCGACTATTCCGGCGCCAAGATCGGCGAGGGCACGGCCAAGCCCGGCATGGAGCAGCCGCTGTTCTACTGGGACCCGTCGATCGCGCCTTCGGGGGCGGCCTTCTATACGGGGTCGGTCTGGCCGCAATGGAAGAACTCGCTCTTCGTCGGCGCGCTGGCCGGGAGCCTGCTGGCCCGGCTGTCGACCGAAGGCGAGAAGGTGACCGGCGAGGAGCGGCTTCTCACCGATATCGGCGCCCGCATCCGCGATGTCGTGCAAGGGCCTGACGGCTTGCTCTATCTCCTCACCGACGAGGAGGACGGCAAGCTGCTGCGGGTGCGCCCGGCGCAGTGACGCGGGTGCCTTACGGGCCGCAATCCCATTCGCTGTCGAGCGCGAAGACGTTGCGCGTCGCAAGCTTGCCATGGGTGTCGTAGAGGTCGCCGACATAATAGGTCATGCCGGCGTCGTCATGGTCCTCGCGCTTGACCTGCAGCGACCAGCCATAGCCGACCTTGCGGCCCTGCCAGGCCGGGTGGATGTCGTCGATCGTGGCGGAGCCGAGGATCCTGGCTTTCGAGTCGCTCGGGCTGCAGGTCGGGCCGGCCAGAGCGGGCAGGGCGCCGGCGACGAGGCAGGCGGCGATCAACGGAAGCCTCACGGCGGGAATCCTTCGAATCGGAAGCGAGCGGGGCGAGCGATATCGACCGCGCCGCGCGAAAGGCCAAGCGCCGTCCGCGCGCAGCCGCATTGCGCTGCAACCGGAGGGCTTCAGCCCTTGGCGTGGAAGATGAAGAAGGCGCCGGCCGCGATCAGCGCGAAGCCGATGGCGTGGTTCCAGTTCAGCGATTCCTTGAGCCAGAACACCGAGAAGCCGGCGAAGACGGCGAGGGTGATGACCTCCTGCATCGTCTTGAGCTCGGCGGTCGAATAGACGGCGGAGCCGATGCGGTTGGCCGGCACGGCCAGCATGTATTCGAAGAGCGCGATCGACCAGCTCGCGACGATCGCGAGCCAGATCGCGCTGCTCTTGTAGCTGAGATGGCCGTACCAGGCGAAGGTCATGAAGATGTTCGAGGCGAACAGCATCACGATCGGCAGGATGTGGGCGGCGGTGAGGGCTGGCATCGGGAGGCCTTCGGGAGAGGGCGAGCGGGATCGCAGTTCCACGGCCGGATCGCCAAATCAAGCAGGGTTAACCTCCGTTAACGTCCACGCCGTAGTTTCGCGTCAATCCTGCGATTCGGTGGAGATCATGCGCGCATATCGACTGGCCATCCCGCTGGCCCTGCCTTTCATCCTCATTGCCTCGGCGGCCTCGGCCCAGTCGGGCTTCCAGTCCTGCCTCGCCGGCCTGCGCTCCGCGGCGGCGGCCAAGGGCGTCTCGGGCGCGACCTTCGACCGCGCCATGGCCGGCGTCGAGCCGGACATGAAGATCATCGAGGCGATGAACAACCAGCCGGAGTTCAAGACGCCGATCTGGGACTATCTCGGCACGCTGGTCGATGACGAGAAGGTGGCGGAAGGGCGCAACATGCTGCGCCAATACGCCTCCGTCTTCGCCGCCGCCGAGCAGCGCTTCGGCGTCGACCGCCACACCATCGCCGCCGTCTGGGGCGTCGAGAGCGATTTCGGCAAGGCGCGGGGCAAATGGCCGCTGGTGCAGTCGCTGGCGACCGGCGCCTGCCTGGCGCCGCGCCGCAACGCCTTCTTCAAGGGCGAGCTGATCGCGACGCTGCAGATCATCCAGCGCGGCGACGTCCGACCCGAGCGGCTGTTCGGCTCCTGGGCCGGCGCCTTCGGCCACACCCAGTTCATCCCCTCAACCTATCTCAGGCTCGCCGTCGACGGCGACGGCGACGGCCGGCGCGACCTCGTCGATTCCATCCCCGACGCGCTGCATTCCACGGCGAACTTCATGCGCAAGGCCGGCTGGGTCACCGGCGCGACCTGGGGCTACGAGGTCAGGGTGCCGGAGGGCTATCGCGGCGGGGCGGGCCGCAATCCCAAGCGCCCGCTGTCGCACTGGGCCGGGCAGGGCATCGTCAAATACGACGGCTCGCGGCTCGACGGCCACGGCAATGCCGGCCTGCTGATGCCGGCCGGCCGCAACGGCCCGGCCTTCCTCGTCTTCAAGAACTACGACGCCGCCTACAGCTATAACGGCGCCGATTCCTATGCGCTCGCCATCTCCCTGCTCTCCGATCGCCTGCGCGGCAGGCCGGGCGTGCGGGGGCAATGGCCGACCGACGATCTGCCGCTCTCGCGCGAGCAGCGCCGCGAATTGCAGCGCCTGCTGATCGCGCGCGGCTACAATGTCGGCGAGCCGGACGGCGCCGTCGGTTCGCTGACGCGGGCGGCGATCAAGGAGATCGAGGCCAGGCTCGGCATGCCGCAGACCGGCCGGCCGGGCGAGAAGGTGCTGCGCGCGCTGAAGGGCGGGCGGATTTAAGCGCTTTCTCAGAAAACGGGTGGCATAGCCCGCTGCGTTGCACGAAGGACGAGGTCATCCCGGATAGGCCGCCGCTGGCGGCGCCGATCCGGGATCCATGCCTGAACCGTTCCGGCATGGATCCCGGATCTTCCTTCGGTCGCCCGGGATGACCTGCGCTTCGTTCGGAGACTTCGCCATGCGCCGCCTGCTTTCCACCGGCTCGCCCTTCGAGCGCGATTTCGGCTATTCGCGCGCCGTGATCGACGGCGACCTCGTCTTCGTCTCCGGCACGACCGGCTACGACTACGCCAGCATGACCCTGCCCGACGATCCGGCCGAGCAGGCGCGCAACATCTTCCGCACGGTCGGCGCCGTGCTGGAGGAGGCGGGCTCCTCGCTCGCACATGTCGTCAGGGCCCAGTATTTCGTCACCGACCGCAGCTATTGCGAGCCGGTGCTCAGGGTCTGCGGCGAGGTCTTCGGCGAGATCCGCCCGGCCGCCGGCATCTATGTCGTCGCTGGCCTGCTCAAGCCGGAGATGAAGCTCGAGATCGAGATCACGGCGCGGCTGCCGGGAGGGTAAGGCCGACGGCCTTCATCGCGCCCTGCCGTCTTCGGACCGCCTCCGGGACCGGGCGGCACGCCCCGCACAAGGCAGGGCTGCGTCGCGGCGCTTGCGCCTGCGGCCGGTCGCCCGTAATCACCCCGCCAACGCAAACACGCGACAAGGCGAGGCGACGACCATGGCGACCCACAAGCTCCTGCTGCTCCCCGGCGACGGCATCGGCCCCGAGGTGATGGGGCAGGTCGAGCAGATCGTCGCCTGGTTCGGCCGGCAGGGCCTCGCCTCCTTCGAGATCGAGAAGGGGCTGGTCGGCGGCGCGGCCTATGACGCCCACAAGCAGGCGATCTCCGAAGGCGACATGAAGCTGGCGCAGGATGCCGACGCCGTGCTGTTCGGCGCGGTCGGCGGGCCGAAATGGGCCGACGTGCCCTATCAGCATCGTCCCGAGGCCGGTCTGCTGCGCCTGCGCAAGGATCTCGGCCTGTTCGCCAATCTCCGTCCGGCGATCTGCTATCCGGCGCTGGCTTCGGCCTCGTCGCTCAAGCCCGAGGTCGTGGAGGGGCTCGACATCCTGATCGTGCGCGAGCTCACCGGCGGCGTCTATTTCGGCGAGCCGAAGGAGATCGTCACGCTGGAGGACGGCCAGAAGCGCGGCGTCGACACGCAGCTCTACACCACCGGAGAGATCGAGCGGATCGCCCAAGTCGCCTTCGAGCTGGCGCGCACCCGCCGCAACAAGGTCTCCTCGGCCGAGAAGCACAACGTCATGAAGACCGGCGTGCTCTGGAAGCAGACGGTTACCGCGCTGCACGCCAAGGACTATGCCGATGTCGAGCTCGAGCATGTGCTCGCCGACAACTGCGCCATGCAGCTCGTGCGCTGGCCGAAGCAGTACGACGTCATCGTCTGCGACAACCTGTTCGGCGACATCCTCTCCGACGTGGCGGCGATGCTGACCGGCTCGCTCGGCATGCTGCCCTCGGCTTCGCTCGGCGCCGAGGACCCGGCAACCGGCAAGCGCAAGGCGCTCTACGAGCCGGTCCACGGCTCGGCGCCCGACATCGCCGGCAAGGGCCTCGCCAACCCGATCGCGATGATCGGTTCCTTCGCCATGGCGCTGCGCTACTCGTTCGGCGCGGGCGAGGCGGCCGACCGGCTCGAAGGCGCCATCGCCGACGTGCTGGGCTCCGGCACCCGCACCAAGGACATTGCCGCGCCGGGCGCCAACGCCGTCTCGACCAGCGAGATGGGCCAGGCGATCATCAAGGCGCTCGAAGCGCGGGGGTGAAGTTTGCGGCAGTAGGAAGTCGGCGATCGGCAGTCGAAGACAGCCCGACTGCCTATTGCCTATTGCCCTTCCCCCTCTCCCCCTCGTGAATTGCCGTGATTCCGCTTTCGTGGCCTAACAGCGCATCGAAAGCGGAGTATGTCCGTCATGCTGATCAAGCGCCGTGCCGGCTGGGAGATGCCGGAGAGCGAAGCCACGCCGGAAAGCGTTTTCCTCAACCGTCGCCAGCTGCTGGCGACGGGAGCGGGCCTGATCGCAGGGGCGGCGCTGCCACGGAGCGCGGCGGCCGAGACGCCCGACCCGACGCTCGATCTCTATCCGGCAAAGCGCAACGAGAGCTATGCGCTCGACGTGCCGCTGACCAAGGCCGAGGACGCGGCGAACTACAATAATTTCTACGAATTCGGCATGTCGAAGGACATCGTCGACGCCTCGCAGCGGCTGGCGACGCGGCCCTGGTCGATTCATGTCGAGGGCATGGTCGAGAAGCCTTTCGAGATCGGCTTCGACGATCTGGTGCGCAGGCTGCCGCTGGAGGAGCGGCTCTACCGCTTCCGCTGCGTCGAGGCCTGGGCGATGGCGGTGCCGTGGACCGGCATCCCGCTCAAATCCTTCGTGGCGCTGGCCAAGCCTCTCTCCGGCGCGAAATACATCCGCTTCGAGACCTTCCTGAATCCGCGCGTCGCGCCGGGGCAGAACCAGCGCTGGTATCCCTGGCCCTATGTCGAGGGGCTGACCATCGCGGAGGCGGCGAACGACCTGCCGCTGCTCGTCACCGGCATCTACGGCAAGCCGCTGCCCACGCAGCACGGCGCGCCGATCCGTTTGATCACGCCGTGGAAATACGGTTTCAAATCGGTCAAGTCGATCCGCAGGATCAGTTTCGTGGCCGAGCGGCCGAAGACCTTCTGGGAGGCGCTGCAGGCCAGCGAATACGGTTTCTGGGCCAATGTGAACCCGGCCGTGCCGCATCCGCGCTGGAGCCAGGCGAGCGAGCAGGTGCTGGGCTCGCGCGAGCGCCGCCCGACGCTGATCTACAACGGCTATGGCGATCAGGTCGCCGGGCTCTACAAGGGGCTGGAGAGCGAGGCGCTGTTCATGTGAACGGCCGGCCCTGCTGCCAGCTTTCGGGTGCCCTGGGCGTTATCCCGCATGCTAGAACGGTACGATCCGCATCGTGGTGCCGGGAGAGCGAGGATGACCACCCAGCATTTCCATCTCTTCGACACGGCGATCGGCATCTGCGCGCTGGCCTGGGAGGGTGAACGCTTCATCGGCGCCCAGCTTCCCGAGGGCGACGAGGCCGGCGCGCGCCGGCGGCTGGCGCGACGCTTCCCCGAGGCCGAGGAGGCAGGGGCTCAGGGCTTCGTCGCCGAGGCCGTCGCCGGCATCCGGGCCCTGTTCACCGGCGAGACGATCGACCTGTCGCATCTGCCGCTGGCGATCGAGACCGTGCCGGCCTTCAATCGCAAGGTCTACGAGGTCGCGCTTTCCATCCCGCCGGGCGAGACGCTGACCTATGGCGCGGTGGCGCAGCGCATCGGCGAACCGGGCGCGGCGCGGGCGGTCGGCGTCGCCCTCGGCCAGAACCCCTGGCCGATCATCGTTCCCTGCCATCGTGTTCTGGCGGCCGGCGGCGGGACCGGCGGCTTCTCGGCCGATGGCGGCATCGAGACGAAGCTCAGGATCCTGACCATCGAGAAGGCGCGCACCAGCGCCGAGCCGAGCCTGTTCGAGGCGCTGCCGCTGGCCGCCCGGCCGGCGCGGAGCTGAGGCGGCGGGCGGAGCCGGGGGCGATTCCCAAACCTTGAAGCGCTGCAATCATCCCCTTGCAGCGCGGCGCCTTGCGCCGGGTTCTCCACGGCTTCTACTGTCGCGCCACACGCATCCAGCAACGAGGGACCGTCATGGCCAAACTGAAGCTCGCCGTCGTCGTCGGCAGCAACCGCCGCGAATCGATCAACCGCAAGCTGGCGCAGGCGCTGGCGAAGCTCGCCGGCGACGCCTTCGAGCCCTCCTTCGTGCAGATCGACGACCTGCCGCTGTTCAATCAGGACCTCGAGCCGAACCGGCCGGAGCCGACCTTGCGGCTGAAGCGCGAGATCGAGGCGGCCGACGCCATCCTGATCGTCACGCCCGAGCATAACCGCTCGATCCCGGCCGTGCTCAAGAACGCGATCGACTGGGCCTCGCGCCCCTATGGCCGGAACTCCTGGGCGGGCAAGCCCGTCGCGGTGACCGGCACCAGCGGCGGCGGCGTCGGCACGGCCGTGGCGCAGAACGAGCTGCGCATGATCATGACCAATCTCGCCGGCGTCGTGGTCGGCAGCCAGGTCTTCATCACCTTCAAGGAAGGCCTGATCGATTCCGGTCACAATGTGACGGATGAGGGAACCCGCGGCTTCCTCAAGGGCTTCATCGACGATTTCGCGAAGATCGCCGGCAAGCTCGCGGCCTGAGCGACCGGGTTGGACATGGGAAAGGCACCGCTTCCGTGCGGTGCCTTTTTCGTCGGCTGCGGAAGGGCGCTGCGGACAAAAAAAGAGCCGGCATCCCCGAGGGGAGCCGGCTTTGTAAGTTTGAAACATTTGGCGAAACGCCAAACATCTCAGAGGGGAACGGCTGAAACGAACTCAACGCCGGGAGGAGATTGCGGAGCCCGTTTCGAACAACCGTGATTTCAATATCGTGCAGGCCCTGCCATTTTGCAATGCAGCATAGCTTGGAGCCGCCATGCGCAAACTGCATGTCTCATTCTCATATGCGACCAATTTAAGCCTAAATGATTGAGAAATATGCATTGAGTGCAGGGTCGAGTCCGCGCTGGAACCCGCTTGAGGCGCATATTTGCCGGCCTTGCGCGCGTGGCGTGCGCGCCGACGCCAGCGGTGTCATGCATTTGCAGGATTTTTCCGCAGGCGAGGGGGAGACGTGCCTTCGAATCGCTCAGGGAAGCGGGCGGGGAATCGCTGATGCCGGCCGAGCATGCCGAATGTCACGCTGAAACAGGCGGTCGTCCCGGGCTTGACCCAAGATCCATGCCGGAGCGTTTCCGGGACAGGTTCAGGCATGATTCCTGAACCTCCGTGGCGTTCATCTTCAGGCCGGGCGAAGGCCGGACCCGAGGGGCCCGCCCGGGATGACCCGCGTCTCCGCGACAATGCCGCAGAGGCGGCGGTGCAGCCCGGCGATCCCGGCCGAGCGGGCGGTTCGCGGCAACTTTCGGAACCCGCCAGCCCGCCGCGCCGTCAATAGGTCCAGCGCTGGGCCTTCTGGATGAGGAAGTCCCGGAAGACCTGGACGCGCGCGACCGACTTCATCTCTTCCGGATAGACCAGATAGCTCTCGAGCTGCGGCATCTCGGTCTCGCGCATGAGCTGCACGAGCGGCGAGCCGGTCTCGATCAGATAGTCCGGCAGCACGGCGATGCCGGCGCCGGAATCGACCGCGCGCTTCATCGCCGTGATGTTGTTGACGACGAGGTGGATCGGGCGCGGATTGCGCTGGTCGCGGCCGATCGTGCCGAGCCAGTGCACCGCCGTCAGATAGGAGGGCGAGGTACCGCCGAAGGAGACGATCCGGTGGTTGTCGAGGTCCTCGTAGCTCTTCGGCTCGCCGAAGCGCTTCACATAGGCCGGCGAGGCGTAGACGTGATAGTGCACGGTGAAGAGCTTGCGCTGGATCAGGTCCGGCTGCTGCGGCTGGCGCAGGCGGATGGCGATGTCGGCCTCGCGCATCGAGAGATCGAGTTCCTCGTCGGTGAGGATGAGGTCGACCTTGATGTCGGGATAGAGATCCAGGAACTCGGCGAGGCGTGGAGTCAGCCAGTGGCCGCCCAGCCCGCGCGTCGCGGTGACCTTGAGCTCGCCCGAGGGGTGCTCGCGGGTTTCGGAGAGCTGCGAACGGGTTCGCTCCAGCCGCTGCGTCATCTCGCGCGCGGCGCGCCAGAGCAATTCGCCCTGCTCGGTGAGGATGAGCCCGCGCGTATGACGGTGGAACAACGGAGCCCGCAGCTCACGCTCGAGCGCCCCGATCTGCCGACTTACGGCCGATTGACTCAGCCCCAGAACATCGCCAGCCTTGGTGAAACTGCCTGACTCTGCGACGGTATAAAAAATACGAATGCGGTCCCAATCCACCGCGCTTCCCCCGCTATGCGTTTTGTGCATGTTGGAGGATAAAGTCCTTGTGCGTCAATGCCTGGACAGCAGAGATTGTCCTTTTTGGTACTGAATCTGGTGAGGGGATTCATCAAACTCAGTGATGAGTCGCCAAAAAGGCCCTATTCGGCCGCTTCTCGCTGGTCGAGCGCGCTCGCGAGCAGCCAGCGCTCGGCGTCGAGAGCGGCCATGCAGCCCATGCCGGCGGCGGTGACGGCCTGGCGATAGTGCTCGTCGGTGACGTCGCCGGCGGCGAAGACGCCCGGGACGTTCGTCTGAGTCGTGCCCGGCTCGACCTCAAGATAGCCGCTCTCGCGCATGGCGAGCTGGCCGGCGAAGAGCTCGGTCGCCGGCTTGTGGCCGATGGCGATGAAGACGCCCTCGGCCTTCAGCTCGCTCTCGGCACCGGTCTTGACGTTCCGCAGGCGTAGATGCGTGACGCTGGGCGGAGTGGTGCCGCCGCAGATCTCGGCGATCTCGCTGTCCCAGACCACCTCGATCTTCGGATGCCTGGCCAGCCGCTCCTGCATCACGCGCTCGGCGCGCAGCGTGTCGCGGCGATGCACCAGCGTGACCTTGCTGGCGAGGTTGGCGAGGTAGAGCGCCTCCTCGACGGCGGTGTTGCCGCCGCCGACGACGGCGACCTCCTTGTTGCGGAAGAAGAAGCCGTCGCAGGTGGCGCAGGCCGAGACGCCGAAGCCCTGGAAGCTCTGCTCCGAGGGCAGGCCGAGCCATTTCGCCTGGGCGCCGGTGGCGATGATCAGCGCGTCGCAGGAATAGCTCTCGCCGCCGTCGCCCCAGAGCCGGAACGGGCGCTGCGAGAGGTCGACGCGGGCGATGTGGTCGGAGACCATCCTCGTGCCCATATGCTCGGCCTGGGCCCGCATCTGCTCCATCAGCCAGGGGCCCTGGATGACGTCGGCGAAGCCCGGATAGTTCTCGACATCGGTGGTGATCATGAGCTGGCCGCCGGCCTGCATGCCGGAGATCAGCACCGGCTCCAGCATGGCGCGGGCGGCGTAGATCGCGGCGGTGTAGCCGGCCGGGCCGGAGCCGATGATCATGACGCGGGCATGGGTGTGGGCCATCGTCTCGCTTCCTTCTCCGCGGCGCGCCGCGCTCGAACCGTCAGATACGGCGCCGGCGCGCCGAAACAAGAGCCGAGGCCCCGTCAGGGACCCGCGAGGCCGAGCGCCGCCCGGCGGCGCAGCCAGCCTTCGCGTATCGCATCGGCTATGATCGGGGTGGAGTCTATCGGCTGGTAGCGCTCGCCATCAAGCCGTCCACGGAAAGGATGCACAGCCCCCTGCCGCGCCAGCGAGGCGAGCAGGGCCGCGATCTTGGGATGGCCGCCCTGCGGCTCGAAGACCAGGATCGGCACGCCGGTCGCCGCCGCCTCGCCGACCATATTGGTGGAATCCGCCGTGACGACGACGGCGTCGGCATTGGCGAGCAGGGCGAGATAGGGGTTGTCGCCGCGGCCGTCCCACCACCAGCCGCCATGGCGGGCGACGACCGCCGCGACCGCCGCCGACAGCGCCGGCGCGGTGCGGCGCGAGGGCGAGCCCATCAGCCGGACGCCGGAGGCGGCCAGGGCGTCGAGCTGCCCGACCAGGCGCCCGTTGTCGGCGGCGGTGAAGCGGTGGTGCCGGCTGTCGCCGCCGACCAGCACCGCGACGCGCGGCGCCTGCAGCGCGGCGATCGGGGCGGGCGGCGCGGCCCGGGCGGCGGCGAGCTTCTCCGGCGTCAGCCGGTGCGGCGAGGTCGTGGTGACGAGGACGTTGTCGCCGCGCAGCCGGTCGTGTTCCGCCACCCAGATCAGGTCGGCCGTGCCGGCTCCGGTGCGCGGATCCTTGAGGAACACGGTGAAGCTGCGGCCGTTGGAGGCCTTTTCAAGCGCGCGCAGATAGGCGACAGCGCGCCGCCCCGAGGCGATGGCGATGTCGGGGAAGGGCGGGCGGATCGGGCTTCCCGGCCGGTCGGGCGCCTCGCGCGGGTCGATCGGGCCGCGCGGCATCAGCCAGGCGAAGGGTTTGCGCGGGGCGACGCGGCGGATCTCCGGTTCCACGCCGAGCCGCTCGGCCACGCCGAGGCACTGCGATTCGTCGCCGGCCTTGCCGTCGGTCAGGACCCAGATCGTCGGGACGGTTTTCGGGGTTGGGCTGGTCGGCGCGCGTGGCATGCGCCTTGTATCGCCTGCCGCCGCCGTCTACACCAGCGCCACCTGCCTCAGAGGACGTTCATTGCCGCCGAAACTCGACGATATCGACCTGCGCATCCTGCGCGAGCTCCAGGCCGATGGTCGCATGACCAATGTCGAGCTGGCGAGCCGCGTCGGCATCTCGCCGCCGCCCTGCCTGAGGCGCGTCAGGGCGCTGGAGGAGGCCGGGCTGATCCGCGGCTACCATGCCGATCTCGACGAGCGGAAGCTGGGCTACGAGGTGGTCTGCTTCGCCTTCGTGCATCTGGCGAGCCAGGCGGAGGCCGATCTGGCCGCCTTCCAGAAGCGGATCCGCGAATGGGCGACGGTGCGCGAATGCTGGACGCTGTCCGGCGACATCGACTTCGCGCTGAAATGCGTCGCGCCCGATCTCAAGGCCTTTCAGGATTTCGTCGCCGACCTCACTGCCATGCCGAATGTCCGCAATGTCCGCACGGCGCTGACGCTCGACCGCGTCAAGGACGAGCCGATCGTTCCCTTCGGCTGACGTCGCTCCAAACCCGTTTGGGAGAGCGCGGCCGGAGAGGTCCGGTGCGGGCCTCAGCCTGCGAGGTAGCGCCTGATCCACCAGGCGTTGTTGCGCGCCAGCGCCTTCAGCCGGCGCTGGTCGACATCGGGCAGATACCAGGCGCCGGCGCCGCCGGAGAGCTCGGTCGACATGATCGGCCAGCTCGCGATCTGCCGGCCGGCGCGATCGTAGACTGTCGCGGTGCTTTCGAGATAGTCGTTGGAGGCGCCGCCGTCGGACGGCTTGCCGCCGCCGCCACCGCCGGCATAGCTCGCCAGCCAGAGACTGCGGACCGTGACGACCAGACGGTTGCCGGCGCCGCGCTGGAAGCCGGGGCCGAGGATCTCGGCGAGGGTGTTTTCCAGCTCGGCGCGGACCAGCCTGACATTGTCGCCCCAGGCCTCGGTGACCGTGCGGGTGAACTCGACGCGGATCGAGCCGAGCGGCGCGCCCTGGGCATAGGCTCGGGTGAGACCGGCCGGCAGCAGGGCGAGCGCTGCTCCGGCCAGGGAGGATGCGAGAAACTGGCGGCGTGTGGTCATGGCGGCGTCTCCGAAGGCCTTCGGCGACAATGTAGGGACTTCGGCGCCGGTTTTCACCGGCGCCGCGCTGCCGTGGTTAGCGAAAATCGACGCCGACGATCTCGTAGGACTTGCCGCCGCCGGGCGTGTTGACCTGCACCGAATCGCCGACCTTCTTGCCGATCAGGGCGCGCGCGATGGGCGAGCCGATCGAGACCTTGCCCGATTTCACGTCGGATTCCGGCTCGCCGACGATCTGGTAGCTCTTCTCTTCCTCGGTGTCGTCGTCGATCAGCTTGACGGTCGCGCCGAACTTCACCGTGTCGCCGCCGAGCTTGGAGACGTCGATGATGTCGGCCCGGCCGATCAGCGACTCCAGCTCCATGATGCGGCCTTCGTTCAACGACTGGGCCTCCTTCGCCGCATGGTACTCGGCGTTCTCGGAGAGGTCGCCCAGCGCGCGGGCCTCGGAGATCGCCGTGATGATGCGCTGGCGCTCGACCTGCTGGCGATGCTTGAGCTCCGCCTCCAGAGCGGCGAAGCCGCCCGCAGTCATTGGAACCTTTTCCATTCTTTCCGTCCCATAAAGCTTAGAAAGCGCGGGTGCCGTCGGCCTCCTGGCCGCCGGCATTGCCGCGCTTTCGCTCAATATCTGAACCCGGAGCGGTGAGCTCCGTCAAGCCGCCTGCTCGAAATAGGATTGCAGCGACCGGACTTCGAGATCGCCGCTGCAATAGGCCTTGATTCCCTCGGCAGCGGCGACCGCGCCGGCGAGGGTGGTATAATAAGGCACCTTGTGCAAGAGGGCCGAGCGCCGCAGCGAGCGCGAGTCTGCCAGCGCCTGCGGGCCTTCGGTGGTGTTGAAGATCAACTGGATCTCGCCGTTCTTGATCGCGTCGACGACATGCGGGCGGCCTTCCAGCACCTTGTTGATCCGGGCGGCGTCGATGCCCTCGTCCTGGAGCAGCCTGAGCGTGCCGCCGGTGGCGAGGATGCGGAAACCGAGATCGGCGAGGATGCGCACGGCCGGCACGATGCGCGGCTTGTCGTCGTCGCGCACCGAGACGAAGACCGTGCCCTTGACCGGCACCTTGGAACCCGCGCCGAGCTGGCTCTTGGCGAAGGCGACGTCGAAGGAGCGGTCGAGGCCGATGACCTCGCCGGTCGAGCGCATCTCCGGGCCGAGCAGAACGTCGACGCCGGGGAAGCGCGCGAAGGGGAAGACCGCCTCCTTGACGCCGACATGGGAGAGCGCCGCCGGCTTGAGGCCGAAGGAGCCCAGCGCCTCGCCGGCCATGATGCGCGCCGCGAGCTTGGCGATGGGCTGGCCGATGACCTTGGCCACGAAGGGCACCGTGCGCGAGGCGCGCGGATTGACTTCCAGCACGTAGATCACGCCGTCCTTGATGGCGTATTGCACGTTCATCAGACCGCCGACATCGAGGGCCAGCG
>Ga0180223_1000383_pt1 | contig 60178 bp, 51 predicted proteins | sample eDN5th30CKraftOP_FD_151337 | JGI IMG/M metagenome (GOLD analysis project Ga0180223, IMG submission 151337) | Enriched Organic Plus compost microbial communities from Emeryville, California, USA - eDNA 5th pass 30_C Kraft OP (version 2) (version 2) ... | reverse complement strand
AGCCCACCTTCGACCAGCTGCAGGTGTTCCTGACCGTTGTCGAGACGGGCAGTTTTTCGGCCGCGGCCCGCGCGCTGAACCGGGCTCAGTCGGTCGTCAGCTACACGATTGCCAACCTCGAAGCGCAGCTCGAGGTGCAGCTGTTCAAGCGGGCTGGCTCCCGCCATCCCCGCCTGACCGAGGCTGGAAAGGCGATGCTGACAGATGCCCGCCGCATCGCTGCCGGGCTCGAAAGCCTGCGCGCCCGTGCAAGAAGCCTTAAGGAGGGTGTCGAAGCAGAACTGTCGCTCGCCATCAGCGTCATGGTGCCGTCGGAAGCGGTCGTTGCCTCGCTGCGGGCCTTCCGCGAAAAGTTTCCGGCCGTTCCGCTCAACCTCACCGTTGGTGAACTCGGGATGGTCCACGACCTGATCCTGAGCGGTAAGGCGGATGTGGGCTTTTCCGGCGCGCTACTGGTCCACGACGATCGCATCACGCCGGAGAGGATCGGCCATTCCTACATGGTGCCGGTCGCTGCGCCGGATCATCCGCTGGCCCGGCTCAACCGGCGGCTTACCCGAGCCGACGTACGCGAGGAGGTGCAGATCGTGGTGATGGATTCTTCCGGCATAACACGGGGACGCGACTTCAACGTTCACTCCTACAAGACCTGGCGCGTGAGCGACATTGTCACCAAGCACCGCCTGATCAGCGGCGGTCTCGGCTGGGGCGGCTTGCCGGACGCGGTCGTTCGCAAGGACATCGAGAAGGGCAGGCTGGTGGAATTGATGGTCGATGCCTATGAGGTGACCGAGTACCCGATCTATGTCCTGCGCAGGACGGCCAATCCGCCGGGGCCCGCCGCCAGCTGGCTGATCTCTTCCTTCCGCGAACATCTGGCCGAGAGTTCCGGAGCTTCCCGCGGGCAGCGCTGACGCAGCTCAAACACGCCACGATTGCTGACAAGAGGCCGTCGACGTCGTATGGTTTTGGCGGGCGGTTGGCGCATGCTCGAGGTGGCAAATGCTTGTCGAGCGGGAAGAGCCGCTGTCCGCCCTGTTCCTCGCCCTCGATGAGGCGCGCAAAGGTCAGGGTCGTGTCGCCCTCGTGATGGGCGAGGCCGGTATTGGCAAGTCGTCCGTTCTTCGCGAATTCGTCTCAAGCGCGCAAAAGGACAGCAGCGTACATTGCGGCGCCTGCGAGGCCTTCTTCACCGCCCGTGCGCTCGGACCCCTGCACGACGTGGCGCACGGCCTGGGTCCGCATGTGGCGGAGCTTCTTCGTCGGTCGGCCCCACCCGAGCAGCTTTTCCCCGCCGTTCTCGCCTCATTGCAGGGCAATCCGCGCACCAGCGTGCTCGTGTTCGAGGACATGCACTGGGCAGACAAGGCCTCGCTCGACCTCGTCCGTTACCTCGGCCGCCGCGCCGGGATGCTGCGGCTGCTGATGATCCTGACTTTTCGGTTCGAGGAGGTCGGACCCGATCATCCGCTCGCGCAGGTAATTGGCGATCTGCCATCGCGGACCGTCGAGCGCGTGCGGCTGCAGCCGCTGTCGCCGCAGGGTGTGGCGACGCTGGCTCGGCTGGCCGGTCGCGTTGAGCCAGATCTTCATCGCCTGACCGCTGGCAATCCGTTCTTTGTGACGGAGATCCTCGCGAGCGACGAGCCGCTCACCAAAGGCATTCCGCCGTCGATCCGCGATGCGGTGTGGTCCCGCCTGTCGCGGCTCGACGAGGAAGACCGCGAGGCGCTGGAGGCGCTCAGCGTCGAGCCCGCCGGCATCGAGCCCTGGCTTGCCGAAGCTTTGCTGGGCCCCGACGCCGAGGTTCTCGTCGACAACTGTGTCGAACGCGGCCTGCTGGTGCGTGACATCAATGGCAACCTCCAGTTCCGGCATGAGCTGGCGCGCCAGTCGACGCTGGAGAGAGTATCGGCGGCGCGGCGACGCAAGCTCCACCGGCAGGTCCTCTCTGCGCTCGATGAGGCTGCTGCGGAGTCTGGTGAGGCTTCGCTATCGCGGCGGGTGCATCACGCAGCAGGGGCAGGCGAGGCAAGGCGCGTGCTGGAACTCGCGCCGCAGGCGGCCGCGCATGCCGCCAGCCTTGGCGCCCACCAGCAGGCCGCCTCCCATCTCGAAACGGCGCTGGAATATGTCGACAAAGCCCCGCAGGAACTCGCTGCCCGGCTTTGCGAGGACTGGGCCTATGAAGCGGGGATAGCTCTCCAGATCGATGACCTCGTCATCGAGCGGCGTCACCGCGCCGTCGAGCTGTGGCGCCAGCTCGGGCGGCTCGACAAGGTTGGCGAGAACCTGCGCTGGCTCGCCCGGTTGCACTGGTATCGGGGCGATTCACAGGAAGCCGGGCAATATGCCGACGAGGCGATCCGCGTGCTCGAAAGCCTTCCTCCGGGGGCGGAACTTGGGATCGCCTATGCGCTTCGCTCGCAACTGCACATGCTGAACGATCGCTTCGCGGAGGCTGTCGGCTGGGGCAACAGGGCGATCGATCTGGCCGAAGCCTTTAACGCTACCGAAACGCTTGCCCACGCGCTCAACACCGTGGCGACGGCGCTGCTGCATTCGGATCAGCCGGGCGGGTGCGAGATGATGGAGCGCAGCCTCGCGCTTGCCCTGCAGCACGGCCATCATGAGCAGGCCGCTCGCGCCTATACGAACTACGGGGAGTATGCCGTTCTTTTCAAGGACTTCCCCCTTGCCGAGCGGCTGCTCGCCGAGGGCATTGCCTACGACACCAAGCACGACCTCGACGCGTGGACGCACTACCTCGTCGGGCGGCTGGCGCAGCTGCGGCTGGAACAGGGGCGGCTCCGCGATGCAGAGACGATTGCGGCGGGCGTGATGAAGCTTGAGCGGCTGACCCTCATCATGCAGCTGCCGGCGCTGCTGGTGCTTGGCCGTGCCCGCACGCGCCTCGGCGAGTCGGATGCTCCGCTCCTTCTGCAGCAGGCACTCAGGAACGCGCTCTCGACCGGCGAGCCGCAATATATCGCGCCGGCGCGGCTTGCGCTCGTCGAAGCTGCCTGGCTGTCAGGCGATCTGGTCGCGGCGCATGAGCAACTGGCGCAGCTTGCCGCAATGGATCTCGATGCCTTCGACCGGTGGGAGTTCGGCGAACTGGTGGTCTGGTGGCAGCGCTGTCACTGCGAGCCGCCGCAGTTCCCCGTCGATCGGGCAGCCCAGCCGCGGCTCATGGAACTGAAGGGCAATCCCGAAGGTGCTGCTGACAAGTGGCTCGGGCTGGGACTTCCTTACGAGGCGGCACTCTCCCTTATGCGGGTCGAAGGCGACGATGCGGAAGTAGCGCTCAGCCGCGCTGCCACCATTTTGCAGGAGCTTGGGGCGACGCCCGCGCTTCGCCTTGCCCGCCGCAAGGCAGAGCTTCTTGGCGTCGCCGACCGGCTGCCGAAGGTGCGGCGGGGGCCATACGCGTCTGCTCGCGCGCACCCGTTCGGCCTTACTCGTCGCGAACTGGAGGTGCTGCGGCTGATGGCCGAGGGTGCGGGCAATCGCGAGATTGCCGCTCGGCTGGTGCGCTCGCCACGCACAATCGAGCATCATGTTTCGGCAGTGCTCACAAAGCTCGGGGCCGCCAACCGCATGGAAGTGATGCTGCGCCTTCGCAACGAGCCCTGGCTGCTGCAGGAGGCCGAGCCGGGCAGGTCCGCGAAATCTGGGTACAGGTCTTCCCGAAAAATGGGGGCTGGCACCGAAGCGCCGCGGCCCAACCCCGCCTAGTCTTCCACTCTGGACAGGCCATCCGCCCAATCAACGGCGGAGGGGAGGACTTGCGGGGCCGCGACATGCGATCAGTAGCTGGTCAGGGTTCTGGTAGGCGTATCGACCAGGTGCTGGTCGCATGTGTGGTTATCATCTGGGGGCTGAGCTGGCCGGTGATGAAATCTTCGGTCGCGATCGTCCCCCCGATCTGGTTCACGGTCATCCGCTACCTCATCGGTGCGTTGGTCCTGTTTGCGATCCTGATCCCCTTCGGCCGCCTGCGGCTGCCCAGCCGTCGCGACCTGCCGGTCGTGCTCAGCGTCGGCCTGTTGCAGATGCTTATGTTCACGGCGCTCGCAGCCTCGGCGCTGCGCATCATGCCGACGGGCCGCGCGGTCGTGCTGGCCTACACCATGCCGCTCTGGGTACTGCCGATCGTTGCGATGTATCCTGGCGGGCGCATCGGCCGCCGGCAACTGTTCGCGGCCGCCCTCGGCCTCTCGGGCATTCTCCTTCTCATTGATGTGGGCGGCTTTCGCGCTTTCGGGCTCGACGGCCTTATTGCCGGCGCGCTGCTGCTGATTGCGGCGCTGTCATGGGCCGTCTGCATGGTCCACATACATCATCATCGCTGGATCGGCGCCGCACTCGACCTCGCGCCGTGGCAAATGGCGCTTGCGACCATCTGCCTGATCCCGCTCGCCTACGCGATGGAAGGCCCACCCGAAGTCTCGTGGCTGCTCGAGCGGTGGGATCACCTCCTCTTCATCGGCATCCTCGCCACCGCCTTCTGCTCATGGGCGGTGGTCGAAGTCGGTACCCGCACCCGCGCCGACGTCGTCTCGATCGTCCTGCTCGGCGTGCCTGCCGTTGGCCTCATAGCTTCGCTCGCGGTTGGTCAGGAAACGCCCACGCCCAGCCTTCTCATCGGCTCGAGTGCAATCCTGGTTGCGATCGCGATGGCAGCGCTGGAGACGGCGGAGGGTTAGAGGTTGCCGCCCACCACTTTTCGCAAGGAGGCTTCGATCTGCCCGCCGCAGTAGGCGTCGCCATAGTCTGCACGTGCTCTTGCGGCCAGTACGCGTAGTGGCGGAAGATCGGAGATGCGGCGAGTCAGGGCGCTGATGTCGGGGGCCGTTTCATCCAGCATCGCCGCGATTTTCGGGAAGCGCTCGCTCATGGTTGACCAGAGTGTGGCCGTGACAATATCGGCGATACCCGGCTCCTTGCCGCCAAAGAGGGCGCCCGAATCAGACGCAAGCCCGTGGCGGTGGCCGGTCACCTCCCAGAAGGTCATCCATCGCTGCAGCCGCGGCACGAACTCGGCCCATTTCTTCTCCGTCCACATCTGCTGCCCGCCCTGAAGCGTGATCTCGTCGATCACGTCGTTGGCGTCGTTGACGATCTTCATCGTCAACGCCCTCAAGGCCGGATCGTGCGGCAACAGGCGGAGCGTATCGCCAAGATAAAGGATGATGGCAGGCATCTGGGCGATCGCGATGTTGTTTGCGTGGTCAACAAGCATCGGCGGCCCCATGAATGGGATCGGCATCTCCTCGACCGTGAGGTTCATCAGCCGACCGATTTCGCCGTCGCCGGCTTCGCGCCAGCTTTTTCCGGCAAAGGCCAGCACGGCGCGGACGAACTGTCCGCGGAATGGCACCGACCAGTAGTAGAGCGTATAGTCTTCCATGAACCGCCTCCTTCGGTCGTAAGACTGCCGACAACGCGCGAGCGGCCAGTCCGTTCAGCAGGCGAACGGGAACCTGCCGCTTGCTCGCTGGTTCTAGGCGGCACCCGCGACCGTCATGAAGGCGCGGGGTTTCACCGGCAGATCGGCACACGAGCCATGCTTGACTACGAGCACGCCCGGCACCAGATGGTCGACACGCAGATTGCGCGGCGCGGCATCCGTGACGAGCGCGTGCTGGAGGCAAGCCTCGCAACGGAGGGTGTGGAGCGCTTGCCCGACAAACTGCTCGATCTGGGTCTTGCGGAACGCATCGATGCGCGAGGCGCCGGGCCCCTGGCGGTGCCTCCCCAAAACCCACGCCCGATCCCAAGACCGCATCCTGAACGCCGGGGCAATTGCCGCATGGACGCCTAGGCCCAGGCTCGCCGACGCGGTGGAAACGCTGCTTGATGCTGGCGAAATTCCGGTCGTCCTGGGCGGCGATTGCACGAGCCTGCTGGGCTCGATGCTCGCGCTTCGACGGCGAGGCCGCTACGGCCTCTTCTTCATTGACGGCCATGCCGACTTCTTTCAGCCCGAGGCGGAACCCAATGGTGAAGGCGCCTCGATGGAGCTTGCTTTCAGCGCGCATGCGCGCATTGCTGACCTCAAGGCCAATAGCCACAGCGGTCTGGTGATCTTTGGAAGCAGTACGCTTTACAACGACCTGCTTGCGCACGGCCTTGTCGATGAGCTTCACCCGCTTTTGGGCAACGTCATACCCGGTGCTGGCGTGCGGACATCCGAGCCCGGCCTGAGCGGACCGGTTAAGTTGTTCTCTCTTCGCCAACTCCCCGGCTCAGACATAATAGCATTGCACTACGACTGTCGGAAACACTGACCCGTCGAGGGATCGCCCTGCATGCCGCTGCCCGGCGCTTATCAACCCCGTGCGCACCCGGAGGGCTTGAGCTAACCCCCGGCGAAGGGGCGTTCGTCGAGGTCCCTGGCCCCGTGGTCATCGACCAGATTTGTGCGGATTTTCGCGCGCTGGCACAATGGATTGCCGGGAAACTCCGCACCGATCCTGATTAATGGTGTCCGTCGCGCTGTTGACCCTGAGGCGTTGTCATGGCGGCCTATTCGGGCGATGACGATTGCGAAGTCCAACCAGTTCGTTGATCTACTGAAGGTGTGCGCCAGACAGCTCGAATGGCTGTTGCGAGAAAATCAGTAGTTCATCCTGGCGAGAGTGGTGGCGTCCGGCCCTGTCCTTTTGTCGTGGACTGGCAAAGGAGCCGACCCTTTGGGCAATGCAGTGCACGGCTTAGTCACCGTGCCTGATTGCCCTGAACTGGCCGGGCAGGTTGGCCCTTCTGCCAGCCGTCGCGAATCACCGGACATGCCCGCCGGAAACGGCGAGCTTTCTGTTTTTTGGGGAAACGCCGCACCACCCTTAATTCAGATCGCACCAAGAGGGCATCCAGCGAGGCCGGATGCCCTCGCCGATTACCTTCAGCAGTAAACAGTCTGCAGCTGAGTATATTCCTTCAGGCCCTCAGGACCGAATTCGACGCCGATGCCAGATTGTTTGGCTCCGCCGAAAGGTGCATTGGGCTGGATCGCGCCGTGCTTGTTGACCCAGACCGAGCCGCATTCCAGCCGCAGCGCAATCTCCTTTGCCTTGCTGGCGTCGGAGCTCCAGACTGAACCTCCCAGTCCATGTGGATTGTTGTTGGCAAGCTCGATCGCCTTTTCAACATCGCTGTAGCGGATGATTGGCAACACCGGGCCGAACTGCTCTTCATCGACCAGCGGATGGCCATCCGCGATGTCGGCGATCAGCGTGATCGGGTAGAAATAGCCGGGACCATTGGGCCTTGCGCCACCGGTGAGGATACGCGCACCTGACTGACGGGCGGCCTCGACATAACCGACCACCTTGTTGAACTGCATCTCGTTCTGGATCGGGCCGAGGACGTTGCCTTCGTCGAGGCCATTTCCCATCGGCATCCTGGTGGCAAGCTCGACCAGTTCGCCGCAGACCTTGTCGTAAAGGCTGTCATGGACATAGAGCCGCTTCATCGCCCCACAGGTCTGGCCGCCATTGATGAAGGCGCCCCAGAACAGCCCTTCCGCGATCGCCTTCGGGTCCGCGTCCGGGAGCACGATCCCAGCATCGTTGCCGCCGAGTTCGAGCGTTAGCCGCTTCAGTGTCTCTGCGGCAGATGCCATGACCTTGCGGCCGGTGGCGATCGAACCGGTGAACACCATCTTCGCGATACCCGTGTGCGCGGACATCGCCGCGCCGAGTGTGTCCGGGCCGGTCACGACGTTGACGACACCTGCAGGCAACACCTCGTTCATCAACTCGACCAGCCGGATCGTCGACAGCGGTGTGTAGGGTGAGGGCTTGATGACAATCGTGTTGCCAGTGCGCACGGCCGGCACGATGTGCCAGACGGCGATCAGCATCGGCCAGTTCCACGGGGTAATCGAGCCGACGACGCCGAGCGGCTTGCGGTGGACTTCGACGCGGCCCTGCTCGTTGTCCTGGATGACCTCGACCGGCAGGCCGAACTCAGCCGTCGCATGGGCCCAGCCGGCCGAACCGCCTGCCTCGAAGCGGGAGCCCAGGCCAGTGAGCGGCTTGCCCTGCTCAAGCGTGATGAGGCGGGCAAGCTCCTCCGCATGCTCCTCGATTTTCGCGCCAATGGCGTGGCAGGCTGCCTTCCGTTCCTCATCTGAAGTGCGGCTCCAGTTCTTGAAGGCTTCCGCCGCGGCGGCCACTGCGCGGTCGAGATCCGCGGGTGTGGCCACCGGCATCATGCCCACGACCTCGCCGGTTGCCGGATTGCGCACCGGCTGGTGCGAGGTCGTTTCCTCGCTCTTGCCGTTGATCAGAATGCGATACTTCTCCACGACTTCCTCCCCTTAAAGCTATCTAGTGGGTCATCTGTGATGGCAGCGCGAGCACCAGCCACGGGACAAAGACGATCAGAGCCAGCCGCAGCACATCGACGATGACGAAGGGCACGATGCCTCGGAAGATCGTTGTCAGCGGCACGTCGCGCAGCGTTGCGCGGATGATGAACAGGTTCATGCCAATCGGCGGGCAGATCAGACCGATCTCGACGACCATGACGATGACGATGCCGAACCAGATCGGGTCGAAACCAAGCCCCATCACCAGCGGGAAGAACAGGGGGATGGTCAGCAAGATCATCGCCAGCTCGTCGAATACCGAACCGAGCACGATGTAGAATGCGATCAGCGCGAAGATGACGCCGTAGGGGCTGAGTTCGAGCCCGTTGATCGCCTTGACCACCGCCGATGGCATGCCCGACACGTTGATGAAGTTCGCGAAGATCAGTGCACCGAGCAGGACCGCCATCAGCATCGCCGTCGTCCGCGCCGTGTTTGCCAGGATCTTGAACAGTACCCTGACAGATAGCCCGCCCTTGAACAGCGCGATGACAAATGCTCCGGTTGCGCCGATACCCGCTGCCTCTGTTGCGGTGAACATGCCGATGTAGATGCCGCCCATAACGATCAGGAAGAGGAGGGCGATAGCCCACACCTGGCGAAGGTGTTGCAACCGTTCCGCCCACGGCATGCGCTCGGCCGCCGGGCCCGCCTCCGGCCTTCGCCAGACGACGTACCGGACAGCGGCAAGATAGAACAGGACGCCGAGGATGCCGGGAATGATGCCGGCCATGAACAGCTTGGCTATGCTGGTCTCGGTCATAGTGCCGTAGATCACCATGATGACCGACGGGGGAATGAGGATGCCGAGCGTGCCGCCCGCTGCGACCGTCGCAGACGACAGGCTGTCGTGATAGCGGTAGCGCCGCATCGATGGCAGCGCGATCGATGACATGGTGGCGGCAGTGGCGAGGCTTGAGCCCGACACCGCTGCAAACCCGCCACTTGCCAGTATGGTCGCCATGGCGAGACCGCCCTTGCGATGGCCGATCAGCGCGTTTGACGCGTTGTAGAGGTCGGCCGAAAGGCCGGCATGGTTGATGAGATTGCCCATCAAAACGAACAGCGGCAGCACCGACAGGCTGTAAGAGGACAGGTTGTCCCAGACGATCTGTGCGCTCATGGCACCGGCGGGGTTGAATCCGACGGTCAGCGCGAAACCGACGAAGCCGATGATCGCCATTGCGAAGGCCAGCGGCATGCCGGCGAAGAGCAGCGCGAAAAGCGCGCCGAAGCCCGTGAGTGTCGCCGTCATGTCTTTGCCCCCGTTTCCCGACGCACCTCGGCAATGAAGGCCGCAAGGATCATCACGCCGCTGAGTGCAAAAGCACCAACGCCAAGCCAGGCAACGTAGCCAACCGGGAAGCGAAGCACGGAAGTCACCTCACCGAAACTGTCGAAGCGGCCGGCCAGGCGCGCAAGCCGGACGGTGATGTAGAAGCAGCACACCGCCATCGCGAGCGCGATGACGCCGTCGCGCAGGACACGCCCGATGCCCCGGAAGGAGTTCTCGAACAGGCCGGTCGTGACATGCAGCCCGCGCACGGAGACTGATGGCAGCGCGAGGAAGACGACGGTTGCCATGGCGACCTGCGTCATTTCATAGGCAAAACCGAGTGGAGCCTTGAAGAAGTAGCGACCGGCAACGTCGATGAATGTCATCAGCATCATGGCGAGGAGGACTGCCCCTGCACCAACCATGCAGGCTGCATCGGCCAGACGCAGAACAGGGTTTTCGGGAGGACGACCATGGTCGTCCTCCACCACTACGTTCTCGGAAGTACCGGTCATCGGTCCGCTACTTCATCTCGGCCACTTGCGCGCGGAAGAACTCGAGCGCGGCCTTTCCGTCGACGCTGAGCTTTCCGGCCGTCTCCACCCAGGACTCTTCCATGGAAGCGAGGCGCTCCTTGATCGCGGCCACGAACGCGTCGTCTGCTTCAAGGAACTGCGTGCCTGCCGCCTCCATCTTCGCCTTTGACTCAAGGTCAGCCTTGTCCTGTGCCTCACCGGCCAAGCGGGCAAGATGCTCGCCAGACACGGACATCACCTTCTCCTGGTCTTCCGGCGACAGGCGCGCAAAGGCATCCGGGTTGGCCGCCACGAACCAGACGGAAGAATAGAAGCCGCCCGGGACCTTGACCGAGTGCTTGATAAGCGGCTCCAGCTTGAAGCTAGGGACAGCCTCGTAAGGAAGCAGTGTGCCATCGGCGATACCTTGCGACAGCACCTCGTAGGTCTCGCCCGCCGGCACGGCGATGTTCACGCCGCCGAGCAGCGTGTTGACCTGCTGCACCAGCCCCCCGCCAACACGGAACTTCTTGCCCTGGTACTTGTCGATGTCGGTGATCGGGCCAGCCGCCTCGCCAGTCATGATGTGGCCGGTGCCATTGGCATAGATCCCGAGCAGCACCACACCCTGGTACTCGTCGGCCTTCTCGAAGAATTCCTTGTGGGTGCGCCAGAGGGCGACGGACAACTCCTCGGCGGTCTCTCCCACAAATGGCAGTTCGGCGATACCGGCGAGGTTGAAACGCCCCGGCGTGTAGCCGAGGACGCCGACGGTCAGATCGGCGATCCCGTCGACCGCGAGATCATATTGGCGAGGCGGAGCGCCGAGCGATGCATCCGTGAGCTCGATCTTGACTCTACCTTCGGTGATTTTTTCGACCTCTGCGGCCCACGGCAGGATAATGTTGTTGAGTTGCAGATGGCCCGGCGGCAACCAGTTGTTCATGCGCAAGGTGGTCTGCGCATCTGCAACACCCGCGCCGATCGCCATCCACAAGCCGGCTGTCGCAGCAAGTGCTGCGGCCCTGATCTTCCCCATAAGCATGCTGTCTCCTCCCGTTAGACCCTGAAGCGGCTATCTCCCGTTCGCCGCCTCTTCCCAAACCTTGAACGCCTCGGTGTGATCTCGTGCCCCCCCGATGGCGGCCTCGGCCTTCTCCCACCAGGCGATCGTCTGCGCGACCAGCGGCAGATCCGCCCCGAGCGACGTCGCCAGGTCAGCCGCGATGCGCACGTCTTTTGTGAGCAGCGCCAGTCCGAACCCGGAAGCAAAGCGGCCCTCCACCACTTCGCTCTTGATCGTCTTCTCGGTGCTGAAATTGCGCCCCGTGGAAACGTTCATGATTTCGAGAGCGACAGCCGGATCGAGGCCGAGTTTCTTGCCCATGATCAGCGCCTCGGAGGCGGCCGCGAAGCCGGCGGCAGCGACGTAATTGTTGAGCGCCTTCATCGCATGCCCGGTGCCGACGCTTCCCGTGCGGAACAGCAGGTTGCCCATCGACTTTAGGACGATCTCGGCGCGCGCATAGTCCTCGTCCGAGTCTGCGCCAACCATCAGGGTCAGTGTGCCGGTCGTAGCGCGCGGGACAGCGCCGGATACGGGCGCATCCACAAAGGCGATGCCTTTGTCGACAAGTGTGGAGGCAAGTTCACGCGAACCGCCCGGTACCGACGAGCTCATGTCGATCAGCATCGAGCCGCGCTTCAGAGAATGTGCAAAGCCACCAGCGCCAATCGCAGCGTCAGTAACGATCTTTCCCGTCGGCAGCATCGTGACGACGACGTCGGAATTCTCGCCAAGTTCGGCGAGCGACGATGCAGGCTTTGCGCCAATTGCTTCGGCGTGCTTCGTCGTTCGTTCCTGGTCGACGTCGTAGACGGTCAGAGCGAAGCCAGCCTTGGCAATGTTCGCCGACATCGGCGCACCCATGTTGCCGAGGCCGACGAACCCGATTTTCTCTAGGCTCATGCGCCGCCCCTACTTCACGCCGAGTTCATTCAGCGTCGCCTCACAGGCGACCATGCCGTCCACCATCAGCGGGATACCGCAGTAGGGGAATGCGTGCAGGAAGAGTTCCCGGAGCTCCTCGCGCGTGGCACCATTGGCGACTGCACCGCGAGTGTGGATCTTGATCTCGTGCGTGCGCCCGGTCGCTACCAGCATGGCGAGCGTGATGAGGCTGCGGGTCTTGTGATCGAGCACCGGCCGCTGCCAGATCTCGCCAAAGCAGATCCGCGTGACGATGTCCTGGATCGGCGCCATCATGTCCGAAGCCTTCGCATGATGATCGTCGGCCCCCTCCTTGCCGAACATCTTCCGCCTCAGCTCGATACCCGCGTCAAAATTCGATTGGTTCATATCCTGGTCTCCATCAGGCAGGCATCGCCTGCTCACGCCTCGCCGATGCGGGGCGCGCCGCCTTCCCAGCCTGTCTTTTCCTGAAGCTCCCCTCCCTGGGGATGTCCGGTCCGCCGCGCGGCCCATCCTCAAAAGCTAGCTTCCTTTGCGGAAGGTGCAACGCGGCGCCATCAAATTCTGGATTCGAAAAATTCGATCAATTAACATGTGATCGATCGGGATTGATTGCAGGGTAGGAGACGCGATTGAAGAACACAATCGATGATGGCGCACTGCTTCAGACGGATTTTGCCTCGCTTCATGTCCTGAAATGCGTCCACGACCAGCGCTCGATCCGCGGCGCGGCGGAAATGCTGGAGAAGAACCAGTCGACGGTGAGCTACACCATCGACCGGTTGCGGCAGATCTTCGGCGATCCGCTTTTCGTAAGATTGGGACGCGGCATCGAGCCGACGCCGCGCTGCACGGCCATCGTCAAGGGCGCGGAAGAACTGCTGCAGCGTTTTCAGGCGCTGCTGACCACGGAGGAATTCGATCCATCCGTCTCCAACGAACGCTTCGTGCTGTCCTGTAATTTCTACGAGCGTAGCATATTCCTGCCCAAGCTGATGCGGCGGCTGCGAAGGGAGGCACCCAACGTGCGCATCGTCGTCATCCAGGCGAACTCGGAAGGTCATCGCCACCTTGAGAACGGTGACTGCGACGTTGTCATCGCCCCGCTGACAGCCGAGACGTCTGGCATCTATGCGCGCGAGCTGATCCGCGAAAGCTATGCCTGCTTTGTTGCACCGGATTCACGTTTCACCCGCGAACCTCTGACGCTTGAGGCCTATAGCCGTGCAAAGCACATCCTTGTGCGCCATGCTCCCCACTGGCGCCCCTATTATCGCGAGACGCTCGACCGCCTCGGCGTCTCGCTCGACATCGTCCTAGAAGTGCCATCATTCGGCATCGTCGACCACATCATCGAAAATTGCGACCTGATCTTCACGGCCTCCGCCGGGTTCGAACGGATCTTCTGCCCACGCCTGACGATGATCCCGGCGCCGTTCGACTGCGACTTTCCAATCCGGATGTACTGGTCCTCCCGCACCCACAAATCCCCGGCGCACATCTGGTTTCGGTCGATGATCCAGCAGGTGGCAGACAACTTGAGATTCGACACTTGATCGTGATGCATCCTCTCCAATACTGACGTATTGGGCAGAACCTTCAAACGTCCAGTGCGTTCTTAGGGGGCCGAAGGAATGCCCCTCAAGCTGCCGGTTCGAGGTGTTGCGTCAGAACAAAGTGCCCTTCGTCGACTTCACGGTACTTCTGCGGCGGAGGGGTGAAACCAGCCTCGCGGTAGGGCGTGCGGATTTCGTCGTTGCTGAGGTGGCGTACGCGGCGACGGGTTGGGTCCGCGATCGGCACCGCGGACATCAGCTTGCGCGTATAGTCGTGCTGCGGGTTCTCGAACACGGCTTGCCGCGGGCCGATTTCGACGATCTCGCCCATGTACATCACCGCGACGCGATGGCTGATCCGCTCAACGACGGCCATGTCGTGGCTGATGAACAGATAGCCCAGTCCGAGTTGCTCCTGCAGGTCGAGCATAAGGTTGATCACTTGCGCCTTGATCGACACGTCGAGCGCGGAGACGGATTCGTCCGCGACAATGACCTTCGGGTTGAGGGCAAGGGCACGTGCGATGCAGACGCGCTGGCGCTGGCCGCCGGAGAATTCGTGAGGAAAGCGGTCGGCCATCGAAGGCGACAGCCCAACCTGTTCAAGCAGCTGTGGGACGCGCGTGCCCACTTCCGCGCGAGGCATCAGCCCGTGCGCAATTATCGGCTCGGCGATCGCGTCGCCGATGCGGATGCGCGGGTTAAGGCTCTCGAACGGGTCCTGGAAGATCATCTGTGCCAGGCGGCGGATCTCGGCGAGTTCCCGCTTGCCCGCTCTGGCAACGTCGTGGTCGCGGATCGCTACCGTCCCGGAGGTGAGTTCGGTCAGGCGAAGGATCGAGCGGCCAGTCGTCGACTTGCCGCACCCGGACTCGCCCACCAGCGACAGGGTCTCGCCTTCCCGCAGCTCGAAGGAAACATTCTCGACGGCGTGGATATTGCCCACAGTGCGGCGCAGGATCCCCTTCTTCACGGGAAAGCGGGTGACGAGATTAGCGACCCTGAGGGCAGGCGGGACGTCAAGGCGCACGGTGTCAACGGTCGGCTTTACAGGCTCGACGCTGCCGGTTGCCATGTCGACGATCGGAAAGCGCAGGGGAAGGTTCTGTCCATTCATGGAACCGAGCTGCGGCACGGCCGAAAGCAGCGCTCGTGTATAGGGATGGACGGGAGACTTGAAAATCTGCTCGGTCGTGCCGGTCTCGACCACGTCGCCGCGATACATCACGGCGGTGCGGTCCGAGATTTCCGCGACGACGCCCATGTCGTGCGTGATGAAGAGGACTGCCATCTCCTCTTCTTTCTGCAGCTCTTTGATGAGCTCGAGGATCTGCGCCTGGATGGTTACGTCGAGTGCAGTTGTGGGCTCGTCGGCGATCAGCAGCTTGGGCTCGCAGGCAAGCGCTATGGCGATGACGACGCGCTGGCGCATGCCGCCCGAAAAACTTAGCGGATATTCATTGAGCCGCTGTCGTGCCGAGGGAATGCGCACCTTCTCGAGGAGACGGGCGGCTTCAGCCATGGCTGCGGCATGGTCCAGCCCGCGATGCTCGATCAGCACCTCGGTGATCTGTTCGCCAATTTTCAGGACCGGGTTCAGCGATGTCATCGGCTCCTGGAAGATCATGCCGATCCGGTTGCCGCGGATCCTCTGCATATCTTCTTCTGGCAGTGCCAGGAGGTCCTGGCCCTCGAAGAGAATGCGCCCCGACAAGCGCGCATTGCGGCCGAGAAGGCGCATGATCGACAGCGCCGTCACGCTCTTGCCCGATCCGGACTCGCCCACGACTGCTACTGTTTCGCGCGGATGAATGTCGAGATCGACGTTGCGGATGACATCGCGCCATTCGCCGCCAACCCTGAACTCGGTGGTGAGGTTCGAGATCGAAAGAATTGGTTCGTTCATCGCTCAGCCCTCTTGACGCGGGTTGAGAATGTCGCGCAGCGCATCGCCAATCAGGTTGATGCCCACGATCAGCAGCAGCAGCGTGATGCCGGGGAAGACGCTGATCCAGTAGTCGCCTGAAAGCAGGTACTCGAAGCCATTGGAGATCAGCAAGCCGAGCGACGGCTCCGTTATAGGCAGGCCGATGCCAAGGAAGGAGAGCGTCGCCTCCAGCATGATGGCATAGGCAATGCGCATGGTCGCCACCACGATCAGCGGCGGAACGCAGTTGGGCAGGATGTGGCGGAAGATGATCCGCTTGTCCGACAGCGCCATCGAGCGCGCGGCGTCGGTATAGGCGCGGCGACTTTCGACCAGCGCCGAGCCGCGAACCGTGCGCGCATAGTAGGCCCATTGGGTTACAACGAGAGCGATGATGATCTTGTCGACGCCCTGCCCGAGGATCGCCAGGAAGATCAGCGCGACGAGGATTGCCGGGAAGCTGAGCTGGATGTCGACGATGCGCATCAGCAGCGCGTCGACACGCCCACCCGCATAAGCGCTGAGCAGGCCAACGCAGGTTCCGATGACGATTGCGACGGCTGCACTGATGATACCGACGAGGATCGAGGTGCGCAGGCCGTAGAGGATGCCGCTGAACAGGTCGCGTCCCTGATCGTCGGTTCCAAGCAGGTAGACCATGCCGTTCATGCTGGTCGCTCCCGGCGCAAGCCGTCCATCCATAATGTCGAGCTGCGCGAGGTCGTAAGGATCCTGCGGCGAAATCAGCGGAGCCACGAGGGCGAGGATCGCGAGGACGCCAACGATGATGATGCCCGTCAGCGCGCCTGGATCGCGAATGAGTGCGTGCAACGTTCGCCTGAACGGCGAGATGCGCTCGGGGGAGGCATCGCCATTGCCCGCGTGTACCGACGTTGATGGCTGCTTGCCGGAACTGCTCACCTTGAACCTCCCTCAAGCCGCACGCGCGGATCAACGATCGAATAAAGGATGTCGACCAACAGGTTGATGACGCTGAACATCACGACCGTGATCAGCAGGTAGGCCAGGATAACCGGACGGTCGAGCACTCCGATCGCGTCGATGATCAGCTTGCCCATGCCCGGCCAGGCGAAGATGGTCTCGGTAACCACCGCGAAAGCGATCAGTGAACCGAGCTCGAGGCCGATGACGGTAATTAGCGGGATGAGTGTGTTCTTGAGGACATGCACCCTCAGGATGCGCCGCTCGTTGATGCCCTTGGCGCGTGCGAAGCGGACATAGTCGAGCTGCATCACCTCCATGACGCCTGCTCGGGTCAGGCGGATCACCAGCGAGATCTTGAAGAGGGCGAGGTTGAACGCCGGCAGCACCAGGTGCGAGAGGCCGTCAAGCGTTAGGAAGCTCACTGGCACGCCCAGCACCTCCACGGTATCGCCGCGTCCGGATGCTGGCAGCCAGCCAAGATAAACGCTGAAGACCATGATCATGATCAGGCCGATCCAGAAGGTCGGCAGGCTAAAGCCAAGGATCGAGAAGGTCATGATGGTGCGCGAGACGAAGCTGTTCGGCTTCAGTCCCGCTCGAACCCCCAGCGGAATGCCGATGACCAGCGCCATCAGCAGCGCCACGAACGCGAGTTCAAGCGTGGCGGGCATGCGCTGGAAAATGAGATCGAGCGCTGGCTGGTTGAAAACGAAGGAGTTGCCAAGGTCACCCTGCAGCGCCTTGGACAGGAACACGAGGTACTGCTCCCAAACCGGGCGGTCGAGGCCGAATGACTGGATCACGTGCAAACGTTCTTCGGGCGTCGCCGAGGAACTCAGAAGCACGTCTACCGGGTTGCCAACCATGTAGAGGCCGACGAAGACGAGCACGCTCATCACGAAAAGCGTCACGATCGTCTGGAAAAGGCGGCTCAGGAGATAGCTGCTCATGCCGCGTTCTCGCCTGCAGGAGTGATGTTCGCCCCCAAATTGGCAATGCGCTCCACGAGCAGCTGCCGGAAACCCGCCTCGTTGGCTGTCTTCATGACCATCGCGTTAGCGGCGTGGTGAGACCTGCCGTAGAAATCGGCCCAGGTGTGACCTGCGGTCGGCCCGTCCACGGTGACGCCGATCGCGGTCATCTGCCCCTGGAAAAGCTCGGGCCGCACCAGCCAGGCAACAGTCATGGCGTCATGGATCGGTCCGCCGGGCCGGCCGTAACGTGCAATATCGCTTCGGTCATAAGCGCGCAGAAGGCGCGCGAGGCATTTGCCCGGCAGTCCGCCCCGCGCCTCGAAGCCGCGGAAATCCTCTTCACTGAAGAGTGCCTGCATGGTGACGTCGAGCGGGAACAGTACCAGCGGAACACCCGAGTTCCAAACGATGTCCGCCGCATGCGGGTCCGCGTGGACATTGTACTCAGACCAAGCCGTTCTATGTCCCAGCGCGCTGAAAGCACCTCCCATTACGACGATCTGCTCGATGCCGGCGGCGACGTCCGGATGGAGCAGCAGGGCAAGTGCAATATTGGTCTGCGGCCCTATCGCGCAGATGGTGATTTTATGGCCACTCGCGGCGGCTTCGCGGGCCTTGTCTGCGATAAACCGGACGGAGGAAAGCTGGCGCGGGCGCACGTCCGTGGCAGGAACGAGTGCGTCGGAGAATGCGCCAACGTTAGCATACTTGCCGAACACCTGATCGCGCACCAGCGGTCTCGCGGCCCCCGCATAGACCGGAACATCAGGTCGGCGCGCGACAGCCACCAGTTTGCAGGCGTTCCTGACGCTCGCCTCCAAGCCGACATTACCAGCGACCACCGAGATGCCGAGCAGCTCGATCTCGGAGGAGGCGAGGGCAAGCAGGATCGCAGCCGCATCGTCTACGCCCGGGTCTGTGTCGATAATGACGCGCCAGCGATTCATTGCATCACCGTATCCTGATAACGGGAGAACCGGTCGAGGAAGACCTCGATGACAGCTGCCGCGTCGACCTTCGTGACAATGGCTGTGTTCGGGTTCAGCCCGGACTTGTCGAACCAGTCGGCGATCGTCTGCCCCATGCACAGCTCGCTCTGGTACTCGATGAAGACGCGGACGCGTCTGGTCTCGAACAGATGCGGCGCGATCAGCCAGCCGATCACCAGCGGATCGTGGAGCGGACCACCACGAGAACCGTAGCGTTCGACCTGGTTGCGGTCCCAGGACGCCATGAGCTGTGAGACAGCCTGCGAGATGCGCCCGCTCACGGCCTCGAACTGCTTCACATGCGCGGGCGTCAAGATCACCTGGTGTGTCGCATCGAGCGGCAAGGCCACGATCGGAACCTCGCTTGAGAAGACGATGTGTGCGGCATGCGGGTCGGAAAGCACGTTGAACTCGGACGTCATCGAGCGGTTACCAGGCTCGCGATAGGCCCCGCCCATCATCACGATCCGCTCGATGCCGCGCGCAATCTCCGGCTCAATGCGAAGTGCCATTGCGATGTTGGTCAGCGGCCCGAGCGCGCAGATGGTGATGGGCTGTCGTTCGTTGCCTGCTCGGAGCAGGCGATCAATGAGGAACTCGACGGCCCTTTGCGGTTCGATCTTCTTTGCCGGCTCAGGGAGCACGCAGGATCCGAGCCCGGTTTCGCCGTGAAACTGGCCGCGAATTGGCGCGCGCATCAGCGGGCGATGGCTCCCGGCGTGGACAGGAATGTCCGCCCGTGCACCGAGCTCGCAGATCTTCAGCGCATTGCGCGAGGTCGTCTCGACCGGCTGGTTCCCGCAGACGGTCGTGATCGCAAGAATATCGAGCTCGGGCGACACGAACGCAGCCAGAAGCGCGATCGCGTCGTCAATCCCGGGATCGCAGTCGATGATGATCCGGGTCTTTTCCATAAGGTCTCACCTCGAATGCTTAAGGGAGACTGTGCCGGCCGATGGCGGAATGACGGCCGGCCCAATCCGGACGGCAACTGGTCTCATGTTGGCCGATGATCGAGCCTAAAGTGCACCTACCGATGCAAGCACTTCGGCGATCTCGGCCCGCGCCGCTTCGCTCAGTGGCTCCTGCGGAGCGATGGGGTCACCGACGTCGAACCCTTGCAGTTGCAGGGCACCCTTGATGCACGACGCGATTGAGTACTTCGCGAAGATCTCGTTGACCCGCCAGAGCGGACGCTGGAGATCCATGACCCGGTTCCAGTCACCCGCGCGAGCAGCATCGTAGAGTGCAATGCTCTGGCGCGGGATGATGCATGCTGGCCCCGCCATCCAACCGACGCCCCCGATTAGCAGCACGCAGGCAGGAATGTGTGCGGACGCAGAGAACACTTCCATCCGCCCGCGCGTACGCTCGATGATCGACAGCAGGCGCCCGGTATTGGTCGAGGCGTCCTTGATGTAACGAATGTTGTCGACGTGGCTCAGCCGCTCGATGACCGGCAGAGTAAGGTCGGAACGCTGGAACTGAGGGTTCGTGTAGAGCACCACGGGGCGCCCGCCAGCGGCTTCCGCAATCGCGCGGAAGTATGCCTCGACCCCCGCGTCCTTCACCGGGAAGTAAGCCTCCAGTATCGCAAGGATGCCGTCGACCCCGGCCTCGACGAGAGCCTTCGTCTGCGCGACTGCATCATGGATGGATGTGGAGGCGACGCCGGCTACCACCGGGACACGCCCGCGATTGGCATCTACCGTCGCCCGCACGACCTGCAGCCGCTGCGCGTTCGACAGATAGGCAAACTCGCCCGTGCTGCCCAGGGGAGCCAGACCATGGACACCCTGCGCTACCAGATGCTCGACCAGATCGCCGAGGACGGAGGCTTTGACCTCGCCCTCAGCGGTTGTCGGTGACACCAGGTAGGGAAATACGCCGTGGAGCGACATCGGCGATTGCCTCCTTCTGCCAGGCCTACTGAGCCTTCACGTAGAAGGGCAGGGTGTATCCATCGGAGCGGCCCTCATAAGTGAGGTCCGCCTTGGCTGCCCAGGTATTGTCGAGGAAGAACAGCGGGATGATGCCAAGGTCATACATCGCGATCTTCGTTGCCGACTTCAACAGGGCCTCGCGCTCGGCGTCATCAAGAGTCTTTCGAGCCTTGTCGAGCGCCGCGTCGAATTCCTGGTTCGAATAGCGGCCGCGATTGCCCTGGCCTGCCTTCTCGCCATACGTCTCGAGGAGCGGACCGAGGATGCCGGAGGGCTCGCCGGTTTCAATGGCCGCACCGCCCATGATGAAGCTGAACTCGCGTGCCGAGGCGCGGGTGAAGTAGACGCTGCCCGGCATGGTCTCAACCGACGTCTTCACGCCTGCGCGGGTGAAGAACTGGCCGATCGCCTGCGCAATCTTCGCATCGTTCGGGTAGCGGTCGTTTGAAGCGTGGAACGTCAGCTCAAACCCGTCCGGGTAGCCCGCATCTGCGAGCATATTCTTCGCGAGCTCGGCATCGTATGCATCCACCTTCAGTTCAGGATCGAAACCGAAATATCCCTCCGGCACGACCTGGCCCGCAGGCGTGCCCTGGCCGTCCATGACGCGGTCAACGAGAGCCTCACGGTTGATCGCATGAGAAAGCGCGCGGCGAACTTCTTTCTTGACCAGCGGATTCTTGCCGCTCGCGTCCTTCGAGAATGGAGACTCTTCGCGATCCTGATCCATGTGCAGGTACATCAGGCGATTACCCGTCGCCTTGATGACGTTGATGTCCTTGGATTCGTCCAGACGGCGGGTGTCCGCGGTCGGAATGCTCTCGATCAGATCGACATCACCAGACAGGATCGCGGCGACGCGAGCGCTGTTGTTCTTGATGATACGGAACGTAACCTTGTCCCACGCGACTTCGCCACCCCAGTAGGAGTCGTTGCGCTCGACAACCACGTCCGCATCGGGTGTCCAAGAGACAAACTTGAACGGGCCGGTGCCGATGACGCCGACGCCCTTGTTCATTTCCTCGGTGGTCGTCTTCGCGTGCTCCGCCGGAAGGATGGCGATGCGGCTGAGGTTGTTGAGGAGCAGCGGCGTCGGGCCGTCCGTCTTGATCTGGACCGTAAGCGGATCAATCGCGACGACTTCAGTGATCGCCTTCACATAAGCCGCGAACGAGCTCGGGCTGTTGGTCGAAGCGAGCGGAATACGACCGATGCTGGCAACCACGTCATCGGCCGTGAAGTCGCTGCCGTCGTGGAACTTGACGCCGGCACGCAGCCTGAACTGCCAAGTGGTGTCGTCAATTCGCTCCCAGCTTTCGGCGAGCGCAGGCTGTATCTCCTGATGAGATCCTTGATTGACGAGGCCGTCGAATATGTTACGCGCCAAAGCGCTGTTCGCTCCGCCGACATAGAACTGCGGATCCATCGACGTCGTCGAGGCGGAAAGGCCGACAGTCAGATCTCGCGCCATCGCAGAGAAGGGAACAAATGATACCGAGGCGGCGAGCGCTGCGGTCGCGAAAATCTTCATCGAATTCTCTCCCTTGAGGACCCCAGGTCCACGTTCGACGGAAATTCGCGCTAGACATATCGATCGCTACTTGTGATGAAAAATTGCATTTTAGTTTGACGCTATGACTAAATGTTATGGGAGGGGGGAGAACGATGCGACTGAAGCCGCGGCAACTTGAAGCGTTCCGGCACGTGATGAATGCCCAGGGTGTCACAGCGGCCGCCGAAGCGATGAATGTCACGCAGCCAGCGGTGAGCCGCCTGATCCGGGATCTGGAAGATGCTGTCGGCATGACGCTCTTTATTCGCGCCGGTGCGCGGCTGGTACCCACCGAGGAAGCGAACCTGCTCCTGAACGAGGTGGAGCGTCTCTACACCGGCATCGATCAGGTGGCCCGCGCGGCGGTGGACATTCGCCGGCACAAGAACGTCGTCCTGCGGATTGGCACCGTTACCTCGCTGGTGCGCCCGTTTCTTCATCAGGCAATCATCGACATAGCTGGCCCGCGGCTCGATCTGCCAATCGTCCTGGACGTCGAAAACAGCAGGCATATCTGGGACATGGTCGAGAAGAACCGTTACGACCTCGGCATCGTTTTCGGCCCGCCTCGCAGCCATCTGCAGACGGTTCACCTTCACGGTTCGGAGGCCGTCGTGGCAATGACCCCCAATCATCCGCTCGCGGAACTGGATCGTGTCACGCCTGCTGATCTTCGGGACTACCGGGTGCTGACTGCAGGCCGGAACTCGCCCCTGCGCAGTGCTCTTGACCGCGCATTTGCGCTGGCTGACCAGACGCCGCTGAACACGATGGAAAGCTCCATGCTCAATTGCTGCCACTTTGCGGCTGCGGGGATGGGAGTCGCAATCGTCGACAGGACCACGCTCCGCGCTGCCAACGTCGATCTAGTCACGCGGCCCTTTAAGCCGACGATCGGCATCTCGTATTACGCAGCACGCCCCGCCGGGAGCAGAAAAATCCAGGTACTCGACGAAATTATCGAGCACATGCGAGTGGCGCTGGAGCGGGACGCAGTGGTTCAGCAACGCAACAATTATGCGCGGTTATAGATGCAAATCGGCAGGATAAAATGGCCGAGGCTGGCATGTTCCACTCAGCTCTTGAGGCCGGCCCGAGCGAACCGGCCTCGCGGCAATCTAAGACTGTCGGCTCCTACCTCCGACCGTGCTGCAAGCCACAGGCTTTGCAGTAGGCCTCGTGCACCGGGCCCCGTCCGAGATGATGACGGAAGCTCTTCATCTCAGCGAAGTACGGGATGGGCGGGCGCACCGGACGTTCAGGCGCGTGATCGAAATCGTCGAACAGCGTCTGGATGGTGACGACAACTCGTTCGGCGTCCTCGCGGTCACGATACTGTCCGAGATCCACTTTGTACGACGCTTCAAGGTAGTCCATGCCGGCCTCCCACAGCGGACGTGCCTTGTCGGTGACGTATTGCAGGTAGTCCCGCATCTCGCGGACGTCGTCGCGAGTCGAAAGTGGCCCATGGCCTGGTACGATGGTCTCGACGTCCATATCGAGCACCATGTCACAGACATTGATCCAGCGCTCGACCGGGCCGTACCAGGCGATCGGCGTGCCGCCCGTGAAGAGGATGTCACCGGTGTAAAGCACCTTGTCATCGGGCACGTAGATCAGCGCGTCGCCCAGCGAGTGCGAGGGACCGACCTCAATTAGCTGCACCTTCTTGTCTCCGACCATTATCTCCATGGTGCCGGAGAAGGTTTCCGTCGGGGGCGTCAGCGTGATGCCGGAAAAGTCGAACGGGCGGAAGCATTCGCGGATGAAGGAGCCGGAGCTGCCGTACTGTTCGGCATTAGCGCAGATTGTCTCCAGCACTTTCGGATCGAAACGCGCGAAGTCATCGACCGTGCCCTGTGTGCCGATGATGCGCGCGCCCTCGACCAACTGGTTGCCGAAGGTGTGGTCGCCGTCAGCATGGGTGTTGACGAGGATGCCGATCTCCTTCGCTGCCGGGATGGAGGTGCGGTACTCGGCCAGCATCTGTGCCGTCAGCTTCAGGTCGAAGAGGGTGTCGACCATCAGCGTTGCGTCGCCGTCAACGATCAGCCCCGCATTCGACCAGCCCCAGCTCCCGTCGGGTTGAAGGTAGGCGTAGCAGCCATTGCCGAGGTCATGAATGCCTCGTGTGAATTGCCATTTGGCCATTGTGACCTCCTCGTTAGATTAGTGCCGTGGCGAGCCACGGGAAGAAGAAGATGAGCAGCAGCACCCCAAGCATCATGGCGGCGAAGGGGGCTGCGCCCGCGAAGATGTCATTGAGCGTAACCTGGCTGTCGGGTCCTAGTGTTGCCCTGACGACGAACACGGCGATGCCGAAAGGTGGCGTCAGCAGGCCGATCTCGACCGCGATAATGACCAGCACGCCAAGCCAGATCAGGTCGACGCCGGTCCCGGTGAGGATCGGGATCGCGATGGGCAAGGTGAGCAGCAGGATCGAAGCGGAGTCGAGGATCGTCCCGAGCAGGATGATCACCAGCATCAGCGCGACGATGATGCCGGTCGCGCCCATGCCGGACTCCATCACCCAGGTCCCGAGCCAGGACGGCATGCCCGACATCGCCAGCATGCGCGAATAGAGGCTCGCCCCCATGATCAGGAAGCAGATGGACGAGGTGGTGTGGCCGGTTTGAACCAGAACCTGCCAGAACCCCTCCCAGGTCAGCCGCCGCCTGACGAGCGCGATGACAAGGGCCCCGAGCGCACCGGCCGCGCCGGCCTCCGTCGGCGTGAAGAAACCGCCATAGATGCCGCCGATCACGACAGCGACGAGAATGACGATCGGCGCGAGCTTCACCAGCATCTCGCCGACGCCCATGTCGCGCGCGGGCTCGTCCAGGGCAGGTTGGCCGGCACCGATGAACGACGGCCACCATTTGCCCATTGCCAGGATGCCGATGCAGTAGACCACCGCGAGCAGGATGCCGGGAAGAATGCCCGCGATGAACAACGTGCCGACCGATTGCTCGGTAAGAACACCGTAGAGGATGAAGAGGAGGCTCGGCGGCAGCAACATGCCGAGCACAGAAGAGCCCGCAACGACGCCGACGGCGAAGCGTCCCGAATAGCCGTGACGCATCATCTCGGGTACCGCGACCTTGGTGAAAACGGCCGCCGATGCGATTGAAATGCCGGTGATCGCCGCAAAAACCGCGTTTGCGGCGACGGTGGCTATGCCGAGACCTCCCAGCACCTTGCGGAACAGCTGCGCCGCGACTTCAAACGTGTCGCGTCCTATTCCGGCGACAGCGACCAGCAGGCCCATCAGCACGAACAGCGGCACGACACCGAAGATGTAGTCGCTGATCGAGTCCTTGAAGGCAATGACCAGCATGTTGGAGGCAATGTCGAAATTGCCCTTCAGCAGCCATACGCCAAGGAACGACAACAGGATCAGCGCGATCGAGACGTGAAGCCCGGAATAGATCAGCAGCAGCATCACGCCGATCGAAAGGAAGGCGATGCCAATGCCGCTCATGGTCGTCCCTCCCGCACGGCCTTCGCGTCGTCATATGCAAGGATCAGGAACTGGATTGCGGTTGCCACTATGCCTAGCAGCACAATCGCAAACAGCGGCCACTGCGGCACGGTGAAGAAGCCGGGATTGCCCATGAAGTGACGCGCCGGAAATCTGAAGGCCGCGGCGAGGCTCGGCCAGAAGGTCCAGGCGACCAATGCCATCAGCAAGCCGCCGACCAGATGGAAGATGCAGAGCAGGGTCCGCCTTGCCCGCGGCGCACTGCGCTCCAGCATGTTGAGCAGAACGTCGGAGCGCGTCATCGAGCCTGAACGCAGCGTATGCGCCAGCTGAAGGAAGACGATGCCAACAATGGAGAACGACACCAGTTCGGGCACCCCGGCGATCGGTGAGTTGATGAAGCTGCGCGCGAATATGTCGGAGTTGATCAGGATCATCAGGACGATGATCCAGACTGTACCGGCGGCGTTCATGACGCTGATGATGCGGCTGAACGGCCCGAAGGGCGCAGTGGGGGGCGGCGCGTCATCGCGCGGGATTGCGGCTTCGCCAGCCATGGCAGGCTCCTGAAGTTTCCTATCCGAAGATGCCGCTCCCGCGCGTGCGGAAGCGGCAGACTGCCCGGCCCGGCAGCTACTCCGCGAGATAGTCGCGGGAGAAGGTGAAACCGGCGGCCTTCAGGTTGTCGCGATAGGCTTCGAGCACCTTTCGGCCCGGCTCGCCACGCGCTTCGGCTGCTTCTGCCCAGGCCTTGGTCGGGTTTGGCAGTGCCTTTGCCCAGGCCTCGCGTTCCGCGGCGTCCATCTCAACGACGGTGCCGCCAGCGTCGAGCATGGTCTTCTTCATCGCCTCGTAGCGCTGTTCCTGTTCGGCGAAATAGGCTTCCGAATAAGCCTTGGCGCCGGCCTTGAACGCGGCTTTCACCTCGTCGCTGAACGTATCCCACCGCTGCTGCGACACGCCGAGGCCACCGATATACATCGCGCCGAAGCCGACCTCGTTCCAGTGCGGGGCAACTTCGTAAAGCTTGGCCGGGACGGCTGCCGTCATCCAGCCGATGAAGCCGTCATACACACCCGTCTTGATGTCATTGTAGAAGCTGATGAAGGAGCCCTGTACGCCAACAGCGCCGGTCCCGGCCAGCCAGGCGAGGTTGGGGCCCGCCCCGCCGAGCTTGATTCCGTTGAAGTCGGCAACCTTGCCGAGCGGCTTGTTCGCACCGATGTTGTAACCGTCAATCGCAATGCCGCCGCCGATGTAGACGACGCCGGTTGCCTTCTCCAGCTCCGCAAGCGCACCTTCGGTTTCGACCAGCGCCTTTTCTGCGGCGTCCGTGACCTGCCGCGGATCGGTCGGGCCAAACGGCATGGCATAGGTCAGGTTGAGCAGACCAAACTGAGCCGGGCTGAACACGCCCATGACCTGACCGACATCCATGATGCCCTGCTGGAAGGCTTCCGCCTCGGAGCCGAGCTTGATGATCGTTCCGCCGTAGCCCTGGGTCCATTCAACCTTGTAGTTTCCGGTCTTGGCGAGCTCAGCGTCCACCGCCGGGATGAAGGTCTCCTTGATGTGCTTCACCCACAGGAAAACTTCAGGATGGCCCGTCGCAACGGTCAGGTTAAGCACCTCCTGCGACTGCGCGGGAGCGGCGGCGACGGTAACAGCGAGTGCAGCAACACCCGCAAGAAAAGCCTTACGGAACATGAATTTACCTCCCAAGTAAAAGCAGAGCGCCTTTGCTCTCTCCCCGCGCTCTTGAACAAACGCTAACTTGGATTGAACAAGTTGACAAGAGTTTTGATATGTCGTTCAAATCATCCAACAGAACGGCTGTGAGGCCGGGTTCCGGGATCAGACGGCAGAGATGAAAAAGACGCGCAAGACGGCGGGCGCAGATACGGAAGCAGCACAGCGCAACCCCGCTGCGACGCGCGCGCGTATCCTCCAGGCGGCAGAGGTGGAATTCGCCGATCATGGATTTGATGGCGTTTCGGTGCGCCAGATCGCGCTGCGGGCCGATGTGCCTGTCGCGTTGATCAACTATCACTTCGGCAGCAAGGAAGGTCTTTACCGCGCAATCTTCGAGATGCGCGCGTCGATGATCATCGATGACCGTATCGCCGGGCTGCGCCTGGCCGGGATGGAGCCGGATCGCGACCGCAAGGTCGAAATGATCGTCAAGGCGGTACTGGTGCCGAACCTGCATATGCGCAGCCAGGAGCGCAACTCCGCCTATTCCCGCATCCTCGCCCGCGAGGTGTCAGACCCGAAGTCCACCTCGCGCGGCATCATCGCCGAGTTTTTCGATCCGGTTGCCCACAAGGTGATGGCCGCTTTGAAGGAGGCGATGCCGGAGCGGTCGATGGAAGAGATCAACTGGGGGTATCAGGCGATGCTGGGTGTCATGGTCTACACCATGGCCGACACTGGCCGCATTGCGCGCCTGTCGGATGGCGTCTGCGATCCCGAGGACGAACTTGCCACCGCGACACATCTCGTGGCGCTGATGAAAGCAGCGCTGCTCTACAGCAAGGTGCCCCCGAAGCTGGGGGAGAGCTGATCGCAGCGCTCATCGTAGAGGGAGGAGAAGCGATGAAACTGGTTACCTACGACAGGAAGGGAACGCAGCGGGCAGGGGCCCTGGTCGATGGTGATCACAAGATCATCGACCTCAACGACGCGCACGAGGAGGTTTACGGAAAGCAGCACGAGTCCTTCCGGTCGGTGCATGACATGATCGAGGCAGGAGATGCCGCTCTCGACATGGCATACGAGCTTCTGAAGAAGGCAACAAACTCTGCGTTCCCGCGTGCGGACGTGAAGCTGCTGGCGCCCGTTCCGGTGCCGATCCAGATCCGCGACTGCCTTTGCTTCGAGACCCACCTGAAGCAGGCCTTTGACGCTGCCCGTCGCGTGCGCGCAAATGCAATGCCGGATCCCGAGAAGGCCCTTGAGGAGTTCGAGCGCACGGGCGTTCTCGCAGTGCCGAAGACGTTTTACGAACGGCCGATTTACTACAAGGCGAACCGCTTTTCCGTGGTGGGTACGGACGAGGACGTCTACTGGCCGCGCTATTCGACGATCATGGATTTCGAGCTCGAGTTCGGCTTCTTCATCCGCAAGAAGGGTGTCGACATCTCGCGCGACAAGGCGCGCGACTACATCTACGGCTATACGATCTTCAACGACTTTTCAGCCCGTGACGCGCAGACCGCCGAGATGGGCGGCCAGCTTGGCCCGGCCAAGGGCAAGGATTTCGACTTCGGCAACGCGATGGGCCCCTGCCTCGTCACGGCGGACGAGCTGAAGGACCCATACAACCTGACCATGATCTGCCGCGTCAACGGTGAGGAGTGGGGCAGGGGCAATTCCGGCTCGATGCACTGGAAGTTCGAGGATCTTCTTGCCTACATTTCCCAGTCCGAGACGATCTATCCGGGCGAGTTCTTCGGCTCGGGCACCGTCGGCAACGGCTGCGGGTTGGAACACATGCGCTTCCTCAAGCATGGCGACGTCGTCGAGCTCGAGGTCGAGAACATCGGTATCCTGCGTAACAGGGTGCTGGTGCGGCAGTAACAGCGTTTCGAGGAAATTCGATGAACGTCTATTCGCTGTTGACCGACGCCGTTCGTCGGCGTGGGCAGGACGTCGCGCTACGATACGGGGATCGGACGATCACCTATCGCGAGTTCGACGCGACCTGCGCTGCGCTAGGGCGCTGGTTTTCTGAGCATGGCTACGCGCGCGGTGATCGGGTGCTACTCTTCATCCGCAATGGCTTCGAATACCCGGCGCTGCTGCTTGGCACGATGCGGGCGGGCCTGATCGTCGTTCCCGTGAACGCCAAGCTTCATCCGCGCGAAGTTGCCTGGATTGCCGGCAACGCAGAGGCGCGACTTATCCTCGCGCACGGGGATCAGGTGGAATCGATCCGCTCCGCACTGCCTGAAGGTCACCAGCCGACGATCATCGCCATCGAGGATTTCCGATTTCCCGAGGCAGACGGACCAGCTACCCCGGTTGCGGAGGTTGAACCCGATGACCCAGCCTGGATCTTCTATACGTCCGGCACGACGGGCAAGCCGAAGGGCGCGACGCTTAGCCATCGCAACCTGGTTGCCTGCGCCAGCAACTGCATAGCCGATGTCTTTGCCTTTCAGCAGGAAGATCGCGTGCTGCACGTTGCTCCGCTTTCGCACGGTAGCGGCCTCTACCTGATTCCGGCGATGGCGCGTGGCTCTGAAAACATCATCTACGACCGCACCGGGTTCCGCGCCGATGAGGTAATCGGGACGGTGGCGGAGCTACGTGTTTCCGTGATCGCCTTCGTCGCCCCGACGATGATCGTGCGCATGCTGGAGGCAGAAACCGGAGCCGACACCTCGTCGCTGCGGGGTGTCATCTACGGCGGTGCGCCGATCCATCTCGACCACATCCGCGCGGCGGTGGCGAAGTTCGGCCCGATCTTCCACCAGCTGTACGGGCAGGGTGAGGCGCCGATGACGATCTCGTACCTGCCGGGCAGCCACCATCTTGGCGCGGACGATGAAACGCTGGTTTCGGCCGGCTATGTCCGTACCGGTGTTGAGGTGCGGATCGTCGATGAGGACGACAACGACGTCCCTGACGGCGAAGATGGCGAAATATGCGTTCGCGGCGATGTCGTGATGAAGGGCTACTGGCGCAACCCGGAGGCCAGCCAAAAGGCTCTGAAGGGCGGCTGGCTTCACACGGGGGACATGGGCCGGTTCGACAAAGGGGGGCGCCTTCGCGTCCTCGACCGGCGCCACGACACCATCATCTCGGGCGGCACCAACATCTATCCGAAGGAAGTGGAAGACGTGATCGCCGCACATCCGGCGGTGCGGGAGGTGATCGCCTTCGGGCTCCCCGATCCACAATGGGGCGAGTGCGTCGCGGTTGCAGTGGTAGCCGGTGACAGCGGCTTCGACGAGCAGGCACTGCTGGCTTATTGCAAGGAAAACCTGGCTTCCTTCAAGAAGCCCCAGCGTGTCTTCTTCCTCGACGACCTGCCGAAGAACGCCTACGGCAAGGTCCTGCGCCGCCAGCTGCGGGAGAAGTTCGGGGGCACCGGGGCGTAAGGGTCCAGGGTTCACTGCGCATCATCTCTCGACCGTTCTGCAATTGATGATCCCGACAAGCCGGAGGCCGGTGCCCGGCTTGCTGACCCCTTTGGGGCTACTCCGACGTAGTGTCACCTTGTCCCCGCTCATGCCCCTTCATTCCGACATACGGAACATGTCGGTATCAGGCTGGCTCGTCAGGGTGCCGCGGCATAAGGCTCGGTCATGCGCCGGCCTCAGGAGGCCTGAAGAGGTCCGGCGTCAAGCGGGAGAACAACAGACATGCTGAAGAAATATCTGGCCGGTGCGGCACTGGGACTGATGAGCCTTGGTCTTGCCGTGTCGGGCGCCGTGGCGCAGTCCACCTATCCTGATCGCCCGATCACGCTGGTCGTTCCGTTCGCTGCCGGCGGCGGCACCGACATCCTGGCGCGCAAGGTTGCCGACGGCATCTCCAAGAGCCTCGGCCAGCCGGTCGTCGTCGAGAACAAGCCGGGGGCGGGCAGCCTCGTCGGCGTCCAGTACGCGTCGCAGCAGAAGCCGGACGGCTACACCCTGCTGATGATGTCGTCGTCCTACGTTACCAACGTCGTCCTCAGCGACCAGAAGCCGTACGACCCGGCCACCGATTTCGAGCCGGTGACGATGGTCTCGATCTCGCCGACCGCACTCGTCGTCCACCCGAGTGTCAAGGCTGAGAACCTCAAGGAGTTCATCGACCTCGCCAAGAACGAGCCGGGCTCGGTCAACTACGGCACCTTCGGTGACCGCTCGCAGCCGCACCTGTCGTCGGTGCTTTTCGGTGCTGAAGCCGGCCTTGAGATGAATGCAATTCCTTATGGCGGCGGCGGCCCGGCCGTGACGGCCGTGGTCAGCGGCGAGGTCGACATGCTGATGCCGACTATCATGCTGGTCCAGCCGCATGTCGAGAGCGGCGCCCTGCGCGCACTGGCGATCGCGTCGTCCGAGCGCAGCCCGCTCGCGCCTGACGTCCCGACCTTCGCGGAGGCCGGTTTCCCGTTCGAGATGGGTACTTGGTTCGGCATCGCGGCCCCCGCCGGCACCGATGCGGAGATCGTCAAGAAGGTCTCGGACGCTGCCGTCGAGTTCCTGACCACGGAAGAGATGCGCAAGGAAATCGAAGGCGAAGGCTCGGTGCTGCTGGCACTTGATCCAGCCAAGACCAAGGAGTTCGTGCTCAACGAGATCGAGCGCTGGACCAAGGTCAAGGAAAAGGGCCTGTTCTAAGCCAACTCCTTCCGGGCGGCGTGAGCCGCCCGGTCTGCTTTATGGATACGACAATGACACCAAGACTGACCGGCAAGATCGCCGCCGAGCGCATCGCCACGTTCGACATTCCGCGTCCCTCGCAGGACATCATCGACGCCTTCAGGACCATCGGCTGCGATACCTCGATGGTGTCGGACGTGATGGACAAGCTGGGGCTCTTTGGCGCCATCGCCGCCTCGAAGCTACAGCCGACGATCCACGGCCAGCCGATTGTGGGACCCGCGGTGACGGTGCGCCACGAGCCGCTTCGCGGCGACGGCAACCCCAACCAGCGTGCAGCCTCTGGCTTCAACGGGATGGCTGAGATGGAGGCGCATAACCTCGCCAAGCCCGGCGATGTCGTCGTCATCCAGGGCGTCGCGGGACTATCGAACATGGGGGGCGTGTCCTCGACCATCGCCCACCGCCAGGGCGTCGTGGGTGCCATTGTCGATGGCGGCATTCGCGACCTCAACCTGTCGCGCGAGATCGGTTTCCCGAAATGGGCAACGGAGGTGACCCCCGTCACCGGCAAGTGGCGCGTCCAGACGACTGAGATCAACGGTCCGGTCAGCATCTGCGGCCTGCGTGTCAATCCGGGCGACCTGATCGTCGCCGACGACACCGGTGTCTGCGTGGTTCCGCTCGAGCACGCGCGTGCGGTCGCCGACGGCTGTCTCAAGATGTTCGAGCTGGAGGCCCGCCGCCTCGAGGCTGTGCGCGCAGGTTCGCACATTGCGGACCTGCCCAAGGCCTGATCTTTTCGCTTACGCGCCGCCCGCATCCCATTCTTCGGACGGGCGGCGAATTTTTTACCGGAGGAGCTGACATGCTGCGGTTTTTGCTGCGCAGTCCGGACGGGCAAACGGCCCTTCTGTTCGTCGCTTTCGGCCTCGCCGTCGCGTGGGGCGCAACCACCTATACGCTCGGAACGCCGGGTCGCATGGGACCGGGCTTCTTTCCGTTCGTCCTCGGTATCTTGCTTGCCCTGCTGGGACTAGGCGTGTTCGTCTCTGGCTGGGCAAAGCGCGAGCGCGAGGAATTCGGCCCGACGCCGTGGCGGGCGATCATCTTCATCACCGCCGCTGCCTTGGCAGCCGGGGTCTTGCTGGAGCGATTCGGCCTTGCGCCGGCGGTTATTGCCTCGACCTTCATCGGCGCCCTAGCCGAGCCGCGCGCCAGCTGGCTGCGCGTTGCGGCGGTTTCCGTCGCACTCGTGATCTTCGCCTGGCTCGTCTTCATCGTCGGGCTCGATCTCCGTGTGCCGGTCGTAAGGTTCTGATCCCATGGAATTCATCGACAATCTCGCGCTCGGCTTTTCCTACTCGCTGGCGCTGCACAACATCCTCTACTGTTTCATCGGCGCGCTGCTCGGTACCGCGATCGGCGTGCTGCCGGGTCTGGGGCCGCTCGCTACCATCGCGATGCTCCTGCCGCTGACTTTCACGCTCGACCCGATCTCGGCGCTGATCATGCTCGCCGGCATCTATTACGGCGCTCAGTATGGCGGCTCGACCACCGCGATCCTCGTAAACCTGCCGGGCGAGAATTCGTCGGTCGTAACGGCCATCGACGGCTACCAGATGGCGCGGCAGGGCCGCGGCGGCGCGGCTCTGGCAACGGCGGCCCTGGCTTCGGTGCTCGCCGGCGTGCTCGCTACCTTCTTCATCGCCAGCTTCTCGCCAATCCTGGCGCAAGCGGCACTGTCGTTCAAATCGCCCGAATATTTCTCGCTGATGATCGTCGGCCTGATCGCTGCAGTGATCCTCGCCAACGGCTCGATCATCAAGGCGATCGGCATGGTGGTGGTCGGGCTCATCCTCGGCACTGTCGGCACCGATCTCAACAGCGGTGTTACCCGCTTCGGCTTCGGCCTGCTGCCGCTGATGTCCGGCCTCGAGTTCGTCGCCATTTCCATGGGCCTGTTCGCCTTCGCCGAGATCATGGCCAATGTCGCACAGAAGTCGTCCGGCAAGACTGACTTGCACCGTGTGACCCGCCTGTGGCCGTCCAAGGACGATTTCCGACTTGGTACGCCGGCGGCGATCCGCGGCACGCTGCTTGGGTCCATCCTCGGCATCCTGCCGGGCGGCGGCGCGGCGCTCGCCTCCTTCTCCGCCTATTCGTTGGAAAAGAAGGTCGCGCGGGACCCTTCAGCCTTCGGCCACGGTGCGATCCAGGGCGTTGCCGGACCCGAGGCCGCCAATAATGCCGCGGCCCAGACATCGTTCATCCCGATGCTCACCCTCGCTATCCCCTCCAACGGCGTGATGGCGCTGATGATGGGCGCGATGATGGTGCACAACATTGTCCCCGGCCCGATGGTCCTGACGCAGAACGCTCCGATGTTCTGGGCTCTCGTCACCTCGATGCTGATCGGCAATGTGATCCTGGTGCTGCTCAACCTGCCACTGGTGGGCCTCTGGGTGAAGCTGATCAGCGTGCCCTATACGGTGCTTTATCCGGCGATCCTGATGTTCTGCCTGATCGGCCTATACGGGATCGAGAATTCGAGCTTCAACGTCTATGTCGCGGGCGTCTTCGGGCTCGTCGGCTTCCTCTTGCACAAGCTGAGGTGCGAGCCGGCGCCGCTGCTGCTGGGCTTCATCCTCGGCCCGCTGCTGGAAGAGAACCTGCGTCGCTCGCTGCTCTTGTCGAAGGGCGACTTCTCGATCTTCGTCAGCCGGCCGATCTCGCTGACGCTGCTGCTCCTCGCCGCCGTCCTGCTGATCTCGACCATGCTGCCGAGCCTGCGCAAGAAGCGCGAGGAAGCCTTCGCCGAAGACTGAGCGCCCGCCGTCCGGCCCTCAGGCTATGTCCTGCGGGCCGGGCAGCTCTTCGCGGCCTTCCCTCTCGCTGCGTTCGCTTGACGAGGCAGCCGGTGGCATTGCCCGCAACCGCTCCAGCATGTCCTGTGCCGTCACCTTCAGATCCTCCGCCATCCTCGCCTTGGCGTCCTCGCCGAGCGCCGAGCGGAAGAAGGTGATGCCGACGGTCGCCGCCACGCGGCCCGTACGGCAAAGGACCGGCACGGCAATCGAGTTGGTCTGCGGCTCCGTTGCTGGATCGCGCTCGGCCCAGCCCTGGCGGCGGTAGAGCTCGATGTAGGGCTCGACGAAATCGCGGCCCGCCTTGTCGAGGCGAGCGAAAAGCCGCTCGCGCTCCTCCTCCGGGCAAAAGGCGAGATAGGCGCGTCCGTGCGCCCGGTGCAGCATCGACAGCCTGCGGCTCATCGTCGAATGCTTGTGCGACAGGGGGCTGCGCGAAATCGTCGAATAACGGACCACCATGTGGTCGTAGTCCAGCACGGCCATAGCCGCCGGCCAAAGCGCCCGCTCAGTGAAGGCGTCTAGCGGCGGCGCTGCCGCCTCGACCAGCCGCGACACGGTGTTGTAGCCGTCACTCAGCGCCAGCACGCGCGACGACAGGCAGTAGCCGGCGTTGCGCTCGAGCCGTGTGACGTAGCCCCGGCTTTCCAGCACCTGCAGGATCCGCACAATGGTCGGCTTGGAATAGCCGGTCCGCGCATGAATGTCGCGCAGCCGCATGGGGCCCTGGTGGTTCATTGCCTCGAGGATTGCGAGGCCTTTCTCGAGAGAGGTTTCGGCCGCCATAGTCATCACTCAAAAATCGCCGTGTTCCGGTTCGCGGAACATTCGAGCGTCGCGCTCCTTCTCCGCGGTCATGCGCGCTATGCCGATACCACATCGCGTCAACGAGACAATGAGAGCATAGCAATGAAGCTCGGAACCATTCTTCACAACGGCCGGCGTGAACTTGTCGGTGCCTGCGGCGAGGACAAGGCAGTGCTGCTGCGTCCGCTGCTGGCCGAGGCCGGTCTTGCCGAGGCTGGCCTGTCCATGAACGACTTCATCGAGGCCGGCGCCCCGGCACTCGAGGCAGCCCGGGCGATCCTCGCTCGCAGCGACCTTCCGGCATCGTATGTGCTCTCGACGGACGGACTCGACTGGCTCGCCCCGCAGCCGCGCCCGAGCAAGATCCTTGGAGTCGCCTTCAACAATATGGGTATCCGCAAGGCCGCCTTCCGCGATCCCGGCGTGCCGAACTTCTTCCTCAAGGCGCCGTCGTCGCTCACAGGCCACGGCAAGCCGATCATCGTGCGCAAGAACTATGGCGAAACAATCCCGGAGCTTGAGCTCGCCGGTATTATCGGCAAGCGCATCAAGGACGCGACCGTGGAAGAAGCCCGTGCCGCGATCTTCGGCTTCGGCATCATCAACGACATCACCTCGCACGGGCTGAAGTTCCAGCTCGACTCGATCTCGACCTCGCGCTCGTCGGACCTGCTGCGCCCGTTCCACCTCAACTGGCGGCGCCAACATGGCGAGGAAGACCGCGACGTCCACTACGTCTACCACGCCCGCTCCAAGGCTTCGGACACCTTCGGCCCGATGGCGCCGTGGATCACGACCGCCGATGATGTGGCCGACCCTAACAACCTCTCCGTCACCGGCTGGTTCAACGGTGAGGTGTTCGCCGAGGATTCGACCTCAAACTACCGCTTCAAAGTCGAGGAAGTCGTCGCCGAAGCCTCGCGCTACTTCACGCTGGAGCCGGGCGACATGTTCTGCTTCGGCACGTCGGCGCGCGGCAACGAAAAGTTTCCGCACGGCCACCGCAGCGTGAACCTGCATGAGACACAGGGTGAGGTCGCCGTCGAGATCTCTGGCCTCGGCCGTCTCTCCAATCCCGTCATCCTGGAATAGTCCATGCTGATCGATCTGCGCGACGCGCCGCTCGCCGACCGCGGCCTGATGAACGCCATCGTCGCCCCGCGCCCGATCGCGTGGATCGGCAGCCAGGACAGGGAGGGGCGACGAAACCTCGCCCCGTTCTCCCACTTCAACGTCGCCTCCGGCGCGCCGCCGTTCATCTCAGTGTCGATGAACACGCCGGAGGACCGCCCGCGCAAGGATACCCTCGCCAACATCCTCGACACCGGGGTCTTCTCCGTGAACCTCGTCAGCGAGGATCTGCTGCGCCAAATGGTGGCAACTTCCGCGCCCCTGCCCCCGGGCACGGACGAGGCGGCAGAACTCGGCATTGCCGTGGAGCCCTGCGACTACGTCGCCGCACCACGCGTGGCGCGGGCCCCGGCAACGCTCGAATGCCGCCTCTACCGCACCATCGAAATTGAACCAGAACGCGAGGGCGACACGCTGAGCACGCTGGTGCTCGGCCGAGTCATTGCAATCCGCCTCGCCGACGAATGTCTCGACGAGAAGCAGCGCTTTGATCCGCAACGCGCCGCGCTCGTCGCTCGCGCTGCCGGCATCCAGTACCTGACGGTGCGAGAGACGGTAGCCATCCCCGCGCCATTCAAACGTGCAGGGAGCTGACCCATGCAGCCGACGCGCCATTCCTACACGCCGATCGATACGGCCGAGCCGGTGACAATGGTCGAAGGCGACGGCATTGCCGTCCGACGAATCCGCGCCGGCCACATCGGCACAAAGCTTGAAACGCCGGCGACGGGCGAAAGCATCTTCGTCCTGCTGGGAGGCAAGGCCTTCGCAACCGGCCAGCTGATGGAAGGCGAGCGGCAGCTCGCTATCGTCGCGCCGCGCTCGGACATCGCGCTTGAGCCCGGCTCGACCGGTTGGCTGATATCGCCAACCCGATCCGCTTCATCCTACAACCGCCTTGCGCCGCTGCCGGCGCTCTACGACATGGACACGCTGCAGCCACCGGCGGACAATCCGCGGCTAAAGATGCTGCAGACCGACGCGATGAGCATCAACTGGGTGCGATATGAGGGGCCGCGCAACCGCAGACAGCTCTCGCCGCATGCGCACGCCGACTTCTCGCAAGGCGGCCTCGCGCTCGAAGGCGACTTCGTCCATCACCTGCGCACGCCCTGGGGCAAGAACGCTGACGACTGGCGCGAGGACGTCCATCTTGCCGCCGCCAGCCCCAGCCTCGTCGTCATCCCGCCCACAGTCGAGCACACGACTGAAGGCACCGGCGATGGCTGGCACCTGCTGATCGACCTCTTCAATCCCCCGCGCGCCGACTTCATCGCGAAGGGCTGGATGCTAAACGCTGCGGATTATAAAGCGGCGTAGGGCGTCTTGCCGGAGGGCGGAGGCCTTGGCGAAACTGCCGACTTACCGCTACTTTTTATTCAAGATCTCCAACAATCCCCGCAGGGGGATCCCGACCCAGTCCGGGCGGTTGGCGAGTTCGTAGCCGATTTCGTAGGCCGCTTTCTGGATCAAAAAGAGATCAAGAATCGCTCGGGTGAATGGGGAAACACGATCGAAGCCTTCATTGGCTTCGGCGAGGTTGCTATCGGAGGCGTCGGAGCCGAAGTAGGCCGCGAGGAATTCGCCAGAAGTCTGGTCGCGCCACTGGCGCAACCGCGCCGCGGCTGTATCGCGGTGGGCATCACCTGGATCGTTCAGCGACCGTTCCACGGCCGCAGCTGCATAGTCGAGCGAGCGCAGCATGCCGGCAACGTCCCGTAGCGGCGAGTATTTGCCGCGTCGTTCATCGAGCGGACGATGTGGCTCGCCCTCGAAGTCGATGATGACGAAGTCACCCGATGCCACCAGCAATTGTCCGAGGTGATAATCGCCATGGATTCGGGCGCGCAGGCCTTCGGCTGGATACGAACTGGACTGCTGGATCAGCGCAAAGATTTCGTCTTCGCGGCTGAGAATCTCAGCTGCGGTCGTCGCTGAAGTGCTCTCCGTTTCGAAGGACACAGTGCGCAGGCGCTCGAGGATCCGGCGGACTTCCTCCGAGGTTTCGGCAATCCAGCCTTGGACGTCCCCGTCCGTGATGTTCTCGGGGCTGAATGCGGGGTCGGCAGTTTGGGTCGCAAGCGCCCGGTGAAACTCGGCGGTGCGCGCTCCGATCACTGCTCCGAGCGACAGCGGGAAGGAGAAATGCGCAGGCTCGGGCGGGGCTTCCGTCTCTTCGGCATGCTCCTCTCGGGCAAACTCGTCCACCTCCCGGCGCAGCGCCTCGGTGACCGCGGACCATGCGTCCCCTTGGTTGCGGACGAAGGCGAAGGCAACGGCGAGGGTCGTTTCGTTCCCATCAGGTGTGCGATGCTCGATCGAACCCAGGAAGGCCGGCGTGTTCTCGAAATGCGCTGTCTCGGTGAGGAATTTTGCCATCTCGACATCCGGCTGCACGCCGCTGCGCAGCCTGCGGTAGATCTTCAGGATCAGGCTGTCACCGAAGGCGAGCGAGACGTTGCTCTGTTCGACCCCGAGCAGCTGCGGCGCGCCCACCTCGGCAATTTCTGCAAGGCCGCTGCCTGCCCGGAAGCTGATGGTGCCGCCGTCGCTGGCCGCGATCTCGTCACCGGCGCGCAGGTGAGCAAGCAGGCTTGCCGCGAGTTCCTCGTCATAGGTGCCGTCGAGCAGCGCCCCCACGTTCGGACCCCGACGCAACTTGGCGATAGTGTAAGACAGCTTCGGCGCGCCGAAGCGGATGTGGTCCTCGCCCCATTGTGCGGAGAGCGGAAGAAGATAGCACTGCGCGCCGTCACCCGTATCAACTTCGACGATGTTAAGGAGGTATCGCCCCTCATCGAGGCTCGCGAGCGGATGCAGCGAAAGGTGACGGATCTCCTGGTCCTTGGCGGCGAACCAGCGCTGAAGCCTGAAGAATTCGGGCAACACCCCGTTGTCGAATTGCCGTGCGTCGCGGTCGGCTACGGCGGTATCAACGCGCCCGTCTCGGGTGGTCAGCGTGACGAATTCGGGCAGGATGCCGGGCATTGGCACATGCCAGTCCGGCGCCTCGGCCTCTTCGGCCAGAAGGAACCAGTAAAAGCCGTAACCAGGTAGCGTAACGAGGTAGGGGAGGCTGCCGATTGGCGGGAAGGGTGAGCGGCCGGCCAGTTCGATCGGCACGGCGCCGTTCCACTGCGACAGGTCGAGTTCCACCGCCTGCGCCGCGGCCGAGAGGTTGGCAACGCACAGGATCCGCTCGTCCTCGTATTCGCGCACATAAGCGATGATCTTGCGGTTGCGCGGGTAAAGCAGCGTCATCGTCCCGCGGCCGAAGGCGCGGTGGCTCTTGCGCACCGCCACGATGCGCCGCATCCAGTTGAGCAGCGAAGATCGGTCCCGGTCCTGGCTCTCGACGTTGATCGCCTGGTAGCCGTAGGTCGGATCCATCACTACCGGCAGGTAGAGACGATGCGGATCGGCGCGGGAAAAGCCGGCATTGCGGTCGGATGACCACTGCATCGGCGTGCCCGGCATAGACAGCAGCAGCGAATTCATCAGCTCGATCTTGCGCCGGTCGTTCTGCATCAGTGGTGCAAGGCGGCGGCGGATGCCAAGATTGATGCGGGCGCGGCTGTCCTCGGCATAGGTCTGCCAGAGATAGTCGCGCTCGCTGTCAGTTACCATCTCGAGCGTCAGCTCGTCGTGGTTGCGCAGGAAAATGCCCCATTGGCAATTGGGCGGGATCTCCGGCGTCTGGCGGATGATATCGGTGATCGGGTGGCGGTCCTCCTGCGCGACCGCCATGTACATGCGCGGCATCAGCGGGAAGTGAAAGCCCATCTGGCATTCATCGCCGTCGCCGAAATAGGGGCGGGTGTCTTCCGGCCACTGATTGGCTTCGGCGAGCAGCATCCGGTCCGGATAGTGCGCGTCGAGCTCGGCCCGTATCTTCTTCAGGATCTCGTGCGTCTCGGGGAGGTTCTCGTTGTTGGTGCCTTCGCGCTCCACCAGATAGGGGATCGCATCGAGGCGTAGGCCGTCGACCCCCATTTCGAGCCAGAAGTGCATCACTCGCAGCACCTCGCGCAGCACGCGCGGGTTGTCGAAGTTCAGGTCGGGCTGATGCGAATAGAAGCGATGCCAGTAGAAAGCGCCGGCCACCGGATCCCACGTCCAGTTCGATTTTTCGGTGTCGAGGAAGATGATCCGTGTCTCGGGGAATTTTGTGTCAGTGTCGCTCCAGACATAGAAGTCGCGTGCTGCCGACCCCGGCCGCGAATGCCGCGCGCGCTGGAACCAGGGATGCTGATCGGAGGTGTGGTTGATGACGAGCTCGGTGATCACGCGCAGGCCGCGCCGGTGCGCCTCAGTTACGAGCGCGCGGAAGTCGGTGAGCTTGCCATAGGACGGGTTGACCGCCTTGAACTCGGCGATGTCGTAGCCGTCGTCGCGCAGCGGCGAGGGGTAGAACGGCAACATCCAGATTGCGGTTGCGCCGAGTTCCTGGATGTAATCGAGCCGCTGCATCAGGCCGGCGAAATCACCAATGCCGTCCCCATTGGAGTCCTGGAACGCCTTGACGTGCAGCTGGTAGATGATCGCGTCCTTGTACCACTCGCGGTCGTTGCGATCGATGATGCCATCACTGCGATGGGTGAAATGCTTCATCGGCCGCCCTCTCCAGGAGGGATCAGTCGCCAGATCGCGTAGGGCCGCGTTTCGGGATCAAGCCGCAGCCGGTGCAGCTTGCCGTGCCAGGTGAAGCGGTTGCCGTGGAGGAGGTCCTCGACTTCGATAGAGTCCGTGTCTTCCAGTCCGAACTCCCACAGCGGCACCTCGAACTCGGCCTCATGGGGATTGTGCGGGTCGAGGTTGACGTGGAAGAGGAGGTAGCTTCCCGCTGCGGGATCGCTCTTGCCGTAGTAGAGGATGTTCTCGTCCCAGGCGTTGTAAAAACGAAGGGACTCGTAAGCTTTCAGTGCCGAGTGCTCGCGCCTCAGCCGGTTGATGAGCGCGATGTCGTTCTTGATGTGGCCCGGCTGATCCATGTCCCAGATGCGGATCTGGTATTTCTCGGAGTCGAGATATTCCTCCTTGCCGGGCACTGCGCGCGCTTCGCATATCTCGAAGCCGTTGTAGACGCCGTAATTGCCGGCGAGTGTGGCGGCCAGCACCAGTCGCGTGCGAAAGCCCGGTCGGCCGCTCGTCTGCAGGAAGCGCGGGTTGATGTCCGGTGTGTTGACGAAGAAGTTCGGCCGCATCGTCTGGCGGTTCGGGCCCTCGACCAGTTCGGTGAGGTATGTCTCCAGTTCCTCCTTGGTGTTGCGCCAGGTGAAGTAGGAATAGGACTGGGTAAAGCCGACCTTCGCGAGCCGCGCCATCACCTTCGGTCGCGTGAACGCCTCGGCGAGGAAGATCACGTCCGGTTGCTGTTCCCGAATGTCGCTGATCAGCCACTCCCAGAACGGGAAGGGCTTCGTGTGCGGGTTGTCGACCCGGAAGATTTTCACGCCATGGTCGATCCAGAAGAGGACGATGTCGCGCAGTGCGAGCCACAGGCCAGGTATCGCATCGCGGTAGAAGTGGACGTTGACGATGTCCTCGTACTTCTTCGGCGGGTTTTCGGCGAATTTGATGGTGCCGTCGGGACGCCAGTCGAACCATTCCGGATGCTCGCGGATCCAGGGATGGTCCGGCGAACACTGGATGGCGAAGTCGAGCGCAATTTCGAGGCTATGGTCAGCCGCGGCGCTTACCAGCCGGTCGAAGTCTGCCAGCGTCCCGAGTTGCGGGTGGATCGCATCATGCCCGCCTTCCTCGGAGCCGATCGCATAAGGGCTGCCGGGATCGCCTGGCTCCGGCGTCAGGCTGTTATTGCGGCCCTTGCGGTTGGTGCGGCCGATTGGGTGGATCGGCGGGAAGTAGAGGACGTCGAAGCCAAGCTCGCGAACGTAGGGCAGGCGGGCAATCACGTCGTCGAATGTGCCATGACGCTCCGGATCATCCGTCTGTGAGCGGGGCATCAGCTCGTACCATGCGCTGAAGCCGGCAAGTTCCCGGTCAACCCATACCTCGAGGACCTTCGGGTAGACGGTGAGATTGGTGCGCGGTCCCAGCCGCTTCATTACCTCAAGCGTTTCGTCGGCCAGGAGGAAGTCTAGCGCCACCTCCTCCTGCTGAGAGTGCGGAAGCCGGTCGAGCAGGTCATGCAGCTCAAAAACCACCTGCGCTTGCCTGCCCGCCGCCTCTACCAGTTGCCGACCTTCGACAATTTCCAAAGCGACGTTCTGGCCGGCCGCCAGCTTTTTCAGCGTGTCGGCTCGCCAGGTCGCGAACAGGTCTCGCCACGCGGCGATCGACAGCTGCCATAAGCCGACCCCGTCAAAGACAGCATGTCCGGCCCAACGGTCGTTGTCGTCATAAGCCATGGGCGTTTCGCGCCAGCTGTCCTCGCCGGTCCGGCGGGTGCGAAGTGCCGCGCCCAGCACATCATGGCCGTCGCTGAAGATGTCGGCCTCGACCAGAAAGGGACGATTGATGATGGCTTTTGCCGGAAATCGGCCGCCGTCGATTTCGGCGCTGATGTTCTCGACCGCCAGGCGGTAGGGGGCGAGGCTTGCCAGCAGTTCCGGCGCTGCGGGTTGCTGCAGCTCAAGCCGTTTTCCGCGCATGTTGCGGGCGAGCGACCTCATAGCGTGCAAATCCGTGGCCTGCGGTTTGCGTGCTGGAATGGGAGGAAGTCAGGGGACTGCATGGGCGCCTCGTTTTTGCAGCCGAACCGCAACCTCCGTGCAAATGTTCCTGATCAGCCAGGCCTCGAAGATCTTCGGGGAGAGGGAACATGTCGCGCCAACGCCTGTTGGGAGCCCGACTTCCAACCCAAACCCAGGAGAACGAGATGACCGACATCAAGGACCGCGTCGATCAGTGGCTGCGCGACGCGCATGCGATGGAGGAGCAGGCTGAAACCATGCTCAATGGCCAGGCCATGCGGATCGAGAACTATCCGACGCTGAAGGCACGCATCGAGCAGCATCTGGAAGAGACCAAGCGCCAGCGTGCGCGGCTTGAAGCCTGCATCGAGAGGCGCGGCGCGTCCTCCTCAGGCATCAAGGACATGGCAATGAAGTTCACCGCCATGATGCAGAACCTGAGCGGCGTGTTCGCCGGCGATGAGGTCGTGAAGGGCGTGCTTGCCAGCTACACCTTCGAGCACATGGAAATTGCCTCCTATCGCATTCTCGTGGCCGCCGCCGAAGCCGACGGCGACATGGAAACAGCGCGTGTGTGCGAGGAAATCTGCGCCGAGGAAGAAGCGATGGCCGCGTGGCTCGAGGAGAACATGGGCGAGATCGCGATCCAGCACCTGGTGCGCCAGGAAGCCTCTCTCGAAGAAGCAAAGCGCTGAAGTGATCAGCACCACCCGAAGGACCGGCTCGCCGGTCCTTTTCTTTTTCCGCGGCCGCACCAGCGAGGAACACCACGCACTGTTGCCGGTTCGGGGGCCAGACCAGTGGATGAACAAGCATTCCCTGCAGGTCTCCCATCAGGAATTCAAAGGAGCGCAACATGAACACCAATGAGCGCACGACCGGCGCGCCGGCACCCGGAGACCCGGGCCAATTCGGCGATCGCCTCTCAAGCGAGCGGCAGTCGTTCGGGGACGCTGCATCCAGTGCGAGCGAGGCGATTTCTCGCGAGGCCGGGTCGCTGAAGGATGAAGCATCGAAGGCAGCGTCGGCTCAGGCAGACAAGGCGAAGGATGCTGCCACTTCACACCTTCAGGGTTTTGCCGGGGCCCTGCGCGCAGCCAGCGACGAGCTTTCTCGCAACAACACCGGCCCTGCGGCTGAACTCGTGTCGCACGCGGCCTCCGGCCTCGAGACTTTGTCACGCTCGATCGACGGCAAGTCGTCGGGTGAAATGCTCGATGCCGTTCGCCGTTTTGGCCGCGAGAACCCGCTTGGCTTCATAGCCGGGTCGATCCTTGCCGGCTTTGCCCTCGGACGCATTGCTTCCACTGCAACCTCGTCGTCCGGATCAAGCTCTGCCTCCGGGCGCGAGCATGCAGCCCGAACCACAAGTTTTCAGGAGGATGCGTCATGACAGTCGAACGCGATCCACGGACCATCCCTAATCTCGTGACAGACCTCGTCGAGCAACTCTCGACGCTGGTGCGTACAGAAAGCCAGCTGCTCCGCACGGAGCTCAAGGAGAATGTCGGCCGCGCAGGCAACGGCGTCATGGAGATTGCCGCGGGAGCGATGCTGCTGCTCGCGGCACTGATCGTTCTCCTGCAGGCGTTGATCGCCGGGCTCGTCAAGGCAGGACTTGAGGCAGGCTGGGCCGCCCTGATCGTCGGCGTCATCGTCGCCGTGATTGGCGCGATCCTCGTCAAGCGCGGCACGTCGAACATGTCGCCGTCCGAAATCGCACCCAGCCGCACGGCTGCGCAGCTTCGCAAGGACGGCCAACTCGCACGGGAGCAGGCACCATGACCGATCGTTCACCATCTGAACTCGAACGCGAGGCCGAGCAGGTACGCGCGGAAATCAGCGAAACCACCCGCCAGCTGCGGGACAAGATGTCCCCGGGTCAGCTCATGGATGAAGCACTTGGCTACTTCAAGGACGGAGACGCGCAGCGGTTCCTCACCAACTTCAAGGACCAGGTGCGCGACAACCCGCTGGCGCTGGCGCTTGTCGGCGGAGGCCTTGCGTGGCTGATGGCAGGTTCTGGCGTCTCGTCCTCGCGGACCTCGCACCGGCCCTCCCACACGGCCGCCACGTCCCTCTATACGGGCGAGAATGCGGGGTCCGGCTATCCGGTCGCAGATAGCGGCGATGCAGAAGGCAGCAGCTTCACATCGTCTCTGAGCGACGGGCTTTCGAGCGCAAGCGATGCTGCTTCACACGCGGCGGCCAGCGTCACCGGTACCGCAAGTAATGCTGGCCAGTATGCCCGAGAGACGATGCATGACGTGCGCGACCAGCTGCATTCGGGCGCAAGCTCGCTGCACCGGTCGGCGAGCGACTTCGGCAACCGCGCCCGTGACACATTTGCGGATGCGCTCGAGCGCGAGCCTCTGATCATCGGCGCACTCGGGCTGGCGGTCGGCGCCGCGCTTGGTGCGATGATCCCGGCCACTCGGACAGAGGAACGCTATCTCGGCTCAGCCGCCCGCACGGCCAAGGAACAGGCTGAAGGCATGCTGGCCGAAGGCGTCGAGCGCGCGAAGGAAGTTGCCGGCGACGTTTATGCGGCCGCGCGCGACGAAGCTGACCGCCAGGGCCTCACCGGCTCCGGCGAGCCTGTAAGCGAGCGGCTGTCAAAGGTGGCGAAAGCCGCCGGCGAGGAGCTGTCGCAAGCGGCACACGGGGCGCTGGGTGGCGGGGATAAGGATCTGACCCAATCCTCGTCCACCTCGCCGTCGGACGGCATCGAAGGCACTTCCGCCGACGATCCGCTCCCGGGCCGTATCTGATCCACAGGGGCGTCTGCTCTGGCAGGCGCCCATTTCATCTTCCCCCTCACCAGCAGCCCACCGGAGATACCCATGAAGGCACTCACCTGGCACGGCAAGAGCGACATTCGCTGCGAAAGCGTACCCGACCCGAAGATCCAGCACCCGCGCGACGCGATCATCAAGGTCACAGCCTGCGCCATCTGCGGCTCAGACCTGCACATCTATGACGGTGTCATCCCTGAGATGCATTCGGGCGATATCGTCGGGCACGAGACCATGGGCGAAGTGGTCGAAGTCGGCCCGGATGCAGGCGACCTCAAGGTCGGCGACCGCGTGGTGGTGCCGTTCACCATCTCCTGCGGCGAATGCTTCTTCTGCCAGCGCGGCTACTACTCCGCCTGCGAACGCTCCAACCCTGACAAGGCCAAGGCCGAGAAGATGTGGGGCTATTCGCCAGCGGGACTGTTCGGCTACTCGCACATGCTGGGCGGCTATTCTGGCGGGCAGGCAGAGTATCTGCGCGTGCCCTTTGCCGACGTGGGGCCGATAAAAGTACCGGACGGGCTCACCGATGAGCAGGTGTTGTTCCTCTCCGACATCTTTCCGACCGGCTTCATGGCGGCCGAGTTCTGCAATATCCAGCCGGGCGACACGATCGGCGTTTGGGGCTGCGGGCCCGTCGGCCAGATGGCTATCCGCAGTGTCTTCATGCTTGGCGCGGGGCGTGTCATCGCTATCGACACCGTGCCGGAACGTCTCGAGATGGCCCGGCAGAGCGGTGCCGAAACGCTCGATTTCATGGACGCCGACATCTACGAGAAGCTGTACGAAATGACGAACGGCCGCGGCGTCGATGCCGCGATCGACGCGGTCGGCGGCGAGGCGCATGCGGCGGCGAGCTTCGATTCCATCGTCGACCGCATCAAAGTTGCGACCTACATGGCGACCGATCGGCCGCACGTGCTGCGCCAGGCGATCCATTGCACCCGCAACTTCGGCATCGTCTCGATCGTCGGTGTCTATGGTGGCTTCCTCGACAAGGTGCCGATGGGCTCGGCCATCAATCGCGGCCTCACCTTCAGGATGGCGCAGACTCCGGTTCAGCGCTACTTGCCGCAACTCCTGCAGCGGATCGTCGAGGGTGAGATCGACCCGTCCTTCGTCATCACCCACCGCGGCAGCCTCGAAGATGGTCCCGACTTCTACAAAACCTTCCGCGATAAGAAGGACGGCTGCGTGAAGGTGGTGCTGAAGCCGTGACGGCTAGGCGCACCCGATCATGCGGGACTGAAGGACACTATCGATCGCCTCCACCAGCTCCCGCGCACGGGCGGAGCCGGTGTGGGTGGCCAGCACGATGCGTCGGGCGGTGTCGGCAATGTCCTGAGAGCGGGCAGCGGACGTGCGCTGCAGGATGTCGATGACCTGCTCGGTCGTGTCGGCGATCAGGATAGCCTGGCCATCCGGGAGCAGATCGGTGAGGCCGTCCCAGCGGTCACTGATGATCGGCGCACCGCAGGCGGCCGCTTCGAACAGCCGCACGCTCGGCGAATGACCCAGCGCGATCATGTCTGCGCGGGTGACGTTCAGGGTGAAACGCTGACGGCTGTAGAAGGACGGGTGCCTCAAAGGCGGCAGGTGATCGATGCGCTCGACGTTCTCCGGCCAGTCGATGTCGGCCGGATATTGCGGCCCGGCGACGACGAAGGAGAGGTCGGGCAGTCGCCGCGCCGGCTCGACCAGCAGCCGTTCGATCGCCGGCTGGCGGTCCGGGCTGTAGGTGCCGAGATAGCCAAGATCCCAGCATATCGACTCGCCGGTCGGGCCGTACTGGTCAGGATCGACCGAGCAGTAGAGCGGCACCGCCTTTTTCGCGCCGTACTCGCTCTCGAGCTTTTTCAGAGCGCGTCCGCCGGCGAAGGAAAAATAGAGGTCGAACAACGGGATCTGCCGGCGTGCGAGAAACTCTTCGTCGCCGCGGGCAAGCTTGCCCAGCGTTACCGGCGTGTCGATGTCATAGAAGGCGAGAGCCCGGGGCGTCATGGAAGCCGCGAGGTCTATGACCTCAACCCCGTCCGGAACGTAGGATCCGATGATGATCGCGTCGGCATTGGCGTGTTCGGCAAGCAGACCGCGCAGTTCGGAAAGGCTTGCGTAGAGCGTCAGCTTGCAGAAGCCGGGAGAGGGGAGGTCGCGGTTCGCCGCATACCACTCCACATCACGTTCCAGAAAGACCAGCTCGTGACCATCGGCGGCCAGCCCCTTCAGCAGCGCCCGATAGGTAGTGGCGTGGCCGTTGCCCCAGGAAGAGGACAGCGACAGGCCGACAAAGACGAGTTTCTTGGCCGTCCTCATTCTGCCGCCACCTTTCGTTCAGCGGCAAAAAACCGGCGGAAGATCGCGTCGGCCTCTTCAGCGCGGCGATCGTAGGTGTGCTCGCGCAGAACGCGTGCCCGTGCTCTCTGGCCAACTTCCTTTGCCGTCGCCGTCGTCAGGCGTTCGAGGATTTCGGCGACGTCACGGCCATCGCGCGCGGCAAAGACTTCCTCGCCATCCTTCAGGAACAGGTCGAGCCCAGCCCAGTCGTCGGTGATGAGGCAGGCGCCGGCCCCTGCTGCCTCGAACACCCGCGTCGCCGGCGAAAAACCGTTGGCCGCCATGCTTTCACGGCTGATGTTGAGGACCGCGAGCGGCGTAACGTTGAAAGCATTGTGATCGGCCGTGCGGACATGGCCGACAAGATGCACGTTTCGGGGCACTGGCTTGTCGTGCCAGCCCGAACCGCCAAGGAGGAACGCCTTTTGCGGAGCCGCATGCGCGGCACCAAGGAAGAACTCTTCGACACGAGCCTCACGGTCGGGCAAGCGGTTGCCAAGGAACGAGAGGTCCGCGTTGAAGCGCGCGACCGGAGGCACCGGATGGTGCGTCTCGGGATCGAGCGCGTTGTAGATCGGGATGCACTCGCGCGCGCCGAACGAGCGGTAACCGTAGATCACCGGGTCGCCGCCACCATAGGTGAGCACCAGATCGACGCTTTGCAGGTGATCGTGCAGCGGATGGTCAGGCTCGGCGGCGATCTGCTGCAGCGTGGCGGGAGCGTCGACGTCCCAGAAGATGCGCAGCGCGCCGGGCCGGGCGTTCCGGTAGACGAGTTCGCGCACCGTATCGTCCTCAAACCCAATTCCGCTCGTGACAACGACGATGTCAGCCTCCGCCGCATGGCGCGTAACATCGGCGATGGCCATTGCCGTGCCGGGATAGACGACGACCTGGCACCAATCCGGCTCGTCGATGTCGCGGTTCTGCTGCCGCTCGTAGACGTCAGGCTCGTAGAAGGTGATGTCATAGCCGCGCCGTGCCAGCGCATGCAGCAGTCCACGATAGTAGGTGGCGGCGCCATTCCAGTAGGACGACAGGAGGCTCGAACCGTAGAAAGCGATCTTCATTCTGCTGCTTCCTTTGCTGGAGATTTTGCTGCCTGCGGCAGGCCGAAGTTTTCGAGATGGCCCAGCAACTCCTCGACGCGATGGCGGCAGGTGTGGCGGGCACGGATCGTGGCGAGTCCCGATGCGGCGAGTTCACGCGCGGCGGACGGCTCGTGAAGGATGAGGGAAAGCTGCTGTTCCATTTCCCGGCCATCACGAGCGACAAGATAGTCTTTGCCGGGACGGAACAGGTTTTCCGCATCGTTCCACGGCGCGCAGACCAGCGGGATGCCGCAAGCAAGCGCCTCGAAAACCCGGATCGTCGGAATGCCCGGCAGCGACTCGACATAGGGCCGGCGCGGGATGTGGACCGTCACGCGGTGGCGGGCGAACACCTTTGGCACGTCGGCGTTCGCAACCCAACCGCCATAAGCGATACCAGCCTTGTTCAGCGCCGCGAGGGCAGCGTCGGGGTAACGGACTCCGTGTATTTTTGCGTTGAGTCCGAGGTTGTTGACCGGCTCGATCAGGAACCGGGTGATTTCGTCGCTGCGCTCGCCATCGCCCCAGTTGCCAATCCAGACGAGGTCGCTCTCCCAGTCGATTTCCGGCAGCGGATGGAACAGGGCGGTGTCTGCCGCCTCGTGCCAGGTGACAACCTGCCGGCCCCAGCCGGCCTGGAGGTATCGCTGGCGCAGAGCCTCGCCGAAGGCGAGCACGAGATCGTAGTCGGAAAGATCGAAGGCGGCGATTTCGGTGGTGGCTGAGACAGCGCGGTGGTGGGTGTCGTGGAAGAGCAGCCTGAACTTCGCGCCCTGCCGCTTCATCTTCCCGATGCGCGCGGCAAGCTCAGGGTCGGTCCACTCGTGCACCACAACGACGTCCATGTCAGCAAGAGCTGTTTCGTGGTCGAAATCGTCGTCATAGGTGATCGATACAAGCTGAGGAAAATCTTCGCCAAATCGCGTTTCAGCCGCATGGCCTTGGGTGGCAACGAGGTTGCTGCGGCTCCAGCTGTTTGCCCGCTCGAGCGCGATCGCTTCGTGGCCGAAGGCCATCAGCTCCCGTAGGATGCCGCGGAGAAAATGCGCATTGCCATGGTTCCAGTCGGAAACAAGGGAATGGGTGTAGAAGGCAAAGCGCATCAGGCACTCCTTGCCCGGCGCAATTCCGCGGGCGTGATAAGGAATTCGTAGAGGTGGGCCATGGCGGCCGCCTGGTTTACGGGTGTGAAGGTCCGGGACCGCCGGAGGGCCTGGCGGCCCATTTCCTCGCGCAGGACGTGATCGCGGGCGTAGCGGGCAAGCACACTGACGAGGGCTTCCCCGTCACGCGGATCAAAGAACAGAGCGCAGTCATCCCACAACTCGCGGTAGGTCGGGATGTCGGCCAGAGCGAGGGCTGCACCGGCCCGGGCGCCCTCAAGGGCGAGGAGCCCGAACGGTTCATAGAGCGAGGGAGAGACGACGATCGCGGCATGGCGGATGCGATCGATGAGGGCATCGTGGGACAGCTCGCCAAGTTGGGTGGCATGCGAGATTTCAACTTCGCCGCCGGAGGGGCTGCGGGTACTGCCTGCAAGCTCCACTTCCCACGAAGATTCTCGCGCCGCTTGGTCGAGGATCCGCGCGTTCTTGCTCTCGTCCCACCAGCGACCAGCGGCGAGCACGAACGGCTCCTTCACCGACCCGTGCAGCTCGCTCTCCATGGCATTGTAGACAACGGAGATTTCCCGCGGCAGCTGGTAGCAGGTGCGCAGCAGTGAAGCGTGGCTTTCGCTTGGCGACACGATCGCATCAGCAGCGGTAAACCCGCGTTCGTTTAGCGCCTGTTTCCAGTGCCACTCCGTGGGCAGCGGCTCTTCGCGCATGACGTGCCACCAGGTGACAACACAGGAATGCGAAACAACGAGCACTGGCCTTCGCGAGCGCAGGTTCGCAGCCTGCGAGGGCAGGTTAAGATGAAGAAGATCGACGTCATGGGCTTCTGCCATCGCCTCGATAGCGTCGCCGATACCGTCAAGTTCGCGCTCGTCATCCACCATCCAGTCGAGCGGATGCGGCTGCCACACAAGCTCGCCGATCCGCTGTGCTTCTTCGACCTGTGCGGCAGAGGGCTCAGGGCCGAAGCCAGCGAACAGCGTGTCGTAACGGTGCAATTTGAGCGATGCCGCGAGTTCCATGGCGTAGCGCCACACGCCGCCGACGGCGTCGAGCGTCATCAGGATGCGGCGCTGGCTTGGCCGCGTCATCATGCTCTGGCCCGTTGACGTTGGGGCTCGCTCGTCCCCAGGCCGCGATGTTCGCGCAGCCATGATGCGAGATCGGCAAGCCCGGCCTTCCAGCCGACCTTCGCCTTCCAGCCGAGCCGGTCCCTTAACTTCGACGTATCGGCAACGAAGTAGGGTTGGTCGCCCTGCCGCCAGTCGTCGAAGCTAAGCTGGGGGCGACGGTGGCAGAGGACACCGATCTGCTGCAACACCGTCGTCAGGCTCACCGCATTGCCGGGGCCGCCGCCGAGGTTGAAAGCCTCGCCCTTCACGCGGCCGATCTCGTCACGCAGCATCCGGTAGGCCGCGACCGCGTCGCTCACATGCAAGACGTCGCGCACCTGCTTGCCATCGCCATAAACGGTAATTGGTTCGCCTTTCAGGGCCTGGATCAGGAAATGCGCCACCCACCCCTGGTCCTCGGTGCCGAATTGGCGCGGGCCATAGATGCAGCTCATGCGCAGCACGGCTGAGGGAATGCCATAGGACTTACAGTAGTCGAGGACATACTGGTCCGCTGCACCCTTTGAACACCCATAGGGTGTGCAGAGGTCTAAGGGACGGGCCTCACCGATGCCGTGCCGACGAGTCGTTTCGTCGGCGGGGATGTAACGATCCTCCAGCTCGATCATCTCGAGGTCGGCGAGCGAGCCGTAAACCTTGTTGGTGGAGGCAAAGATGAGCGGGACTTGCCTGCCGGAGCGGCGCACCGCCTCGAGCACGTTGAGCGTGCCGCGCGCGTTAACCTCGAAGTCGTCGATCGGCTGGTCGAGGCTTGTCGTTACCGCCGTCTGGGCGGCGAGGTGGAAGACAGAAGATGCATCGGCAAAAGCTGGCTCGATCGCAGGCAGGTCGCGAATGTCGGCCAGGAAGGGATGCACCCGCTCCCCGAACTGCTCCTTCAGCCAGGCAAGGTTCTCATCGACGCCTGGGCGCGAAAGGTTGTCGAGGATGATGACCTCTTCGCCTTCAGCTAGAAGCGAGGCCGCGAGGTTGCTGCCGATGAAGCCAGCGCCTCCTGTGACGAGCGCAGGCGTCTTGCCGGAGGCGACGTAAGGCGACGCGATATCGGCAAATGCCTGAACCTGCTCGACGCCGCCTTCGATGAGCAGGCGAGCGAGCAGTTTTTTGCGCCCGCCAGCCTCGACCGCGCCGAGGTGGTAGTGGCGCGCATCGAACCAGAAACCTTCCTGAACCGGCACGTCATGCGGAACGTCCCGCCATGAATACCAGTAGACCCGGTCTGCGGGCACTTTGAGGGCGGCCGCAAAACGGCGCGCCTGTTCGAACTCGTCGTTGCGCCAGGTCGAATATCCGGTCTCGGTGACCCAGATCTCGGCGTCGGGGTTATAGCGGTCCAGGATGCGGCGCATCTCGCCGAGGTGCAGATCCCAGCCGCCCCAGCTGCCCATCTCGCTGTCCCATGTGCCGGGGAAACCATGGAATCCGACTGCGCCGCATTCGGCGAGGATGCCGCGCTCACCCATCAGGTCGACCCAGTAGGGATCGAAGGGACACGGCCCGCCAAGCACCGCCCGCCAGCCGCGCTGACGTACCCAGTAAGCAGCGGCCCCGACCATCTCGCAGAACAGGTTGAAGTCGGTGTCTTCGCGCCAGTCCCAGTCGAGCAGGTTGTTAGGCTCGTTCCAGAGCTCGACATCGCGGAAATGCTTGCCATAGCGGCTCAGCACATGATCGACGAAATCGGCATAGTCCTGCAGCCGCTGCGGCGCGCCTGACGTTCGACCTGTGCGCGACAACGACGGCGGTGTATAATGGATGCAAGGCAGGATCTCGAGTTCCTTGCCGAGCTTCGGCAGCAGCCAGTCGAACCACTCCTCGCCCCCCGGCGCGAGATATTCAGCCCAGGACAGGTGCGTGCGCAGCCATGAGGCGCCCGAGGCCTTGATTTCCGGCAAGATCGCCTCGGTGCGTTCATACTCGCCGGGGCGGAACCATTCGACGAAGCCGAAGCGCGGGGTATCCGTCATGAAACAAGTCCCCGCTCCTCGAGCTGACGGCGCATTTCGGGACCGCGGTCGGTGCCGCCAGCCTCGCGCACCCAGGCGGCAAGCTCACCGAGGCTTCCATCCAGCGGATGTTGCGGCTGATAGCCGAGCAGCTCGCGCGCCTTGGAAATGTCCGCGAAGCAGTTGCGGATATCGCCGGCGCGGGCCTTGCCAAGAATCTCCGGCGCAATCTCGGGAACGTTCATGGCCTCCGCGAGCAGCCGCGCAACCTCGGCGACGGACCAGGAAACGCCGCTGCCTATGTTGATGACATGGCCGGATGCCTGCTGCTTTTCGAGCGCGAGGCGGAAGGCGCGGGCGACATCCCGCACATGCACGAAGTCGCGCCGTTGGCGACCATCCTCGAAGATCATCGGCGGCTGGCCGGCTGCAAGGCGTGAGGCGAAATTCGCGAGAACACCGGTGTAAGGGTTGGACAGGGCCTGTCCAGGGCCGAACACGTTGAACAGGCGCAGAGCCACCGCTTCCCGGCGATAGGCCTCGGCGAAGATCATAACCGCACGCTCCTGCGCGTATTTAGTAAGCGCATAGATCGAAGCGAGGTCTACCGGCTTTTCCTCGTCGGTCGCCACCGGCGAGAGCGGCTGGCCTTGCTGATCAAGCGGTTCCCAGGCTCCGGGTCCAATCTGGAACACGTTGCGGCGCACGTTGTTGTGCAGCCGACCCTGGCTGTCCTCATAGAGACCTTCGCCATAGACGCTCATCGAGGAGGCCACGACGATGCGGCTGATCTGCGTGCGGGCGATCTCCTCGAGGAGAACAGCGGTGCCAAGGTCGTTGGCGCCGACATAGCGAGCGATCTCGTACATCGACTGGCCGACACCGACTTCGGCGGCCAGATGCACAACCATATCGATATCGATCAGCGCCGGTCGGACCACCATCGCGTCGCGCACATCACCCTGAAACAGCTCTACTCGCGGATCAAGCTGGGCTTCCGTGCCCCCGTGCACCTGGTCGATCAGGCTGTCGAGCACGCGGACCTGATAGCCATTGTCGAGGAGTTCCCTGGTCAGGTGGCGGCCGATGAACCCGCAGCCGCCAGTTACCAATACACGCTTGTTCACGGAGTGCTCCCGGGAAGGTTGTTGAAGAAGCCCCCCAACAAGGGTCCGGAAGAATTGTTCCGCCGACCCCTTTGCGGGCCGTCACCGCGCATGAGCACGATAAACGTGGTCCAACACCTGCATTGCCCGGAGATGCTTCTCGATCTGGGGATCGAACTTGTTTCCCACACCAAGCTGCTCGCCCCACTCTACGATCGCACGCCCGCCCCACAGGTCCGGCGGTTCGACCAAAGAGCGCCGCTCGGTGCCAACCAGATGCTCGGCCTGAAAGTCGTAGAACGAGCCATTAATGTTGCGGAACCGCGCTGCGCCGTTTTCGCCATAGAAGGTCGCGGAGATGTCGGCATCCTGCCCGGCGTTCAGCTTCCACGAGCAGGCAAGGATCACTTCAGCACCTGTTTCGAGCAGCATTCGTACCGTCGCGTAGTCCTCAACGTCGTTTGGCCCTGCGGTCTGGGCCTTCGCATAGAGCCGGCCGCTAACCTCCTCGACTTCGGGAAAGCCAAGCGTCCACAGAGCGAGGTCGACGAGATGGGTGCCAAGGTCCATCAGGCAGCCGCCGCCCGCGAGCTTGCGGTCATAGAACCACGGCTTGTCCGGCCCATAGGCGTTGTGGAAGGTCAGGTCCGCGGCGAAGATCCGGCCGAGGGCGTTCGACTGGATCAGGCGGCGCACTTCCTCCATGCCGCGGGTATGGCGGTAGGAAAGGTCAACGCCAAGCAGGCGGTCGGCACTTCGGGCGGCGTCCGTTACCCTGCGTGCCTCAGCTTCAGATCGGCCAAGCGGCTTCTGACAGAACACGGCAAGGCCAGCCTCAAGTGCGGCAACGGCCTGGTCCGCATGCAGGGCGCTGGGCGTGGCAACTACGATGCCGTCGAGATCGAAGGCCAGCAGATCTTCGAGCGATGTCATCGGCGTCGCATCCGGCGCCTCGATGAGCGCCGCCGTGACCATATCCGGGTTCGGATCGGCAACCGCCGCGATCTCGGCATGGCCGGAGGCAGCAAGCGCGTTCATGCGGTTGAGGCCGATCCAGCCAACGCCAAGAAAACCGACGCGGGGACGAGAGGAGGCGCCGGTCATGCGATCGTCACCGTTGCCTTGAGGAAACCGTCAGCGCGATCGCGCGTGGCGTCGAGCGCCTCACCCAACCGCTCGAGCGGGAAGGCGTGCGTCAGCAGCGGCTCGAGCAGGATCCGGCCGTCCTCGACCGCCTGTATCGCCTCGCGCAGACCGCGACGGTAGATGCGTTGATCACGCTCGTGCGCGTTGATGACGTCGATGCCGCGCCAGTTCCACTGCTGCATATCGACCATGCGCGGGCCGTCCTGATGATAGCCGGCAATGACGAGCCTCCCGCGTTCCGCGATGAGATCGCCGGCGAGATCGAGTGGCATCTGCTTGCCCGTTGCCTCGATCACCCGCTCGAACGGCATTCCCGAAGAAAGCTCGAACGTCTGGTCGCGCGAGTCAGAGCGGTCATCGAGCGGGACCGTGTGACGCGCGCCCATCACTTCGGCGATCTCACGCGAAAACGGACGGCGGGAAATAGCAACCACTTCGGCGCCCGCGAGGCTTGCCAGCCGCGTCAGGATCGCGCCAAGAAAGCCGATGCCGACGATGGCGACGCGCTGGCCGGGCCGGATCGCCGCGCGGCGGAAGATGTTCATGGCGCAGGCGAGCGGCTCCCCGGGAAAGGGGCTGCCCTGAAGCGAAGCCGGCAGCTTTAGCACGGCCTCCGCGGGGCCTACATCATACTGGGCGTAGCTGCGATAGAACAGCGTTGCGACCTCGTCTCCCTCGGCAAGACCGCTAACGCCCGCGCCCACGGCATCGACAACGCCCCAGCCTTCGTGACCCAGGTCGCCGGGAGGCGTCGGGAACTTCATCCATTCCGGACCTGCCCACGGACCAAGGTTGGAGGCGCAGACGCCGCAACCCAGCATCCGGACCCGCACCTCGCCTGCTCCCGGCTGTGGCAAGGGCACGTCTTCAACGCGCACTTGCCCCGGACCCGTCAGCACCGCAGCCTGCATCAGCCTGTTGCCGAAGCGGCCCGGTCGTTGCGCATCGCGCAGCAGAATTGTCATCGTCACACCTGTTCCGGCTCGTGGGGAAGACCGGCCTAATCGCGGACGGGATCATCTTGTTCCTCTGCTGGCTCAGGAACATCAACCGAAAGTCGTGGTTAGGGCGCGTCGATAAGGGAGATCCAGATGCGCATAGCCATCATCGGTGCCGGGTATGTCGGGCTCACAACAAGTGCCTGTCTCGTGAAGCTGGGCCATCAGGTCGTCTGCTGCGACGCACTGGAGGAGCGGATTAAACGGCTTCGCTGCGGCGAGGTACCGATCTACGAGCCAGGACTCGATGAGCTGCTGCGCGACGGGATCTCTTCGGGCGAGCTCTCCTTCACGGCGTCGGCGCGCGAGTGCGTGGCCGATGCCGCTGCCGTGTTCCTCGCCGTCGGCACGCCGAGCCTCCCCAATGGCGACATCGACCTTTCCCAGCTCGATGGCGCGGCGCGCTCGGTCGCACCGCATCTCAAGAGCGGTGCCGTCGTCATCGTCAAGTCGACGGTATCAGCCGGGACCTCGTCGCGCATCCGGGAGGTGATCGCCGAGACCCGCCGCTCGCTCGACTTCAGCGTCGCCTCAAATCCGGAATTTTTGCGTGAGGGCAGCGCAATCGATGACTTCATGTGCCCTGACCGCATCGTGTTCGGCGCCGACGATCCACGCGCCAGCGCAACGCTGCGCGAAATCTACGCACCGCTTGCCAAAACGGGCGTGCCGGTGCTGGCCACGACGACGACCAACGCCGAACTCATCAAGCATGCGGCGAATGCGTTCCTCGCGCTCAAGATCGGCTTCATTAACGACGTCTCGGACCTTTGCGAGCAGGCCGGCGCCGACGTGATGGCGGTGGCGGAAGGCATCGGCCTCGATCGTCGCATAGGCCAGAACTTCCTGACGCCTGGTCCCGGCTTTGGCGGCTCCTGCTTTCCCAAGGACACACGCGCCTTTGCGGCCACTGGCCGCCGCCTCGGTACCCGCCAGGGGCTGGTCGAGCTCCTGATCGAGCGCAACGAGATGCGCAAGCGCCGCCTCGCCGAGCGCATCATCTCGGAAGCAGGGCTTAGGCACGGCGCCCGAGTTGCCGTGCTCGGCCTTGCCTTCAAGGCGGGCACTGATGACGTGCGCGAGTCGCCTGCGCTGCCGATCATCGCTCACCTGCAGCGTTCCGGAATGGTTGTGCGGGCGCATGACCCGCAGGCGGCGCAAAATGCTGCCCGCTTGAACCCCGAACTTGAAATCGCGGAAACCCCTTACGACGCCGCCCGCGGCGCAGACGCGCTTGTCGTGCTGACCGAATGGAGCGACTACGCAAGCCTCGACATGGCCCGTCTCGCCGGGCTGATGCGGCGGCGCTACGTGTTCGACTTTCGTAATATCCTGCCGCTCGATCAGAAGAACCGCGCAGACTTCACCTGTGTTCGCCTCGGCCGCCGCAGCTTCCGCCCTAGCGAAACGAGCCCCGGTAGCACTGGCGCTGCCTACGCCGGACGCTCCGTCGCCGCGCCGCAGGGCTAATTATTTAGTCGTTCAGGACCTGCGACAGAGCGCTGCAGCCCGGCACTTCCAGACGCCATAGATGCGGCTTGAGGCGTGAAACCAGAGTTTTCCGCCGCATCGATCACGCAACAAGTGGCCTCACCTTTAAGCAGACCGGGGCCCGCTCGCCTGAGTCCTATTGAGACAATCGTTACCGCCACATATAAGGCGATTCCACAAGGAGAGGCGGTCTCGTGCGGGGGCCGCCTTTTCAACAGGACGACTTCTCCGTTAGCGTCCTGCCGCAGGGTCAACAGGATTATGCTGTCTTGGCGATCCTCGTGCGGTCATATGGTCACTCTAGCTCTCAGGAGGAACGGCCCTTGAGAATTGGTGCATTACAGGAAGTCTATCCTGGCGAGCAGCGCGTTGCCCTGACGCCCGACAGCGCACGGCAGCTCGAGAAACTCGGCCATGCCTGCTTCGTGGTGGCGGGCGCAGGTGCTGCGGCCGGCATTTCGGACGATGCCTATCGTGCGGCTGGCGTGACGGTGGTGCCGGATGCGGCAGCACTTTTCGGCGAAGTCGATGTGGTGGTGAAGGTTCGCCCGCCGGCCGAAGGAGAGGTGAAACTCTTCCGCAAGGGCCAGACGCTGATCTCGTTCATCTATCCGGCCCAGAGCTCCGAGCTGCTCGAGGAGCTGAAGGAACGCGGCGTCACGACGATCGCGATGGACATGGTGCCGCGCATCTCGCGCGCGCAGAAGATGGACGCGCTGTCGTCGATGGCGAACATCGCCGGCTACCGTGCTGTCATTGAGGCGGGCAACAATTTCGGCCGCTTCTTTACCGGACAGGTGACGGCCGCTGGCAAGATTCCGCCGGCAAAGGTGCTGGTGGTGGGCGCGGGCGTTGCCGGTCTTGCGGCGATCGGTACCTCGGTCAGCCTTGGCGCCATCACCTATGCCTTCGACGTGCGCCCGGAAGTTGCCGAGCAGATCGAGTCGATGGGTGCAGAATTCGTCTTCCTCGAATTTGAGGAAGCGCAAGATGGTGCCGCCACCGGCGGCTATGCGGCGCCCTCGAGCCCCGAGTTCCGGGAAACGCAGCTGGCAAAATTCCGCGAGCTGGCGCCCGACATGGACATCGTCATCACCACGGCTCTGATCCCCGGCCGTCCGGCTCCGGTGCTGTGGACGAAGGACATGGTCGAGGCAATGAAGCCCGGCTCGGTCATCGTCGACCTTGCCGCCGAGCGCGGTGGCAACTGCGAGCTGACCAGGGCCGACGAGCGCGTCGTCACCGACAACGGCGTCGTCATCATCGGCTACACCGACTTCCCGAGCCGCATGGCCTCCCAGGCCTCGATGCTCTACGCCAACAACGTCCGTCACTTCCTTTCGGATCTGACGCCTTCCAAGGACGGCGTCATCGTCCACAACATGGAAGACGACGTCATTCGTGGTGCGACCGTTACCCATGACGGGGCGATCACCTTCCCGCCGCCGCCGCCGAAAGTGCAGGCGATCGCGTCGGTAAAGAAGCAGGAAAAGCCGAAGGAACTCACGCCGGAAGAGCGCCGTGCACAGGAGGCGGAAGCCTTCCGCAAGGCAACGAGGACGCAGGTCGGGCTACTCGCGATCGGCACGATGCTGATCCTGCTGGTCGGCGCCTATGCGCCGCCGAGCTTCATGTCGCACTTCGTGGTGTTCATGCTGGCCTGCTTCGTCGGCTTCCAGGTGATCTGGAACGTCTCGCACTCGCTGCACACGCCGCTGATGGCGGTCACCAATGC